>WNGF01003689.1_pt1 | contig 20603 bp, 18 predicted proteins | sample 5400641 | NCBI WGS metagenome assembly WNGF01 (sample SAMN13153371, study PRJNA577476) | soil metagenome | isolation source: 80 cm soil or saprolite under grassland replicate 2 | place: USA:California | collected 2016-06-15
AAAAACATGCTTGGCTAGATCCAGGCCAATCGTCGTAATCTCGCTCATGGATGGCTCCCTGTTCCTCGTGATTCGCGAGAACACCAGCTTGGCACGTCGATGCCGCAAGGGGGCCATCCACCCCATCATTCGATCACCTTGTCGGCACGAAACACGAGCGACCGCGGAACCTCAAAACTCATCGCCTTGGCGACTGCGGTATTGATGACCAGCTCGAAGGCAATTCCGCGGCGTATGTGCGAATGCAGTGTGGCCTCGCCCCCCAGCGTGTCGCGATCTCCACGCTGCGGCCGCTGGTCCAGCCCAATTGTTGCAGGCCCTGCTGGAACGCCGCGAGCCGAGTTTGCCCTTCCGGATCGTCCGCGGCGATACTCATGAGCACAGCGACCGCTCGCACTGCTGCGCGCGTGCCGCGAGTGGCCACCCGGCCGCCGCGCCACCGCGCCGCGATATGAACGCGCGGCGGCCGACACCAACATCACTTGACTCCGTCTTCGTCATGGCCGGACTTGTTCCGGCCATCCAGGTCTTCGCCGCCCCGAAAAAGAAAGGCGTGGATGCCCGGCAGCAGCAGACAAGTTTACGCAGTCTGCGCAAGCTTGACTGCGTTGCCGGGCATGACGGATTTGCAGCGCGCCGCTTCATTCGATCACCTCGTCGGCGCGGGCGATGAGCGACGGCGGCATAGTAAGTCCGAGTGCTTTGGCGGTCTTGAGATTGATCACCAACTGGTACTTTGTCGGCGCTTGCACCGGCAGGTCACTCGGCTTCTCGCCCTTGAGGATGCGATCGACGTAGGCGGCTGCTCGCCGGTACTGATCGATCGTGTCGGGCCCATAAGAAATCAGGCCGCCCGCAGTGACGTAGAAGCGGAAGGCGTAGACCGCGGGCAGCTTGTGCTGGGCCGCCAGCGCGGTGATCAGCTCGCGATGACGGCTCGCCACCGGGCTCGGCGTCACGATCAGGCCGCTATTGCCGGAGCGCGCGAATACGGTGACGGCGCGCTCGATTTCGGGCCCATCGCGCGTGTCGACCGGGCTCAACTCCACCCCCAAGGACGGCGCCACCGCCTGGACGGCGGCGAACTGCCCGATCCCGGAGGCGACGGCCGGATCGCGGAGAACCGCCACTCGCGTCACGCCCGGCGCCACCTCCTTGAGCAGCTCTAACCATTTTCCGCTGGTGCCGTATTCGAAAGCCGTGAATCCGGTCGCGTTGCCACCCGGTCGCGCCAGGCTCGCGACGAAACCGGCGCCGACTGGGTCGATGACAATCACGAACACGATCGGCACGGTGCGGGTCGCCTGCAGCAACGGCGCTGCGGTTGCGGTGCCAGTCGCAGCGACGAGAACGTCCGGCGCGAGCGCGGCCAATTCGGCCGCGTGCCTGCGAAGGTCGTCGGCATTGGTCGTGGCCCAGCGGGTATCGATCAGGACGTTGCGGCCGTCGCTCCAGCCCAATTGAGCCAAGCCCTGCAGGAACGCCGCCATGCGGGCCTGATTTTCCGAATCATCCGCGGCTGAGGCCATCAGCACTCCGATGCGCCGCATGCGCTCCGGCTGCTGCGCGCGCGCTGCGAGCGGCCACGCGGCCGCGGCGGCGCCAAGGAGCGTGATGAAATGGCGGCGCTTCAACTTCGCCGTTCCAATTGCTGATCGCTGTCTATTTTGCATCGTTCCGCAGCCGCAGCTTCGGTCCGCCCTCATGGTGAGGAGCGAAGCGTCTCGAACCATGAGGGCAGCCTCATGCTTCGAGACGCCGCCTTCGGCGGCTCCTCAGCATGAGGCCGTTCGAGTTCGCGGCGTCTCATTCGATCACCTCGTCGGCGCGGCCGATGAGCGGGAGCGGCACGGTGAGGCCGAGCGCCTTGGCGGTCGTGAGGTTGAGGAAGAGCTCCAACTTTGTGGACCGCTGGACCGGCAGGTCGGCTGGCTTCTCGCCCTTGAGAATTCGGCCGGTATAGACGCCGGCTTGCCGGTAGGCATCGGTAATGCTGCCGGCGTAACTCATCAGTCCGCCGGCCGCAGCAAACTCGCGATACTGGTAGGCGGCAGGCATCGCATGGCGGAGCGCCAACGCAGCGAGTTGTGCGCTGCGCGTATTGAAGAATGCATCTGCACCGATCACCAAGCCGCCCGCGCGCAACTCGTGCAATTTTGCGAACACCGCATCGAAGTCGCGGTCCGAGCTCGCATGCAGGATCTGCAATTGCAATCCCAGCGTACGCGCGGCCGCCTGCAGGTCTCGCGATTGGTTCGCGGCGTTGGGATTGCTCGGATTGACGAGCAGCGCCATGACCGTCGCCGCGGGGACCAATTCGTTTAGCAGTTGCAGGCGTTTCGGCACGACCTCCACGTTCAACATGCTGGTACCCGTGACATTGCCGCCCGGCCGGTGGAGGCTGCTCACCAGGCCAAGGTCGACCGGGTCGAATCCGGCCGCGAACACGATCGGAATAGTCGTGGTGGCCGCTTTCGCCGGCAGTGCCGCCGGGCCGTTGGCGGCAATCACGTCGACTTGGCGCCGCACCAGCTCCGCCGCCAATGCCGGCAACCGATCATATTGGTTCTCGGCCCAGCGGTATTCGATCGTGACATTGCGGCCCTCGACATAGCCGGTTTCACTCAGGCCTTGGCGGAACGCCGTCACCAGCGCTTCGTACCCCGCCGCCGACGCGCTGCTGAGGAATCCGATCACTGGCAGCGCCGGCTGCTGCGCGCGCGCCGCCAGCGGCCATGCGGCCGCCGCCGCGCCGAGCAGCGAGATGAACGCGCGGCGTTTGATTTGGATCGTGCCAACGTTCCGTTCGTCATGCGCGGGCTTGACCCGCGCATCCATCTTCTTGCGAAGAAGGATGGATTGCCGGATCAAGCCCGGCAATGACGACGTGAGGCGCCGTTTCATTCGAGCAACTCGTCAGCGCGGATGAGCAGAGACAACGGCACCTCGATTCCAAGCGTCTTGGCGGTCTGCAGGTTGACCAGCAACTCGACCTTGGAGGGCTGCTCAACCGGAAGATCGGCAGGGTAGGTGCCTTTAAGGATGCGGTCGACGTAGAGGGGCGCTCGGCGGTACATGTGGAGATAGTCGGGGCCATACGCGACTAATGAGCCCTCTCTCGCAGCAACCGGGAAAGCAAATATCGTCCCCAGACCATTCTTCATCGCCGAGTCGATGATCCGTGCGCGTTGCCCGTAAGTGAATGGGCTCGGCTGAACGACGAGCGCCGTCGAGCCGCTCTGCTTTATCGTCTGAAGGGCATCGTCCAACTCGGCAATATCCGCGATCCCTTTTGACTGGAGGTTCATTCCAGCTGCCTGGACAGCTTGCTCGGTGAGCTGGTAGCGATTTTTACCATCCGGCCATGCGGTGTGCCAAAGATAGTCGATCGTTATTCGCGGCTTGGTCAACTCCCTGGAAAGATCCACCAGCTTGCCGCTGAGATCCGCAAGGATGTCGCTGAACCCGGTAGCGTTGCGGCCGGGACGCGGCAGGCTCTCGACGAGTCCCATCGCGATAGGGTCGCCGACGCTGACGAACACAATGGGAATAGTCGACGTTTGACGTTTGGCCGCTACCGATGCGCTTGAGCCGCACGGTACCAACAATTCCGCGCCACGCCGCAACACGTCGCTCACCGCTTGATCGGGGTCGCCGCTAACCCAGGCGACATCGAGAATGATGTCTCGATTCTCGATCAGGCCAACGCGGCGCAGACCTTGTTGAAACGCCTCAACGAGCGAGCGGTCGTAAGCGTTGGAGGGCGAACCAAGAGGCAGGAATCCAAGCCGGACCGGACTTTTACCCTGCTGCTGCGCGCGCGCCGCGAGCGGCCACGCGGCCGCTGCGCCGCCGAGCAGCGTGATGAACTCGCGCCGCTTCACTCGATCACCTCGTCGGCGCGGCCAATGAGCGGGAGCGGGAACGCGAGACCCAGGGTCTTGGCGGTCTTTAGATTGACCACGAACTCGACTTTTGTGGACTGCTGAACCGGCAGATCCGCGGTCTTCTCGCCCTTGAGAATGCGACCCGTATAGATGGCGGCCTGGCGATACATATCCGTAACGCTCGTTCCGTAGCTCATCAGGCCGCCGTCGAGAGCGAATTCGCGCTGATGGAAGATTGCGGGCACCGCCAGCCGGGTTGCCTGGGCGACGATTTGTTGGCGACGGCCGTTGAAGAACGGATCGGAGGCAACCACCAGCGCGCCGATGCGCAGTTCGGCGAGGGTCGCGAAGGCCGCATCGATCTCGGGTTCGGTGGCGGCGCTTACGAAGCGAAGCTCGATCCCCATCGCCCGCGCCGCCGCCTGTAAAGCCTGGACCTGGATTTCGGCGCTCGCATTGTTCGGATTGCGCAGGACGGCGACGACAGCAATGCCGGGTACCAGTTCGTGCAAAACCTCCAGCCGCTTGGGATCGAGCAAAACGGTGATCTGGGTGATGCCGGTCATGTTGCCACCCGGCCGATTGAGGCTCGCAACTAGACCGAGCACCACCGGGTCGCCGCCCATTGTGAAGACAATGGGCAGTGTCGTCGTCGCCCGCTTGGCGGCCAGCGCAGCGGGGTCACCGCCGGTTGAGGCGATCACGGCAACCTGGCGCTGCACTAGGTCCGCCGCCAGCGCCGGCAATCGGTCGCCTCGACCCTCTGCCCAGCGCCATTCAATCGCAACGTTTCGGCCTTCCGCATAGCCTGTTTCATTGAGGCCCTGCCGAAACGCGGCAACAGCATGCGGCAAGGCTTCCGCCGACTGAGCATTGAGAAACCCGATCACCGGCATCGCTGGTTGTTGCGCGCGCGCCGCGAGCGGCCACGCACCCGCAGCGCCGCCGAGCAGCGTGATGAACTCGCGGCGCTTCATTCGATCACCTCGTCGGCTCGGGCGAGCACGCTCGTCGGTATGACGAGACCGAGCGCCTTGGCGGTCGTCAGGTTGATGACGAGATCGAACTTGGTCGGCTGCTCAACCGGTAGATCGGCGGGCTTTGCCCCGCGAAGAATCTTGTCGACATAGCCCGCGGCACGCCGGAAGTGGTCTGTGAAGCTGGTCCCATAGGACAACAGACCCCCTGCTTCGACGTATTCCCGATTGAAGCACATCGTCGGCAATCGCGCGCCGAGCGCCAATGTGTTGATGCGAATGCGGTTGGCAAATAGGAGCGAGTCGGGAGCGACATAAAGTGCTTCCGCGCGATCCCTGAGCGCCTCGAAGGCCGGCACGACGTCCTCCGCCCGCCGGATTTCGAAGACATCGAAGTCGAGGCCGAGCGTGCGGGCCGCTACCTGCGCCTCGCTGATCTCTCGCACGCTGAAGGGATTGCCGACATTGCCAATGATTGCCAACCGGCGGAGACCTGGGACAACCTCGCGCAAAAATTCGAGCCGCTTGCCAGCCGTTTCGGTCGCTTGGCTCGACAGGCCGGTAACGTTGCCGCCCGGTCGTCCCAGACTCGCGACGATGCCGGTGCCGACCGGATCGCCCGCCGACGCGAATACGATCGGGATGATCGACGTCGCCTGCTTCGCCGCGAGGACCGGTAGGGTGTTATGTGTGAGAATGACGTCGACCTTCAGCCGGACAAACTCGTTTGCGATCTGTGCGTAGCGCTCGTCGCGTCCTTCGGCCCAGCGAACCTCGATCGCAACGTCGCGACCTTCGATCCAGCCGAGTTCGCGCAAGCGCTGCACAAAAGCGGCGATATGTTGGCTCTGGGACGAAGGCGTCGTCGGGCCCAGGAAGCCGATCGTTGGTACCTTCGCCGCTTGCTGCGCGCGCGCCGCGAGCGGCCACGCAGTCGCGGCGCCGCCGAGAGCCAAGATGAACGCGCGCCGCCTCATTCGATCACCTCGTCGGCGCGGGCAAGCAGCGTTGTTGGGACTTCGAGGCCGAGCGCCTTGGCCGTCTTGAGATTGATCACCAGCTCGTATTTGGTCGGTGCCTGCACCGGCAGGTCGGCCGGCTTCTCGCCCTTGAGAACGCGGTCGACGTAGCCGGCCGCGCGCCGATATTGATCGATATTATCAGGTCCGTAGGACATGAGGCCGCCGCTCACCACGTAGTAGCGGTATGGGTAGACCGCGGGGAGTCGATACCGGGCCGCGAGGTTGATGATTAGCTCACGATTGGTTGCCACTCCCGCGCCTGCCGCCACGATCAGGCCGCCATTCCTCTCGCGCGCGAACGCCGTGATGGTGCGCTCGATCTCGCCGACGTCGCGCACGGCGACCGGCCGCAACTCTATCCCCAACGAGGGAGCCACGGACTGGACCGCGCCCAACTGACCGGCTCCGGCGGCTATTGTGGCATCCCGTAAGACTGCCGCCCGCGTTACCTGGGGCGCGAGCTCTTTGAGCAGCTCCAGCCATTTCGCGCTGATGCCGTATTCGAACACGGTAAAGCCGGTGGCATTGCCGCCCGGGCGCGCAAGACTTTCGACGAAGCCTGCACCGACCGGGTCGGCCACCTGCACGAACACGACCGGGACGCTGCGGGTCGCCTGCAGCGGCCCCATGGCCGCGCTGCCAACGGCGAGGATGACGTCCGGGTGAAAGCGCGAGTAATTCCGCAGCGTAGCTGCGATAGCGATCAACTTGACCGGCGGCCCAGCGATAATCGATCCGCACGTTGCGGCCCACGGACCAACCCAGTTCCTGTAGCCCCTGCGCGAAAGCCGTGAGTCGGGCCTGACCTTCCGGATCGTCCGCGGCGAGCGTCATGAGTACGCCGATACGCCGCATCCGCTCGACCTGTTGTGCGCGCGCCGTTAGCGGCCACCCCGCCGCTGCGCCGCCGAGCAGCGTCATGAATTCGCGGCGCTTCATTCGATCACCTCGTCGGCGCGCGCGAGCAGCATCGTCGGCACGTCGAGCCCGAGCGCATTGGCGGTTTTGAGGTTGATGATCAGCTCGTATTTGGTAGGCGCCTGCACCGGAAGGTCTGCTGGCTTCTCGCCCTTGAGGATGCGGTCGACATACCCCGCCGCGCGCCTGAACTGGTCCATCAGATCATATCCATAGGAGACCAGGCCGCCGCTGGCGACGTAGTAGCGTCGGTAGTAGACCGCGGGCAGCTTGTGCCGCGCCGCAAGTGCGATGATTAGCTCGCGATGGCGCACCGCTAACGCGCTAGACGTCACGATCAGGCCGCTATTCGGAGCGCGGGCGAAGGCCACGATACCGCGCTCGATCTCGCCGGCGTCGCGCACGTTGACCGGACTTACCTCCACGCCGACCGACGGCGCCACGGACTGGATGACCGCGAATTGGCCAATGCCGGAGGTCAGTGCGGCATCCCGCAGGACTGCCGCTCGCGTCACGCCCGGCGCGATCTGCTTGAGCAGCTCCAGCCATTTTCCGCTCAAGCTGTATTCGAACTGCATGAAGCCGGTGGTGTTGCCACCCGGCCGCGATAAGCTATCAACAAAGCCAGCGCCAACCGGGTCGGCCACATTAACGAACACGATCGGCACGGTGCGAGTCGCCTGCAACAACGGCCCCATGCCCGCGGTGCCAGAGGACAGGATGACGTCCGGCGCAAGCGCGGACAATTCCGCCGCGTATTTGCGAGTGTTGCTGGCATCACCCGCGGATAGGCGATATTCAATCTTCACGTTTCGTCCGTCGGTCCAACCCAATTGCTGCAACACTTGCAGGAACGCCGCAATGTTGGCCTGCATGTCCGCATCGTCCGCGCCGGCGCCGCCGAGAAGCACGCCGATGCGCCGCACCCTTTCGCCCTGCTGCGCGCGCGCCGCGAGCGGCCACGCGGCCGCCGCGCCGCCGACGAGCGTGATGAACTCGCGCCGTCTCATTCGATCACCTCGTCGGCGCGGGCGAGCAGGATCGGTGGCACGTCGACACCGATCGCTTTGGCGGCCTTGAGGTTGACGATGAGCGTGAACTTGGTCGGCTGCTCAACCGGCAGATCGCCGGGTTTCGCGCCCTTGAGAATCTTGTCCACGTAATCGGCGGCCCGTCTGTGCATATCCTCGTAACTCGGCCCATAGGACATCAACCCGCCAGCTTCGACGAGTTCTCGATACGCATTCACGCTGGGCAGGCGGTGCTCGGTAGCGAAATCCATCATGCGCTTGCGATCGTGCAGAAATATACGGTCCGCCAGAATGAGGAGCGCGTCCGGCTTTTGCCGGACGATCGCGGCAAATGCCGCGTCCAGTTCCCCCGATGTGCGCACTTCCAGAGGTTGCAGCTTTATGCCCAATGCTTGGGCCGCGGCGAACGCTTGCTGCATGGATACCATATGAAACGGATTCAGCGGATTGATGAAGAGGACGACGTGCGAGAGCTTGGGAATGACTTCCCGGAGCAGCTCCAGCCGTTTGCCCTCCAGGTCCGGCGCGATCGAGCTTAGCCCCGTGATGTTTCCGCCGGGGCGCGCCAGGCTCGGCACGATGCCTGTACCGACCGGGTCGCCGACTGCGATCATGACGAGAGGCACGGTCGATGTCGCCTTCTTGACTGCCAACGTTGCAGGCGTCCCGGCCGTCACGATCACATCCACCGGTACGGCAAGCAATTCGGCCACAAGCGCGGGAAACCGCTCGTACTTTCCTTCTGCCCATCGGTACTCCATGACGATATTGCGGCCTTCCTGGTAGCCGAGTTCATGCAGGCCCTCGCGGAAAGGAGCGACGAGATTAGCTTCGAGCGCGGCGGTCGAATTGCCCATGAAGCCGACACGCGGAATTTTTCTCGCCTGCTGCGCGCGCGCCGCGAGTGGCCACGCGGCCGCCGCGCCGGCGAGAGCCAAGATGAACTCGCGGCGTTTCATTCGATCACCTCGTCGGCGCGGCCGAGCAGCGGCAGCGGGACGGTCAGACCCAGCGCCTTGGCGGTCTTGAGATTGATGATCAGCTCGACCTTGGTCGCCTGCTGCACGGGCAAGTCGCCCGGCTTCTCGCCCTTGAGAATGCGGCCGGTATAAACGCCGGACAGACGATATGAATCCGTCACGCTGCCGCCGTAGCTCATCAGCCCGCCGGCCTCGACAAACGCACGATACTGGAAGATCGCCGGCAGGGCGTGGCGCAGCGTCAGCGCCGCGAGCTGTTCGCTGTGGCTCACGAGGAATCCGTCGGTGCCGATCACCAGCCCGCCCGCTCGCAACTGCATCAAGGCGGCGAAGGCCGGCTCGAACCCGGCTTCGGTGCTCGCATGCAGGACGTGGAGCTTGAGCCCCAGCGTGCGCGCCGCTGCCTGCAGGTCTTTCGATTGAGTCTCGGCGACCGCGTTGGTCGGGTTGAGGATGAGGCCGATCGTGCTCGCCGCCGGCACAAGCTCGTGGATCAGCTCCAGCCGTTTCTGCCCGGTATCGATGTTGAGCGTGACCACGCCGGTCATGTTGCCGCCCGGCCGGTTGAGGCTCGCGACGAATCCGGCTTCGACCGGATCGACGCTGCCGTGAAAGACGATCGGAATTGTCCTGGTTGCCGCCTTTGCCGCCATGGCGGCGGCATTTCCGCCGATCGTCGCGATTACGGTCACCTGACGCCGAACGAGGTCGGCGGCCAGCTCCGGCAGCCGCTCGTATTGGTCTTCCGCCCAGCGATATTCGACGGCGACGTCGCGGCCTTCGACGAAGCCTGCTTCGTTGAGCCCGCGCCGGAACGCCGCGAGCTGCGCCGCGTATCCGTGCGCCGTTGTGGCACCAAGGACGCCGATCACCGGCATGCGCGCCTGCTGCGCGCGCGCCGCGAGCGGCCAAAGAAATGAAGACGACGCCGCGGCGCCGCCGAGCAGCGATATGAAGTCGCGGCGCCTCATTCGATTACCTCGTCGGCGCGCTGCTGGAGAATCCAAGGCACGTCGAGGCCGAGGGCTTTGGCGGTCTTCAGATTGATCACCAACTCGAACTTGACCGGGAACTGGACCGGAAGCTCGCTCGGCTTCTCGCCTTTCAAAATCCTATCAACGTAAGTCGCCGCACGCCGATAATTGTCTCTGACGTCGTTTCCGTAGGACAGCAGACCTCCGGCTTCGGCGAAGGAGCGAGCCGAATAGAGCGCGGGGAGACGGTAGCGTGCCATCGTCGCGGCGATCTCGACGGTATGCCCGCTCATGAAGGCACTCGGCATCGGAACGACACCGGTATTCGGTTCGCTCGCCTGTGCGGCGGCAAAGGTCTCGAACGCAGCCATGTCGGCAATCGATGCCGCTATGACTTGCACGCCGAAGGTTGGAGCAGTGGATTTGAAGTAGCTCAGATAGAAGTCCGCATAGGGAGACGTTGCGGGATTGAACGGGACGGCGACCCGCGCCAAACGCGGCATGACCTCCTTGAGCAGCTCGAGCCACTTGCCGGCCATTGAAGCTTCGAGATTGACGAGACCGGTGGCGTTGCCGCCGGGCCGCGACGGACTCGCGACAAAGCCCTGGCCGACCGGATCGACGATGTTCGTGAACACGATCGGGATGGTCCGCGTCTGCTGAAGCAATATCGCCGTGGTAGGAGAGCTCGACGATATAATCAGGTTGGGTTGCAACGAAACGAGCTCTTTGGCCCCCTGCTGAATGCGATTGGGGTCGTTCCCGGCCCAGCGAAACTCAAATTGGATATTCTGGCCCTCCGTCCAGCCGAGCTTCCCCAGTGCTTCCCGAAACGGGGCGAGCCAAGCATGAATTTCCGGGTTGCTTTCATTCCACGCCATCAGCATCCCGACGCGCCGCACGCCACCGACCGGCTGCTGCGCGCGCGCGGCGAGCGGCCAAAGAACTGAGGGCGCGGCCGCCGCGCCGCCGAGGAGCGATATGAAGGTGCGCCGGTTCACTCGATCACCTCGTCGGCGCGAGTGAGCAGCACCGGGGGCACGTCGAGGCCGATGGCTCTGACAGTTTTGAGGTTGATCAGGAACTCGAATTTGGTCGGTTGCTCGACCGGAAGCTCGCCGGGTTTGGTGCCCTTCAATATCTTGTCTACCTGAGCGGCCGCGCGTTGACAGATGGCGTTGTTATCGGCGCCATACGACATGAGCGCGCCGGCCATTAAGGTCTCCCGCGACCAGACGGATAAGGGTAAGCGGCGCTCGATCGCCAGCCGCGAGATGAGATTTCGGTGTGTGTACGCCGCACCGTCGGGGCAAGTGATCAGGCCCCGCATATCTGCTTGCTTCATTGCATCGAATGCAGGCACGAGTTCATCGGGCGAGCGCCATGGATACGTGCCACCGAACAGGCCGAGGTTCGCCGTCGCAGCCTTGAACACATCTATATAGACGGAAGAGATTTGCGCATTCGAATTGACGAGCAACGCTACGCGAGAGAGCCCGGGGACAATCTCTTTGAACAGCTCCAATCGTTTGCCGATGAGATCAGCCGCGTAGTTCGAAACTCCGGTCACATTGCCTTCGGGACGCGCCAGGTTCCTGACCAAGCCGCTTCCAATCGGGTCCGAGACCAGAACGAAAACGACCGGAATCGTCGTGCTCGCATTTTTTGCGTAAGGCGCCGCGTTTGCGCCCACGGCAATCAGGACATCGACCCCTGACGACACCAGTTCGGCGGACATGCTCCTGAACCGGTCCGGCACCTCGTTGGGAAAGCGATGTTCGAGGATGATTGTGCGTCCTTCGATGTAACCGAGATCGGTGAATCCTTTGACCAGCGCCTTGAAGTTCGATCCTTCTTCCTCGGCGCTGCCGGCGTGCCACAGCACCCCGATGCGCGGGACCTTTCTCGCCGGCTGCGCCCGCGCCGCAAGCGGCCATGCCGCCGCAGCGCCACCGAGCAGGGTGATGAACTCGCGCCGCTTCACTCGATCACCTCGTCGGCGCGGGCGAGCAGCATGGGCGGCACGTCGATGCCGAGCGCCTTTGCGGTCTGCAGGTTGATGACGAACTCGAACTTGGTCGACTGCAATACCGGAAGGTCGGCGGGCTTGGCGCCTTTGAGAATGGTGCCGGCATAAATGCCGACCTGACGGAACATGTCGGTGATGCTGGTCCCGTAGCTCATCAGCAGGCCGGCTTCGACCATCTCACGGCTGGCGCAACTCGTAGGCATCCGGTCGCGTGCCGCCAGCGTGGTAAATTGGCCGCGGCGGCTGTTGAAGAATCCATCGCCGGCGATCAACAGGGCATCGGCCCGCTCGCGCCCAACGGTAGCAAAGGCCGCATCGATCTCTCCCGTGGTGCTGGCGTTGACCACGTGGATTTGCAGCCCGAGCGCGCGCCCGGCTTCGCGCGCCTCCCTCAATGTGGCCTCGGTCGTCGGAGCGTTGGCTGGATTGATCAGCACGGCAATGCGAGCGGCCTTGGGCACGAGTTCGTGCAGGAGCGCGAGCCGCTTCGAGGTCACCTCCTGGACGAAAAAGTTGATCCCGGTCGCATTGCCGCCTGGCCGGGCGAGGCTCGTGACCAAGCCAAGTTTGACCGGGTCTTCCCCGACGCCGAAGACGATCGGGATCGTGTCAGTCGCAGCTTTGGCCGCGAGCGCCGCCGAGGGAGTGCCGGGCGTGGCAATCACGGCGACGCGACGGCGGGCCAGATCTGCGGTGAGCGCCGGCAGGCGATCATAACGACCCTCCAGCCAGTGGTACTCGACCAACACGTTTTGACCTTCGACATAGCCGACTTCGCTGAGGCCTTTGCGGAACGCGGCTGCATTCCGCGCCGCCGCATCGCCCACCCCCGCGTTGAGGAACCCAATCACCGGCATGGCCGGTTGCTGCGCGCGCGCCGCGATCGGCCACGCGGCGGCGCCGGCGAGGAGCGAGATGAACGCGCGGCGGTTCATGACACGTGTCCCGGATGCGGTGCAGCGCGGAACGAAGGGGAGCGGTGCACCGCTGATCCGGGACCGCCATAGGCTCCGAGCCTCTAACGGTCCCTGGTCTGCAGCGCACCACTGCGCTGTCGCTTCGTGCTGCGCTGCGCCCGGGACACGCGTTGTGCTGTCGCGGCGTCTCATTCGATGACCTCGTCGGCGAGTTGCTGCAGCTGCAGAGGTACGTCGAGGCCGAGCGCCTTGGCGGTCTTGAGGTTGATCAACAATTCGAACTTGGTCGGTTGCTCCACCGGAAGGTCACCGGGTTTTGCGCCTTTTAGGATTTTGTCGGCGTAAACAGCCGATCGGCGACACATTTCGACTTGGTCAGCTGCATAGGATACCAGCGCGCCGTGCTCAAACGTCTCCCGCGAATAAGCCAACATCGGTAGACGACGCGCGAGGGCCAATTTGGGAGTGAGCGTTCGCGCCTGAAAGAAGAGTCCTCCCTGCACGGGCGTAACCGCCTGCATACCGGCTCTCGCCATAGCATCGAACGCCGGCTCGATTTCCTCGAGCGAGCGCGCGTCGAATGTTTGAAGAACCAATCCGAGTTGGTCTGCGGCGGTTTGCATGACTTCGACAAAGACGTGCGTGGTCGCCTGCTGAGAGTTGATGAGAAGTGCGACGCGGGAGAGGCCGGGTACGATCTCTTTCAGCAGCTGCAGACGTTTGCCGGCAACATCGCGCCCGAAACTCGACAGCCCCGTGATGTTTTCGCCCGGCCGAGCAATGCTTTGCACGAATTTCATTCCGACCGGATCTGGAACGAACATAAACACGATCGGGATTTTCGTCGTAGCGTCCCGCAAGTACGTCGATGCAATAGCCCCGCCCATCAGGACATCGACGTTCAGCGATACAAGCTCAGCGGCCATGCTCTTGAAACGCTCGGGCGTTTCATTCGGGAAGCGATGTTCAAGCTTGATATTGCGCCCCTCGACGTAGCCGAGCTTCGCGAAGCCTTCGAGCAGCGCTTCGAAATAGGGCGTTTCCTCTTTGGCGTTGCCCGCGTGCCAGAGGTAGCCGACGGTAGGAATCTTGCCGGCAGGCTGCGCCCGAGCGACCCCTGGCACGGCAAGCATCGCGCCCCCGATGAACGAGAAGAAATCACGCCGTCTCATGAATTTCTCGCTCCTGTGACATTGCGTTGCCGCCGAGAACAGTGAGACCTCCCGATGGCTCATTCGATCACCTCGTCGGCGCGCTGCTGCAGAAACCATGGCAGCTCCAGCCCAAGTGCCTTCGCCGTCTTGAGGTTGACGACCAGCTCGAACTTGCTTGGCAGCATCACCGGAAGGTCAGCCGGTTTCTCGCCCTTGAGAATCCGCCCGGTATAGACGCCAACCTGCCGATACGCATCGGCACTGCTGGCCCCGTAGCTCATCAAGCCGCCGGCGGCGACGAACTCGCGCAGATTGTAGACAGCGGGCATTGCATGCCGCGCCGCAAGGCTGACCAGTCGGTCGCGCTGGCCGGTGAAAAACGCATCGCCCCCGAATATCAGCGCGTCGACTCGCTGTTGCACAAAGGCCGCAAAGGCCGCATCGACGTCGCGTTCATTGCCGGCAGGCAGAACATGAATCTTCACTCCGAGATTGCGCCCCGCCGCCTGCGCATTTTTAGTCTGCTCCTCGGCGGCCGGGCTGGTTGGGTTGGCGAGCATGCCGATGACCGCGGCTTTTGGCACCACCTCGCGCAGCAATTCCAGTTGCTTGGCCACCAGAGCACCGCCGAAGAAAGTCACCCCCGTGACATTGCCCGTCGGCCGACTGAGGCTGGTCACTAATCCGAGATTCACCGGGTCCTCCCCGGTCGCGAAGACAATCGGTATCGTCGAAGTCGCCGCCTTGGCCGCGAGCGTTGGCGCGTTACCGCCAGCGATGATCACGGCGCACTGGCGGCGAACCAGATCGGCCGCCAAGGGCGGTATCCGATCAGATCGATTCTCCGCCCAGCGGTATTCGATCACGATGTTCTGACCCTCGACATAGCCGGCCTCCTTTAGGCCTTGGCGCAGCGCTGTCACGAGGTACACGGAGTCTTCCTCCTTCGTATTCCTGAGGAAGCCAATCACCGGCATGCTCGATTGCTGCGCGCGCGCCGCAAGGGGCCACGCGGCTGCTGCGCTGGCGAGGAGCGTGAGGAACGCGCGGCGCCTCATGCCGTGTGTCCCGGATGCGGCGCAGCACGAGTGCGCAGCACGAGTGGTGCGCCGCTGATCCGGGACCTTTCCATACTCCGACTTCGTAACGATCCCGGGTCTGCAACGCACCACTTCGCTTCGCTCGTGCTGCGTTGCGCCCGGGACACGGGTGATGTCGGCGCGCCACCTCACTCGATCACCTCGTCGGCGAGTTGCTGAAGCTGCAGAGGCACGTCGAGGCCCAGCACCTTTGCCGTTCGCAGATTGATGACCAGTTCGAACCGGGTTGGTTGCTGAACCGGAAGATCGGCGGGCTTGGTGCCCTTCAGGATTCGGTCGATGTACGCGACGGCCCGGCGGGTCATGTCCTCGACGTTGGGTCCATAGGACAACAGCCCGTGCTGCTTGGCCCAAGCGCCAAAGCCGCCGGCCAGCGGCAGCCGGTTCTCGGCCACGAAATTCACGATCCTGCCGAGGTTTTGCAGGGTCAGCCGCGATGACACGACGTAAAGCGCGTCGATGCGTGCTTGCGTGGCTGCCATGAACGCCCCGTCGAAATCCGCGGGGCCGCGCACCGTGAGCGGTTTGAGTTCGACCCGCAAACTCGCAGCCGCCCGCTCGGCTTCAGGGAGTTCATTGTCGACGTGATCCGGATTCCACAGGAATCCCACACGCGAGACGCGCGGCGCTGCCTGTTTGAGAAACTCGAGCCGCTTGGAGGCGAGTTCGTCCAACAGAAAGGTAACGCCCGTGGCATTGCCGCCCGGTCGGGCGAGACTCGCGACGAACCCGAGTTGCACGGGGTCGGCGCTCGAGGTGAAAACGATGGGAATGGTCTGCGTCGCCTTGACCGCGGCCGGGGTGACGTCCCCGCCGAGCGAGAACACCACATCGGGCTTCATGCGCACGAGGTCGGCGGCCAAATCGGGGAGACGCTCAGGCCGGCCCTCCGCATAACGGTACTCAATCGCGAGGTTTTGGCCTTCGACGTAGCCGAGATCACGCAGCGCGCGACGGGCTGTTTCCATCTGCGGATCGGCCTGCGGCGTGCTCAGCAGCAGAACGCCTAAACGCGGGACCCTTGCCGCCTGCTGCGCACGCGCCGCAAGCGGCCACGCCGCCGCCGCGCCGCCGAGCAGCGACAAGAACTCGCGCCGCCTCATGTCGAACATCGGGCTTCCTCCCGCCCGACCACCCAGGCCGCGGCCGTGGGTCGGTTTACCGCACGTTCAGGGTGCCACAGCCTGACCGACAACTCCTTGGGACTGACCTGAATTGTTCTGAATCGAGGTTTAAGCGGTCGGCCGCTAATGCACCCTTCAGCCTTGCGAAGACTAACACATCGCGGTGGGCTAACCGACCTCGGGGCGGCGGCCGCGGTCTATCCGTTAGTTCGACAGTCGCTCAGCCCGATTCAGAACAATTCAGATCTAGCCCAAGGACCTTAAGCCTACCCTGGAGGATAGTTCTTCAGCAGCCCAAGATAGGACATCAGCAGCCTGCGGAGGCGGGTGCGGACATGGAGGGGCAAAACAAACGATCGAAACTCCCGCTCAACGCTAGGTTCCAAACGTGAGGATAGAGCCATGTTAACCAGTGAAGGAGTACAAAAGCGAAATGCCTTCGCCACCTTTGCCGCATTTCGCCTCCAGGGCCTCGAAGCTTCTCTGAATCATGCTCGCGACATTGCCGTCCAGGACGAGCTGGACGCCGTCGGGCACTACATTGAAGAAGCGCAAGGGTACTTGGCTCAAATTCGGGTCTTGCATGAAGAAGCCCTGAATGAATTCAGCAGAGCGCAGGGAGAATAAACCTGCGGTCCGCGCATTGCTGTGCCTCCGCCACTAACACACATCAGGGCGCGAGCCCGGAATCCATAATCAGGCGGTGGTTATGGATTCCGGGCTCCCTCGCTGCGCTCGGACCCCGGAATGACGGCGGGAGGGATCGGCGCACTTTAATAGGAGTACGCACGGAGCGCGCTAATACCCGCGCGCGCGGTCGATGACGTGCTCGAGCGGCAGGCCTGCCTCGAAGCGCTCGATCTGGCGCATCACATTGGCGGCGAGCGCGTGCGGATCGGAGAAGGCGGCGTTGTGCGGTGTGATCGTCACTTTGGGATGCCACCACAGCGGGCTTGCCGGCGGCAGCGGCTCGCGCGCAAAGACGTCGAGCGTTGCGCCCGCGAGCGTGCCCTCGTCGAGCGCGGCGAGGATGTCGGCCTCGACCTGCAGCGCGCCACGCGCGGCGTTGATCAGGTAGGTGCCGCCGGCGGTGCCGTCGCGCTTGAGCTTACGCAGGAGCTTGAGATCGACAATTCCCTGCGTCGCCGGCGTCGCGGGCAGCAGGCAGACGAGAATCTCGGTACGGCGGAGAAAAGGATCGAGCCCGGGCTCGCCGTGAAAGCACTCGATGCCCGAAAGCGTCTTCGGCGTGCGGCTCCAGCCGGCGACGCGGAAGCCAAGCTGGGCGAGCGCCGCGGCCGCGTGGGCGCCGAGCACGCCGAGCCCCATCACGCCGACCGCGACCGCGCTCGCCGGGGGCTGCGCGTGCTCGCGCCAGACGCGCTCGCGCTGCTGCACATCGTAGAACCGGTAGCGCCGGTGCTGCAGCAACACATGCAACACGACATACTCGGTCATGCGCATGGTGAGATCGGGGTCGACGATGCGCACGACAGGCACGTCGGGCAGATCGGGATCGCCGAGGAGATGATCGACGCCGGCGCCGAGCGAGAAGATCGCCTTGAGCCGCGGCAGCCGCGCGAACAGCCCGCGCGGCGCGTTCCAGGCGCAGGCATAGACGATGTCGGCGGCATTGCCGAGGCGGTCCGGCCACAGCCGGATGTCGCGCTGCGGCGCCAGCGCGCGCAAGCGCGCTTCCCACGGCTGCGGATCAGTGCCGCTGACGGCGAGCAGGATCGCGGGCATTAGGGCTGTTCCGTCTGTGCTGATTGGCTCGGCCTCGCACTGCCCCCGTCGTCCCCGCGCAAGCGCATGGGCGCTAAACTAGCCAGGTGTCCCGGATGCGGTGCAGCGCGAAACGAAGTGGAGCGGTGCGCCGCTGATCCGGGACCGCCACGGACCGTGACGGTCCCGGGTCTGCAGCGCAGCACTTCGCCTCGCTTGTGCTGCGCTGCGCCCGGGACACGTTCCTTAACTTAGCGCCTATACGCACAAGCGGGGACCCATATTCCGGAGGCGGTGGTCATGGGTCCCCGCTTTCGCGGGGACGACAGTATCCATCTAACTTGAAATTGCGCTACGGGGCCGCGCCCGCGCGCACGATGTCGGAAAGGCGGGTGCGGTTGAGCGCGAGCCATTGCAGCGCGGCGACGAGGGGACCGTTGCGCACGCTGCCGGCGGCGAGCGCGGAGAGCGCCGCGTCGATGGGCACGCGCAGGAGCGCGCTCGCCTCGCGCTCGCCAGCAGCGGGTACCGCCGCGCGCGACGCATCGACGATGCCGAGAAAGACGGTGACCTCTTCGTCCGTGAGCCCCGGTGACGTCAGGTAAGTGAACAGCTCGACGAGCAGGCGCGGCGCGACGCCGATTTCCTCGACGCATTCGCGGCGCGCGGTTTCGCGATGCGCTTCGTTGGCTTCGACGTGGCCGGCGACGATCTCGACGAGATCGCCTTTGCCGTTGGCGAGCTGCGCCGCCAGGCGAAACTGCCGGATCAGCACGACCTCGTCGCGATCGAGATCGATCGGCAAGACGGCGACCGCCGCTCCTGCGCGCAGCAGGTCGCGCGTTTCGACAGCTCCATCCGCGCCGCGCGCCTGCACGCGCTCGTAGAGGCGAAATCCGCGCGCGAGAACCTCGCGCTCGACGCTCACCACGTCTGCCGGTTCATCGGCGATTGCAGCGTCCGTTGGTCTCTTCGAATCGGGCATCGTGCAGTGCTGTGCATGAACGTGCGGCAAACTCGCTGTGCTCCCTCTCCCCATTTGGGGAGAGGGTTGGGGTGAGGGGGTTACTGGAGGTACTGATGGATCCGAGCCCCCTCACCCACTCCTTCACGTTGCAAAAGCGAGCGGCCCTCTCCCACCGAACTCGGGCTTGCCCGAGTTCGGCACTTTAAGTCCGCCGAAGTCGGATAAATCCGACTTCGGCCGGGGAGAGGGCACAAGCGGCGAAAGCGTGCCCGGGGGGTGTGACGATATGGAACAACGTCAATGTCATCGGGCCTACTGCGCGACCACGTCTTCGGGCGCGGTCTCGAGCTTGAAGGCGGCGGCGAGCAAGGCGCGCGTGTAGGGACTCTTCGGATTGGCAAACACTTCGGCCGCGGGCCCCTCCTCCACCACCTTGCCGTAGCGCATGACGAGCAACCGGCAGGCGAGCGCGGCGACCACGCGCAGATCGTGGGAGATGAACATATAAGTGAGGTTGCGCCGCTTCTGCAGCGCGCGCAGAAGGTCGACGATCTGCGCCTGGATCAGCATGTCGAGGGCGCTCGTCGGCTCGTCGAGTACCACGAAGGTCGGCTCGAGCACGATGGCGCGGGCAACCGCGATGCGCTGGCGCTGGCCGCCGGAGAATTCGTGCGGATAGCGAAAGCGCGTGTCGGGATCGAGCCCGACGTCGCGCAGCGCGCGGATCACGCGCTGTTCGCGCTCGGCCTGGCTCAGCTTCGGATGATGCACCCACAAGCCTTCCTCGATGATGTCGGAAATCGACATGCGCGGGGAGAGCGAGCCGTACGGGTCCTGGAACACGATCTGCATGTGATGGCGGAACGGCCGCATCTTGCGGAAGGTCAGCCCGGCAATGGTGCTGCCGAAAAACACGATCGGTCCGTCCGACGACACGAGCCGCAGAATGGCCAGGCCGAGCGTGGTCTTGCCGGAGCCGGATTCGCCGACAACGCCGAGGGTCTCGCCTTGGCGCACCGCGATGCTCACCCCGTCCACCGCTTTGATGTAGCCGACCGCGCGCCGCATGACGCCGCGCTTGATCGGGAACCACACCTTCAAATCCTTGGTCTCGATCACCACCGGGGCGGTAGGGCAGACCGGCGCTGGATCGGGCTTGGGTTCGGCCGCAAGCAGCGCGCGGGTATAGGCGTGCTGCGGCGCGGTGAACACGCGCTCGACGGGTCCGTGCTCGACGATCTTGCCTTCCTTCATCACGCAGACCGTGTCGGCGAGCTTGCGCACGATGCCGAGGTCGTGGGTGATGAACAGCATGGCCATGCCGAGGCGCCGCTGCAGCTCCTTGAGCAGGTTCAAGATCTGCGCCTGCACGGTGACGTCGAGGGCGGTCGTCGGCTCGTCGGCGATGAGCAGATCCGGCTCGTTGGCGAGCGCCATGGCGATCATCACGCGCTGGCGCTGGCCGCCGGAAAGCTGGTGCGGATATTGCTTCAGTCGTGCCAACGGGTCCGGGATCTGCACCTGTTGCAGAAGTTCGAGCGCTCGTGCCTCGGCCTGCTTGCGGCTCATCTTGCGATGCACCCGTATCGCCTCGACGATCTGGCTGCCGATCGTGTAGATCGGATTGAGCGAACTCATCGGCTCCTGAAAGATCATGGAAATGCGGTCGCCGCGCAGTTTGCGCCGGGCACGCTCGGAGAATTTCAGGATGTTCGCGCCATCGTACTCGACGGTCGATCTCGGCGACACGACCGCACGCTTCGACAACAGACCCATGACGGTGCGCGCCGTCACCGAC
>WNGF01006899.1_pt1 | contig 20600 bp, 14 predicted proteins | sample 5400641 | NCBI WGS metagenome assembly WNGF01 (sample SAMN13153371, study PRJNA577476) | soil metagenome | isolation source: 80 cm soil or saprolite under grassland replicate 2 | place: USA:California | collected 2016-06-15
CGGCACGACCATGGCGGCCAGGTCGTTCGAATGCCCTTGTTCGCTGTCCATGGCGGGGATGTCTATCACGTCCTCGACATGGGCGCTGAGCTGCGATTACGTCTCAGCTAGTTCAGTCAACAAGTAAGCAGGCCATCACGCGGGGGAGGCTGCCGCTGCGCGCCGTGGAGGCGTCTTCGCCGAAGTCCACGTCGCAGAGACCCAGTGCAGCCGGTTCTCGATCCTCCAGTGCCCACGAAGCCAGCCCGCCAGCTGCGCGGGGCTGGCGGCGCCCAGGGCCAGGCTGGTGACCGCGTACACGGTGACGGTGCGCCAGCGGCGGCTGCCCGGCGCGCGGACGCGGCGGATGACCTGGATCGCCTGGGCGGCGTGCGGGAAGCACAGGCCGGCGGCGGCGACCTTCAGGGTCCGCAGCTCGATGCGGCCGTGGCCATGATCGCAGGTGTGGTCCATGACCGGGATCTGCCGCCACGGCAGCCCGGCGAGCTGGGCGTGCAGGGCTGGCTGGTTGGCCTTGACGACCAGCAAGTAGTCGCGCCGCGGTCGACCAGGAAGCTGGCGTGGTCGCGTTGGGTGCAGCCGCAGCAGCGTGTCGACCGGCACCGACGGGCGGCCCAGCCGGCGGTCGAACAGGGCCCGCCACGGCGCGACGAAGCGCTCGTCGTCCAGGTAGGCGTCGACCTGGGCGAGCTCGGCGGGCAGCCGCTTGGCCTCATCCGGTAGCAGCAGTTCCCAGATCGTGGTCTGCGGATCGGTCTCGCGCAGCACCAGTGACCTCCAAAGGACGCGGCGGGAGCAGAATCACAACGGTGTCATTCAGCCACGAACCGGACTCCGCCCGCCGGCGTTACCGCAGCTCAGAGCCCTCCCCACCTTCCCTTCTTCAGGGCAAGTAGTACTAGCCGCCGACCGTGCCCGCGGCCGCCGGTGCTGACGGGGCACAAGCTTCAGACCGCTTGGGAGCTGGTGTGGCTGTGACCAGATCAACGGACGAGGGACCAGTGTCGGTGTGACCGTGTCGGCGTCGCCGGCCGGGAGCCGTTCGACCTCGACGGCGAGCCACTGGATGGCGTGCGGCTGTTGGTAGTCGAGTGGCTCTTATCCGGGAGATCCTGCTGGTGAAGATCGCCGCCGACGGGCATTTCGCTATGCACGCCAGCCCGGTCATCGCCCCGCTGCCAGGTCGTCCGCAGACGGGGCAGGCTCAGCCTGCCCGGCGGGATCGAGGTCCCCTACCAGGCGCCGGAGCTGTATGTGTTCCACCCAGCGCCTGCACGCCTGGTACGACGTCGAAGGGACCACGCTGCTCTCGGTGTGCCCTCGTCCGGGCAGGCTGACGCCGACGACCTGGCATCAGCGCCAGGGAACGTCTCGTTTCGGCCGCAACGGGATCTCGGTTTGTGCCGAGGCGACAGATTCAGTGACGGATTCACTATAGGATCTCCGGCGGTCTACGAACCTTGTGGCCCAGGCTCACCCTTTCACGCGCACGAGGGCGACCACTTCATGGGAAGCGATGAGGAGCCTTGCGGAGCGCCGGAGGCCAAGTTTTGTGGTGGCTGTAGCCCGAGCGAGATTGGGATCGACTGCCGCGACAGCTTCGCCCGGTTAGGGGTCTTGAAAGTCCACTGGGAGTGTTGGTCGAACTGCAACCTGTCCTGTGGATTCTGCTACCGCTCCCAAGGTGTCGCGCTCGACTCACAGGAAAGCAGGCGGCTCATTGCGGCGGTCTATTCCGCAGGCGCGAAGCGGATTGTTTTCGCTGGTGGGGACCCAAGCCTGCGGCCAGACATCGGTGAGCTTGTTTCATGGGCCAAGTTCCTGGGACTTCGGGTGGAGATCCAGACCAATGGGCACCATGTGCGACCAACCTTCAAGGAGACGTTGCTGGAGGCCGACCTCATCGGACTCTCATTGGATGGAGCCACGGCCGAGGCGCACGACAGCTTCCGATCCACACGAGGCAACTTCCGGCGAGTGCTGGAGCTATTTGACTTCCTGGAGCGTCAGAGCCTCCAGGTCATCGTCCGTACAGTTGTTACCCGAAGAAACTATCAGGACATTCTGGACCTTGGCCATAAACTTCTTGAGCGGAAAAACCTCTGCCGGTGGTCATTGCTCGAGTTCAGCCCAGTCGGCCTCGGCTATCGTAACCAGGAACTCTATCGACTTCCTCGACCAGCCTTCGATGAGCTTGTCCAGACGGCCATCGACCGCTACGGCAATGACGTCACGATCGACGTCTACCGGCTGGAGAACAAGGTCGGGACATACCTCCTCATCACCCCGTCCGGGATGGTTTACGGCACCGCGGAATCGACCGTGAACGGTGTCTATCCACAAGTTGGCTCGATTCTGCAAGACCACCTCAGGGAGCTGGCCGATAGGATGGCTTTCCAGTCTGAGCAGCATCAGCGCCGCTACGCCGAGGTTGAGGCCAGGCTGAACAGGCGCTGACCTCGCCGGCACGGACCTGCCCAGCAGTTCGTTCGCCTATTCCAGTTTGCCCTTGTATCGGCTACTCTTGCCGATAGGGTGGCTCTGGCGCTTTGGAGGGAGGAGCGCGTGGATGCCGATCCTCACATTCGCGACTTGCTCGATCGCGTCCTGGCGCAATACCCCTCACCCATCGCCGAGACGACCCGCAAGTGGCGGTACGCCAACGATGAATCCCGCCTGAACGAAGCCTTGTTCCTGGCCAAGGCACTGGTCGTGTCGCTCGGCACGATCTCGGTCACCTGGTGCCGATCGATCGGGAACGAGCCGCCAGGGATTCGCCGCTGGCATGAGAGCCTCAAGCGCCGGAGCCCGACGCTGGGCCACTGGATCCGCGCCGCTCGTGATGGGGCGAAGCTCGCGCTGGAGGTCGGCATCCCGATCTCAGGCTTCGACCAGGCCCTCGGGAGCGAGCACAGTCTACTGTGGAGTGACCTCCAGGCGGTCGTCAGCTGGCGTAACAAGTACGGGGGCGGCGGGGGCGGCGGGATGCGAGCGGCCACCGTTGTTCAGATGGAGGAGTTCGAACGACTGCTCCTCGCCGCGCTAGGGCACTCGGCGTTCCTCGCGGACATGACCTTCGCACTGATCGACAGCAGCGAGCCCCAACGACGCAACGATCAGTATCTGATCAGATACAAGCGACTGGTTGGCGACAATCCTGTCCTAGCCCCGGGCAGGCCATTCGAGCATCCAGGGCCGTTCTACCAGCGAAGCCTTTACCTCCTGTTGGGTCCTGGCAAGGACCTCGACCTGACGCCTCTCTGGACGGTGCAGCCGTGCGAGCACTGCCGCCAGCTTGAGGTGTGCTATCTCACGCGAGCCAAGGCGACGAGGTTCGAGTACGCCAGCTTCAGCAACAACGAATCATTCGTCGACAAGAAGCTGCCCCTCGATATTCAATGGTCGGACAGCGTCGGGCTGGCGACATCGGGGCAGTTTCCCCAGGCCCTCCTGCCATCGACGCTCATCCAACCCGAGCGTCTGCGGACCCATCGAAGCCTCCCGCCGAACCGGATCAACCTGCCCCATCTCCACCGCCAGACGCAGTCCGCCATGCTGCAGGCGTTGCATGTCGACGCCAAGACGGGGCAGACGGGCTGGGACCACCACCTGGAGCTGCCGAGGGTGACCGCAGCTGGTACCGCGCTCGGCCTGCGGGTCATGCGGATAGTGAGCGACGACGCCAGTCCGTTCAACAGCAGGGAGCTCATCGAGACGCTCTGGTCCATGCGCCTGCCCGATGGCTGCTGGCGATACCGGTCCCAGGCCCCGGTCGGGCGGCCGGAGGCAACCGCTGCCGTCCTGCTGACGCTTTGCTTGTTCGGCGAGCAGGAACGAGTAGCCAAGCGGAAGGTGATCGAGGCCTTCGAGCGGACCCTGCAGCCGGATGGCGACGAGGTGCTTTGGCGCAGTGTGTTCAGCCTCAGCACGGTGGCGCCGGCCCTGGCGACGGCCGCCCCCCGCTCGCAGATTCTCGGCGAGGTGGCAGACCGTCTCTGGTCCGCCGCCCACTACGATGAGCGTGATGGCACGCTCAGCTGGACCCGCTTCACCCGGCTGCATCCCGGCCACCGCGACGCCCCGCCCTCGGTGCCGCACACCGCGCGCGCGGCGCTCGCGCTGCTGCACAACTTTCGAGCTACCGACGGCAAGTTCGGTGCCTCTCCCGAAGACCTTCAGCCGGCCGCGGCCTGGCTGCTGCAGCACCCGGACTGGCGGAACACCTCCGAGATCATCCGCCGGCCGTTCGGCGAGTCGCGGGCTGAGGAACCGCTGGTTCGCCACTTTACCCGCGCCTGGACGGTCAGAGCACTGCTCGAGCTGGACGTGAACCCCACAAACGAGCGCATCGTCTCCACGATCTCGGAGCTGCACCGCAGCCACTCCGGCGGAGTGTGGAACTGGGACGCGGTCCAGCGACCGGTGTGGGCAACCCTTGACGCGCTCCGGGCGCTCGAGACCTACGCGCTGCGAGCGAGCCCGTCGGCGAGCTGACGCCCCCCAGCGACGCCTTCGGATAAGGTCCATGCTCATTTGCAGAGATCGCGCGGCCCTGCACCGACGTCTTGGACAGCGGCCCGGAACGTCGAGTGCACGCGCGTGAGGAGGACCTCGCCGGTAGAGGGGGCGAGGTGGGCGCCGACAGACCAGATCGGCTCCACCAGGGCAGCCGTGATCGCGACCGCCCATCCGGCCACCCCCAGCCGGGCCAGGCCGGGCGAGCTGGCTAGCACGCCGACCAGGGCCGCCAGCATGCCCAGGACGAGGCTGAGAAGTCCTAGGCATCGGGTCCGTCGGAGCCGGGCTGCCGGTCGAGCGGCCATCGGGATCCACCCGGTGATCCGCCGGCGGGCCAGCCATCGTGCCGCTTGCAACGGCAGTGGTCCGTACGGTAGCAGCCACCACGTCCATCTCGTCGCCGTCGTGGCCTGCACGTGGACCATGCAGTCGGCTGGTGCCCCTGTCTTGGCACAGACCATCGGCAGCTTCGCCGCCTGAAAGGCTGCGACCGGTACCGAGACCCGGCTCATCTCGTGGCCCCCGCTGCGGCGGCCATGCTAGTGACGCCCTCCAAGCGCGAGCCGGACCAGCAGGGCGAGCCCAAGAAGGATGGCGATCAGCGTCGCGACCGCCCACGCGACCACGTTGGCGACGACGACGGCGGCGGCGACGCCCAAGGGGACCGCCGCCAGCAGGCCGGCAATGCCGACCGCGAAAATGCCCAGGTGCTCCCAGACCCGCCTGGCTCGGAAGCCTCTGGTGGCGGCGGCGATCACCATGGCGGCGCCGAGCGTGGCGACTGCGGCCTGGTAGACCAAGTGAGCGTAGCCATGCAGACGGATGGTGTCCCGCAGCAGGCCCCATCCAGTCAGGACGAACGCCGGCCGTGCCTGATCGGAGAGGTCCAGCAACCGCCAGGATCCCCACAGATAGGCGACGAGTGCAGCCAGTAGGAGGACTCCGAGCCAGGCAGAGCGCCGCAGCCGCCATTCGACCGAGTGGTGGCCTGCCGCTCGGTCAAGCAGGTCGCGGAGATCTGTGGGCGATCCATGCCGCGGCGGTCCGCACACTATGCCGTCCACGGCCATGCCTCCGGCTCGGTCGGCAAGGCGGCGAAGGTGCGGGTGTGCTGCCGCGGGCGATCCAGGTACTCATCCCACCACGTGGGCCAGTTGCAGCTGAGCATGGCGTCCACGGCCGGGGCCAGCAGCGCGACCGCGAGCTCATCGACCGGCGTCGGGGTGGAACCGGCGAGCAAGTGGCGGGTCACTCGGGCAACGTCGATCTGTTCCTCGCGGCCGGCGTCGCAGGCGTCGTCGAAGAGCGCGGGCAGCCACCGCCACAGCGCATCCGGACCGGCCAGCCCCAGCATCCGAGCGGCGGACCCGCGCTGACCGTCGGCAATCAGCTCCGCGTAGCTGGCTGGGCCGGACGTCGCAAGCCCGGGCGGTGGACGCAGGCGAGACTTAAGCTGGCGCTGCCGGTTCCAGACGCGGCGGCCCTCGGTCTCCATGCCAGGCAGGCCATGGCCGTGCCGACCCCGAACATACACGGCGAAGGTGGGTGGACGGTTGCGCTGATGCAGCCAGGTGACGACCAGCGCCTTCCGGGGACGGTTGCCCTCGCCGGGTGGGTGGCCGGCGAAGCGATCGAGAAGATCCAGCTCGATCCAGGTGTACGCCCGGTCGCAGTCGCTCATCGAGCCGCTCCGGCCGGGACAGCGTCCACCACGGTGGGCGATCTTCCCGCAGATCCGTCGGGCCAGCTGCCGGGCGAGCTTGGCGTACCGCCGTCTGACTTCGTCGCGGGCGGCCTGGTAGCCGGCCTCGACCAGGCGAGCCAGCTGCAGCTCTGTGAGCGCAGGGTAGAAAACAGGGGTCATGTGCGCCTCCTTGCAGGACCCGTTGCGGCAGCCCGATGAGATGGGCGATCGAGGCCGTAGGGCCCGAGCACGGACGCACATGCGCCGGCGTCGTCGGAGCGATGACTCCGAGGAACCCTGATGGAGGTCGGAGCGGTCCATCAGGCAGAACCTGTACTGCTACCTCTAGCTTAGCCCCCTCTGTCGACAGACCGGTCGAAGTGGCCGGTCGATGGCAGCACGGCGAAAGCCGAGCCGAACGGCGCGCACCTGTCCTTTCCCGGCGCCCGCCTTGGTCGGGAACGGGAGCACGACGGCCTTGCCTGGGAGCCGGTGTCGCAGGCGAGTCGCCGGCCAGATCTCGGCCGGTAGCCCGGCTCGCCGGAGGATCGCCCGGGTTCTGGCCAGTGTCGTGCGGTCCCCAGCCATCCCGGAGGTGACGTTGACCAACCAGCACGCGCCCGAAGCCTTGCCGCGTGCGGCTCGGCGAGGCCCACCGTCGGCGGCGGGAGGGTTGGGTAGGGTCACCTCCTGGGCGAAAGGGCCGCATCTGCAGAGAGGGGCTTGGGAAGAAGCACAAGGCTTCAGGGCCCATCTGATCTGCTGCGGCCCGGACGAGCAAACCCTATTGAGCGCTGATGGTTGCTGTCAACCCCCAATGTGCTCGAATCGGTGCAAGTTCCCCTCTGTCGGGATCCATCGACCGTCTCGGTAGGTCACAAGGGCGACGTCGCGCAGACAGCGCAGCCAGCGCCCCGGGTGGGTGACCCCGGCTTCGGCGAGGGCGACTTTCACCTGCTGGCCGGCCCTGAGGTTGCGCAGCTCGGTGCGGATGTACTCGGCCTGCTCAATCGTCCACACCGTAAACTCCGTCTCAGTCAGCCGCCAGGTGGTCGACGCCCTGCCGTCCGGCGATCGCCGCGTGGCGTCCTGTTCGACCGCGTGCAGGCGGTGCCGCAGGGCATGCCGGACCCATCGCCACGAGTCGCCACTGCTGTGCAACTCCAGCTGGTCGGGTCGGCGTCCCTGGCCAGCGAGAGCGCTGTCGCGCACCGAGTAGAAGCGGCTTCGGTGCTGCTGGACGAGGTTGGTCAGCCGGTCGGCGTGATCCTTGCGTCTGGCCAGCCGGAGGATCACGCGGCGGATCGGGAGGAGCAGCCCTTCTCGCCAGCCCGAGGGGACCTCCAGATGGTCGAGGTGATGATGGCGCAAGAGCTGGGCGGCCAGGAGGGCATCGATCGCCTGTATCGGGTCCTCGGCCTTGGCTGACCTGCCCAACCTCCTGATGGCCTCCCGCGCTGCGACCTCGCGGTGAATCGGCTGGCCGAGGGGTCGCCGCCAAAGCGCGGCCAGTAGGTCGTCGACCTGCTCCAGTCGCCGCAAGTCGGTGTCGAACTCCGTGGTGCTCGCCCATCGCTCGTGCAGCTGCCGCCGCGAGGGCTCCCGCAGCAGAGCGCGGGCGATGCGGTCGTCGGTCGACCCGGCCAACCTGGAGAGTCGCCAGGCGGCCAGATCCCACAGCGTCCACGCCCGGGGCGTCAGCCGTTCTCCCACCTCGAGGTCAAGCGGCTGGGCGATCCCCAGGTGTTCGGCCTCGGAGACGCGCGCGGTCCGCGGCCGCCGGTGCAGCAGCCGCACCCGCCCGTGGAGGGCGGCCTCTCGGGCAAACTGAGCAGCAAGGTGGGCGATCGCACTGTCGCTGGAGACGACGATGATAGCCTGACCTTCCTGATACAGGGCTCGACCGGCGCCCATTGCGATCGCGGAGGCCGGCGTGCTGCGGCCCCTGTCGGCCAGGTGGACGACGACAGGGGTGCCGACAGGTTCATGCTCCAACAGGTAGCGATCCGTCCGGGATTCGGCCTCGGCGGTGAGATGGAGCTCGATCCGGGCCAAGCGGCGTCCGTCTCTGCCGGCGACTTGCCGAAGGGTGCGGGCGAGGGCGCGTAGGACCCATTGCGGGGCAGCGGTCACCCCGCCGCAGGCCAGGGAGGTCCGCAGGTTCTGCCAGTCGACGAAGGCTACCGCCACGTCCAGGCGCCCACCTCCAAGTAGCTGGATCACCCAGAGCGGCGAGTAAGCGACAATAGTCGTTTCCTGGACATGACTCAAGCAACTGAAGCACGGCCCCTCTTACCGGCAGCGCCTACGCTTGCGGATGCGTCGTCGGAGAGTGAGGTACGCGCGTCTCGCCGAGCAGTCCTATCGATTTCCTCAAGCTGAGGAGAGACCATCGCCGCCAAGAGGTGGCCACGGTCTGCTCGACGATCTGTAGCCCGCCCTGGCACCATCCGCTTGCGCGACGACGTCCAGTTCGCCAGCTCGATGCCGGCTTACAAGCCTGCCGCCGTGGCGGGGAACGGCCCATTCCCCTGCCACATCCTGGATGCGCCACGCGGCGTTGCCTCGCCGTCGGGGTGGCGCGGTAGGGTGCGCCGCGGACGCATTCCCTGCTACCTCGTCCTGAGGAGCTGCCGTGGGCACTGGACCCGGTCGCGTCGCGCTTGCCCGCGCCGAGCAGACCCTCGCCGGCGCGGCCGCGGCGTTCCTCGCTCAGCCTGGCCTGGCGGCGTCCACGGGCCGCTCCTACGCCCAGACCCTCGGCCGGCTCGAACGCCACCTCGGCGGCAACCACCCACTGGCCGCCCTGACCGTCGACCAGGTGGCCGCCACGGTGGCCGTCGCGTGGGGGACCTGCGCCCCGGCGACCTGGAACCGGCACGTGGCCACCGTCCGCTCGTTCTTTGCCTTCTGCCGCCGGCGTCGCTGGCTCGCCGACGATCCCGCCGCCGGCCTCGAGCGCCGCGCCGAGCCGGCCGACCGCACCAGGGCCATCCCCTTGCCGGAGCTGGAGCGGCTCTGGCGCCGAGACGACCTCGGCGTGCGGGAGAAGGCGCTGTGGCGGCTGCTGTACGAGACCGCCGCCCGCGCCAGCGAGGCCCTGTCCATCAACGTCGAGGACCTCGAGCTGGACAACAAGCGCGTGCGGGTGCGCTCCAAGGGCGGCGACCTGGACTGGCTGCACTTCCAGACCGGCTCTGCCCGGCTGCTCCCGCGGCTGATCGCCGGGCGCACCCGCGGGCCGCTGTTCCTCACCGACCGTGCCCCCGTCCCTGCCCGCGCCCCAGCCGCCGTCGACCGCTGCCCCGACAGCGGCCACGCCCGGCTGAGCTACCGGCGCGCCGAGGCGCTGTTCCGTAAGGCCTCCGGCGGGTGGACGCTGCACCAGCTGCGCCACTCGGCGCTCACCCACCTGGCGGAGCAGAACGTGAGCCTGCCCCTGCTGATGGCCAAGAGCCGCCACGCCAGCCTGAGGTCGCTGCAGCGCTACGCCCGCCCAGGCCCGGAAGCCGTCGCGGCGCTCACCGCAGCCACCGACCCCGCCCGCCGGCGCCGCTGACCCCGCCCCGTAGAGAGCAGCCACGGCCCGGGCGCGAGAAGCGTTCTGGCTGGTGGGGCCGAGGGGATTTGAACCCCTGGCCTCTTGCGTGCCATGCCATCCGCATCCGCACCCCCTCACACCGCCCTCCCCCACCCTTCCCGGCACCACGGCACCGCTGGCAGGCGGTGGCATACGGCGAGGCGCTGTAGGGCGACGTGAGGCTGCGTGAGGCGTGGCTGCTGACAAGCTGCTGACAGGAGTCCGCGTCGCGGCAGCTGCCCTCCTCCGACCTGGGGTGACCTCTGCCGCCTGAACTACACCCTCCGGAACCTGGGCAACCTCAGTTCCCGCCAGCCTGCGCCGAGCCGGCTCGCCAGGTTTGTGGCTGTCCGCTCACCGTGCCCGGTCGGCTGGTCCCGTGAGTCGTCGGTCACCTCAGCCGCTTGTCGGAGGCGGATATCGTCAGTCCACCCGTGGCAGCCCAAGGCGCAGGGTTCCGCCACCCCCGCCTGGGTGGCGTCGGTGGCTACAACCCCAGTTCAGCGAGGATCGGCGGCCAGCGGTCCCGCCACGGCGCCGCGGCCTCATACGCCGCCGAGGCCCGCAGCACCAGCGCGTCGTCCAAGCGGCGGCCCACGATCTGCAGCCCGACGGGCAGGCCGTCGGGGGTGAACCCGGCCGGGACCGTCGCCGCCGGCTGGCCGGTGAAGTTGAACGGGAACGTGAACGACAGCCAGTAGAACGCGTCGACCTCGCGCCCGTCGATGGTGGCCGGCCCCTGCAGGCCGTGCTCGAACGGCGGCACGGCCAGCGTCGGGGTGAGCAGCAGGTCGTAGGCGCGGAAGAACCGCCACGCCGCGTTGTAGACCGCCTTTCGCCGCACGACGGCGCTGGTCAGCTGCTCTGCCGTCCAGTCAGTGCGCAGGACATCGACCAGATGGGGGGACATGCGATCGCCGAGCTCGTCGGCGAGCCTCCGCATGCCCGCCAGGTCGCTCTCGCAGACGATCAGCGGCAGCAGCGCCTCGTAAGGGTCCTCCCAGCCGGGGTCGGCGCGATCGACGGTGGCGCCGAGGTCGCGCTCGAAGACCGTGGCAGCCCGGTCGGTGACGGTCCGTACCGCGGGGTCGACGGCGGCATACCCAAGGTCTGGGCTGTAGGCGACCCGGACACCCCGCAGGTCGCCGTCGGCGGCGCGCAGCCAGTCGACGTCGTCGGACGGGATGCTCAGGCGGTCCCGGTCGTCGTAGCCGGCGATCACCGACAGCACCAGGGCGGCGTCGGCGACGGTGCGCGTCAGCGGGCCGATGTGCTCGATGGACTCCCAGCTCGACACGCCGGGGTAGCGGTCGTCCTTTGTGCCCGGGTACAGCGGGACCCGGCCCATCGTCGGCTTGATGCCGTACAGCCCGCAGAAGCTGGCCGGGATGCGGACCGAGCCGCCGCCGTCGCTGCCCAGCGAGAACGGCCCGACCCCGGTGGCGACCGCGGCGCCGGACCCGGCCGAGGAGCCGCCCGAGGTGCGGTCGAGGTTCCAGGGGTTGCGGGTCGGTTCGGCGAGCGGGGTCTGCCCGGTGCCGGAGTACCCGAACTCCGGCACCTGCGTCTTCCCGATCACGACCGCGCCGGCGGCCTTGATCCGCTCGACCACGACGTCGTCCTCGTCGGGCACGAAGTTGGCGTAGGCGTGCGACCCGGAGGCCGTGCGGATGCCCTTGGTACAGATCAGGTCCTTCACCCCGGTAGGGACCCCGGCGAGCGGTCCGACCTCGCGGCCAGCGGCAAGGTCCGCCTCGATCCGCTTGGCGTCCTCCCTGGCCTGGTCGGGCACGACCGTGGCGAACATGTGCAGCGTCGGGTCCAGCCGGTCCAGCCGCTCGAGGACCGCGTCGAGCGCCTCGACGGGTCCCAGCTCCCTCGCCGTGATCCGCCGCGCCAGGGTGGCCGTGTCCATCTCGCAGATTTGGTTACTCGCCGCCATCGTCTCCGCCTCCTTACCTCCTGCCGGGGCCGGCCGGCCGCACGGGCTGACCACCAGCCAAGCACCCGGCCGGGGCTCCGACAAGGGCATGACGAGCCGACAGCGGCCAGCCCGCGCAGCGGGCGGCCCTGAGGGTGTAGAGAAGTCGGCAACGACCAGCTCAGCGGCCCTGCCAGCAGAGAGGATGGCAGGTCGCCTTGGTCGTCGTAGCCGCCACCAGCGCAGGCGGCCGCGTTCGTCGGCCACGACCTCGACCACCAGCCGCTGCCGAACCTGCGACCTCTGCCGTGTGAACTCAGCGCCCCCCGCTCACGATGCCCTCCCCCACCCTTCCCGGCACCACGTCACCGCTGACAGGCGGTGCTCTTTGACGGAGCGCCGACGGGCGAGGTGGGGCTGCATGAGGCAACGGTGCTGACAAGCTGCTGACAGGAGGTAAGGTCTGGCCCGTCCGCCTTGACGTGCTGCGGCCGGACCAGTGGTTCTACCCGCTGAGCAGCTTGGACAGCGCGGTGCTCATGAGCGGGACCACCAGCGGAAGGACGGCGGTAACCACGACCGGGCCTAACCGCTTGGTCCGCAGCGGCCACACGGGCCAGGCCTGGTCGAGGATCCTGAGCTGCCTGGCGACCTCCGAGAGGGAATCTGCCTTGGCCCTGAGCCGCGTCGCGTCGTCGGCGCGCGACGGCCTGGCCGTGGCGATGGCGGCGTCGAACGCCCGTGCGACCGGCTTGAGCAGCTCGCTGCGGCGACGCTCTAGCAGCTGGTGCGGCAGCCACAGCAGGTTGAGGAAGGCCGACGGGAGCAGCGCCAGGTAGCACACGGCCAGCAGCGCCAGCTCGGGGTGCCGGTACGCCGCCAGCGGCGCCTGGTGCCAGGCGGCCAGGACGAGGCCGAGGCACAGGGCGGTAGCGCCGTAGACGACGGCGACGCTGAGCGTGAGGCTGAACAGGCGCCCGACGATCCACAGGCCGCCGCAGCGGTCGGGGTGCAGCGGCTGGAGGTGCAGCGGCAGTCCCCGCAGCAGTTTGCCGACCGCGCGCGCCACGATGCCCAGGTGCACGGTGGTGACGACCGCGAGGTACAGCAGGACGGCCTGGGCGACCAGCGAGCCGACCACCACCACCCCGATCGGGGGGGCGAGGTCCCGCTGGTCGGTGGCCAACTCGTACGCCAGGTACGCGACGGCCAGGACCGCTGCGGGCAGGACCAGCCTGTTGTGGTTGAGCCAGCCCAGCTCCGGCGCGGCCGCGTCGAGCTGCTCGTCGGAGCGGACCTGGATGACATGGTCCTCGCGCAGCCGTCGCAGCAGCCTGCGGGCCAGGTCGGGCAGGGCCAGGTAGACGCTGACGATCAGGGGGGTCAGCACCAGCGCAACCAGCGCCCGCACCACGACGTAGGACACCAGCCCGGACTGGGACTGCCTGCCGTGGAAGTTCCACACCTGGACGCCGCCCAGCGCCGCGACCCCGGCCGCTGCGGCGGCCGCGACCCAGGCGTTGCGCAGGCCGTGGTCGGCTTCGGGCTGGTAGAGGTCGACCGAGCGGGTTGCCCAGCCCAGCCAACCCCACCTGCTCACCGAGTGGTCGCGGCCGGGTGCGTGAACGGTGGGGCCGCGCAGGTCGACTGGCGGTGCTCCCGTCGTGCTGGTCCAGCCCGGGTCCATCCCGGGCAGGCCGACCGCCGTATCAGGTGCTGGTCGGATCATGTTCGTCTGCTCCTAGTGCATCCAGTCCGTCGTGGGAGGTGCTGAGGGGCTGCCGGGGTGGGCAGCAACCCTCAGACAGGGCATGGACGTCGGCACCCAGCGTGCTAGATCGCTTCGCGCGGCCGGTGGCGCCGCCGGAGCCAGTCCGCGCCTGCGGCCATGCCGGCCAGCAGGCCGAGCAACGCCACCGAGCGGAGCCGGGCGAGCGGGCCGCCGCGGCCTGCTGGGACCACGGGGGCAGGGTCGGGGCTTGGCCGGCTGCCGGTCAGCGAGGCTGTGTCGTCGCAGTCGACCTGGGGGCCGTGCCCGGAGTTGCACCGCCACACCCTGTCCTGGCGGTGCTGGGTCGCGTGCGGGCGGTCGACGCTGCGCTGGTCGACCTGCGGCGAGGCGGCGTGGGTGCCGCCGGCAGCAACGACGCCGAGGGCGGCCAGGACGGCGGCAACCGCGAGCACGCGTGCCAGTGCCTTCATGCTGGGCTCCTCTCCGTTCGGGTTCCCAGGCCGCGGGGTGCGGCCGGGCTGGGAGCAGCGTCGGGCGAGGCGGGGGCGGGCCACATCGGGCGAAGCCTCAGACCCAAGCGCTCGAGGTCCTCAACTCTGGCCTTGGCCGCCTTAGGGCCGGGCCGGATAATCCCGGGCATGGCCAGGCGGGTCAGCAGCCCGCGCCTGGTCGGCCGCGCCAAGGAGCTGGCCCAGCTCGGGGCGGCGCTGGAGCGGGCGCGGGCAGGCAGCCCGGCGGCGGTGCTGGTCGCCGGGGAGGCCGGCGTGGGCAAGACCCGCCTGGTCAGCGAGTTCGCCGCCAAAGCCACCGCCACCGGCGCCAGCGTGCTGGCCGGCGGCTGCGCGGCGCTGGTCGAGGCCGAGCTGGCCTACGCGCCGCTGGCCGAGGCGCTGCGCGGCCTGCTGCAGCGGCTCGAGCCGGCGGCGGTCACTGGGCTACTTGCCGGTGACCGTGGCGAGCTGGCCCGGCTGCTGCCCGAGCTCGGCACGGCCGACCACCAGCCTCCTGAGCAGGGCCTTGAGGGTGAGGCCGGCCGGGCGCGGCTGTTCGGCGTGCTGCACCGGCTGCTGGCCCGGCTCGGCGGTGACGCGCCGGTCGTGCTGGTGGTCGAGGACCTGCACTGGGCCGACCGCTCAACCCTTGAGTTCCTGTCCTACCTGATTCGAGCCCTGCACGAGGAGCGTTTGCTGCTGGTGGGCACCTGGCGCAGCGACGAGCTGCCCCGCGGCCACCCGGTGCGCCGCTGGCTGGCCGAGCAGCACCGCAGCAGCCGGGTCGAGCACCTCGAGCTGCAGCGTCTGTCACGTGGGGAGCTGGCCGAGCAGCTGGCCGGCATCCTAGGGACGCCCGCGCCAGGGCTGGTCGAGGCGGTCTTCGCCCGCTCGGGCGGCAACCCGTTCTTCGCCGAGGAGCTGCTCGCCGCCGCCAACGGCACGGCGGCAGCGTTACCCGCGCGGCTGCGCGAGGTGCTGCTGCTCCGGGTCGGCGACTGCACCCCAGCATGCCAGGCCGTGCTGCGGGTAGCGGCGGCGGCCGGGCGGCGGGTGCAGGAACATCTGCTGGCCGCGGTGGCGCCGCTAGGCGAGGCCGAGCTGCTGGCCGGCCTGCGGGAGGCGGTCGACCAGCAGCTGCTGGTCGTCCGACCCGACCAGGACGCCTACGCCTTCCGGCACGCGTTGGTACAGGAGGCGGTCTACGGCGAGCTGCTGCCCGGCGAACGCACCCGGCTGCACGCCGCCTTGGCCGAGCGGCTCGGGTCGGCTGAGGCGGGCGGGCCTGGCGCGGCCGCTGAGGTCGCGGTGCACTGGTACCGTGCCCGCGACCTGCCCAACGCGCTGGCGTGGTCGATCCGCGCGGCGGCGGAGGCCGAGGCGGTGCACGCCTACGCCGAGGCGCTCGGCCACTACGACCGGGCGCTCGACTTGTGGGACCGGGTAGTCGACGCCCAGGCGCGCGCCGGCATGGACCACGTGGAACTACTCCGCCGCGCCGCCCAGGCGGCCTACGACGGCTACGATCCCCGCGCGCGAGCGCTCATCGGCCAAGCACTAAGTGAGGTCGATCCGGCGGCCGAGCCGGTCCGCGCCGGGCTGCTGCACGAACGCCGCAGCCGCTACGACCTAGATTCCAAGCACGAGGCGGCCAGCGACGCGGTCCGCCTCATCCCGGCGAACCCGCCCACCGTCGAGCGCGCCCGGGTGCTGGCCAGGCTCGCCGAGGTCAACTTTATTGCCGGCCGCAGCACGGAGGCACGCACGGCGGCGGAGGAAGCCTTGGCGATCGCCCGCCGGCTTGGCGCCGACCGCGAGCTGGTGCGTGCGCTGATCATAGTCGGCGGGGCCCAGGCCGCCGACGGGGCCTTCGAGGCCGGCATCGCGGCCCTGCAGAAGGCCGCCCGGCGGGCCGAGCAGCACGCCGACCCTGACCAAATGAAGAGTGCGCATTTGTTGCTTGGCGAGGCCTTGATGCAGGCCGGCCGCCTCGAGGAAGCGGTCGATGTATCGCTCGCCGGTCGGGAGCTGCTGCAGCGGCTCAAGGTGCCCTCCTACTGGGAAAGCCTTCTGCTGGTCAACGCGGCCGAGGCGCTGTTCAAGCTCGGCCGCTGGGACGACGCCGACCCGCTGGCGACGCAGAGCCTGGCCCAGGCACGCGGTGAAGCCAGCCCACCAACGATCGTGGCGATGCTGCAGATCCCCCGCGGCGAGTTCCAGGCGGCGGAGGCGCACCTGGAGGCGGCCCAGGACCGCTCCCTTGGGGGCGACCCCGAAGACGTCCGCGTGTACTCCGAACTCGTCGCCGAGCTGCGGGCCTGGCAGGGTCGACTCGACGAGGCACACGCAGCGGTCGTGGAAGGGCTCGACCGGCTGGCGGACACCGGGGAGCGAGTGCGCAGCGGCCGGCTGCTTTGCCTGGGCCTGCGGGTCGAGGCCGACCGGGCCGAGCGGGCACGCGCCCGCCACGACCATCACGAGCTCGATGCCGCCGTGCGTACCGCGGACGCCCTGGCCGCCCGCGCTGCCGCAATGACGCCCAACCCGCTAGTACAACACGTCACCCCGGTCCTGGCGTCCGGCGTGGTGGCAGCCGTCTTCGACGGGGAGCGCTCGCGGTTGGAAGGCCACTCGAACCCCGACCGATGGCAGGCGGCGGCCACGGCCTGGCAGGCCCTTCGCCGACCCTACCCTCCCCGACTTCGCCGTCGACTACTCGGCCGGCGCGACGAATGGGTACATGTACGCCGTCTGGCAGACGCACAGGACGGCGACCGTGCAGCAACTCGGCTCGACCCTGCCGGTCGACGACACCATCCTGGTCTCGCGCTCGACCGACGGCGGCCACAGCTGGTCGGCGCCGGTCAAGGTCAACCACACCCCCTCGGGCGTGCAGGCCTTCACCGCAGCGGTCCACGTGGCGGCCAACGGCGACGTCGCGGTGACCTACTACGACTTCCGCAACGACTCGGCCGGGGACGCGGCGTTGAGCACCGACTACTGGGTCGTGCACCACCACGCCGGCGATCCGTTCGACAGCGCGCACTTCGGCGAGGAGAACCGGCTCACGCCTGCGCCCTTCAACATGCGGGCGGCCCCGTACGCGGGCGGGTACTTCCTGGGCGACTACGAGGGCCTGGACAGCTTTGGCAGCACCTTCACGCCGTTCTTCGTCCAGGCGACCGGGAGCGGCCCGTTCCACCAGCTGACCGACGCGTTCTACTCCACGGCCGGCAGCTGAATCGACCCGGAGGGCCGGGCTCGCCCGGCCCTCCGGCTCCCGGCCTCTGACCAACCCCAAGAACCTGCCGGCGTTCAGCGGCGTCTAGTGGAGCGGAATGACCAAGGAATGACCCAGCCTGCCAGGGCAGGACCACCGGACCGGCTGACCTCCCGACGAAATGTCGGAAGGCAAGGCGAGCATCCCGACCCCGAGGGCGTCGTGGCGAGCAGCGTTCGTATGGGCGGCCGTCGTGCCCGCGTGTAGGTGGTGCTGCGATCCCAGACGGCGAAGCCAAGACCCCATTGGGTGTCCGTTCGTCGCGGGATGCACCAGGCAAGGACTGCGCGCATTGCCGTCGTTGGCTCCCACCGCGGGGTTGACCGCTGACGGGTGCGCTGCCAGCCTCTTTGGACCAGCCGTCTACCCAACCGGGGGAGACGGCGACGGTGGCCGGAAGGGGAGGTCTTGATGAGATCTCGCTGGCTTCTCGTCCCCCTAACCATGGCGCTAGCCGTTGCCTTCAGCGGCGCGGCGCTGGCGAGCCCGAACGTCCGGGTCACCCGCGACGCCACGGCGTCCAGCTACCTGCGCTACGACGGGTCGCCTGACGCCACCACCGCGGCGTGCAGCACCGGGAGACGCTCGCAGAACGAGCCGACCGTGGCGGTCAACCCCCACAACCCCCAGGTCGTGGCCGCCGGCGCCAACGACTACTGCGCCGCGATCGTCAACGGCGACGTGTGGGCCGGCTACTACCGCTCTACCGACGACGGGTCAAGCTGGCAGGACAGCCTGGTGCCCGGCTACCCGGCCGACACCTCGGCGGCCGGGGTCGCCTCGCCGGTGCACGGCACCTGCGGCGCAGCCGGCGACCCCAGCCAGGCTTTCGACCGCGACGGCCGGCTGTTCTACGCCTTCATCTGCTTCAACCGCGCCAAGCCGGTCAACGGCGGGGTGTTCGTGGCCCGCTACACCGGCGACGGCGGCGCCTACGACCGCACCGTGCTGGTCAAGCGTGGCACGCCCTCCGGGCAGTTCCTGACGGGGCTGTTCCAGGACAAGATCAACCTGACGGTCGACCAGACCACCGGGCCGTTTGCCGGCAACGTCTACGTGGCCTGGTCGCAGTACGACGGGTTCGCGCCCAACAACGCGGTGCTGTTTTCCCGCTCCACCGACCACGGCCTGACCTTCTCCCGGCCGGTCCGGGTCACGCCGGTGGCGCTTGGCACCGCCTCCTTCGCCGACCTGGCGGTGGGGCCCGACGGCGCGGTGTACCTGGCGTTCCTGACCTACCCGTCGGCGTCCAACCCCAGCAGCGACGTGTGGCTGTCGAAATCGACCGACGGGGGCGAGTCCTTCGGCGCGGCCGCGCACGTGGCCTCGATCGTGCTGACCGACTCCAACCAGTTCAGCGGCAACGGCTCGGAGTCCTGCGGGGACGGACCGTTTGCCTGCCCGAGTGGCCTGACGTTCTCCCGGTTCTTCAGCGCCCCGGCGGTCGCTGCCGACGCCAGCGGCGTGCACGTGGTCTGGGGCGCGGAGCTGCCCAGCGGGCAGTCCAAGATCTTCGCGCGCAACTCCCCGGACGGGACCGCCTGGCCGACCGCTGCCGCCACCCTGGACACCGTGGCGGTGGGCCACCAGTGGACCCCCGACATCGCCTCGGCCGCCGGGGTGCTCAGCGTGGTGTTCTACGACTCCCGGGCCGACCCGGCGTACGCGCCCAACCTGCCACCCGGTGACACGGCCAGCGGGCAGAATTCCGGGAACGTGGTCCACACCTTCGTGGCCAAGTCCAGCAACGGTGGCACCAGCTGGGGAGAAACCCAGATCTCCACGGCGGGCAGCAACTTCGGCTGGGAGACCCACAGCGCCCGGCGGCTTGGGTTCTGGGGCGACTACATCTACATCTCCGCGGTGGGCGGCGCCGTCATGGCCGCCTGGACCGACTCCCGCGACCTGGTGCCAGGCACCGACCCGCGTGAAACCGGCGCCGACGACGACCACGACGGCTTCGACGTCTACCAGCCGTGCACCTACGTGCCCAACGACATCAACGCCGCCGCCTACTCGTCGCCCGCCATCAGCGATCCGTGCCTGTCGCAGGGAGGACTGGACCAGAACATCTACGCAGCAGGCGCCTGAGCCTCCCGCCCAGCCGACGGTGAGCGCCCGGATCCCAACCCGGGCGCTCACCCGACTCGGGACCTCGGCAAGCGACACCACCTGGTATCCACCGGCCCCGCCACCGCCGGGGAAGCCGCACCGGGAGGGATTCGACCCCCGGCACCCAGGTCCGTAGCTGGTGGACGTCGGTGGCCACATCAGTCAACTCCGCCGCCACGACGACCTGCTCCCAGGTGGTGACCACCTGGGCGTTGCAGGTCTAGACGAGGTAGCCCGGACGGTCCTTCTGCCGGGAGACCGCCACTGCTGGACACTGGCTGCTGCGCTTCTTGAGGCCAATCATCAGCCACCCCAACCAAGCAAAGCAAACAGCCCAGGTGCTCTGACCTGGGCTGCTGGTGCGCGCCGCGAGGGATTCGAACCCCCAACCGCCAGATCCGTAGACTGGCGCTCAGCGTCGAACTGCTCGGGTCCAGACGGATCTGCCCTGGTCACGTTGGGTGCCTCGTCGGTCGCGTCGGGTCCAGACGGAGACAGTCGGATCGTCTGGATGATCAAGCGGATGATCAAGCAAGTCAGGCAGCTCGACAAGCCGAGTCGGCTACAGCACAAGATTTGGAATCTGGTGCTCTATCCACAGAGCGATGGGGACGCTGAGATCTCACGGAAGCACCGAAGCCTGGAATTCGATTAGAGGCTGCGCCGATAGGTAGGCGCGGTTCCCCCAGGCTGGCCCCGGACGGGCCCTTGGCTTGCCGGCGGTCGGGGTGCAGCGGGCGTTGGCGGGCCGGCTGCTCAGCCGCTCGCCGCACCCGGTGGGGGGCGGGGGTGGCGCCCGGTGGCGAGCATCGCGAGGAAGGCGACCGCGAAGGCGGGCAGTGACGCGCCCAGCCAGGGGTAGCGGGCCGAGAGCGGGAAGGGCAGGTGGAGCAGGCCGGCGAACAGGGCACGGTTCAGCGAGATCCAGGCGCCCACCGCGCCTGGGTTGATCCAGTTGTAGGTGAGGAATCCGGCTAGCCAGACCAGCACCGCCGGCCAGCGCACGCCCCGGTAGGGGCCGTCCGGCCGGTACATCCCGGCGACGTCGTAGCGGCGGCGGGCGAGCACGAAGTAGTCGGCCGCCAGCACCCCAAACAGCGGCACGAACAGCGCCCCCAGCAGCAGCAGGAAGCTCTCGTAGCGGGACAGGTCGCTGATGAGCGCGGCAAGCCCGGTGGCGACCGCCCCGACGACGACGGCGAGCCGCCGGCCGGGCAGCCGCGGGGCGGCGTTTTGCAGGCTCACCACGGTCGAGTAGAGGTTGGCGAACACCTCGTCGGCC
>WNGF01006689.1_pt1 | contig 20594 bp, 19 predicted proteins | sample 5400641 | NCBI WGS metagenome assembly WNGF01 (sample SAMN13153371, study PRJNA577476) | soil metagenome | isolation source: 80 cm soil or saprolite under grassland replicate 2 | place: USA:California | collected 2016-06-15
GCGGGGGCGGCGGCGGCGGCGGCGGCGGCGTGCCACAGGGACTCAGCGTTGGGGTCCTGACGCTGACTGGCGGACATGGTCCGACCGTCACTGAAGCCGGATACGGCCCGGGCGGGCGATACCCGTGGGAAGGGGTCCAAGTCGAGCCGCCCAACACGGGCATCGGTGGCTGAGACGAACCGTCCCCGTAGTCGATGGAAACGAATACGACGCCCGAGCCGGTGACGGGCACAGTGAACGTGACTACCCGATTGCCAGCCGAGTCGCAGTCGCCCGCGGTGGCGACGATGTCGCCTGGCTGAGGGCAGCACGGACCTAGCGCTGGCAAGGGCACAGGTATGTCCGGGCACCCCTCTGGCCAGACTATGTGTACAAACGCGGTCCCAGGGCCGGGGGTCGAGTAGGGATGACTCTTGGAGTAGGTGGGAGCGGACTCGGCGCCTGCGCCATCGGTGGGACCGTCGCCGAAATGAACTTCCGTGATGAAAGGGGGCGGCGCTAAAGGGGGCGGCGTGACCGTCACGTCAAAGGTGACAATGCGCCTCCCGGTTGCATCACAACCGCCGACGCGTGCAACGACGCTGACCGTTGGACAGGGCTGCTGGCAGTGGAGCACGCCCGTGAAGTGCGCTGCACATGTAGGGTCGGTTGCGCAGGCCGCGTCCACTGTCACGGGTCCGCCGCAGGTGCATCCGAGTGGCCCGAGCTTTCCGAATTCGACCGTCCAATTGCCGAGCAGCTCAATCCCACCGTGACAGCCACGACCGATCTGGGACCGGTTGTAATGGGTCCGCAATCTGTCGCGGTCCCAGTAACCGTAATCAGCGTTGGGGAGGTACCGCTGGCGGGGATTACTCCAACGACCGAGTCGATCGTGATCCGACACGCCATTGCCGGACTGGCTCCTAGCGAAACCAGACTCCATTTAGCACACTAGCACGTCGCTCGCTAGGGTGCTCTGGATGCCCCCGAGGCGGTTATCGAGAAAGCAGCCATACTGCCACGCCGAGCCCACCGAGCACGGCAAGGAGTATGGGGATTCAATAACAGCGGCGGTGTTTGACTTCGGGCGCCTGGCTCATTTCGCTCTCCTCTCTTGTCGACGGTGATGCAAACGACGGTCTTCCGACGCCCAACGGGCCGCGCATAACGTGCGGGCGATTCGCACGCCGGCGCAAGAGAAGTGGACGGCAAAGAGCTGCCAGGCTTTGCGGGTGGCGCGACGCGCAGACGACTGACGGCAGTTCGACGTGAGGAGCACGCGCCAAGATACGGGAGGGAACCAGGACTCTCCTGATCCAGAGCGGCGAAGTGCTTGCGGTGCAATGAATTACAAAACGTAACCGGTTCGGGAGGCGATGTCGCCCGTCTGTCGCGGTTGGACGCTCGAGATGTCGGAGTTGGTCGGAGTTTGTTGCACCCCAGGTCCACGTCTCATGCCGAGGGCAGGGGTCGCTGCCGGATGCGGTCGCCGGTGACCACCGTGAAATGGCCCTCGAACGTGAGGTCCTGGCGATCGAGCAGCGCGACGATGAGCTGGACTGTCTCGGCGAGCGTCGGGGGCACGTCTCTGATCACGATGATTCCGGGCGGGACGCCGAGGCGTTGCTCGAAAACCAACTGCCCCATATCGAGGTCGAACGTCAGCAGGATTCTCGACTGCGCGCGGGCCGCCGCGAGAACCTCCTCGTCAGGTGCGCCACGCGCGTCCTCCAGAATGGCGTGGACATCGTGACCCGCTGCGCGAAGGGCGTGAACGGCGGGTTGCGGGATGTTCTCGTCGGCGAGGAGCCGACTCACCCGACGGCGCGCCGAGCGGCGTAGACCCTGTCGTCGTGGAGGACTTCGGCGGCGAAGGCGAACACCGCCTGGAGCGCCTCAGGCGTGAGCTGGGGATAGGCCTTCAGGACCTCTTCACGCGTCCATCCCTTGGCGAAGAGGTCGAGGAGGAAATCGACGGCCAGACGAGTGCCCCGCACCACCGGTTTGCCGGCGGCGACCTTCGGATCGGCGTGGATGTAATCGTGCCAGGTCATGGCGCGTAACATAGCTGATTCGGTTTACGCCGTTGAGCTTCGGACGCTGGAAATGCGCGAATCGATGCAGCCTGTATCGTCGCATTGCGCTTCGAGTTGCCCCTCCTGGGATCGAACCAGGACTCTCCTGATCCAGAGCGAATCCCCGAAAAGTCGATCTTCCGGCAACGCGTTATTACTCCGCGAGTTCGCGTCGTTCGTTGTCGGGAAGATAAACCGAAATGTCGGGGCTTGTCGGGCCTAACGTGGACAGAAACGGTGACACGAAAGTCATCTGACAACGGGTCAGGAGAGTTCTGGGGGGTCTCGTCTAGTCAAATCAAGCACTGTTGGACGTTGAGAAGCGCTCTCCTGATTCCGCATCAGGGAAGCGTTATCACGCCGATGGCAGGGCATTGGAAAACCCGCGGGATTGCGACGCTCCCGTGGGGTTCGATTTCTTGGGAGCCTTCGGGTGTCATCCTTCGGTAGACGTACCGAAGGTGGTTTGCGCGAGACGCGGATCGGCTGCCATCGTTTCTACATCCGCATCGGGGTGTTCTGTGCAGTCCTATCAGGAACGGTTGCAGCGTCATCTGGCAGCCTACAAACGCGACAGACTTGGTGTCACCCAGTCTGGTACGTTCCGGTACAGAGGAAGAGACGTCGTGCACGCGCACATCCTTCCTCGGGAGCTGCGTTGGCTCAACGTGCTGGAACCTGCCCGCGCCGAGGTACGTGGGTACATCTCGGCGAACCCTGGATTCAAGCTTCACAAGTACTTTCATCACCTGAGCTCGTCGCAAGCCTTCGCCCTGAACCTGTTCTATCCGCCTCTAGCGGCTGGTCCGTCTGCTTCAGAAGCTCTCGTCAAGGCTGTAACCGGTGGTGGCAAGCCTGCCTCTTGGCGATTCGAAGACGTGCCGTATGAGGAAGAAGAAACCAATGTCGACGTGACGTGGGTGCAAGCGGACGGCGCCCCCACGTACTGCGAGGTCAAGCTGTCGGAGGCGGATTTCGGCAAGGCTCCGCCGGATCGGCGCCATCGAGAGAAGCTCACGCGGACCTACACAAATGCTCTTACCGGCTATGTCGACGCGAGTCTCCTTACACCTAACGTCTTTTTCTCCAACTACCAGATCCTAAGGAATCTCTGGCTAGCCGCGAAGCGCCCGGCTGCACGAGTCGTGTTCCTGTTGCCTCGTGCCAACCAGAATCTGTGGAAGCCGTTGAGGGCAGTTCTTATGAATGTCGCTGCGTCGCTGCGAAGGCGCGTCACTGTCAGTGCCATAGAGGATGTCGTGGAAGCCCTGGAATCCTCGGCGACCGTTCCTGCAGTGCTCCGTTGGCACGCTCGCATGATTCGAGAGAAGTACGTTCTTCCAGCCTGAGTTGCTTAAGGCCTATCTGTGGACGATCGCTAACTTGAAGGAGCTTGGCACACAAAGGAAGCGAGATCGGTGCAGATGAAGCTAAGCGTAGCCAATGCCAAAGAATTCGATCGACTGCTCAGCGCGCTTGGAGATGACATCGTTGGCGCCGCGATTCATTACCGCTTACACAAGGATCTGCGCAACTCGGTAGGGATCTTCAAGCGCGAATTGAATCAGTCGCCAGCATTTTGGTCGCTCACCTTCAGCGCGCACCTTGACGCCACGCGGTCAAGACTCTTCCGGGCGTACGATCAAGGACAGGATACACTCTGCCTGCGGAACCTGCTTGAAACGGTCCGCGAAAACCTCGAACTCTTTGGAGCCGGATCCGGAGCATCCATCCCAGATGTGATCGCGCGAGGAGCTTCGGTTCCTGACCTTGCCGCGTTGGCAAGCGACTTGGAACTCGTGATACCAACCGATCCGCTGGTGAAGAAGCTCGTTGCGAATCGAGGAAACCTCTACGCGCACCGAAACGCGCTGAACGTGGCCCAAGAGTTGAAGCTCGAGGAGCGGTTTCCTCTCACGTACGGCGAGGTCGAAACGCTCGTAGACCGAGCCGTGACCATAATCAACCGGTATAGCGGCTTATTTCGGCGGAGTACTTGGTCCACGCAGATCGTCGGACATGACGACTACAAACAGGTGCTAACATACGTACGGGAGGCTGTGGAGCGACACGAGCAGGAATTCCAGGACGAGATGCGTCGGCTAGAGAGTGGGTCCTAACGAAAAAGGTGCACTAGTGCGAACCGTGCGATTTAAGTGTCGGTCCTGCGGCCACGAGGGGAAGGTCGAGATCCTCACGCGCGAAGAGAAGGCCGATCCAAGGATTCCAAAGCGCCCGGTAAAGTGCCCACTCTGCGGCAGCGAAGACCTCGAAGTGGGCTAACGCTTGCCCAAGCCGCGCGTCTTTGTAAGCTCTGTCGTTGAAGGCTTCGAAGAGCTCCGCGAAGCCGCACGCCATGGCGTGCAAGACGCCGGCGGCGAGCCTGTCCTTGTAAATGAGGACTTCCCATCCCTTCCCACTTCCCCACGCAACGCTTGCTTAGGCGGCGTTGAGAGTTGTGATATATACGTCTGCATTGTCGGGAGTCGCGGCGGCTGGACAGCGCCCTCCGGTAAGCTCGTTACTGAAGAGGAATACGAACACGCCGTGCAGCTGGGCGTCCCAGTCCTAGCGTTCGTCGTCGATGGTGATCGGGACGCTGAGGCTAGTCGGTTCGAAGCGCGCCTCTCAGACTATGTGCAGGGTCGCTTCAGGAAGGTCGTTGAGAACGCGCGTGATCTTCGTGCAAGCGTTGCACAGTCACTGACACCACTCATAGCTGGACTGGTTTTGCCAATGACCCCCCTCGAAGCAATCGGCGAAGCCCTAAGCGAAAGAGTTCCACTGTCGAACGAGACGTTGCTGAGGATTGTGATCGCTCCAGAGAGGGATGAAGAGCTGGTGGACCCTGTTAAGCTGAGCGACAGGGATTTCCAGGATCAGGTGCTTAGGATCGGTCATGAGTCATCAGTTCAGCTATTCGACTATCGGTTCGCCAAGGAACAGACCGTCACGGTCGAATGCCTGCTCACACACCAGGATGGGACTGCCGGTCCAAGAGACGAATCACGCCACCTTTGGCTGGATCTCTGCAGGTCGGGGCGCGTCAGAGCTGATGGCAACGTGAGTGGCAGGACAAGGCACGGCGCCGGGGGCGATTTCTTGGGCGCGATGGTTGTTGCTGAAGAAGACATCGCAGCGGTGGCACTTGCGGTCCTTCGGTACTACGGGCGCCTCCTCGAAGAGTTGGACAAGTACGGTCGCCATCAGAACTTTCTCGTAAACGCAGCCATGCTCAACCTCGGGTATCGCACAATAGCACGCGCTCCAAAGCCTCGGGGCTCGTATCCTGTGAGGATGGCCTCCGGCGACGCACCGATTGTGGCGTTCGATGAACCCAGAAGACTCGGCCGCGCCCAACTTGCGGATCCTGGTGCAGAGGTCGCGAGGATGGTCACGATGTTAGCCCGTCGCGCTGCCCGTTGACGGCTCCGCCCGCGGTGCCGTGGAAGACTTTCGCGGCGAGGCACCTAGGCCTCGGTCCAATTCTCTTGGTGCTTACCATTCGCGAGCATCAGAGGGGCGGACAACGGGTCCTAGAAGCCTTCCTTCTGGCCCCACGTCTCCCGGAGCACACCTTCCGTGGATGCCGGTTCGGAATCGGACCTGGTGTCACTCCCGATGATCGCGAGTTGCTCGAGACAGTCGACCCCGTCAACATAGGGCGTGACTGGGCTCGGGATGAAATGGAGAACGATCTACGCGCGTGGTACGAGCGGCAGCCCGTGGGTACCCCCTACCCGGATCCCATTGAGTTTACTGAGGTGCCGGGAAATGCCATTGCTGAGGCGTGGCTCAGAGGTCAGCTCAGGGATGAGATTCTACGGATCCGAAGTGAGACGCGGTGCCGTGAGCTTCAGGATCACATATATCGACTGAGCGAGGTACCGCCGATCAATCAGGGCCCCACAGGGGCTTAGGTTGGAGAACACCGTGAGTGTATCTGACTTGCCACTTGGCTCTCCTTCGCCCCGCGATTGCGGATGAGATCCACGGCACGCAGACTTACCAGTCTTGGTTCCAACCAAATCGCCCTGGCCGTAGGCTGATCATGAAGAGAAAAAGCCGGGAAAGCGTGACGAAGGGCGGGGTCGCGAAAGCGAAGGCGAAGAAGGCCTCTTCGAAGCTTGCCGACGTTGCCTTTTACTACCCAGGGCCCGTGTGGCACTCCGGGGAGTGGATCAAGAATCTGCTCTTGTTCTTTGATGGGATCGCGCTTCTTGTCCCAGATTACCTCCGAGACAAGCCCCGCCGCGTAGATCCGGTCGTGGCCGAGCCCCTTATTGACGCTGGACTTCTTCATGTGCTGGAGCCGGAGAAGATGCTGGACAAGGATGCGACTCGGCGCCTGGCCGACGTGTTGGTCCCGATTCTGGAATCGGGAGCCTTAGATCAACTGTCAAAGGACGGCAAGTTTCACGAACTCTCCTATTCAAGACTTGGCGGTTTCGGAGACCAAGCGCTCGCCGACGACCTGCTCCAGAGTCGGACTGGACCTCTGGCCCGCGACTGATCAACCTCAGCTAGTTGAAGGCCTTGTGGAGGTACTCTCTCTCCCTTCTCTACCTTCTCAAGGCCAAGTTGTCTCCTTCGATCTGGAAACGGTCGGCGTCGATCTGAGCCGCGTGCCGATGGATGAGGTTTTAGGATTTCGAAAGGACTACGGGAAAGAGTACGCAGCCTATGCGCGCACGCTGCGCCAGTTCGTTCGCGAACTAGGCCAGTTGCCCAGGCCAGAGCGGAAGGGTGCGCTTAACGATAGGCAGGATGAGATCCGTGCCATGGCACACGAACTCCAAGAGCGAGGTAAGAGGGCCTGGAAGTCTCCTGCGTCGTTTGCTCTTGGCATCGCCGGAGCGCTTTGGACCCTGAAGCTAGGTGATCCGATTGGGGCCGCGATAATGCTCGGGCTTACGGGGTTCGGCGCGTCACCTAGTGCACCTGAGGTCGGAGCATACTCGTATCTTTTCAGAGCAAGGGAGCTCCACGCTTAGTCGCGCGAAATCGGCAGACTTCGTGAAGGGTGCAACGCTTCTCAACATGGACCTAGCTCAACAGATCGCGGACCAATTACTGGCCATGGAGAAGGAGTTTACAACTTCGGATCCGATTAATCTCCATTCGGGCGCTAAGTTCATCCGTGAGTTGGCGTCCACCAACGGGCAAGAGCAGTTCTTGCTCGACTTCTACCAGGGTACAATCCGACTCAACAAAGTGACCTCGAACCACCGGTATGCTCGGACGATAATCTTGGCCCGACTCGACTTGAACGGCTCGCCCCACATGAACCCGGACGGACAGGTCATTCATGGGTCCCACCTACACCTATATCGAGAGGGATACGGGGACAAATGGGCGAGCCTCCTTGACGCAACCGTATTCACAGATGCTGCTGATCCAGCCCTCTCCCTGCGCCAGTTCTTGGGATTCTTGAATGTCCAGAACATTCCCGCGATCCAAGCCTTGCTTATCTGATGCCTGACCTGCCGATCGTTGAGGCCTATTTGGACTGGCTCCGTGAGACGATTCGGGTAGAGGAGGTCGGAGACTATCTACAAATAAGCACACCGTTCTTGGACCGGCACAACGACTATGTGCAGATATATGCCCTTCCGAATAACGGTCGCATACGGTTAACGGATGACGGATTCACGCTAGCGGATCTGCAGAGTTCAGGAGTGGAGTTTGGTCGAGGCAAGAGGCAGGACCTACTCGACACCACACTGCGGGGCTTCGGGGTGCAGCGCGGACCTAGCGATGAGCTATTCGTGATCGCGGACCGCCGAGACCTCGGTCGGAAGAAACACCTTCTAGTTCAAGCCATCTTGGCCGTGGGCGACCTCTTCTACACAGCTAGAGAGACTGTAGCGTCGCTGTTTCGGGAAGATGTCGAAGCGTTTCTGCGCCAGCACGAGGTGAGGTTTTCACCCGACATAAGTCTCATTGGACGCAGTGGCTACCCTCATCGCTTTGATTTCCTCATTCCGGCATCTCATCGAGCGCCAGAGCGTATAATTGCAACTCTCAGCAAGCCGAGCCGTCAGCGAGTGGAGCTGAAGCTTTTCAGCTTCCTCGATATCCGAGACGTGCGCCCTGACGAATTTCAGGCAATGCTGTTTATCAACGACGAGGAGGGCGTGCCCGAGAGGGCCCTTGATGCACTCGGTCAGTATGAGGTGCAGCCGCTTTTCTGGACGCAGCGGCTTGAGTATGTGGACCGGTTACGAAACTGAGGCGGCCAGGCGCACCAAGGGGCATCCTCAGCCGCGTGCTGGGCGTCAGCATCCTCGGCGAGGAGAACAGCGCGGCGGTGCTAGCAGCCTTCGACTTGGCTGATGACTGACCCCACCTTCCCACGATCCTTGACCCCCGATGAAGAAAGGTTGGTATGGCGCGCTCTTGGGAGCGTGACGAACTGATCCTAGCCCTCGACCTCTATTTCCGGGTCGGCGCCATGGTTCCATCAGACAATCCTGCTGTCGTAGAGGTCAGCAATCTTCTGCGAGCTTTGCCATTGAACCAACGTGCTCTCAGGTCTTCGACGTTTCGCTCCCCTGATTCGGTTCACCTGAAGCTTCAGAACTTCCTGTCGATAGACCCAACCCAACGCGGCAAAGGGATGGCCCACGCAAGCCAAGCCGATCGACAAGTCTGGAAGGAGTTTGCGGAGAGCAGGATGTTCGTCAGTCGTTTGGCAAGCGAGCTCAGACAATCAGTGAATAGGCCGGAACTCGGAGGAGGAGTCGAAGAGGAGGATGAGGAAGAATTCCCGGAAGGCCGGATACTCTACAGAGTCCACCGACGCCACGAACGGAGCCGAGCTCTTGCCGCCAAAATGAAGACGCGCTGGGTGAACAGGCATGGGAAACTGTCGTGTGTTCCCTGCGGCTTTGACTTCGAAAGGGTGTACGGGGTGCGAGGCAAAGGGTACATCGAATGTCATCATATCGTGCCCGTATCGGAGCTGCGACTTGGCGCGCGGACCCGGGTAGAGGACCTCGTCCCTGTTTGCTCGAATTGCCACAAAATGCTTCATCGTCGGCGTCCGTGGCTTTCTCTTGTAGAGCTGACAGACCTGATCAGTGTGCAGCCCTGACGCCGTGATACATTGACGCGGCCTTCCCCGTTTCACGCGATCCGCATAAGATAGGCGAGCATGGGCGGCAGACGACACGCATCTATTTCACGATCCTTGGGGTGAATAAGAATGAGCGCCGGGACGTCGCCTCAACCGAGACTGGAAGAGATTGGGCACAAGGTACGACGTCTCCGACTGGAAAAGGGCTTGTCACAAGACAGGTTGGCGTTGGAGGCTCACGTCGATCAAAGTGGGTTGAGTAAGTTCGAAAGAGGGAACCGAGGTTTGGGAAAGATTCCTCTCGCCCGAATCGCGACAGTGCTAGGAATCTCGCTCGAAACGCTTATTTCCGGGACCGATTTTGAGGAGACAACAACAAAGACCTAAAACAGTCTGTGAAACTGCCGGCACGCCGTAAAGGTGCCCGGCCACACCGGGCAACGTGGAGCTCACGGGCATGGCGAAGAGCATTCCGGTAATTGATCTGTTCGCTGGCCCAGGAGGGCTGGGGGAAGGCTTCAGCGCCTACCGGCCCCCTAAAGGCAGTCCCTTCCGCATCGCGCTCTCCATTGAAAAGGATCGGCTAGCTCACGCGACGCTGGAACTGCGATCGTTCTACCGACAGTTCGCTGACAGCCGCGTTCCTGAAGCCTACTACCGCTTCTTGCGGGGAGAGATCACACGCCAAGAACTGTTCAGCGCAAGCCCGAGAGAAGCGCGAGCCGCCGCTTGTGAGGCTTGGATGGCTGAGCTTGGAGCCGAACGCCTCAGCGTCGTAAGGGATCGTATTAAGGAAGCACTACCGAAGCGAACTCCTTGGGTTTTGATAGGTGGTCCTCCTTGCCAAGCGTACTCTCTTGTCGGCCGTTCCAGGAACAAGGGCGTGGAGTCGTACGATCCCGAAACTGACGTAAGACAGACTCTCTACGTCGAGTACCTCCAGATTATCGCCGACCATCGACCAGACGTCTTTGTGATGGAGAATGTGAAGGGACTCCTGTCGGCGACTCTCGCTACGAATCGTCTATTCGAGCGGATCGTGGATGATTTGTCGCAGCCTCTTAAAGCGCTGCGCAGGGAGGGACGGACCGCGGCCGGGACGCCTCGCACGCTTCGGTACAGCGTGTATCCCCTGGCCATGACAGAGACACTCCTGCCTCTTGGCCCCGAGTCCTATCTCGTCTATGCGGAGCGTCATGGCATTCCTCAAGCGCGCCACCGAGTCTTCTTGCTGGGGGTGCGCCAAGACCTAGATGGAGAACGCCCGAGATCCCTCAAGGAAGGTCAGCCCGTTCCGTCCAAACTGGTCTTGGCGGGACTGCCGCGCGTAAGAAGCGGCGTAACACCCGACGGCAACGACGAATGGAAGAGCCTTTTACAATCAGCCCGCCGCTCTGATTGGTTGGATGCCGTTCGCAGCAACGGAGGAATCCGCGTAGCTCACAAGGTCTTGTCAGTCTTGCATGGACTTTCCACTCCCCAAAGGGGGCGCGGAGCTGAATTTGTGGAGTGCGAGTGCAATGTTGACTACCAGAAGGAGTGGTTCCTTGATCGACGCATTGGAGGCGCGTGCAACCATTCCACCCGCAGCCACATGGCAAAGGATCTTCACCGCTACCTCTTTGTTTCCTGTTTCGGCCGCGTAAACGGACGGTCACCGCAGCTGAAAGACTTTCCCAGGCAGCTTCTGCCCAAACACGAAAACGTACGCCTCGCGCTCCAGGGAAGCATGTATTTCGCCGACAGATTTCGGGTGCAGCTCGCCGACAAGCCTGCAACAACTATCACATCTCACCTTTCCAAGGATGGGCACTACTACATTCATCCTGACCCATCGCAGTGCCGCAGTCTTACCGTCCGCGAAGCGGCGCGCCTCCAGACATTTCCAGACAACTACTTCTTCTGCGGCGATAGAACTCCCCAGTTCGTTCAAGTGGGGAATGCAGTGCCACCTCTGTTGGCCAGACAGATCGCCGGGATCGTCCATGAACTGATCGGATGACCGCGTGGACAGAATCTCAAAAACAAGGCGTAGTTGGAACATGTCGCGAATCAGGGGTGCGAACACCGGACCTGAACGTGCAGTCTGGGAGATACTCCGCAGTTTGGGTTTTCAGCCACAGTTGAACCGGCGTGACCTGCCAGGCGTGCCTGATCTCGTTCTACCAGCGAGGAGGATCGCTCTGTTCGTCCATGGTTGTTTCTGGCATCGACACACCAACTGCAGGTTCTCTTATTCCCCCAAGACAAACACCAGTTTTTGGAACACCAAGTTCAGAGCAAACATTGCGCGCGACCGCCTCGTAAGACGTCAGCTGTCGCGTCTGGGCTGGCGAACCCTGGTGGTCTGGGAGTGTGAACTCCGAGTCATAGACCAACTCAAGGCAAGAATCCGTCAGGGGATCAAGCGAGCCGGCTCTCGGTCAAAGAACGGTAAGTCGCGCAGGGTCGTCCGGTAGCGCCTCGATACACAAGCTCACTCTCCTAGTCGTCTGCGCTCGTTGGTCGAAAACCCAACGCTCGCCCGGCTTCTAGAGCAATCAGACCCTGTCGAGCCTGTTTGACACTCGGCCGTCGTCCCTGGCCGGCAATTCTTCCGAGACTATAAGCGAGCGCCCGTTGCCAGGGAGCCAAGTTGTGCGTGTCCTTCGCCCAGTTCGAAAGTTCGAACCACGCAGTGGCCGGTATAGCGGCAGCGGCATCGACCAGTTTGGTCTCGTTCTCATCTGGGGCAGACAAGTCTTGCTTCTGCGGACCACCAACATCCCGGCTGGGGGCAACCAGTGTCAACCGGCGCGGCAAGGACACGTCAATCTTGCGCACTGCTTCCCAGCACGCGTCACTCTTGCACCATTCCGTGACGTTTCTGCCTCCGGGCGGTGCCGCGATAACCGCCTGCACGCGACGCGAGACCTCCAAGATCAGCTTCTCAAGCGAAGCGGGGACTTCCTGGGTCTTCCAAATCTCAGTGAGCGACAGTCGCTGCGAGGTCGCGTGAGCTATTAGAGCGAGCGTGTAGGTAACGATGTTGGCGCGGTAACCCCCGTATTCCTGTGCCTGAACAAGCTTCTCGGCCCGTCGAAAGAGCAGGGCCTTTGCAACCAACCACTGGAAATACTGCTCGTCGGGTTCGTATGAACCTTTCTTCGACAGTTCAAGCGTGAATGACGCGAAGTTCTTCTGTGCACCCTTGCTCACCCACTGTGGCCTCTGCATCCAAGTATTCTCGAACTTGGCAAGGTCGGTCTTTGTGAACATTTGGGTGCGCGGGTTTATGAGCTCGAACTCCCGCACTTTGGCTGGCGTACCAGAGCGAGCACGCTCATCCGCGTATTGACCGCGTGCTCGTTCGTAGAACCAACGAGTCTGGCGTTGACTGCCTTCCTTTGCCGGAGCCCACACCGTTCGTGAGAGTGCTTCGATTCGGCGGTGAAATGGATCATTGGCTGAGAAGTCCGCGACGTTGACCTTGTTCTGGCTGTTGGCGAACTGGGAGATTCGCGAAACGATCTCATCAATGCGGCTCATGTCCTTGACCAAGCTGAGCTTCAGCTGAACAAGAACTGCTGAAAGATCGGCTTGGTCTTTACGGGCGCAATGAAAGATCGACGCCGTAGTTTGACCGCCATTCACGATCTGGAAATCCCTCAGGCGTTTGATCCCCTGCTGGCCGTCAGCCGTCGTTACCAGTTCGACTTCCGCCGCTGTGGCGGTGAGACCGTTGTTGTAGGCGAGAAACCGGTGCGGTTCCTCCAGCAATGTCTTCCGAATCCCTTTGTTGACCGCGCCTCGAGCCTGAAGAAACGACCGTACGTTGCGTTCCAAGAGCCGTGCACCGAAGCGACCATAAATGTCAGCCAAGAGGTTGCCGGGAATGAAGGCCAAGTAGGTCTCGTGATCGGCTCCATTCGTGCCAGTCATGCGCAGGCATTCGAGCGGCTTGCCCATCATTTCAACCAAGTCAATCTGGATCTCTTCCCTAGCGTGACCGGATGTATACCAGCGGAACAGGCGTTCGATATCCCAGATGTGATGGGAAACCTCATAGCCGTCCAACCCGTCCTCACGTCTGCGAACTTCCTGTAGGATCTCATCCGGATTGCGGGCTCTGACAATCCCATCGGTGATCAGAAATAATCGGATTCGTGAGACGGCATCGTCCACCCGCAGTGCCTCACGAACCGCAAAAGCGGCCTCAAAACCCGGACCCGACTCTTCTAGACGTTCATGCAGACCTTTTCGGGCCCGTTGCAGAAACGTCAGCAGTTGCCGAAAGGCCTGTTCCACCTGACTCTTGTCAACGGTGGGACTGGGCACTTGGCCAGCGTAAATCGCAACAACGAGATCCAGCGACTCGGCGTCGACATCCAGCACATAGGCGTTCAGCTTCGCCCCATGAGCCCTATAGTGCACGATTTCGGCGTCATCGATCTCTCCCGCATCCGCAAGATGCTGCAGGAAGCGGTCCACAAACGCGTTCTCCGCGAAGTCCTCGTTGTCTTCGACTTCGCGGGCGGCCAGCACTTGGGCCCTCAGTTCAACGGCGAAGGTCTCGAGATCCATGCGTTGTCACGAGGCGAGTGAGCTCTCATCGACGAGCTGATGTCTGCACGCAGTCAGATCAAGGTCATAGCCCACCCGTCGCACTCCCTGAGGTAGCTGGCTTGCAACGATGCGAGGCATTTCATCCGTTACTCGGAAGAGTCTCTGATCGGCCGTCGAATAAGAGCGGGCTGGGATGCCATCGAAGTGAATGTCCGAGAACCCAGCCTTCAACAGCAGCTCCTCGAAACGAACCAGGCTAACGGGGGCGGCTTGAGACAGTTGGTCACGGACGCGGTTCACCCAGTCTACCACTGACCCGCTTTCATCGCCGTCCTCTTGAAGGGTTACGACCCAGAGATAGAGTGAAAAGCGGGGCTCAATTTCCAGTTGGTGCTCGTTCGAAATCCTGACGACGTCTCGGTCGCCGCTCACCCGGGCCTTGACCTCTACAGCAACGCTACCCATCCGAAAGTCGCGATCGTCGGCGTCGGGACCTGTCCAGCAGGCGATCGCGTCTGGCCACGACCGGAGCGAGGCGAGCTTGAGAAGCACAGCGAGTTCGCCGATCAGGCCTCGCTGCCGTTCTTCCGACATCTTTGTGAAATCTTCAGAAAAGAACCGAAGCCAAGACTTTAGCCTCGCTGAAAGAAGACGCCACGCGGCTACAGCGTCGTGAACTGCAGTCACGGTCTTGAGAAAGTCATCCAAGACCAGACAGTAGTGATCGAAGTATTGAGGATCGCGTAATTTCACCAGTATAGAAATCACGCGAGCCGAATCGTCTGGGAGCTTACGCTGTTCCACGGAAACACAGGCCGTCGAAAGGCCCTCCACCTGTACTGCACGACTCCCTTTCGGCACCTTCAAACGCAGAACAGGTAAACCGGAGGGGATTTCCTTCCCAACGTACAGGTCCAGTTCTCCTTCAGGGTTCATGCGGCGAAGCACAAACCCAGGTTCTGGGCTCTTGGGTTGGGCCTCGGCAACCTCATCGAGTAGCTCCTTAAGTGTCGACATCGGCGGCGTCGTCGAACAAGTGCAGCTGCTCGTAAACCTGGTTGACCAGATACTCAACCGGGATGGATTGATCGTCTCGAGGGAAGCTGACCGCGAAACCAGTCATGGGAGTCTTGGGCTCCGAAGCGAAGCCGCCCATTGTGGGATAGATGATCAGCAGACCTCGACTCCGCCTGCGCATGTCGCGCACCACTCTCCCATTGGGGGCCTTGGGCGGGTCACCGCTTCCGGACTTTATCTCACCGCGGCTATGGCGCGACCGGGTAATCTCGAGGGCCACCTCCGCCAAGTCGTGCCCCACACCCTGTCTGACAATCTCCAGATCAGCACCGCCCCCGCCCAAAGTGAATAGTTGGCGCTGTTGCAACTCCTCGACGTGATCCTTCGTGAGTGGGACCCCTCGAAAGTCAGCGTACTGGTCGGGAGGGTTCAGGATGTTGGCCTTCCTGAGTGCCAGCACGGGAGGCATGGCACCATCGCTCGGGGCGGTTGCCGGAGACCTCACAACAGGTCCTATATCACGGCCGACGGGAAACGGTTCGGCTCCTTTTGCGGCACCGCCTGCCAGCAGGACGCTCCACTTAACCAACGCGCCCGTAGGTACCTGTTTTTCGATAAACTCTGCGAGCCGCCCCCCATTGGCGTCTACGTCTTTAGCTGGGACAGAGATTTCACGGAGAAAGCTGCACACCCAAGTGTGCGGCACGTCTTTCCACAGAATCTGATCGCGATTCTGGTCTTGGATTCCTGAACCTAGTTCGCGCAATAGCCTGACCGTAGACGCGAGATTCTGCTTTCTGACTTTCTCCTCCGAGTAGAGATACTTGGTCTGCACCAAGCGCCCTGAGAACGAGACACTCAGAGGCGTTGTGAAGCGGGATTTGTTGAGAGCTGTAACCAATAGGCCACCGGGATGCGTGCGCACGCGCAATCCGTATTCCGTTGGCGTCATTCGACAGTCCACCATTGTTTGGAATTCGCGCCGCAGCTCGATATCCACCGAAGCAATATGGCGGTACCAATCTCGAAGCTCCTCCGTTGTGTACAGGCGACAAAGATCCAAGTAACCGTCCCGATACCCGAACCAACGACCCATCTGCATCAGGGTATCGTACATACGGCTTGCTCGGAGGTAATACGACACGGTCAGGCCCTCCAATGTCAGGCCTCGGGACAGTTTGTCGCCTCCGATAGCGACCACATTGATTCCGTTCGGATGCTCGTGATAGTCAAGGATATCGCTGGCTTGACCATTGATGAGCTTCACGCGGATTCGCTCAGCGGCTTCTCGGATTTCCCTTCTGACGTCCTCCCAGGGAATTGGCTGGTACCCAAGCTCACGCAACTCATCATCACTCCAAACCGGCTCAAACTCGTTTTGCCAAATGTCTTCCAGCTCCATCCAGATGGGATCGTTCCCCTTTTCCCCGTAGCGCACCCGTCGTACGAGCTGGACAAGATCTTCTTGCACGAGTTCGTAAAGCTTTTTCTGCACATCCACGAACCGCGCGATGTGGATAAGCATCGAGTTGTGTGCCGTCACTGAGCCGCGAGCTCGCCGCGCCGCCGATGACAGCACAAACACTCGAATCGCCTGTTGGAGGCTTGGTGGGAGCGACCCCGGATTGTGATCCTTTCCGTATTTCTCTGGAAAGAATGGGAGGTAGTCCTTCAGTATCCTGACGATCGGGAGTCCTTCTTGAAGCTCTATGCCGGCGTCGGGATCCGCGGCCAGCCCGAATACTCGCGCGGCGCCCACGTAGTTTGATGGCTCAGTCAGTGAGTAGATGAACGACCGTGGGAAGACATCATCCTCAAGTTCGTCGTGCGACGCGTCTGCAGGAACAAAAATGTTCGCGAAAGGGGTGGCGGTATAGCCGACGTAGCCTACCTTTTCAAAGGCCCCGAGGAGTTCCCTGATCTTAGCGTTGATCGCCGTTGGATCGTAGTCCCTCGGATCGTCGCCGGGGGGCACTCGAGCGGTGTTGATGGACGCGTTGTCCGCCTCGTCATCAATTACTAGAAGAGGAACGTTTCGTATCACCTTGCGTCCGGAGGGCCCCGGCACGCCGTTCACATGCAGGGCCCACTTAATCAGATTCGCAAGGATTGACTTGTTCTTCTTAATTACCAGAACGTATGGATCGCCTCCCAAGGATGTCGTGATTTTGGATGCTGTTCCTCGGCTGAAATCTCCATCGTTCCGGCTGTTCGTGAGCGCGTTTACCCGAAGCCGTGGCCACTGTGGCAGCACTCCCACACCGATCCACTGATTGGTATCACTGAAGGCCGGATTCTGCGAGGTGTCGAAGCCGACAATCCCCTGGTCGATGCGCATCTGGGTCTGGGATCGGAGACTGTTATGAATCCCGGCGAGAATGACAACGAGCTTGTATCCAGCGTCAAGCGCCTTGCAGATCAGACCGGAGTAGTTGGAGGTCTTACCGGATTGAACGTTTCCAACTACCAGGCCACGCCGGTCCCATGAACCTTCCCGAACCGGGTTCTCAAGCTGCGCAAGAACGTCGTCTGTCGCAGTACCCAGTCTGGCCACTACTTGCGGGGGCAGACGCTGGACTTCTCTCAAGAAGTATTCGTAACGTCCCCAGAAATCCCATTGAATCTTTGCCCGCAGATCTGGCAGCCAAGGAACGTGTCCGGTCTTGTCTTCCAAGACCTGCGACTGCATGGGGAAATGGACGGAGTAGATGGTTTCGAATTCGCGTACCAGCGATGGTTCATCAACTTCGCCGCTCAGGTTCCGGTCGGCATAGGCAAGAGCCGTCGCCTGCGATACGGCCGCTTTCAGCTGATCGATGGTTGGTGCTTCCTTGTCAGCCAGGATAGCCCTGACCACCCGTCGTACCTGCTCGGCTTTCGCTGACACCTTATGGTTCCCTCGCGCGTGGGGACTTGTTCTAGAGCCCTCAAACCGCCGGGTCAAACGTCTCGAGAAGCTCGGGGAATCGATCGAACGGCTCTATCAGACTCAAACGGCGTTTAGCCTCATCGGGCCGTTGCCCAGTTGCGATCATCGCTGCGTAAACTGCCCGCATTAGATCGAGAACCTCCTGATCGCTCACACCTTCGAGAGGCGCTGCCTGTGATGTCGGTTCCTCCGATTCCATGATCGATATCAACGGTGTCGGAACAGTCTCCTCCAGAAGCCTGTAGAGCGCCGCGACAGCCCGAGGGTCGGCACTCGCCTCGACGACAGCTTGGACGAGAGGGTGATTGCGTTCCAGACGGTAGACATTCTTGCCACGGAAGCGAGAAGGGACCCAAAGGAACGTCTTGCTGGATCGATCATGCGGAACCAAGCGCGCGCCGCGGTGCCGATAAACCTCCGCCGCCTTCTGACGAACGAGACGCGCGATGCGTTTGAGATGGGGTCGTAGCTGTGGAGGTGGATGCGCCCGCGACTTGCGAACATCGAGCTGCCAGGCGTCATCGAGTGAGTTCGAAATGTCAATCCGGACTCGGGCAAGATCATGGTGCTTCTCTCGGCCCATGCCGAGTCCCAGCCACCCGCCGGCCACGATGAGGCGACGGTTTCGGAATACGTAAAAGCCCTGCAGACCTGCCCAGTCGCCCCTCGGGCCAGCGGCCGACTTGTAGTCCTCCGGGGACAGCTTGGAATGATGCGGAAGCACGAACGGCGAGACCCGCACGCGCTCTGCGCCCATCATCAGTGTCTCGGTCGGAAGAGCTTGCGTCGCCGCGTGACGATCAAGAAAGGGGTCCCATGGCGCCACAGGAGTTCCGTTAACGTGAATAACCAAGTCTCCGGCATGGAGGAAGTCGGTAAAGGTTGACCGTACGTGCTCAACAACCTCGTCAGCAGCCTGATAGAAATGATCGCGGGCTGTCGCGTCCTCGAGGCTGGCGTCACCCACCAAGCGATCCAAGCGACCCCACACGACGAGAGTACCAGCTGATGAACTGTTGAGGGCGCTAAACGTGGAAGCCATGTCGTCCGGTGTTGTTTTGCGAACAAGCCACTTGTCGGTATCGCGAACCAAGTCAAGGTCCCAGCAGCGCAACGAGGACCGGCCCTTCTGCTTGCTGAGAACGACAAGGAGTCTGCACTGTGAGAACGAGGCCGTCTTCAGACCAAGTCCGAACCGACCTAAGTCATCGGGATCGCGTGACTCTTGGGGGCCCATGCTGCCCAAGCGCATTGCCTCAAGCAGAACCTCCTCGGACATTCCACGCCCGTCGTCCCGAATCGAAATGACGGAATCCCTGCCGTGCCATTCGAAATCGATCCAGACATTCCTCGCCCCTGCCGTAATGCTGTTGTCGATTAAATCGGCAACTGCAGTCGGAAGGGCATAGCCGAACGCCCTCAGAGACTCTATGAGGGCGGACGGCCTTGGTGGGGCGTCCTCTACTTCCACATCTTCCCCGCATTCGGCCAGTCTTTTCCGAGTCGAAGGCGTGACCTCTTTAGGAGCATATCCACCGCTAGAAGAGATAGCCGGATGCACTCCTCGATCTGCGTGAACCTCACATTCAGCCGGCGCAAAGGCACATCCGCATGTTTGGGAGCGACTTACATATGCACTCCCACTGGGACACCGGCTAGGCTGTTTTTGCGGCAGCGAGGGGGCCCTTTGCGGCATTCATTAGGGCCGAACCCCTTGACTTCTCAAGGCCTTGGAGCGCACAATCCCCCACGGGCACAAACACCCCTCGCGCAAAATCGCGGGGGGTGTGTCGTTTCATGGCTTCAAGGCCCAGTGCCGTTCATGAAGCAGTAGCTGCGATCCGCGCCAAGGCCAAGGAATTCCGAGAGGCCTTCGGCGATGAGCCCCGGGCCCGCTCGCTCGAGTGGGCAGCCAGCAAGGTTGAGCAGGCGTTGCGGGACGAGAGCGACGATCTCTTAACGCTTAGCGAAGCCGCTGAAATCTCCGGCTACCACCCCGACTCCCTCGCCCGCATGGTCCGCGACGGGCAGATCCCCGACCTCCGACCCCCGAAATCCAAGGGCATGATCCGGATCCGCCGGGGCCACCTTCCGATCAAGCCGGGCCGGGCGCATACTCCCGATGCGGACGTACGCGAACTCGCCAGCCGCCTCGCGAGAGGCAAGGAGGGCCGTTATGGCCACCCGTAAACGCTGGTCGAGAACCGTAGGTACCCGACGTGGCAACCGGATCCGGATCTATCAGCGCTCAGCCAGCGGCAATCTGCAAATGGCCGTTTGGGATCCGGAAAAGAAGCAGTACAAGCAGGTGAGCCTGGGGCACACGGATCGCGAGCGCGCGACGCGCGAAGCGGCCGAGATGGTGCGGCTCCGGGACGCCGGTGAATGGATCGATTCGCGGTCACTCACGTTGGGCATCCTCGTTGCGCGCTACCTCGCGGAGAATACTCACGCGCGCGACGGCTCTTTGAAAACCGAACACTACAGGAGAGGATGCGAGCGGTACTCCGGCTATCTCATCGGTTGGTTCGGCGCCGATACACCAGTCGTCGAGCTCACGCCGGAGCGGATGGCAGGATACGCGACGGCCCGACGCAGCGGCCAGATCAACGGCATCGCGGTCGGAGCGACGGCGCTTCACCAGGACATCAAGCTCCTCAAGTCCATGATGAAGTGGGCGACGGGAGTCTACAACAACGGCAAACCACTGCTCGATCGGAATCCGTTGACCGGTTTCGCAATTCCCAAGACGCGGAACCCGATTCGGCCGCTGATCGACGCCGAGACGGTCGAGAAACTCATGGCCGTCGCGGACCGGGTGAGTCCGTTGATGCCGCTGTTGATCACCTTGATGGATTCAACCGGGCGGCGTCTCAGTAGCGTGCTGGGGCTCAGGTGGGACGACTTCGATTTCGAGGAGCGGACCATCACGTGGCGCCCTGAACTCGACAAGAAACGCCGGAAGTGG
>WNGF01003696.1_pt1 | contig 20580 bp, 25 predicted proteins | sample 5400641 | NCBI WGS metagenome assembly WNGF01 (sample SAMN13153371, study PRJNA577476) | soil metagenome | isolation source: 80 cm soil or saprolite under grassland replicate 2 | place: USA:California | collected 2016-06-15
CCGCCGCGCAGCGGCGCAGGACGAAGGAGACCGACGTCCAGGTGAAGCTCGCGCTCGGCGGCAGCGGCATCGCGCGCGTGACGACCGGACTCCCGTTCCTCGACCACATGCTCGAGCTGATGGCCGTCCACGGGCTCATGGACCTGACGGTCAAGGCGTCGGGCGACCTCGAGGTGGACCAGCACCACACCGTCGAGGATCTCGGGCTCGTCCTGGGTCGCGCCCTCGATCAGGCGCTCGGCGAGCGCAAGGGGATCGTGCGCTTCGCGTCGCTCACCGTGCCGATGGACGAATGCCTCGTGAATGTCGCGGTCGACCTCGGCGGCCGTCCGGCGTTCGCCTACGACCTCAAGCCGAAGCAGCGCATCGTCGGAAGCTTCGACACGACGCTCATGCCGCACCTGCTGGAGTCGTTCGCGCAGACCGGACGCTTCACGCTCCACCTGACACAGCTGCGCGGCGGCAACGCTCACCATCTGTTGGAGGCCGCGGCCAAAGGGCTCGGTCGGGTGATCGACGCCGCCTCGCGCACGGATCCGCGCCGCGCCGGTCGGGTGCCGTCGAGCAAGGGTCGGATCGGGGCGTAGCAAGGCGGAGCCGAGATGAGGTACGTCATGAGGCGGATCCTCGGTGCGGACGAAGGCAACGGGAAAGACCGATCAGATGGGATCGACTTCGTGTGGGAGGAAGGCCGTCGCCTGATCGGCGCGCAGCTTCAAACCGCGAGCGATCTCGATGCCAAGGTCTCGCCACTCATTGCGCTCACGGCGGCGTTGACCGCGCTCCTGTTCGGGCAACGCGACAACTTGGGCATCACGGCTTCCGGACTGCGAAGCCTACGGGGAGAATGTGGATTCGCTGCAAGCGAAAGAGCTCTTTCTCCGCTGGGCGGTCGATGGGATGATCTCGTGGTCGGCACCGCTGTCGTCGTCGCGTTGGCCAGAATCTGAAGTAGGCGGATCGACATGGCAGGCTCCTCGACCCAGCACCCACCACCGCGAGTCCCTCCGAAGCCCTTCACGCCGCCGCCTCCGCAACCTGGTGGCACACAGCAGCTCACGAGGGGCGCGACTCCGCGGGGGACCAAGACGCGGTAGTGCCGGCGGAAGCCGGTATCGCGATCCGGAAGTCCACTGGCGCCGACGACGTGGCTTTACGAGGTCAGCCCGCTGCTCCTGAAGGACCCGACTCAAGGGCCTCTTGAGCGGCAACTTCAGCGCTGGCGTATATCCTCGAGCCGCCCGATCGCGGCTATGTCGCGGCCCGTGGAAACGTGCCGCGACGCGGCGAGCCTTCTACAATCGGGCAGCGGCGCAGGCGACGCCGCGACGCGCCGTGGCCCATCTGACTCGGAAGCAAAGTGGAGATGTTGTGATGGTCGGACGACGCGAATTGATCAAGCGCGGATTCGGTGTGGTCGGGGCGGTCGCCATCAGCGATCTGCTCGCCGCCTGCGCACCCGCCGCGGTGAGCGCGCCGTCGCCGACGATCGCAGCCACGCCGACGCCGACGCTGCCGCCGCCGGAGACGAAGACGATCAGGCTGGCCTTCATCGGGTGCGACGCGCCGCTCATGATCTCCGAGCGGTACTTGCAGGAGGAAGGCTTCACCGACATCCAGTTCTCGGACGGCGCCAGCATCCCTTTGCTGACTGGCGGCAAGGCGGACCTCGGCACGACATTCCCGTTCAATCTGGCCCCGGCGGTCGAGGGTGGGAAGCAGTTGGTCGGCCTCGGCGGACTCCACACCGGGTGCGCTGAGCTGTGGGCGCCGCAGAGCGTCGCGACACTGAAAGATCTTCGTGGCCACACGGTCGTCGTGAACGTGAAGACGGTCGACAACCTCGGCTACACACTCATGGCCATGGGGCTCAAGAACGCCGGAGTGGATCCGAGCGAGGTGAACTTCGTCGTCCAACCTGACGCCGACCTCACCAAGCTGTTCCTCGACGGGAAGTCGGACCTGCTCTTCCTCGCCCAGGTCGGAACCTTCGCGTTCAAGACGAACCCCGCAAACAAGGGCCACGTCGTGCTCGACCAAGCGATGGAGGCGCCGTGGTCGCAGCAGGACTGTTGCATCCTCACCACGACCACCGATTGGCTCCGAACGAACCCGGTCGCCGCAAAACGGGCCCTCCGCGCGATCTACCGCGCCGCCGACGGTCTCCCGAAAGACCGCGCCGACGCGGCGAAGATCGCGACGGATAAGGGGCTCTTCGGCGGGGCGAAGAACCTCGAGCTCGTTCGGGGCGCGTCGAACATGGTGCCCTATGAGTGGCGCAAGTACGACGTTGCCGAGAGCATGCGGTTCCACGCGAAGCTGCTGAACGCCGTCGGTCTGCTGAAACTCACGCCCGACGAAGCGGTCACGAAGGCCACCGACCTGCGCTTCGCGAAGGAGCTCGCGACGGAGCTGAAGTCATAGGACGAGCCTCAGCCGGCGGCTGGCGAATACACCTCGAACCCAACGCCGCGAGCGGCGTCCGCCAGCATCAGGTCGTAGGTCACGAACGCGCCAACACCCTCGACGGAGAGCGCACTCGCCAAGTGGATCGCGTCGATCGTCCGTAACCCCGGCGGCTGGACGCGCGCGGCACGGAACAGCACGTCGTCGTCGACCGCGATCAGGTTCACCTTGTCGAGCACTGCCTCGGCCAGTGAGCGCGCCTCGTCGGTGGCCACGAGGACCGCGCGCATGAGCTCGACCCGCGCGATCGCGCTCGCGAGCCGTTGCGGCCACGCCGACAGCCAGCGGCCAAGCGCCCGCGACTCGGGTTCTTCGACGATCAGCTTCACGAGCGCGGAAGAGTCCACGTAGACCCCCCGCTCCATCACGGACGGTCGATGATGTCTTCGCGCTGGGCGTCGACGATCTCGCTCAACGGTCGCTCGAGCTTGATCTTCAGCGGCGGCGGCAGGTCCTCGAGTCGGCCCTTCGCGGCCGAGACCCGTCCAGACGCGATCAGCCGATCGAGAGCGGTCGGTCGGGGCAGCGGAGCCAGCACGGCGACGGATCGGCCGCGCTCTGTGACCTCGAGCGTCCTGCCTGCGATGACCTTCTTCAGGTGGACGCTCAGGTTCTGCCGGAGCTCGCGGATGCCGACCCGCTCCCGTCTCATGTAGCACACGGTAGCACATTGCCCAGCGAAGCCATAGCATCCAGCTCGTGCCGGGACTGATGCTCATCGACGCGGCGAGCCTCCTCTACCGCGCGTACCACGCGATCCCGGAGCTGCTCGCGCCGGACGGGACGAAGGTCCATGCCGCGCTCGGCTTCCTCAACTTCCTGAGCCGGCTCATCCCCGACCGCCGGCCCGACCGGCTCATCGTCGCGCTCGACAACGATTGGCGCCCGGCGTTCCGGGTCGAGGCGCTGCCCTCCTATAAGACGCATCGCCTCGCCGGCCCCGACGACGAGCCGGACGAGGTCGGACTGCAGTTCCCGATCCTGCTCGAGATCTTCGACGCGATCGGCCTCTCGTACGCCGAGGCCGAAGGCTACGAGGCCGAGGACGTCATCGCGACGATCGCCGCACGTGAAAGCGGTCCGATCGAGGTGGTGACGGGTGACCGCGACCTCTTCGCGATCGTGCGTGACGGCCACGTGACCGTGCTGTACACGCTGCGCGGCGTGAGCGAGCTCGCCCATGTGGACGAGCGCTGGATCAACGCGAAGTACGGGATCCCGGGCGACCGGTACCTCGACTACGCGCTGCTGCGCGGCGATCCGTCCGATGGCCTGCCCGGCGTCGCGGGGATCGGCGCGAAGACCGCGAGCGACGTCCTCCGCCGCTTCGGCTCCCTCGACGCGGCCCTGGCCGCGCCGGATCTCAGCCCGAACGTGCGTCAGAAGCTGCGCGCCGCCGAGGACTATCTCGCGGCCGCTCGGCGCGTCGTGGCGCCGGCCGTCGACACCACGGTGCGCGGCGGAGACGGCGCGCTGCCGCGGATCCCGAAGGATCCGGACGCGCTGCGCGCGAGCGCCGAACGCTACCGGCTCACCGGCGCGGTCACTCGCCTTGTGGAGGCGCTCGAGCACCGCTGAGCCGTTCGCGATCGCGAGTGACCGCGACCGAAGACCGCCTCTAGCATGGTCGGATGATCGCGATCGTCGACTATGGGGTGGGGAATCTCGCGAGCGTGCGGAAGGCGTTCGCCGCGGTCGGCGCGGAGGCCGAGCTCGTCCGCGACCCGGACGAGCTGGCTGAGGCGAGGGCCCTCGTCCTCCCGGGGGTCGGGAACTTCGGCCACTGCAGCCGCGAGTTCCATCGGTTCGGCTTCGCGCCCGCGCTCCGCGCGGCGCGCGGACGCGGCGTGCCGATCCTCGGCATCTGCGTCGGCATGCAGCTGCTGTTCGAGGGCAGCGAGGAGGATCGCGGGGAGCCCGGCCTCGGCTTCTACTGCGGCTCGGTCGCGAAGCTGACGGGCGTCCCACGGGTGCCGCAGATCGGCTGGAACAGCGTCCAGCGGCACGGTACCCATCCGTGGCTGCGCGACGTGGACGACGGCGACTACTTCTACTTCGTCCACAGCTACGTCCCCGAGACCGATGACGACGTCGTGCTCGGCACCGTCGAGTACGGTGGCCCGCGCCTTGCCGTCGTCGGGAGCGAGCGGCTCCTCGGTGTGCAGTTCCACCCGGAGAAGTCCGGCGCCAATGGGCTTCGGCTGCTCCGCGCGTTCGCGGACGACGCCGCGTGATCGTCTATCCCGCGATCGACATCCTCGGCGGGCGCTGCGTTCGGATGACGAAAGGCGACTTCGCCACCGTCGAGGAGGTGGCGCCCTCGCCGCTCGAGGCGGCGAAGCGTCTCGTCACCGACGGGGCGGAGTGGCTGCACGTCGTCGATCTTGACGGAGCGCGGACCGGCACGCCCGCGAACCTCGACCACGTCCGCGCGATCACCAAGCGCTTCACCGTGCAGATCCAGGCGGGCGGCGGCATCCGCGACTTCGACACGGCCGAGGCCTTCGCCGAGGCCGGCGTCTCGCGGATCGTCGTGGGCACCGCCGCGATCCACGACCACGATCTCATCGCGCGCCTCGTCGACCTCTACGCCGACGGGATGGCCGTCGCGGTCGACGCGCGGAACGGCATGGTCGCGGCCTCGGGCTGGACGAAGACGACCGACGTCCGGGCGGCCGACCTCGCCCAGGAGCTGGCGATCCTCGGCGTCCCGACCGTGATCTACACGAATGTCAGCGTCGACGGGACGTTGCAGGGCGTCGACCTCGCGTCGACCGAGACCATGGCGCGCGCGTTCGGGGGCGACGTCATCTACTCAGGGGGCGTCGGCACGCTCGACGACATCGCCGCCCTGGTGCGCCTGAAGCACCGGGGTATCCGAGGCGTGATCGTCGGCCGCGCGCTCTACCTCGGCCGCTTCGGTCTGGGCGAGGCGATGGCCGTCGCGCGAGGCGCGTGATGCTCGCCAAGCGCATCATCCCGTGCCTGGACGTCCGGGACGGGAAGGTCGTGAAGAGCGTCCGGTTCGTCGACACGAAGGACGTCGGCGACGCCATCGAGTTCGCCCGGCGGTACAACGACGACGGCGCCGACGAGCTCGTCTTCCTCGACATCAACGCCTCCCACGAGCGCCGGCGCACCATGCTCGACTTCGCCTCTCGCGTGGCCGATCAGCTCTTCATCCCGTTCACGGTCGGCGGCGGCATCGCGTCGGCCGACCTCGCGGGCGAGATCCTCCGGGTGGGCGCGGACAAGGTCGCGGTGAACAGCGGCGCCGTCCGTGACCCATCGCTCATCACGGCGATCGCCGAGCGGTACGGCTCGCAGGCCTGCGTCCTCTCCATCGACGCGAAACGGTCAGGCTCGGGCTTCGAGGTCGTCATCGACGGCGGCCGCGTGCCGACCGGCCGCGACGCGGTCGCCTGGGCGCGTGACGGCGTCGCTCGCGGCGCCGGCGAGATCCTCCTCAACAGCATCGATCGCGACGGCACGAAGCTCGGATTCGATCTCGAGATGACGACCGCGATCGCGAACGTCGTTGATGTGCCCGTCATCGCCTCCGGCGGGGCGGCGTCGGTCGACGACTTCGTCGCGCTCTTCACACGTTCGCCCGCCGACGCGGGCCTCGCGGCCTCGATCTTCCACTACGGCGAGCTCTCGGTGGCCGAGGTGAAGGACGCGCTCGGGCGGGCCGGCGTGCCGATCCGGCCGCGCGAGCGGGTGCTCGCGTGAAGCTCGCGGACGTGCGATTCGACGAGCGCGGCCTCGTGCCGGCGATCGTGCAGGACGCCGGTACCGGGAGCGTGCTGATGCTCGCCTGGATGGACCGCGAGGCGATCGAAGCGACCGAACGCACCGGCGAGGTGCACTTCCACAGCCGATCGCGCGATGCGCTCTGGCGGAAGGGCGAGGAGAGCGGCAACACACTGCACGCCGTCGACCTGCGCGCCGACTGCGACGGCGACGCGTTGCTCGTGCGCGCGCATCCGAAAGGCCCGGTCTGCCACACCGGCGACCAGACCTGCTGGGGCGACGATCCCGCACCGCCCCTCGCGCGGACGCTGTCCGAGCTCGTCGCGCTGCTCCAAGAGCGCAAGCGCGATCTCCCGGCCGGCTCGTACAGCGCCGAGCTGTTCCGCAAGGGCCGCGGGGCGATCGCCCAGAAGGTCGGCGAGGAGGGCCTCGAGCTCGCGCTCGCCGCGGTCGCCGAAACGCCCGAACGCACGCTGGCCGAGCTGACCGACGTCATCTACGCGCTCACCGTCCTCGCGGTCGACCTCGGCCTGACCGCCGATGACGTCGTGCGGTCACTTGGCGAGAAGAAGGTCGTGGCGAAGAACAGATGAAGGAACGAGCGAGGAGCGGCTTCGCCGCGACGAGCGAGACCACCAGCCTTGAGCGTGTCTCCTCGGCGCAGCCGAGAGATTGAACAGGTGACGGAGACCATCGTCGTCCGCGACCTGGTGAAGCGCTACAAGGGTGCGGAGCTGAACGCCGTCGACGGCATCAGCTTCTCCGTGCACGAGGGCGAGCTGTTCGCGCTCCTCGGGCCGAACGGGGCGGGGAAGACGACGACCATCTCCATCCTCACGACCACGCTCGCGCCCACGTCGGGGAAGGCGACGATCGGCGGCCACGACCTCGCGACCGACGCCAGCGGCGTGCGGCGGACCGTCGGCATCATCTTCCAGAAGCCGAGCCTCGACCTGAACCTCACCGCCGAGGAGAACGTCCGGGTCCACGCGATCCTCTACGGCCTCTTCCCGTACCGGCCGTTCTTCTCGCTCATGCCGATCGCGTACCGGGACCGCGTGCGCGAGCTCGCGGCGATCCTCGGCATCGAGGCCGAGATGTTCAAGCCGGTCAAGACCTTCTCCGGCGGCATGAAGCGCAAGCTCGAGATCGTCCGCAGCCTGATGCACCGGCCGCGGGTCCTGTTCCTCGACGAGCCGACCGCGGGCCTCGACGCCGCGAGCCGACACGCGCTTTGGGACTACCTACGCGAAGTGCGCTCGAACACGCTGACGACGATCTGCCTCACGACCCACTACCTGGACGAGGCCGAGGACGCCGACCGCATCTGCATCCTCGACCGCGGGAAGATCGTCGCCGAGGGAACGCCGGCCCACGTGAAACGGGACCTCACGACGGAGTACCTGGTCGTCGACGCCGCCGACCGCGATCAGCTGCGGCACGAGCTGGCCGCACGGGGCATCGCCCACCGCGAGACGCCGCTGTTCGAGATCCCGCTCGACGGGGTCGGCGCGCACGCGCTCCTCCGGTCGATCGAGACGCCGCTCTCGACCGTCCGAACGGTCGCGCCGTCGCTCGAGGACGCTTACCTCAAGGTCGTGGCCCGGTCGTGACGAGATCCTGGGAGCTGGACGCGATCCTCGCCCTCGCGCAGCGCGACCTCACGAAGCTGCTGCGCGACCGGGCGCGGATCATCACCACGCTCATCTTCCCGTTCATCTTCATCGGCGCGCTCGGCGGCAGCCTCCAGGCCACGGTGGGGCGCAGCGCCGGGTACGACTTCCTGGTCCTCACCTTCACGGGCGTGTACGCGCAGACGCTGTTCCAGACGACGGCCGTCGGGATGATCTCGCTGGTCATCGATCGCGAGAACGACTTCAGCCAGGAGCTGTTCATCTCGCCGATCTCCCGCTACACGATCATCGCCGGCCGGATCCTCGGCGAGACGCTCGTCGCGATCCCGCAGGCGATCGCGGTCATCGCGTTCGGCCTCGTCATCGGCGTCCCGCTGTCGCCGCTCGTGCTGGCCGTCCTCATCGGCGCGGGCCTGATCGTCGCGTTCTTCGGCGGCGCGTTCGGCGTGCTCATCCTCGCGTTCCTCTCGAACCAGCGGGCCGCGAACCAGGTCTTCCCGTTCGTGTTCCTGCCGCAGTTCTTCCTCGCCGGGGTGTTCAACCCGATCACGGTCCTGCCCTGGTACCTCGACGTCGCGTCACGGCTCGCGCCGATGCGCTACGCGGTCGACTTCGTCCGCGGCCTCTACTACCTCGGGTCGCCCGACTACGACCGGGTCGTGATCCAGAGCCCGCTCGCGAACCTCATGATCATCGCGCCGCTCTTCTTCGCCTGCCTCGCCATCGGGACGTTCTTCTTCGTCAGGGCCGAGCGGAATCGCTGACCGCGCGCCGGAACACCTCGCCCGCGCGCTCATCTCGCAGCACGAACCGCACGAGGTCCGGCCGCGCCTTCATGTGCGCGCGCACGGCCCCGAGCATCGCCGTCGCGCACTGATCCAGCGGAAAGCTCCCGACGCCCGTGCCGAGGGCGGGGAAGCCCACGCTCCACACGCCCTCGCGGGCGCAGATCGCGAGCGCGCTCGCGGTCCCGCGGGCGATGGTCTCGGCCGTCGGCGGGCCGTCCTGCGGACGGAACCCGAGCGCGGCGACGTGGATGACGTGCCGGTTCGGCAGCCGGCCGCCGGTCGTGAGCACCGCTTCGCCCATCGCGATCGGCCCCTGCGCGATCGCGGCCTTCTCGATCTCCGGCCCGCCCCGGCGCTTCAGCGCGCCCGCCACGCCGGTGCCCATCCAGAGCTCGGTGTTCGCCGCGTTGACGACGGCCTCGAGATCGGGCTGCTCGGCGATGTCGCCGACCTTGACCTCGATCCGCATCAGGCCGCCTCCAGCAGCTCTTGCGCGCCCTCGAGCCGTTCGAGCGCGCGCTCGCGGCCGAGCAGCGCGATCGATTCGTACAGCGGCGGCCCGATCTTCCGGCCGGTGACGGCCGCGCGGACCGCGAGCGTGAGGTCGCGGACGCTCCACTCGACATCGCTCGCCACGCCCCCGAGGGCCTGCTCGATGGCCGGGGGCGCGAACGGCTCGAGGTAGCGGAGCGCGACCGTCGCGCGGCTCAGCGCGGTCACGGCCTCGTGCGGCGCTCGCTTTTTCGGGACGAGGAGCGACGGGTCGTACTGGACGCGGTCGCTGAACAGGAACGCGATGAGCTCGCTCGCCTCGGCGAGCGTGCGGATCCGCTCGCGGATGAGCGGGATCGTCTCGCGAACGACGCGCCGATCCCATTCGGCCGGCAGGAACGGCTCCAGTCGCCGGCCGAGCTCCTCGTCGTCGAGCCGTCGGATCCAGACCCCGTTGAAGTAGTCGAGCCGCTCGCGGTCCCAGCGGCCGTTCGCCCGTTGGACGTGCTCGATGCGCCATCGCGCGACGAGCTCCTCCAGCGAGAAGACCTCCTCCTCGGTCGCCGGCGACCAGCCGATGAGCGAGAGATAGTTCGCCAGAGCTTCGGGAAGGTACCCGGCGTCGCGGAACTCACTGACCGCCGTCGCGCCGTGGCGCTTCGAGAGCTTCTTGCCGTCGGGGCCGAGCACATTCGGGAGGTGGGCGTGCGGCGGGACCTCCCAGCCGAACGCCCGATAGACGAGGAGGTGCTTCGGGGTCGAGGGCAGCCAATCCTCGGCGCGGAACACGTGGCTGATCTCCATGAGGTGGTCGTCGATCACGACCGCGAGCTGGTACGTCGGGAAGCCGTCGGACTTCAGGAGGACCTGATCCTCGATCGCGCGGAGCGGCCACTCGACGTGCCCGTACACGAGGTCCTCGATCCCGATGACGCCGTCCTCGGGCACCTTGAGCCGGACCACGTGCGATTCGGTCCGGGCTCGCTCGGCCGCTTCGGCCGGATCGATGTTGCGGCAGCGCCGGTCGTACCGGGTGATCTCGCCGCGGGCCTGCTGCGCGCGCCGCATCTGCTCCAGGCGCTCCTTCGTGCAGAAGCAGAAATAGGCGGCGCGATCGGCGACGAGCTCCGCGGCGTGTCGCGCGTAGATCTCGAGGCGCTCGGACTGGACGTACGGCCCATGCGGCCCGCCCTCGCGCGGGCCTTCGTCCCAGTCGAGGCCCATCCAGCCGAGGCCGTCGTAGATGCTGTCGAGGGCTGAGGCGACGAAGCGCTCCTGGTCGGTGTCCTCGATCCGGAGGACGAACGCGCCCTGGTTCTGGCGCGCCATGAAGTAGTTGTAGAGGATCGTGCGGACGCCGCCGATGTGCAGCGAGCCCGTCGGAGATGGTGCGAATCGCACGCGCACACGCATTCGCGCGGAGTCTAAAGACCCTATTCTCGTGAGGGATGAGCGACTCGACACGCGGTGGACGGCGACAAACGCGCGGTGGTGGCTCGCCCCGCCGCAGGGGCATTCCGGGGATCATCACCGGCGCGGTCGTCGTGGTCCTCGTCCTCGGGCTCATCCTGTCGCTGCGCGGAGCAGGCGTCCTGAGCGGCGGTCCGAACACGACGCCGGCCCCCGGGACCCCTGGCCCGACGCTCGCCCTCCCGACGCTCGCGCCGGATGACCCGGCGCGCGGGAAGAAGGCAGAGGACCTCGGCAACAATCACGTGGCCAGCGGCTCGACGGTGAGCTACCCGTCCCTGCCGCCGACGTCCGGCCCGCACTGGGGATCGCCGGCCGCGCCGCGCCCGGCCGGCGTGTACGACACGCAGCTCCCGTTCGAGGCGACCGTCCACAACCTCGAGCATGGAGGCGTCGTCATCGTCTACAACAACCTCTCGAGCGACGAGGTGACCCGATTGACCACCCTCGTGCGCTCGATCATCGGTACGACGCCCTACAAGAAGGTGCTGGTCATGCCGTTCACCGGGCTCACCGGGGCGAAGGTCACGGCGACCGCCTGGGACTGGCGACTGGATCTGCAGTCGGTCGACCAGCCATCGATCCTGAAGTTCATCGAGGCCCACTACGACAACGCGGGGAACGCTCCGGAGCCCGGGACGCCGTGGTGAACTGGGGCTAATCGCCCCAGTAGCGCTCCTCTTTCCACGGGTCGCCGGTGTTGTGGTACCCGTTGCGCTCCCAGAAGCCCGGCTTGTCGACCGCCGAGAACTCGATGCCGCGGAGCCACTTCGCGCTCTTCCAGGCGTACAGGCGCGGCACGACGAGTCGCGCCGGCTGTCCGTGCTCCGCGCTGAGCGGCTCGCCGTTCGCGCGCAGCGCGATGAGGCAGTCGTCGCGCAGGCAGTACTCGATCGGGGTATTCGCGGTGAACCCGTACTCCGAGTGCGCGATCACGAACTTCGCGTCCTCCGTCGGCTGCGCGAGCTCCATGATGACGCTGAACGGGACGCCGTCCCACTTCTGGTCGAGCCGAGACCATGTGGTCACGCAATGCATGTCCGCCGTGACGACCTTGCGTCGATCCTCGTCCAGCTTCTTGAACTCGTCCCACGTCCAACGCAGCTCGTTCTTCACCCGGCCGAACACCCGGAGGTCCCATGTCTTCGGGTTGAACGTCGGGACCGGACCGTAGTGCAGCACCGGCCACTTCTCGGTGAGGTACTGGCCGGGCGGGACGCGCTCGGCCTTCTCCGGCGGCAGGTCCGCCTTCTTGGTGAAGAACTTCATTCGAGCCCCGCCGCGCGGCGCAGCATCTTGAACGTGTAGATGCCGGTGTCATGGCCGTCGGCCCATTCGGGCGTCAGACCGTAGCGGCCCACGGCGTACACCTCCTTCAGCTCCGTCTGTTGTTCGGTGAATCGCGTGTCCGCATCGACGTTCCCGCGGTACGCGCCCTCGCCCGAACAATACGCGCAGGGACACGCGCGCCGGAGCGGCTCCCAGCCGTACTCGGTGACCTGGCCATCGTCCCAGCTCACCTCGAAGACGTGCCGCTCGGGGACGATCCGCCAACCGGTCGGGCGGTGGAACACATCAGCCACCTGCTCGATCTCCGCCCTTTGGTCGGAGAACGCTCAGGGCTGGTGGACTCGCTCGCCGCGGCGGAGCCGCGGCTCGCTCGTTCACTCGGGTTACCTCACCAAGCGAAGAAGCGGAGGCGGTCGAACGGCCAGAACCGCAGGATCACCTTGCCGATGATGCGATCGTCCGGCTGCGGACCGAACGACCGCGAGTCGCTCGAGAACTGACGGTTGTCGCCGAGCGCGAAGAACTCGCCGGCCTGGATGGTGAGCGGATACGTCACCGACGGAGACTGCGTCGCGGTGACCCCGTGGGCGCCGGGGAACTGGGTCTCCGCGCCGTTCACGTAGAGCTTCCCGTCCTTGACCTCGATGGTGTCCCCGGCCACCGCCGCGACGCGCTTCACGTACGGGATCGATGAGTCCACCGTCGGGTTGAACACCACGATGTCGCCGCGTTGTGGCGTGCCGAAGCGGTAGTCGAGCTTGCTCACCAGCACGCGGTCGCCCTGGAGGAGCGTGTCTTCCATGCTGCGCTGGCGCACTTCGGTCACCTGGACCACGAACAGGTTGAGGACGACCGAGATGATCACCGCGAGCGCGAGCGCTTGGATGATCTCGAGGGCGGCCCGCCAGGAGAAGGGTGGCTCGGGGCGGACGACCTGTTCCTCAGCCGGGTAGCTGTCCTTCAGGGCCACGCGGCAAGTGTGTCACGCTGCCGCGGTGGCGGATATGACGATGCGGTCGCTGTGGCGACATCCCGATTTCGTGAAGCTCTGGACCGGGCAGACGATCTCGGAGCTCGGCTCGGTGGTCACGCGAACGGCGCTGCCGATCGCCGCCGTGATCACGTTGCACGCGAGTGCGATCGAGATGGGCGTGCTCGTCGCGTGCGCTTCGGTCGCCGTCCTGCTCGTCGGCCTCGCCGCGGGAGCCGTCGTCGATCGCGTGGCGCGGCGGCCGCTCATGATCGTCGCTGACGCCGGCCGCGCGGCGCTGCTCCTCTCGATCCCGGTCGCCGCATACGCCGGCGCGCTGCGGATCGAACAGCTCTACGCGATCGCGTTCCTCGAAGCGGCGCTCGGCTCCTTCTTCGACGTCGCCTACCGCTCGTACCTGCCCGCACTCCTCCCGCCCGAGCGGCTCCTCGACGGAAACGCGAAGCTCGGCATGACCGGCGCGCTCGCGGAGCTCGGAGGCCCGGGGGTCGGCGGTGCGCTCGTGCAGGTCTTCACCGCGCCGATCGCGATGCTCGTGGACGGCGTCAGCTACGTCGCCTCGGCCGTATCGATCGCGCTCATCGGGACGGCGGAGCGCGCGGCCGCGCGGGTCGAGACGGCGGCCGGCCTGCGAAGGGAGATCGCCGACGGGCTCCGGACGGTGTGGCACGAGCCGACCCTCCGAGCGATCGCGCTCAACTCGGTCGCCGGCGCCCTCTTCGGCAACTTCTTCGCCTCGCTGTACACGCTCTACGCGATCGACGAGCTCGGGCTCTCCCCGCTGCTCCTCGGCATCGTGATCTCGGCCGGCGGGGTGGGGTCGCTCGCCGCGACCGTCGCGACCGGTCCGCTCACCCGCCGATGGGGGCTCGGCCCGACGATCATCCGAACGCGGATCGCCGCCGCGGCCTTCTCGGTGCTCATGCCGCTCGCCGGCGGTCCGCCGCTCCTCGCGGCGACGTTCCTCTTCATCCCGCAGCTCATCGGCGACGCGTTCCGCTCGGTCGCGATCATCGACACGCTGACGACCCGCCAGCTCATCGCGCCGCCGCGCCTCCTCGGCCGGGTCAACGGGACGATGCACATGCTGATCGAAGGCGTCGCGCCCGTCGGCGCGCTGGTCGGCGCGGCGCTCGCCGAAGCCTTCGGCATCCGGGTGGCGGTGTGGGTCGCGGTGCTCGGCGTGATGGGAAGCATCGCGTTCCTGGTCTTCTCGCCGCTGCGGACGTTGCGGGGCGTCGCGCTCGCGGCCTGACCGGCGCATCATTCGCGTCGCGATGGCCCAGAAGGAGATCGAGGTCATTCTCGCCCGCCACCTGGCGAGCTACCTCGCCATCCCGGTCTTCATCGTGGATCCCGACGGGACGCTCCTTTATTACAACGATCCGGCGGAGGCGATCCTCGGCCGGCGATTCTCGGAGACCGGCGAGATGGGCGTCGCCGAGTGGTCGACGCTCTTCCAGCCGTTGGATGAAGCCGGCAATCAGCTGCCCGCCGACCGCCTGCCGCTCGTGATCGCGATCAAGGACCGGGTGCCCGCGCACAGCGCGTTCTGGATCCAGGGCCTCGACGCTCGCCGGCGGCACATCGAGGTGCAGGCCTTCCCGCTCATCGGGCAGGCTGACCGCTACCTCGGCGGGGTCGCGATCTTCTGGGAGGTCGATCGATGAAGGTCACGATCTGGGGCAGCCGGGGCTCGATCGCGACGCCCGGACCGGAGACCGCCGGATACGGTGGCAACACCTCGTGCGTCGAGGTGCGCGGCGACGACGGCACGCTCCTCGTGCTCGACGCGGGCACCGGGATCCGCCGGCTCGGCGCGACGCTCGGCCCGATGCCACGGGTCGACATCCTCCTCACGCACCTCCACATGGACCATCTCCTCGGGCTCGGCTTCTTCGGACCGCTCCACGATGCGCGTACGGAGGTCCACATCTGGGGCCCGGCGAGCGCGACGCTCGATCTCCGGACCCGTCTCTCGCGCTACCTCTCGCCGCCGCTCTTCCCGGTGCACCTGCGCGATCTGGAATGCAAGCTCCTGATCCACGAGGTGCCGTGCGGTCCGATCTCGCTCGGGGACCTGACGATCACCGCGGACCTCATCTGCCATCCCGATCCGACGGTCGGCTACCGGATCCGATCGGGCACGCACACGCTCGCCTACCTCACCGACCACGAGCCGGCGCTCGGCGTCCGGAGCTTCCCGGTCGAGGCCGAGTGGACGTCCGGCTACGCCCTCGCGGCGGACGCCGATCTCCTCATCCACGACGCGCAGTATTCGGACGCCGAATACCGCGACCACGCCGGCTGGGGACACAGCTCGATCGGCCAGGCGCTCGCGTTCGCGAAGCTCGCCCGCGCGCGCCACCTCGTCACGTTCCACCACGATCCATCAGGCACGGATGTGGATCTCGACCGCGCGCTCGGCGAGGCGGTCCGCGCGTTCGGGCCGGCCTACCAGGTGACCGGCGGCCGCGAGGGCCTCGTCCTGGAGCTCGCGTGATCAACGCCGCGGCGCCGTCCGCGACGCAGGACCCCGCGGCCGAAAGCGAGAGCGTCCGCTGGATCCGGTTCGAGTTCGCCCGGCACGTCCACGCGTACCTCCAGGATCAGATCCGGTTCTCCGACACGAAGGCCGGCGTGACCGCCGCGGTCGCGGGGGTGCTGTTCGGCGCGTTCCGCGACGCGACCCGAAGCTCCTTCGACACGTTCCCGCCGACCTCCGTCCTGGGGGCGCTCGCGATCGTCGCGGCGGCGGTCTTCTCGCTGTGCTCGCTGATGACGGTCCTGAACGCGTACCTCGTCATCCGCCCGCGGATGCCGAGCACCTACGCGAGCGCCGCGCCGCATCACCGGATGCTCGAGCGCGCGACGGCGTTCCTGGATCACGAGACCTCTCCCTCGAGCGGCGGTGATCTCGTGAACTGGGCCGAGATCGGCGACCGGGTGTTGCGGCCGGACGGCCCGACCGGGTACGCGCGCGACGTCCGCGGGATGGGCCCGGTGGAGCTCACCGCGCAGCTCTCGGAGCACTCCGTGATGCTCGCGCTCATCGCCGGGCAGAAGTACCAGCACGTGCGCTTCGCGCTGAACAGCCTGCTGCTCGCGGCCCTGTCGCTCGTCCTGCTCATGGTGCTCCTGCGGATGTCGCCCGCGACCTGATCGCTTGCCGTCGCGTCCCATCGCGTCCGCGCCTGCTCGGTCGGCCGGTCGTGGCGCGAGCGCCCCCGGTACCTTCGGGGGAGTTGTCGCAGCGCCTCCTCGCGCGTACGTTCCGCCTCCCGTGCGCACATTTGTGGTCGCGGCCCTCGTCGTCGCCGGTCTGCTGGTCGGCTCCGGGCCGGCCGCCGCCGCGCCGCCGCCGTACTACCCGTCGCTCCGCTGGGTCCCCGCGGCGGACGGCAACTTCACCGTCGGGCGGGGTGGGGCGCGGATCGAGTACGTCATCATCCATGGGACCGCCGGCCCCTATGCGGGCGCGATCTCCTGGTTCCGCGATCGCCGTTCCGGCCTGAGCGCCCACTACGTCGTGCGATCGAGCGACGGCGAGATCACGCAGCTGGTCGCTGAGGCGGATACGGCGTTCCACGCGCGGGGCTTCAACCAGCGCGGGATCGGCATCGAGCACGAGTTCGACCCCTCGCACGGCATCGGGTACACCGACGCGCAATACCGCAGCTCGGCGACGCTCGTGTGCGCGATCGGGCGCCGATACGGGATCCCGCTCGATCGTTCGCACATCCTCGGGCACAGCGAGCTGGCGAACAGCGACCACACCGATCCCGGTCCGAGCTGGAACTGGTCCTTCTACATGAGCCTCGTGGGTTCATGCTCGTCCGGCGGCGCGACCGTCGCCTCGGCGAGCGCGGGTGACGCGATGTCGTGCGACGCGCGGGGCTGCCGGCCGCTCCCCGGCCTCTCGTTCGGCGCCACCGGACCGGCGGTGTCGCTCCTCCAGTGGGACCTCGCCTATCTCGGGCGGCTCCGGCCGATCGACGTCGCCCAGGGTGGGGGTCGATTCGGGCCGCTCACCGAGGCGGCGGTCCGCGCGTATCAGGCCGCGAACGGCCTGCCCTCGGTCGGCGTCTACGGCGAGCGGACGGCGGCAGCACTTCGATCGTCGCTCGACCTCGGACCGAGCGGCGTGCCGCTCGCGGATCTGACGCTCGGCGACGGCGGCGGCGACGTCACGCGACTCCAGTCGGCGCTCGGCCGGCTCGGCTACATGGACGCGGTCACCGGGTACTTCGGCCCGGTCACCCAGGCCGCGGTCCGCCGCTTCCAGGCCGACAACGCCATCACCGCGACCGGGAGCTACGGCCCGCTGACCCGGACGGCGCTCGCAGCCCGAGCACGGTGATGGCGTCCGCGGCGACCGGTGGGTCGCTACTTCTTCTTGAGCGAGCCCGCGTAGTCGGCGCCCCGGACGATCCACTTCCGTAGCGTCGCCGGCTTGGCGACGAAGGCCGGCGGCACCGCGATGTATTCCTTCATCGGCCGGCCGGGCATCGGCTCGAACGGCTTCCCGCCGCTCTTCAGCAGCTCCGCGCGACCGTCCTCCGGCAGCCGCACCATGATCTTGTCCTGGTACGTGCCGGCGAACATGTTCCCGTTCAGGAAGAGCGCGGGGTAGCCGAACATCGGCTTGCGCACGATGCGCGGGTCGTCCGGCGCGGCCTTGTCGAACGCCGCGATGAGCTCGGGCGGCGACTTCTTCCACTTGGTCTGCATGACAACTCCGCGGCGCCGGCCGTCGATCCGGCCGAGTCGCGGGTTGGATGCTACCGGCCGGGCCGAGGATCCCGGCCGACAACGGCGGGGTCAACGAGCGGCGCGCACGCCGCGTGCAGAGCGGCGGTCGGAGGTGTGACATGCCGCAGGAGGCTTGGAGCGCGAGGCGTGAGCGCCAGTACGAGCACATCAAAGCGAACGAGAAGGAGCGCGGCCGCCCCGAATCGACGGCCGAACGGATCGCGGCAGCGACGGTGAACCGGACCCGGACGGCGAAGGGTGAGACGAAGGAGCAGAAGTCACCGATCGAGCGGAGTCAGGCGCGGCGCGCGGCCTCGTCGGCGAGCCGGAGCGCTGGAAGCCGGCGTAGCGGCGGGACGAAGCGCAGCTGAGTCGCGGACGCCTCGCAGTCGGGGTTAACGGAGCGGGAGACGGGACTCGAACCCGCGACAGCCTGCTTGGAGGGCAGGAACTCTACCAACTGAGTTACTCCCGCGTGCCCTCGATTCTACTGGCTTCCCTTCGCGCATACGTGCGCATCCGGTGGCAGTTACTGCAAACAACATCGCACTTGGCGACCTCCGCAAGAATCTTGTCTCTTCCAGCCCTTCCTACCATCTGCGTCACGAGGCCCGTCTTCGTCGTCGGATCTCGATGATCGAACTGCATCACGTGGTACGGAAACCGCTGATCGCAATCAGCGCACGGCCGCTCGCGCAGTTCGCGTAAGAGTTGACGGTGGGACTGCCGGCGAACACGCAGCTCTTCCCGGCGCGGCGAACGGCCTGGCGTCCGCCCTCGAAAGGGTGATCGGTCGGAATGGAGATAACGGTAGGTCCTTATCGCATGGCAGTTGGCGCAGACGATGTCGCACTTCGCGATCTCGGCCAGCAGCACCTCGCGAGATTTCAGGAGCGCCTTTCCAGCCGCGATCGCGAACGCCTTCTGGGCTGGGTCACGGTGGTCGAAATCCATGATCCAAGGCTGGAATGTGTTGCCACAGTCGCCGCAGGGCCGTCGACGGGCGTCACGAAGAAAAGCCAGCGTTGCCTGCTCGCGACGTCTAACGCGCTCGAGTTCATCCTTGCGATGCGCTCTGTAGTACTTGGCGTTGTATCGGCGCTGGTCGTCTGCGGTCCACACCTGCGCCAGTTAGAACAAGCGTTCACATCGCGTGAATAGGACCTTCGCCTAGTACTGGACTCGGCCCCAGCGAGTCGCACCGTCACCGATCTCGCGGACCTTCATTCGCCGCTCCAGATATCGAAGGTGCGCGAGCGTCTCGGCGAGTGCGAAGCGTTCCTCGTGCGCCGAGCGCAGGACAGGGAAGAGCGTTCGGCAGATCGAATACGCATCGTGCGGCGGTCCGTCGACGGCGGCGAGCACATCGTCGAGCCGCTTCGCGTGGTGCGCGAGGATCTCATCGACCCGCCCGGTGCAGTCGTCGAACGGGTCGCCGTGCGCGGGGAGCACCCGTCGCACGCCGAGCGTCTTCATGCGCTCGAGCGCGCCAAGGAAGTCCGCTAGCGGGTCATCGCGCGAGTACGGATACAGGCCGACGTTCGACGTGATCCGCGGCAGGACGTGGTCGCCGGCGAAGAGCGTCCCGCTGGCCTGTTCGAAGAGCACCGCGTGATGGTCGGTGTGCCCGGGCGTCCAGATCACGGTCGTCGAGCGACCGCACAGGTCGAGGGTCTCACCGTCCGCGACCGAGCGGACCGGGTCGAATGGGTCGACGCGCGCCATCGTCTCGACCCACGCCGCGCGCATGCCCTCGTCGACGTCGGGCGGCATGCCGTGACGCGCGAAATAGACGTAGCTCTCGTCGATGAGGTGGTGATCGGCCGCCCAGACGTGCCGGGCGGCTTCCAGCTCGGGCCCGTGCATGACGAGGTCGGCGCCGGCTTCGCGCAGCGAGCCGGCCATGCCGAGGTGGTCGGGATGGAGGTGCGTGATGAAGGCGAGCGATACGTCCTTCCGTCGCACGCCCGCGTCCGCGAGGCCGCCGTCCAGATCACGCTCGGCGTCCGCCGTGTGCAGACCGCTGTCGACGATGGACCAGCCGTGCGCGCCCTCGACGAGGTACACGTTCACGTCGCGGAGCGCGAAGGGCAGGGGAAGCACGATCCGCCGGACGCCCGGCGCGGCGTGCTGCACGGACGTCACCGGCCTAGAATGGTGCTCCTCCGGCCCGTTCGTCTAGCGGCCCAGGACACCGCCCTCTCAAGGCGGAGACCACCGGTTCGAATCCGGTACGGGCTACACGTTCCTCTATCCAGAGCGCCGACGTCGTCGCCACGCCGCGCCGCCAAGCATGCGCGATCACATCAGCTCGAAACAGTTCCGCGAGGCCGAGGGTGTCGAAGCCTGGCGCGTACTGGGAGACGGCGCGTGCGCGTTCTTCCGGACGGCGTCCTTCGCGGCCGCTGTCCGGTTCGTCGAGGCGATCGGCAAGCTGCCGGACGTCGACGATCACCGCCCGGAGATCGACATACGGAACGATGGAGTAACGGTCCGTCTCATCACGATCACCGACGACTGGTACTGGCTGACGAAGCGGGACCTTGATCTGGCCCGTCCGATCTCTGTGGCCGCACGAGCGTCGGGCCTCGAGGGCGACCCGTCGCGCTTGCAGAGCATGTTCGTCATCCCCGGAGCGACCGACCGCGCGACGGTGATGCCGTTCTGGCGCGCCGCGCTCGCGTACGAGCCCCGGCGCGACAGCCCGGACGAGGATCTCGTCGATCCCGGTCGCCGCGGACCCGCCTTCTGGTTCGAGAACATGAACGAGCCACGCCCCGGAGGGCTCGGCGCCATCCACCTCGTGGCGTGGGTGCCATACGAACAGGCGCAGCTGCGGATCGCGGCGGCGCTCGCGGCGGGCGGCCGCATGGTCCATGACGATCATGCGCCGGAGTGGTGGACGCTGGCGGACCCCGCGGGGAATGAGGTCGACATCGCCACG
>WNGF01004513.1_pt1 | contig 20576 bp, 20 predicted proteins | sample 5400641 | NCBI WGS metagenome assembly WNGF01 (sample SAMN13153371, study PRJNA577476) | soil metagenome | isolation source: 80 cm soil or saprolite under grassland replicate 2 | place: USA:California | collected 2016-06-15
CGACAGGCGGGCGGTGGGCCAGACAGTCCGATCGGGTTTCCCAAGGCCCCACCCGCCCCACCCGCCCGGTGGATCGGCGGCGATTGGGTCGCCATAGTTTCGAACTGAGACACTACGCCGAGTTGGGTGCGATTCCCATCATCCGCAACCGTGTCATGATGCGGCGCCGGCCAAGCCGAGCTTCCAATCCCGGAGGCCAAGTGGGTGATCGTGAGTGCCCCGGGTGCCCTCGACACCTTCATTCGCTTCGATCCGATCCTGCCGGCCGACCGCGCCCAGCTCCAGCAGCGGGTGCCGCAGGGCACGGTGTGGAAGATCTGGCTCGTCTACGACCGCGCGTTCTGGCGCGATCAGGGTCTGAGCGGCGACACGATCTCGATCCAGCCGGGCGATTTCATTCCGAACTCGCGCGATAGCGGGCCGCCCGCGGAGCAGCGCATGCCCGGCCTGATGGTCTGCTTCGTCGTGGGTCCTCGGGCCAGCATCTTCAACGCAAGGGGGCAGCTCTCGCCCACGATCCGCTTTCCCGCCGGCCCGGGGCGACAGCCGAGATCACTGCGCGATCCATGGGTCGGGGACCGACCCTAGCCCGCGCGTACTGATCACGGCGGGGCCGTTCATCGACCAGAGCGCCAGATTTCCGGCGGTGTCCTGCCACAGGATGTCGGCGCGGCCGCCGCCGTCGACATCGCCGAGGCCGATGACCTTCCATGTCGGGGGAACCGTGCCCAGATCGGCGGTCCCCGCGATGCGCGCGCCGTTCATGAGCCACATCACCACCGTGCCGGACGTGCCCTGACGCCAGAGGATGTCGGCCGTTCCATTGCCGTCGAAGTCGGCGATGCCGGCGCCCCACGCGGTGGGGACATTCCCGGGACTGCCCGTGCTCTGCACCGTGCCTCCGTTCATGAGCCACAGCGCGAGGTCGCCGGAGCCGTCCCGCCACAGGATGTCCGCTCGGCGATCGCCGTCGAAGTCGCCGACTCCGAGAATCGTCCACGTCGTCGGGACCGTTCCCAGGTCGATATTGCTCGTCAGACGGCCACCGTTCATGAGCCACATCACCACCGCGCCGGAGGCGGTGTGGCGCCAGAGGATGTCCGCCTTGCCGTCCCCATCGAAGTCGCCGACGCGGGGGCTCCAGGCGCTGCCGATGTTGCCCACGCCGACGGTGCTGACGACGGCGCCGCCGTTCATCAGCCACAGGGCGAGATTCCCGGCGGCATCGCGCCACAGGATGTCCGCGTGGCCGTCGCCATCGAAGTCGCCGACGCCGACGATGGCCCACGACATGGCGACGGCGCCGAGGTCGGAGACGCTGACGGTCGTCCCGCCGTTCGTGAGCCACATCGCCACCGCGCCCGACGAGGTGTTGCGCCAGAGGATGTCGGCGTGGCCGCCGCCGTCGAAGTCGCCGAGGGGGCGGTTCTGATTTCTGGCCGGCGGTGTCCATCCCAGCTGGACCACCTCGAAATCGCACGCGGTGAGCTGGGAGAACGCGGGATTGAGGGCGTCGTTGTTCCATCGCGGGTCGTAGGTTCCCGTGATGTACATGTCCGAGCCATTGTCGGCGACGATGAGCCCGTGCTTCTTCATGGCCTTCAAGATCCGCTGGACGTCCGGCGAAAACCCCGAGATGTCGGTGCTCGCCTTCAGGCGCAGCCGCGCGCCCATTGGCAGCGCCCCACCGGTGTTGCCCGCGTTGTGTGACGCCGGGTACACGTAGCCGTTCGTGGCCCGCACCGTCACCCGGAACGCGTGGGGGATCTCGTAGGTTCCCGTCGGATCGGCGAAGTACACCTCGTCGTACCGGACCAACCCCGGCAGCATGGCGAGCCCCGCTGCATCCGCCGACGTCCACGTGTCCGGCCGCCGGTCGTTCGTGTTCATGTCGAAGAACGCGCCCGAGCCCGCGTACCACTGGGCGTGCGTGCTGTCGTACCACACGTTCCACAGCTCGTAGAGGAGGCGATTGTCCCGGTCGACCACGATGAGGTGCCGGTCCTGCTGGCTGCGGAGATCCACCGAGGCCGGCTCGCCGCCCTCCACCCAGTGCGGTTGCGTGATTGCTTCATCGGGCAGCGGGTAGAAGGGGTAGCTCGTGTTGGTCGCGTGATCGACCCCGTCGCTCTGCTGCCAGTAGTAGAAGATGACGCTGCGCTTGGGCTGACTGCCATCCACGACGGCGTACGGGACACCGTAGGTCTGCACGCTGCTCGGCGCGACGTCGCCGCCGAAGTCGGGATGCAGGTGCCGGCCGGCCGGGCAGCAGCTTGCGCAGTTGTTGATGTAGCCGATGTAGCTCGCCGAGCTCGGGTCGACGGGAGCGCTCGAGACATCGACGTTCCACCAGTTGTCGGCGGGAAACAGCGGACCCGGCGGCGAGCCGGGCAAGGCGCCGCCCAGAACGGGTGCCGCCGCGCGCGCGTGATCGGGCGGGGCAAGCACGGCCATCACCGCCAGCGCGACGGCGATCGTCCACGGGCCAAGCGTAGTTCGCATGCTGTGTTCCGAGCGTCCTCGGCGTCACCCCCGGATCGTGCAGAAAACGTACCGTTCCCGCGGCGCACGGTTTCCCCGGCCCAGTCCCGGGGGCTCGTGGCCGAGCTTGCGCTTCACCGTCAGGTCTTCCGGCGGCGCGGCGTGCTGGTCGTGGCCCGCGTAGCTGGCGAGGAGCGGCGGGCAGGGAGTGGTTCGTCGACGATGTCGATGCCGAACACGTCGGCCAGCTTGCTGCCCGCGAGCCGCGTGCCGGCGCGGGGGCGCGACACGATACCGGACGTAGCGGACCCGATCAGCTCGGCCTGGTCGACCTGCCGGAGGACGAAGAACAGCTCGGGCTTGTGGTCGAGGCGATTGCCCACGCCGTACAGGACGGCGGCGACGTGCTTGCAGACCTCCGCCTGGTCGGGACACGAGCACTCGAGCGACATCTCGCGAGGCTCCGGAAACAGGCCGTCCTTCGCATCGCACAGCGCGGCCAGCACGTCGGCGGAGATCTCGCCCCGCAGGAGGCCGACCAGCGATCCGATCCGGCCCGTGCAACGACTCGCCACCCGCCGCCATCGCGCCTTCGCGAGCGGGGCGATGCCGATCCTCACCGTGTACAGCTCGCTCCCCGCCACGTAGGCGACGATCTTGCCCCCGCCGATGGCCAGATCGAGGACCGAGCCGTTGCGGACGTAGGTGCGGCCGCGGGGCAGCCGGTTGGCGAAGTCGGCGTAGCGCTCGAGGTTCTCGCACCACGCCTTGCCCCAGAACGTGGTGGCGACCTGCCGCCGGCCGCTCGTGAGCAGCACCGGCTCGGGTGTTCGCTTCGATTTCTTCAGCAGCCTGGCCAGGGCCCGGGCCGAGAGCGCCTTCTTCGTGGCCACCGAGACGTACGGGGGAAAATAGGAGTCACCGTAGTCGTACCAGGCCATCACACCTCCTCGCTCAGGCCTCGAGGGTCGCCCGGCTGAGATCGAGCGTCACCAGGGCCATCAGCTCCTCGTTGCTCATCTCCGTCAGCAGGGTCTCGGCGCCGTCCGCGAGCACGCCCCGGGCGAGTGCCTGCTTGTCCTCGATCATGCGATCGATGCGCTCCTCGATGGTCCCGCGGCACACGAGCTTGTGCACGAGCACGTTGCGGTGCTGCCCGATGCGATACGCGCGGTCGGTCGCCTGGTCCTCGACGGCGGGGTTCCACCACCGGTCGAAGTGCACGACGTGCGAGGCCGCCGTGAGATTGAGCCCGACCCCGCCGGCCTTGAGCGACAGCACGAAGAACGGCACGGCGGGATCGTCCTGGAAGCGCCGCACGAGCCCGCCCCGTTCGCTCACCGGCGTGGTCCCGTGCAGGATCAGGCCCGGCCGCCCGAACACGTCGGTCAGGAAGGCGGCCAGCGGCTCGGTGGCCTCGCGGAACTGCGTGAACACGAGCATCTTGTCGTTCGTGGCGGCCACGGCCTCGGTGATCTCGCGCAGCCGGGCGAGCTTGCCGCTGCTCGGCTCGTCCCACCGGCCGTCGCCGAGCCAGTGCGACGGGTGATTGCAGATCTGCTTGAAGCGCATGAGATACGCGAGGATCAATCCGCGACGCTTCATGCCCTGGCGCTCGGTGATGATCGTGTGCTCCAGCTCGGTGACGGCTTGCTGGTAGAGCGCGGCCTGAACGCTCGAGAGCAGGCAGAACGCCTTCACCTCGGTCTTGTCCGGCAAGTCGGCCACGATCGCGCGATCGGTCTTGAGCCGGCGCAGGATGTACGGCTGGACCAGGCGCCGCAGCGGCGCGTACGGCTCCTCCACGCGCTCCGCCAGCCGCTTCACGAACCCCGAGAACTCCTTGGACGAGCCGAGCAGGCCGGGGGCGAGGAAGTCGAAGATCGACCACAGATCGGCCAGACGGTTCTCGACGGGCGTGCCGGTCAGCGCGATGCGCGCCCGCGCCCGCAGCGTCTTGACCGCGCGCGTCTGCCGGGTGCCGGGATTCTTGATGGCCTGGGCCTCGTCGAGAATGAGCAGCCCCCACTCCCGCGCGCGCAGCGACTCGCTACGCGAGAGCGTGCCGTAGGTGGTGATGACGAGATCGGTGCCGCGGAATGCGGTCTCGCCCGGCGCCGAGAGCTCCTGGGCCGACATCATGGACGGATGGGCGATCCGTGACACGAGCGACGGCGCGAAGCGCTCGAGCTCGGCCTGCCAGTTGGCGAGCAGCGATGCCGGCACGACCAGCAGATGCGGCGGGTCGTCGCTCGCGCGCTGCCGCTTGTGCAGAAGGAGGAGCCCGAGCACCTGGATGGTCTTGCCGAGGCCCATATCGTCGGCCAGGCAGACGCCCAGCCGGAGCGAGGAGGCGAACCGCAGCCACGATACGCCGATCTTCTGATACGGGCGCAGCGAGCCATGGAGATCGGCGCCGGGATCGGCGTCGGCCAGCTCGCCCGGCCCTTGCAATCCCGCCAGCGTCTCGGCGAGCCAGGCCCCGGCCTCGACGCGCGACCACCGGCTGTCCTCGAGGAGCGCGCCGGTGTCCGCCGCGGCCGCCGCCGCCCCGGAGAGCAGCCGCATGCCCTCGAGAAACGAGACGCCGTCCGAGCCCGCCGCGCGCTCCACGCGCTTCCAGTGCTCGAGCACCTGGCGCAGGCGGTCGCGGTCCAGCTCGACCCACTGGCCGCGCACGCGCACGAGCCCATCGGCGGAGTCGAGGAGCTGACGCACCTCGGCCGCCGTCAGCTTCTCGTCGCCGAGGGCGACGGCCACGGAGAAGTCCAGGAGCGCGTCGGTCCCCAGGCCGCTCGGCTTCGCGTCGCCGATGCGCACGGTGACCTCGGGCCGGGACGGTCGGCGCGAGCGCCACCAGTCCGGCACGCGTACCGCCAGTCCGGCGGCCTCGAAGGCCGGGACCGCGCGCAGGAAGCGGAGCGCTTCGTCGGGCGTCCACGCGAGCGGCTCGTAGACGGCGCCCGAGTCGATGAGCTCGGCCAGCCATTCGCTGTGCTCGGCCGCCCGCTGCAACGGCACGAGCAGGTGCAGGAGCGCCTGGCGATCGCCGCGCGCCGACGATTCCTCGACCGCGCGCGCCAGCGGACGGTGCTGGATGCGCCCGGCCGCGCCCGCCTTGACTGCGTAGGTGACGAGGAACGCGAACGGATGCTCTTCGTCACCGCGGTTCTCGGCCAGGTGCAGGCACACCCTGCCGACGAGCTGCCAGGAGGGATGACGCCGCCGCAGCCATTCCGCGACCGGGCCGCGATGGCGGCGGATCTCGTCGGAGAACGCGCGTCCGATCGCTCGCCACCGGGCCGCGATCCAGTCCGCATCGACGTACTCCGCGCCTGGCATCGGCGGGACGGCACCCGCCAGTCGCGCACACTCGTCGGCCGGACAGTCGACCTCGACGTGCTCGCGCCGCTCCTCCAGCTCGGGCACCGCGCGGAGCCGCGTGACGAACGCGCGACCGACGTCGCGCAGGAACCCGAGCGCCGGGCTGAGCGTGGCGTCGGGCTCGGTCGCCCCCAGATCGAGGAGCCCATGTCCGACCCCGCGCTCGAACGCCGCCGCGACCCGAGCGCGCGCCGCCGCCGACAGGCCGGTGTCCTCGTCGACTCCACCCACGTCGACCAGGAGTGCCCCCGAGGGAAAGATGGTGACGGGCGGTCGCCGCCCGGGCACGACGGCAGACGCGACGACGCTCATTCGCGGCGATGCCGGGTGAAGTCGGGTGCCCCCGTCACACGGCAGGAGCCGGGGAGGATGAGGACGACATCGCCGACATTATAGGGCCAGCTGGAGCTCTGGTCCCCGGCATCAGTCGTTCGAGATCCCCCGCGTCCTGAGCGGTCGGCCGGGCACACCGAAAATGGTCGTTCGCGGCGGAACATCCCTGACGGCGACGCTATTGGCGCCCACCGTCGCAAAGTCGCCGACGTGGATGCCGTTCATGCTGAAACTGTTCGTCGCCATCGTCACGCCTCTGCCCAGCACGGCTCCAGACCCCACCATCGCGTTCGGCAGCACCATGCTCCACCGGCCCACGACGGCATCGTGGCCGATCTTGGACCCGTAATACAGCGTGACGTGATCCTCGACGACGCACTTCGTGTCGATGAGAGCCGACGGAAACACGATACAGCCGGCCCCGATGGCCGCGTCGGGCGCGAGGAAGGCCGCGGGATGCGCGAGCGTGACGAAGCGCCCGCCTCGCGCCTCGATCATCTCGCACACCCGGCCGCGAGCCTCCACCGTGCCGATGGCGCAGACGAACACGTCGTCGTCTTCGGGCTCGTAGCGTTCCGGAGAACCCAGGAGCGGGACGTTCAAGTCCGCGATCTTCGGACAGCGGGACGAGGAGTCGAGGAAGCCCTTGATGTCCCAATCGCGGATCGCGCTGTCGATGCCGGCGAACCAGACGTGCACCTCGCGGCCCAAGTCACCGGCGCCGACGATCAACAGTCTCTTACGGTTCACGATCGAGCTCGACCGCCGCGTGCGGGCAGGGGGCCGCTTCGGAGCGCAGGCGATGCTTCAGACGCCGCAGCGGCCGGAGGAAGCCGTGCAGGTACGGGCGTCGCCCGGCATACGCGATGAGGAGCGAGGCGAGGTAGCGCCCATTCCAGGGTCGCGCGCGGACGGCTCGGGCGAGAAAGCGGCGCCCGTCCCGGACATCGCCTTCCAGCAGGAGCAGGCTCCCGATCTGCCAGAGGAAGTAGGCGGCGATGCCGCCCCCGCACTCGCGGAACTCGGCCGCATGCTTGGCGAGGAGGCGCTTGCCGGCCTCGATGTTTCGGCGCGGATCCGTCGACATGCTGCCGGGGGTCCCGTGGACGAGCACGAGCGGTTCAGGGAGATGGCGGAACCGGTAGTGCTTCGACATCCGGATCCACAGATCGTAATCATTCGAGGTCGGCAGCGCTTCGTCGAAGGAGGCCACCACGGCGAAGCATTCCCGCCGCACGAGCGCGCACACCAGGGGCACGACGGTCCTGCACCGCACGATGTCGCGGTGGACGTCTCCGTGCCTCCGCGAGATGCTCGGTGATGGTCCGTACGACCGCCGGCCGCCCTGCAGTCGCCAGTAACCGGTGTAGACCACGCCGGTTTCCGGCGGCTCTTCGGCAAATGCCGTCATCTGGGCGGCCAGCTTGGCGGGCAGCCATTCGTCGTCGTCGTCCAGGAACGCGATGAAGCGTCCGCGCGCGATGCCGAGCCCCGCGTTCTCGGCGGCCGCCGCGCCGCCGTGCCGGCGCCGGAGGTAGACGATTCGCGGATCGGCGAAGGTGCGCACGACGGCCGTCGTGTCGTCGGAGGACCCGTCATCGACGATGATCAGCTCGAAGTCGGGGTGGATCTGGGCGAGCGCGCTGGTGACCGCGCGCGGCAGGAGCGCCGCGCGGTTGTACGTCGGGAGAATGATGCTGACCGCCGGCCCGGCGCTCACGCCGGAACCGGCTCGATCATCGTTATTTCGGGCAAAGGTAGCCGGTGCCGCTGGGATTGGGGAAGCAGCCCACGGACTGCGGCAAGAGCCACTTGGGCAGCCACAGGACGACGTCGGGGAAGAACACGGTGAACGCGATGGTGCAGAAGAAGACGATGTAGAGCGGGAAGGATCGGAACATCGCCCGGTAGAACGGCACCCCCACGAACTTCGACGCCACCAGGAGTGACAGGCCGTAGGGCGGCGTGATCAGTCCGAACACCAGCGTCGTGATGATGACCACGCCCATGTGCACGGGGTTGATGTGCCCGATCTGGGTCAGCTTGTTGATGATGGGCATGAAGATGATGATGGCGGGCACGGCGTCGATGAAGTCGCCCACGATCACGAACAGCGCGACCAGTAGGAGCATGATCATCCTGGGGTCGGTGCCCGCGTAGTAGCTGATGTAGTCGGCCACCATGTCGGGGCCACGCAGGTAGGCGAGCATCCAGCCGAAGGCCGACGCCCCGGCCACCGCGGCCAGCGGCAGCGAGTAGAGCAGGCCCGTGTACATGAAGTCGCCGGGCAAGCGGCGGAGGTGCCGGGGATTCAACAGGGGGATGACCACGAGCAGGATATAGGCCCCCGCGATCATGCCGGCCTCGGTCGGGGTGAACCAGCCGGTCAGGATGCCGCCCATGATGATGACCGGGATCACCATCGGGAGCGCCGAGCCGCGCGCCGCCACGAAGACGTCGACGAGGCGCGAGCGGGCCTTCAGGGTGCCGACGGGGCCGAAGAAGTAGCTGTAGATCATGAGCCCGACGCCGATCATCACGCCGGGCACCACGCCCGCCAGGAACAGCCCGCCGATCGACACGTTGCCGGTGGCGCCATAGACCACCGCCATGATCGAGGGCGGGATCAGGTTCGCCATCGTCGAGGCCGAGGCGATGAGGGCCGCCGTGAACCCGCGGTCGTAACCCTCCTTGTCCATCTCCGGGGCCACGGTGCGGCTCAGCACCGCGACGTCCGCGGCGGAGGAGCCTGAGATACCGGCGAAGAACATGCTGAACAGGGTGACGACCTGGGCCAGGCCCCCGCGCAGGTGTCCCACGAGCACCTGGGCGAGGCGGATCATGCGGAACGTCACGTCGGCGGAGGACATCAGCTCGCCGACGAGCAGGAAGAAGGGGACGGCCAGGAGCGCCTCGGAGTCGATGCCGTGGAACATCTGCCCGATCATCGACGGAAAGCTCACCGGCGTGAACGCCGTCGCCACCAGCACGCCCGCCATGATGGCGAACGCCACCGGCACGCCCATGTATCCGAACAGCAGGAACAGGCCGCCCATCAGGGCGAGGATTCCCGTCGTGCTCATTCCACGAGCTGCCCCGCGTCGAGCTCCGTGTCCTCGGGGCCTTCGTAGCCGTGACCCAACCCGTTGATCATCTGCTCGATGGTGAACAACATGATCAGGACCCCGGAGATCGGCACGATGGCCGTGTAGACGGTCAGGGGAATGAGCCAGGGCATGCGATAGCTGCCGAGGTCCAGCATCGCGTTCTTCCAGCCGAACCAGGCCATGAAGCCGGCCACGCCCAGCACGACGAGCCGGTTCAGGGTTTCGATGGCCGTGCGCCGCGGGCCCATCATCCGCTTGGTGATCTCGGCGAGGTAGATGTGGTCATGGCGGCGGATGGCCGCCGCCATGCCGATGAACACGCCCCAGGCGAAGAACGCGGTGGTCGCCTGCTGTAGCCACAGCCACGGATGGCCGATGGTGCGGGTGAGCACGTCGAGGAACACGCAGAGCGTGAAGCCCCCGATGCACACGCCGCACAGGATCATCAGGGCGGCCTCCAGCGCGTCGAGCGCCTTCCACTTGAGGTGCCGGTGGCGCTGGATGACGAGCGCCCGATAGATCGCGAAGGAGGGAGCGCTCAGCGCTCCCTCATTTCACGCCGCGAACGAGGCCCAGGATCTTCACCGCGTGGGGGCCGAGCTCTTTGGCCAGCTGATCCTGGATCGGCAGGGCAGCTTTCTGGAAGCCGGACTTGTCGACGTTGTCGACGACCTTCACGCCGATCTTCTTGAGCTTCGCGGCCGACTCCTGCTCGAGCTTCAGTGCGAGAGCGGGCTCGCGCTTGGAGATCTCGTCGGCCGCCTCCTGTACCCACTTCTTCTCTTGGTCGCTGAGGCTGTTCCAGGTCTTGTCGCTGACCCAGAGGCAGTTGTTGTTCGCCTCGTGCTGGGTGATGTTCAGGATCGGCGCCACCTCGTAATGCTTGTTCTGCTCGTACACGTTGATGCCGTTCTCGGCCACGTTCACCACGCCGGTCTGCAGGCTCGTGTACACCTCGCCGAAGGGCATGTGCACGGTCTGGGCGCCGTAGGCCGGGAAGTGGGTGTCCTCCGTCTTGGTGGCCTGCACGCGGACCTTCAGGCCCTTGAGGTCCTCGACCTTCGTGATCTCCTTTTTCGAGTACATGTTGCGGAAGCCCATGGTCAGGAGGCCGAGCACCTGGCCGCCCTGCACCGAGTCCTTGATCATGGCGCGGAACGCGTCGGCCACCTGCTTGTCGGCCAGGGCCTTCTGCAGGTGGGCTTCGTCGCGGAAGATGAAGTGCAGCGAGAAGACGCCCGCCTGGGGCGCCACCGACGAGGCGTTGGCGGTCGCGGTGATGACGAAGTCGATGTCTCCCGCCCGCATCTTCTGGAGCGTCTGCGGCTCGGTCCCGAGCTGCGCCCCCGGGAACTGATTGATGCTCAGCTTGCCCCCGCTCAGCTGCTTGAGCTTCTCGTCAAAGATGTTGGCCGCGATTCCGTAGGCCGTCGTCGTGGGCTGGTCGTAGGCGAAGGTGAACCTCCGCTGCGCGTCGGCGCCCGAGGGCAGCCCCAGCGCCAGCAGGACGGTCAGCAGAGCGAGCGTCGAATGGGTCAGCGTACGTCGCATGGGCAGCTCCTTATCGACCAGGATCGGGCAGACAGTAGATCGCCGTGTGGCGGATGTGGGCGACGGGCCGCGCCGAGGGCCCGGCCACGATCAACAGGTCCAGCTCCACCATCTCGCGCCCCTTCTTCTCGAAGAGCGACCGCACGCGGCCACAGGTGGCGAGGGGCGCTCCCAGCCGCGCGCCGCCGAGGTGGCGGACGACGCTCGAGACGTGGATCCACGGGCTGACCCGGACGTTGTCACGCAGCGCGCGGTTGGCCTGCTGCAGCAAGAACGCGGGATGCACCCACCCATCGGATCCTCGGTAGACGGCCAGTGTCTCGGACACGCGGTCGAGGTACTCCGTGGCGCAGGCGTCGTCGTAGAGCGCCTCCGGCGTCCCGAGGGCCGCGAGCCCGGCCAGATAGTCGCGGGTCGCGACCGGGCGATCGGCAGGCAGCGGCGCCGCCGGGTAGAGGGTCGGGTTCACGGGCGTGGGGGAGCCGGCGGGCAGCGTCACGGTCGCGACGACACAGTCGCCCGCGGCCGTACGCCCGGTGACGCTCGCGGCGATCCCCGAGGGCGTCCGCTCGGTGATGGCGCCCGTCACCGTCAATTCCTCCCCCTCGTGGACGGGCTTGACGAACCGGACGCTGACGGTCCCGCGGGAGAGCCAGGCGGAGCCGAGGGCTTCGACGATGGGGTGGGTCAGGTAGGCATACAGCGTGATGCCGGGGACGAGGGCGGCCGCGAAGCCATAGCGGCGCGCCACGTCGTCGTGGTGGATCGCGTTCTCGCTCGTGCTCGAGGTGTTGCGGGCCTTGACTCGGTACTCGGGCAGGACGTCCGATGGCATGGCGCGGAGTCTAGCCGCCTCACGGCGGATGCGTCAATCGGGGACGCCGCCATCGTATAATCGTCCGGACATGCGCGGCGTCCTGATCGGCCTCGGCGTGGTGGCGGTCCTCCTCGTCGTCATCATCGGCTGGGCCGTCGGGATCAACAACCAGCTCGTCGGGCTCGAGCAGAGCGTCAACGAGAAGTGGGCCCAGGTGCAGAACGTCTATCAGCGCCGGGCCGATCTGATCCCCAACCTCGTGGAGACGGTCAAGGGCTTCGCCACCCAGGAGCGCACCGTGCTGGAGGAGGTCACCCGCGCCCGGGCCAGCGCCTCCAGCATCCAGCTCACGCCGGAAGCGCTGAACGACCCGAAGGCGCTCGAGCGGTTTCAGGCTGCGCAGAGCCAGCTCTCGGGAGCGCTGAGCCGCCTCCTCGTCACCGTGGAGCGCTACCCGGAGCTGAAGTCGAACCAGAACTTCCTGGCGTTGCAGAGCCAGCTCGAGGGCACCGAGAACCGGATCGCCGTCGAGCGCCGCCGCTTCAACGAGGCCGTCCGCGAGTACAACACCCGGCTCCGCCTGTTCCCGGGGAGCATCGTCGCCCGCCTCGCCGGTTTTCAGCCGAAGGCCTTCTTCGAGGCGGCGCCCGACGCGGCGACGCCGCCGAAAGTGAAGTTCTAGGCCTGCTGTTCCCCGCGGTCCTCGCCCTCGCCCTCGTCCTGCCCCCCGCTCCCACCGCTCGCGTCAACGACTACGCGTCCCTGCTGTCGACGGCCGAGCGCCAGCGTTTGGAGACGACGCTCGCCGAGCGGGAGCGGACCACGGGCGTGCAGATGGTCATCGCGATCTTCCGCTCACTCGAGGGCGAGAGCCTCGAGGATTACTCGATCCGTCTCGCCCAGCAGTGGCGGATCGGTCAGAAGGGCCTCGACAACGGGCTGATCCTCCTCGTCTTCGCCCAGGACCGGAAGGTGCGCGTCGAGGTCGGGTACGGGCTCGAGCCGACGATCACCGACGTCGTCGCCTCGCAGATCATCCGCCAGAGCATCGCGCCACGCTTCCGGGAAGGCCGGTACGGAGCAGGGCTCGAGGCCGCCGTCGCCGCCGTCTTCGAACGCATCGAGGCCAAGCAGTCGCCGGGGCGCGCCAAGCCCAAGGGCACGCAGCTGCCGCTGGTCGGTGTGGTCGCCTTCTTCGGCATCCTCGGCGTGATCGCGGTCATTCTGCTGCAAGAGGCGTTCAGCTCTCGCCGCTTCCTGCAGCGCAATGGGTATACGGCCGGCCGCGGCGGGTGGGTGCCGCCGGTCGTCGTCCCGCCTCTGTGGGGTGGCGGGTGGAGCGGTCGTGGCGGAGGAGGGGGAGGCTTCTCGGGTGGTGGGGGCGGCTTCGGCGGTGGTGGCGCGAGTGGGGACTGGTGATGCCCGCGCACGGACATCCTCCGCGTCATCCACGCTGGGCGCAGCGGCTCTTCACCGAGCACGACTTCGAGGCGATCACCGAAGCGATCCGGCGCGCGGAGGCGACGACCTCGGCGGAGCTCCGCGTCCACCTCGAGCGTCGCGTGCACCGGTTGCCGGGACAGCGGGCCGACGCGCTCCGCCGCGCCCGCAAGGTCTTCGCCCATCTCGGCATGCACCTGACGGCCGAGCACCACGGTGTCCTCATCTATCTGGCCATCGAGGACCGCAAGCTCGCCATCGTCGGTGACGAGGGCATCCATCAGCGGGTAGGCGACGCGTATTGGGAGCACGTCCGTGATCTCATGGTCGCCACGCTGCGCGAGGGCCGTCCTCTCGACGCTGTCCTCACCGGCATCGAGGAAGTCGGTCGCGTCCTCGCCGAGCACTTTCCCCGCCGCCCCGACGACCGGAACGAGCTCGGCGACCACGTCAGCCTGCGCTGAATGCTCCTGGGGCTCGTAGGGCGGGGGCTTGTCCCCCACCGCCGCTGTCGGACTTCCTCGGCTGACCCCCTACGCCGACCGGGCGCGGACGACGAGATCGACCTCACAGTCGAGAATCCGGAGCAACGACACCAGCTGGTCGAGCGACTTTCGGTAGTTCGTCTGGTCCAGCAGCCGATAGGCAAGCGCGAGCGCCAGCCACCCCCAGGGGAGCCCCCGCTCCCTGAAGGTCGCGCCCATGCAGAAGCATCCGAGGGGCGTGGCGAATAACCGAACGCGATAATCCAGATAGACGAGCGGGTGGATCGTCGCCGGCAACTCTTTCACCCTCGGCTCATTCGCCACGTCGCACCGGCAACGTGAACGTGAAGGTCGAGCCAATGCCGATCGCGCTCTTCACCCAGATGCGGTGCGCGACAGGGCGAGTCCCAGGCCGGTGCCCTCGACTTTCTTCGATGCCGTTCCGACCTGACGGAACTCCTCGAAGATCGCCTCTTGATCTTCGGACGCGATGCCCACACCGGTATCGGCGACGGAGACTTCCACGACGCCCTCGTTCAGGGCGGCGCGCACGTCAACGCGGCCGCTCGCTTGGCCGGGACCTTGGTCTTCGCGGGCTGGGTGCGCCGGCGCATCAGCTATCGGTCGACGAGGAACTCTTGCGCGGCGCCGAGACCGCTCCCGAGCTTCAGCGGCACGCCGAATTCGGTGAGCATCATCTCGACGCCGGCGAGGCCGCCGAGGAGATCCATCTCGTTGAGGCTGCCGAGGTGGCCGATACGGAAGACCTTGCCGTTCACGTCGCCGAGCCCGATGCCGAGCGAGAGGTTCAAGCGACGGTAGGCGTGCTGGACGAAGTCGTCCGAGTCCTTGCCCGGCGGCATGACGACGGCGGTCAGGGTGTTCGAGAACTCGGCGGGGTTCCGGCAGAGGAGCGAGAGTCCCCAGGCGCGGACGGCGCGGCGGCACGCCTCGGCCAGACGCGCGTGGCGCGCGTATACCTGGGGCAGACCCTCCTCCGTGAGCATCGCGATCGATTCCCGGAGACCGAAGAGCAGCATCGTCGCCGGGGTGTAGGGATACTGGCCGCGCCGATTGCGCTCGAGCACCGGCTGCCAGTCCCAGAACGAGCGCGGACACTTCGCCTTCTCGCTGGCCCGGATCGCGCGCTCGCTGACCGCGAGGATGGCCATCCCCGGCGGCAGCATCAATCCTTTCTGGGGGCCGGTCAGCGCCACGTCGACGCCCCACTCGTCCATCCGGAAATCGATGGACGCGAGTGAGGACACGGTGTCGACCAGGAGCAGCGCGGGATGTCCCGCGCGATCCAGGGCCCGGCGCACGGCACCGACATCGGAGGTGACGCCTGTGGACGTCTCGTTGTGGACGACCAGCACCGCCCGGATCTCGTGCGTTGGATCGGCGCGCAGGCGCTCCTCGACGGCGGCGGCGGGGACGCCCTCGCCGTAAGGAAGATCCAGCCGATCGCACTCGACACCGAACGCCGTCGCCGTGCGTGCGAAGCCCGTCGCGAAGTGGCCGTTGACGCAGGCGAGCACGCGGTCACCGGGCGACAGCGTGTTCACGATCGTCGCCTCCCAGGCCCCGGTGCCCGAGCCCGGGTAGAGCACGATGTGACCGCGCGTGGTCTGGAAGACCGTCTGGAGCCCCTCGAGACAATCGCGTACCAGGGCCTCGAACGTCGGGCCGCGATGATCGATGACCGGCTGCGCCATCGCGCGCACGATGCGGTCGGGCACGAGCGTCGGCCCGGGGATCTGGAGGAACGGCCGTCCGGACATCTCCCGGAGTGTATCAGAACAGCGGCGAGGGAATTATCGCAGCACGGGCTCCCCGAACAGCTCGACTGTGCCCCGCGCGTTGTCGGTCAGCGCGAAGACCTCGTAGAACTCGATCTCCGGACGCATGCCGTACCGCTCGACGATGCCGGCGAGCCAGGGCCCGCCGTAAAACGCGCGGGCGTCCTCGAGGGTCTGCCACTGATAGACGCCGCCCGCCCAGCCGCTCTCGCTCCAGATGAAGTGCTTGCTGATCAGGCCCTTCGCCTGCCGGAACCCGGGAGCGATCGTGTGGAAGTGCTCCCGGCACGCGGCGGCGTCGATGTGCGGCGGCAGCTTGTATCGCACGGTCGCGGTGATCATCGTGGCCTCCCGGCTACTTCGTGCCCCATCGACGGAAGCGTAGTCGATCCGCTACCGATCGGGCAACGTCCCCCCGGACTCTTGACTCACCCCGCATCCGGGGGCACGATCCGAGCGCGACCGCGAGGAGGCGAGCGATGGCTTACGTCAAGAACTCCAAGTCCGCCCAGGTGCGCCGACGGCTCGAGCATCCCGTGATCGACGGCGACGGACACTGGCTGGAGCCCATGCCGATCTTCCTCGATTACCTGAAGCAGGTCGGCGGGCCCACGCTCGTCGAGCGGTTCACGGCGAAGGACGTCGAGCGCGGGTGGTACGGGATGACCCGCGACGAGCGGATGGACAAGCGACCGCACCGGCCCACGTGGTGGGGCGAGCCGGCGAACACGCTCGACCGCGCCACCGCCATGGTGCCCCGGCTCTTCTACGAGCGTCTCGACGATTTCGGCGTCGATTTCTGCCTGCTCTACACCTCGCTCGGGCTGTTCCACATCAACAATGCCGACGAGCAGATCCGGCGCGGCGTCGCGCGCGCCGTCAATCTGATGAACGCGGAGATGTTCGCGCCGTACCGGGACCGCATCGCGCCGGCCGCGGTGGTGCCCGTCTACACGCCCGAGGAGGCCATCGAAGAGGCGACCTACGCGGTGAAGGAGCTCGGCTTCAAGGTCATCATGATCTCCAACCACGTCAAGCGGCCCATCCCCGCGCTCGCGCGCGAGGTGAAGGACCCCACGACCGTGCGCTACTACATCGATTCGCTCGCCTACGAGAGCCCGCACGACTACGATCGGTTCTGGCGGACGTGCCTCGACCTGAAGGTCGCGGTCACCGCGCACTCCGGCAGCATGAGCTGGCACGGGCGGGAGTCGGTCGACAACTTCAGCTTCAACCACATCGGCCACTTCGCCGCGGCCAGCCACGCGTTCGCCCGGGCGCTCGTCTTCGGTGGCGTCGTCAAGCGGTTTCCCGCCCTGCGCTTCGGTCTGCTCGAGGGGGGCGTGGGCTGGGCGTGTAACCTCCTCACCGACCTCGTCGCGCACTGGGAGAAGCGCAGCGCCGGGCCCATGGAGCGACATCTGCGCCCGAGCAACCTCGACAAGAACATGCTCAAGGACCTCTTCACGCGCTTCGGCGGCCGCGCCTATGAGGAGAAGATGGACGACCTGCTCGCGAGCACGAGCATCGTGCCCCCGTTCAAGACGAACGAGGAGCTGACCGAGCGCGAGTACGCGCTCCAGCAGCTCGACGACTTCGCGGCCGCCGGCGTGTCCTCGGCCGAGGAGCTGCAGCGCCAGTTCGTCGACCACTTCTATTTCGGCGCCGAGGCCGACGACCCGATGACGGCGTGGGCGTTCCGAGACCCGCACAGGCTGCACCCGCTCTTCAGCTCGGACGTGAGCCACTTCGACGTCACCGACATGACGGACGTCCTGGACGAAGCCTGGGAGCTGGTCGAGCACGGGATGATCGGCGAGGGCGACTTCCGGGAGTTCACCTTCGAGAACGCGGCGCGCCTGCACACCGCGCTCAACCCCGACTTCTTCGAGGGCACCGTCGTCCAGGGTGCCGTCGCCAAGCTGACGGCCTGAGATGGATCCGACCACACGCGACCAGATTCCCACCCCCGCGCTCCTCCTCGACCTCGATCGCTTCGAGCGCAACCTGGAGCGCATGGCCCAGCACGCGCGTCGGGTCGCCAAGAATCTGCGCCCGCACGCGAAGACGCATCGCTGCCCGGAGATCGCGCGCCGGCAGGTCGCCGCCGGCGCGCTGGGCGTCGCCTGCGCCAAGCTCGGGGAGGCCGAGGTGATGGCCAAGGCCGGCGTGCGCGGGTTGCTCATCACCACGCAGGTCGTGAGCCCGGGCAGCGTCACGCGGCTGATGGCGCTCGTCGCCACCGCGCCCGACACGATGATCGTCGCCGACCACCCGCAGGTCGTGGCCGCCCTCGGGAGCGCGGCGGCGGCGGCCGGCGTCGTCGTCAACGTGCTCGTCGATGTCGACGTCGGCACCCGGCGCACCGGCGTGGCCCCGGGCGAGCCGGCGCTGGCCCTCGCCCGCGCGGTCGCCGGGCACCGCGCCCTGCGTCTGCGCGGGCTCCAGGGCTACGCCGGGCACTGCGCGCACGTCATCGGCTGGAGCGCGCGGCGTGAGGCATCGCACAAGGCGATGGCGCCGCTGATGGAGACGCGTCGGCTGCTCGAGGGCGCGGGGCTGCCCGTCGAGATCGTGGCGGGCGCGTCGACCGGAACCCACGACATCGACAGCGAGCTGCCGGGCCTCACCGAGCTCCAGTCGGGCTCCTACTGCGTGATGGATCTGGAGTATCGCCGCATCGGCGGACGCGGCGGCGACAGCCTGACCGATTTCGAGATGGCCCTCACCGTGCTGGCGACCGTCGTCAGCGTGCCGACGGCCGATCGCGCAATCGTCGACGCCGGGCTGAAGGCGTTCTCCACGGACAAGCCCTTCCCGCCCGAGGCGGTGGAGCGCCCGGGGCTCACCTACGAGTTCGCAGGCGACGAGCACGGCCGGCTCGTCGTGACCGATCCCGCCCGCCGGCCACGCCTGGGCGATCGCATCGAGTTCTTCCCGCCGCACTGCGACCCGACGTTCAACCTCTACGATCGCATCTACGGGATGCGGCGCGACCGCGTCGAGGGCGTGTGGCCGATCGAAGCGCGAGGCCGGTCAGACTGACCCGCCGTCCTAGCCGCCAAGGCCGCGGCGATCGTTAGTCTTCAGGGAGCGGATACGTTCTGGCGACGCTGCCTGTCGGGGCTGTGCCACCCAGGGTATTCCGACCAAGTCTGGCCATCGAGCGATCGACCTCCGGAAGTCGGCCGAGGCCCACCCCACTGCTTGTGGAAGAAGGCAATGCCATTGGCAATGCATCGGTCACGTAGCTCGCGCACCCAACGGACCGCCTCGGGCTTCACCTTCAGGCCGATCGGTGTCATCTCGACCAGCGCGCGACTCGAACCTCCCGATTCCCCTCCTGTTATCAGCCATGCGACGCCAGTGAGATCAAGTGACGCAAGTGGGCCGAGTAGAGGCTCGGCGCTCACGAACCGGACGGGCCCGTCGACTTGGCGAAGACGGTCGACACGCCAAGCGAACTCCATGGACTCTACGGATACTCCGAGCCACGCGTTTTTGGGAATCGGGTTAATGGTTCCGTCGACTCCGCGATGCCACGACAGGAGCCGTTCGGGCCGTTTCGTAAGAACCTGGAATACATGGTGCGGACTTCGGCGAATCACGCCGAAGACTTGGTCGATGAACGAGATCGGCACACGATCGTGGAATAGATCGCTCATGCTGTTAACAAAAATCATTCTCGGCGTCCGCCAGCGCAGCGGTAGGTCTAGGCGTTCGGGATGTAGGACAATGTCCGTGAAGCGTTGCTGACCGAAACGCTTAGTAAGGCGTTCGGCATAGCAGTACCTGCACCCAGGTGACACTTTTGTGCAGCCTGTCACCGGGTTCCAGGTCGCGTCGGTCCACTCAATCGCGGAAAGAGATGCCATGGTTACGTGGATCCGCGTCTGTATCCGCTGAAAATGTCGCCGACGATGTGATTGGCGGCGTCATTCTGAGAAGCGAAAAATAGGTAATACACGATCGCATTACGCGAGTTTCGCATCGGCAGAGGCGCTGGCACGTTTCTGAATTGGGCGACGTTCCGTAACCGTGCGCGAAACGCGGCGGCGATCGTTTCGTTATCGGTCTTTTCCTCCCATCCGAACAGGTTGCCAGCGGTTGAGTAGGGCTATCTGCCGCCATGAGTCGTCGCCCCAGAACCGATTCATGCGAGCGATATCCGCTTGGTCGACGCCCTCCGGCTCCCGCCAGAGTACGTTCCGGTTGATATCCGCTACCGGAAAGTTGAGAAAGAGATCGATCGTTCGGAGGTGGCCGGCGGCCTCAATGACATTCCACGTCAGGTCTAGTACGTACGGATCAAGGAGCACGAGACCCCGCCGGTAGTCTTCATAATGTAGTCGCGGGAAGATCTGCTGAAGGAGAACTTCGTTTGCATCACCTTCGTAGACGAAAACCTCGGGACGCTCCCGCACGAGAGCTCGGAGGTGCGCAGCTTTCGCTGTGTCGAGATCTATCAAGTGGTACTCGCGAAATCGGGGCTCGACGAGAAGCGCGTTGAGAGGACTGCCCGGAACCATCTCTCCGGTTGTTCTAGAGACGTGATAGCCGGGCCCGGCAAATGCGTCGACATACAGATGGGAGAGGCCGCGCTGCGCAGCCAAGATTTGAGAATAAGCGGCCGCATATTTCCGAATGATCTCAAGCTTAAGCTCGGACCAGTAACCAATCGATTCGAACGTAGTTCTGCACCGTTAGATTGCGTGAGCTGTGCGATCAGGCCGTTGGGCGGTAGGCGATCAGATACTTGTGCTGGCCATCGAGGATGGTCTCGCCCCGCTGGTTGGCGAGCGTCACGCGCAGCGTGAGCAAGCCGGCGGAGCGCTTGCGCTCGAGGGCGACGATCTCGTGCTCGGGCTTGATGGTGTCGCCGATGAACGCCGGGCCGAGGAAGCGCGTGGTCTGCTCGAGGAAGGCCACGATCGAGCCCTCGATGAGCGGCGACAGCGTGGAGGCGCCCACCGCGGTCATCGAGGTGAGCAGCAGGCCGTGGGTGAGACGACGGCCGAAGCGAGTGCCCTTGGCGTACTCGTCGTCGTAGTGCAGGGGATGCGCGTCACCGGTGAGCCCCGCGAAGAACATGAAGTGGGCGTCGGTCAGCGTCTTGGCCGGGCTCTCGAAGCGATCGCCGACCGCGAAGTCTTCGAAGTAGCGCTGGCCGGTGGTCATT
>WNGF01007253.1_pt1 | contig 20559 bp, 22 predicted proteins | sample 5400641 | NCBI WGS metagenome assembly WNGF01 (sample SAMN13153371, study PRJNA577476) | soil metagenome | isolation source: 80 cm soil or saprolite under grassland replicate 2 | place: USA:California | collected 2016-06-15
GAAGGGTGGGTCTCACTCGAGGGGGAGCTCTCGACGCTGCGGGAGAAGGAGGACGCGGAGCGGCTCGTGCGTGTCCTCGCGGGCGTCAAGGGCGTTCACAATCTGTTGACGGTTGCGGCAACCAGCGTCGATCCGCGACAGCTCCACACGTCAATCGAAGAAGCGCTCGAGCTCGAAGCAGAGCGGGAAGCGGAGAAGATCCGCGTGAACGTGGAGGGCGGCACCGTCACTCTCGAGGGAAGGGTCCGGACGTGGCCTGAGAAGAGTTTGATCCTGGAGACCGTCAGCCACGCTCCCGGAGTTCATGAAGTAACGGATCATCTCTCTGTCGATCCCTGGGGATAACGCGGGCCGCGAGAGGCGAACCCTTCTGGGGCTGCGATGACAACCGGTATCAGCATCAATGATCCTGGCCGCTCTGTCGGAGCAGGACACGACGCGGTAGGGCAACGGTTTCATTTCGATCCGGGTCAGGAGCGCGAGGTGGTCGAAAGGCGCGTGCCCGTCCAAGCGGGGGATTCTCCCGCCCTGAGTGTGGGAGACATCATGACGCGCAATGTCCGGTCCTGCCGTCCGGGAGACACGCTGGCCGGGGCGGCGATGGCGATGTGCGAAGCGGACTGCCGATTTCTGCCGGTGGTGGACGAGGCCGGTCATCCGATCGGCGTCGTCACGGATGGCGACATCTGTCTGCTCGGGACAACGAGCCATCGCCGCTTGAGCGATATGTCCGTGCGCGACGCGATGAGCGGTCCGCCCGAGACGTGCCGCGCCGGGGACAGCGTCCTCGACGCTCTGAGGATCATGAAGGGGCGCCGGATCCGGCATCTTCCTGTGGTCAGCCCGCTGGGGCTTCTCGAGGGGGTCGTGTCCCTGACCGATGTGGTCCTCGGCGCCGAGGAATCAGGATCCGCCCTCCTGCGCCGGGAACTCGCCGTGGCTCTCCGGGAGATGGTCCAGAAACACGGAGACCGGCGGGTCATCGAGGTCAATCCCTTCGTCGAAGACTGAGAACCGGGCGCTTCAGGTCACCGCCGGGCGCATCTGTTCAAAGAGTCGTTCGGTGTCTTCCCGGCGGCAGAGTTGCGTTCCCGGGTTCATCACCGCGGCGGCTCCGGCCGCGACGCCGAAGCGCACCGCCTCGTTGAGCGGCCGGCCCCGGGCGAGAGAGAGGACGATTCCCGCGACCATCGCGTCCCCCGCCCCGACAGTGCTCGCGACCGTTACGGCCGGCGCTCCGAGCCGCTCTTCCTGCGTCGCGCTGACCCAGAGCGCGCCGCCCGTTCCGAGAGACAGCACCACCGCTTCACAACGTCCCTTCGCGATCAAATGGCGGGCCGCCTCGGGGAGGGCGGACTCGGTGCAAGCCTCGCCGCCCATCAGTTGCTGGAACTCATGCAGGCTCGGCTTGACGAGGAAGACTCCCTGCTCGACGGCGAGCCGGAGCGGCTCTCCCGAAGCGTCGAGCACGAACCGCGCCTGGAGGTCTCTGGCGATTCCGGCCAGGCGGGCGTAGAAATCTTCGGGGACGCCGGGCGGCAGGCTCCCTCGCGACGAGGAATCCCGGACCGGGCCGGACGGCCTTGAGCGTGTCGAGACAGGAGCGCCATTCGCTTTCGGTGAGCGAGGGACCGGGGAAGACGAACCGGCACTGGCGGCCGGTCGCGTCTTCGCGCACGTTGACGTTGCGGCGCGTCCACTCGCCGATCGGGATCGGCAGTTGCGGCACGCCTTCTCGATCGAGGAGTTGCCTGAGCAGATCTCCCGATGGCCGTCCGGCCGCGTAGACGGCCAGCGCCTCGCCGCCCAGACGCGCGACGGCTCGCGCCACGTTGATTCCGCCGCCGCCCGGCTCCAGGCTCGGAGCCCGGCACCGCAGCTTCACGTCGGAGAAGACGTACTCGACAGAGCTGTTCTCGTCGATCGTCGGATTCATCGTCAGCGTCACGATGGGAGGCATGAAATAGGTCCGAGGCTTGAAGATCAGGGGTGGAGCAGGCCGTCCACTTCCTGAGGAAGCACGGCCGATCGGAACTCCACGATGGTTTTTGTCCCATCCATCGATTCGATCTGGAGGGCCTTCTCGGTGCCGTCCTCGGACAGCTCGACCCAGATCTGTGTCGGGTCCGCCACCTCGTGTTCGACGTGCTGTTGCGGGGAGCGGCCCACGTAGATCGAGATCGGTCCGTGACCGGCAGGATCGGCGACGATCCCCTCGAGCGGGAGATCGCTCGACTCTACCTGGGGCCCGAGTCCGGGGCTCACAACCAGAACCGTGACCAACCAGTCCTCGTGGCGCCGGGAAAAGTCTCGGAAGAAGCGGTACCACTCCGTTCGCGGAACCAGGCGATTGCGCATGGATTTCCCCCTACTCAGGAGGCCCTCCGCGACGATATCGGAAGTGTCAGGAGATCGCGAACCTGCTCGTCGGTCGTCTGCTCGAAATCCTCGTAGAACATCCCGACGGCGAGGAAAGGCTCCGGCATCTCGAGACAGACAACCTCGTCTGCCACGCGCTCGAGTGATAAAACCGTCGAGCGCGGAGCGACCGGGACCGCGACGACGATACGAGCCGGCGAGAGCGGCCTGAGGGCTGCCACGGCGGCCCGCATTGAGGACCCGGTGGCCAGCCCGTCATCAACCAGGATGACGGTTCGGCCTTTGACGTCGAGCGGCGGCCGATCCGCTCGATAAGCGATCTCGCGGCGGTCGAGCTCGCGCCGCTCCGCATCGGTGACCCGGGCGACGTCTTCCTCGGACACCCGGTAGGCGCGCATCACCTCGGAATCGAGGACTCTGGCGCCGTCCGAGGCGATGGCTCCCATGGCCAGCTCCTCGTGCCCGGGGACCCCCAGCTTGCGCACGAGGAAGACATCGAGGGGCAGACCCAGAGCCCGCGCGATCTCGGAAGCGACCGGCACGCCGCCTCGCGGGAGAGCCAGCACGGTGACGTCGGCCCGGCCCCCGTAGAACGAAAGCCGTCGGGCGAGCGCCCGCCCGGCGTCCCGGCGGTCGCGGAACAGGATCACCGTTTTCCTCTCGATTCGGACCAGGCGCGCTCTCGTTCCTCGATCGGAGACTCCAACCGGCCGGCACGAGGAGGTCGAAGCCACCGCCGCGAGGGGAGCCTTCCGACGGTGATGACGGTCAGATTGCCTCGGCGGCATTTCGCTGCCAGCGCGGCGGCAAACCGGACCGCGGCGCTGGACGTTTCGGACCCGTCCGTCGCGACCAGGATCTTCATCGCGTCAGCCTGGGAAAGTCTAAAGGACGCCGGGTGTCCTCAAAAGATCTGTTCGCATCAGGATGATCCGTCGCGCCGGAGAGAAGCTCTTCGGCGTTACCCTCGCGGCGTCCGCGTTGCGACCGGCAGCCGAGGGATTTCAAAGGCGCCGGGGCGAATGGCTCCGGTTTAGACTCTCTCGGCTGCTGCTCTTCCCCCTCTCCCGGCGGGAGAGGGTCGGGGTGAGGGGCTACGCGAAGCGAACGCCTGCGGCCGACAGTCAGGAGTGCCGACGATGGGAATGTCCGGCGAGACGCTCGGGCTCACCGGCGCCGAGGCTCGCCGCCGTCTCGCCGCCTCCGGCCCTAACGAACCGGCGCCCGCTCGCCGCGCGTCGCCCGCGCGGGAGATCCTCCCTTCGCTCACCAATCCGCTGGTGGTCATCCTGGTCATCGCGAGCGTCATCGCCTTCTTCGCGGGAGAGCGCCTGAACGGGTCGATCATCGTCGCGATGGTCGTCCTCTCGGTCGTGCTCAATTTCTTTCAGACGTTTCGCTCCCGGAAGGCGGCCGAGGCGCTCCGCGCCCAGGTCGCGCCGACAGCGTCGGTCCTGCGCGATGGGAGCGAGACGACGATTCCGCGGCGGGAGGTCGTGACCGGAGACGTCGTGGTGCTGGCGGCGGGAGACCTGGTTCCCGCAGACGCGACGCTCCTCGAGGCGAGGGACCTTCACGTCCAGGAAGCGGCTCTGACCGGCGAGTCGTTGCCGGTCGAGAAGAGGCCCTGCCCGGGTCAGCCTCCGGCGAAGGAGAGCCAGGTGTTTCTCGGGACTTCTGTCGTGAGCGGATCGGCGCGAGCGCTCGTGACGGCGACGGGCACGGCCACGGCGTTCGGAGACATCGCCGCGCGGCTTGCCGCGAAGCCTCCGGAGACGGAGTTCGACCGCGGCACGCGCGTCTTCGGCCTCTTCATCATGCGCACCGTGCTGTTCCTCGTCCTCTTCGTCCTGCTCGTCAACATCGCTCTGCGGCGTCCGGCCCTCGACTCGCTCCTCTTCGCCGTGGCGCTCGCCGTCGGCCTGACTCCCGAGTTCCTGCCGATGATCACCGCGGTCACGCTCGCCAGGGGCGCCGTCCGCATGGCGCGTGAAAAGATCATCGTCAAACACCTCGCCACGATCCAGAACTTCGGAAGCATGGATGTCCTCTGCAGCGACAAGACCGGCACGCTGACGACGGGGATTCTGACGTTGACCGGGCGTCTGGGTCCGTTCGGAGAACCTTCCGAGCGCGCCTTCCTGCTCGGCTGGTTGAACAGCTCCTTCGAGACAGGGATCCGCAGCCCGTTCGAGGAGGCGGTCCGCCGGGCCGCGCCTCCGCCGGACGCATCAGGATGGACCAAGGCGGACGAAGTCCCCTTCGATTTCGAGCGCCGGCGCCTCTCGATCGTGGTCGAGAGGGGCAGCGAGCGGCTCTTGATCACGAAAGGAGCTCCGGAGTCCGTCCTCGGTTGCTCGACCGCCTATGAGGAGGAGGGGCAACTCAAACCCCTTGATGCCGGCGCGCTGGCCCGCGCGCAAGCGACCGACCATGCCGCGGGCGCGCGGGGAGAGCGGGTGGTCGCGGTCGCCTACCGCACTTCCCCCCGACTGCCCTGCGCCGTCGAGGACGAGTGCGGCCTCGTCCTCGCGGGGTTCCTGACGTTTGCCGACCCGCCGCGCTCAGACGCCGCCCGCGTTCTGGAGGCCCTCCGCCGCGACGGGGTCCGCGTCCAGATTCTGACGGGCGACGGAGAGCCCGTCGCGCGCCACGTCTGCGCGATGGTCGGCCTCGGAGAGGCGAAGATTCTACTGGGCGACGACGTGGATCGGATGAGCGATTCGGCGCTCGCCCACGCCGCGGAGGAAACGGATGTCTTTGCGCGCGTCTCGCCGGACCAGAAGAACCGTATCCTCGTTTCGTTGAAGCGCCGCGGGCACGTCGTCGGATTCCTGGGGGACGGCATCAACGACGCGCCGTCGCTCCACGCGGCCGATGTTGGCATCTCGGTCGCGTCCGGCGTGGAGGTCGCCAAGGAAGCGGCCGAGATCATCCTTCTCGAGCCGGGGCTCGACGTCCTGCATGCGGGCATCCTCGAGGGGCGCCGCGCTTTCGGCAACGTCATGAAATACCTGCTCATGGGGACGAGCTCGAACTTCGGCAACATGTTCAGCATGGCGGGAGCGTCGCTCTTCCTGCCGTTTCTTCCAATGTTGCCGACGCAGATCCTGCTGAACAACTTCCTCTACGACCTCGCGCAAGTGACGATTCCGACGGACAACGTGGACGCGAGCTTCGTCCGCCGCCCACGCCACTGGGACATCCGGATCATCCGCGACTTCATGATCTTCATCGGGCCGATCAGCTCGATCTACGACTTTCTGACGTTTTGGGCGCTCCTCTCGGTCTTCCATGCCGACGAAACGCTCTTCCATACCGGTTGGTTCGTTGAGTCTCTCGCGACGCAGACCTTCGTCCTCTTCGTCATTCGCACGGCGGGCAACCCGTTGCGAAGCCGCCCGAGCCTTCCGCTGACCCTGACCACGCTCGCGGTCGTGGCCACCGGCGTGGCGCTCCCTTACAGCCCGCTGGCCGATCGGTTTGGTCTAGCGCCACTGCCGGGCGCTTTCTTCCTGTTCCTCGCCGCGGTGACCGCCACCTATCTCCTCGTCGTCGAGGCCGTCAAACGGCGGCTCTTCGCTCGCCGAGGTCTGTAGCACGTCGCTCGCGCTTGCGCGGGATCTGCGCCTTTCGGCGCACCGGCGAGCAACTCGGCCGGATGCGGCCTCGATCGCTCGCCTGATTCCGCGCTGCGCGCTCGCTCCCGCGGCGCGAGGCTCGACTTTCGGCGCAGGCGGTCGCTGCGCGACCGGCGCCGAGAGATTTCAGCTACGGGAGCCGCGGAGACTCCTCGCGCCGCGACCGGGGGCCGCCATCGATCATGCCTCGAGCCGACGAGCGTTAACGCGGCTCTAGGGAGATCACCACCCGAGACCGGCCACCATGAGACCCACTGTGGCGATGACGCCTCCGGCCGCCGCATCTCCGTAGCGGTCTAACCACGGCGCGCGGAAGACGCGCGTCCCCGCCCGCGCGGGCAGCACGAAGGCAAGCATCGTCGCGAGCGTGGCGGCCTCGTACAGCAAGACAATCGCGATCGTCCGGGCTGCGCCAAGCGGCGCCGCGGCGAAGAGCAACGGCACGACCGCGACGCACGGATCGGCCGAGAAGAGCAGGAAGAGAGTCCCGGCGCTCGCCCTGGAAGGGTCGTGCACGTGGTCGTAATGGGCGTGGGAGTGCCCGTGGAGGCGAGGCGGCACGGCCCGCCGCAGACCCCAGAGTCCGTAGACCACGCCGAACCCGATGAGCAGCAGCGGGGCGAACGAGCCCATTCGGTGTCCGAAGGACTCGAGCAGGCGTACACCGAAGAAGAGGCCGATCAGGCCGAGCAGAGCCGAGACCGTCACGTGGCCGAATCCGCAGAGGAGCGTCAGTCCCGCGGTGCGGCGGGCGGACCAGTTCCGCGCCCGTGCGAGGATGGCGAAGGGAACCCAATGGTCGGGCGCCGCCGTGTGGAGACTCCCGATCGTGACAGCCGTCAGGGCCAGCGTCGAAAAGAGCGCCTCGTTCACCGCTGCGCCTTCCGCTCGCGCCCGCGCCTCATGGCTCTCCCTTTCCGGAGAATCGGGGAGGTCGCTTCTCGAAGAAGCTGTCGAGTCCTTCGGCGAAATCGCGGCCGTTGGCGATGCGGGAAAGCGCCTCGATCTCACGGTCGAGATGGAAGTCGAGGCGATCCACTCCGGCCGCCTGGTGGACCAGTCCTTTCGCGATCCCGAGCGCCTCGGTGGGCCCGGCGGCGACCCGGGCCGCGATCTCGAACACGTGCTCGTCGAAGCCTTCGACCGGCAGAACGGCGTTGAGGAGCCCCCACTCGAGCGCCGTCTTCGCATCGAGGCGCGGGTTGAGCATCACCAGCTCCATCGCCCTTCGCAGGCCGAGCAGGCGCGGCAGGAAGAACGTCGAGCTCTCGGCTCCGGTCAGACCCGTCTTGCCATAGGCCCACTCGAAGGAGGCCCTCGGAGATCGTCGAGTGGATGTACTCCAGGATCTGTTTGAAGACCTCGCCGTATCCGCCGGGCGCCGGGCGGCTGGCCTGGAGGTAACCGAGGTCCGTGCCGTCTCCTCCGGCCCGGATGTACTTCAAGTCGGCGCCGCTGCAGAAGACGCCTCCCTCGCCGCGCAGGATGACCGCGCGGACTTTCGGATCGCGCGCGAGCTGCAGCCCGGCCTTGCGGAAGTCCCTCGCCGTCGAGACGTCCAGGGAGTTGAAGCGCTCCCGGCGGTCGATCGTCAGGATGCCGACGGCGCCGTCCGTCTCGACGCGGATGTGGGTCCTTCGCGTCGAAGGAGCCTGCGGGGTCTCCCGCGCCTGTTCCATCTCAGTTGACTCCCAGCGGGCGGGCCACATGGTCGGAGAGGCGTAGGCCGCCATGCTCGGAGAGGTCCCAGAGCGGGAAACGCGTCCCGTTGGCGGAAGGTCTGCCGCCGAGCGCGATCCGGCGCGTGGCGACGAGGCGCGTGACTTCGCGCAGGAGCGGTCCCCAGGCCTCGTGGAGCATCCATTCCTGGTGCGCGAACGCGTAGGCCTTGAGCATCCGCAGATCGCCGCGGGCCCGGGCGCTCTGCGCGAGGGGAGAGACCGGGAAGGGGCGGGAGCGCAGGATCGGAGTGCCGCGGTCCACCTCGTCGGTCACCCAGTGAGCAGTGGCGCGCGTCTCACGCTCGCCGGCGAAGATCGCGTCGGACACGGCGGTGAGGCCCATGTACCGAGGAAGCCCTGAGGAATGGAGCTCAGTTAGGTCGCTGCCGTGGACGTTGACGATCCGGTCCGGCAGCACGCAGAGCATCGGAGCCGTCAGCACGTAGAGGTAGCTCGACAGGAAGAGCAGCTCCGGCTTCAGGACCCGCAGGAGATGGACTGTCTGCAGATCGTAGTCCCGCCGCGCCGCGAGGTTCGTCAGGGGCTTGCCCCGATCGCGATAGAAGGGGCGGATCGGGTGATGGATCACGGGGACACCCGCGTTTTCGACGGCCGCTTCGTCCGCGAACTCCTCTTCGGAGGTGATCGCGCCGACGAGCTCATAGAGCGAGCCGCGCTGCGGGTCCGCCAGCAGGTCCCGCAGACCCGGCGCCCGCCGGGAAGAGAGAATGGCGACTCGCAGAGGATGATCGCGTTTCAACATATTCTCGGGAGAAGCTCCCCCTCCGGCTCGGCGAGCAGGCGCCGTCCAAGACCCGTGTCGAGAATCACGTTGCCCGGCCGCTCGGCGATGCAGGCGCCGACGACGTGCGCCTCGCGGCCGAGCGGATGGGATCGGAGCGCGGCAAGGGTTCTCTCGGCGGCCTCCGGGCGCACGCCGAGAACGGCCTTGCCTTCGTTGGCGATGAACAGCGGATCGATGCCGACGAGCTCGGACGCGGCGCGCACAGCCTGCGAAACGGGGACAGCGAGCTCTTCGAGGAGAATGCCGACGCCGCTCTTGCCCGCCATTTCGTGAAGTGCCGAGGAGAGGCCGCCGCGCGTCGGGTCCTTCATGGCCGCGATTCCGTCCCCGGCCGCCGCGAGGGCCGACCGAATGAGTCCGTTGATGGGCGCGACGTCGGACCGGAGCTCTCCTTCGAGGTTCAACCCGTGCCGCGCGGCAAGGATCGCCATGCCGTGATCGCCGATGGTGCCGGTGACGAGGATCCGGTCTCCCGGCCGGAGGCCCGAATCGGGCACCACCCGGTCCGTCAGGCCGAGGCCGGTGGTGTTCAACACGATGCCGTCGATCTCGCCCTTGCCCATGACCTTCGTGTCGCCGGTGACGATCGGCGCGCCCGCCTCGCGGCAGGTCTCCCGGATCGACGCCTGGACTCTCTCGAGGTCCGCGCGCGAGAAGCCCTCCTCAAGGATGACCGAGCAGGTCAGCGCGAGAGGTTCCGTCGCGCCCATCATAGCCAGGTCGTTGACGGTGCCCGAGACGGCGAGCCGCCCGATGTCGCCGCCGGGAAAGAAGACCGGATGGACCACGTGCGAGTCGGTCGTCACGATGAGCCACCGGTCGCCGAGCCACAACGCCGCTCCGTCGTCCATCGCCTCGAGGCCCCGGCCCGGCACGGAAAGCGGCAGCAGATCCCGCACGAAGACGTCCTCGATCAAGGCGCGCATGGCCCGGCCCCCGCCCCCCTGCTTCAACGTGATCCGTTCCTCGATGCGCGCGGTCAATGTCCGGACGTTCGCCGCGGTCGCCGGGGAGGTCGTCGAGCTCACAGGACACCTCTCAAGTCCGGCAGCCCGCCATACTGATGCCAGATCTTGCAGCTCCCTTCCGACGAGACCATGCAGGCGCCGACAGGCGTGTCGGGCACGCACTCCTTGCCGAAGAGTTTGCAGTCGGAGGGAGAAGAGATCCCGGACATGATGTCGCCGCAGATGCAGTCGGCGACGAGCGTGGGCGGCGCGCCGTCCCAGAGCGCGGCGAGGTCGATCACGAAACGCCGGCGCGCGTCCAGATGCGCCCATTCCTCACGCAGGCGCAGGTTCCCGTTGGGGATGTGGGCGATGCCGCGCCAGCGGCCTCCGACCGGCCGGAAGACGCTCCAGAGCTCCTCCTGGGCGCGCTGGTTGCCCTGCTTCGTGACGCAGCGCGGGAACATGTTGACAACGGCGGGCGTCCCGTCGCGCACGAGCTCGACTAACCGGGCGAGCCCCGCGAGGATGTCGAGCGGCTCGAAGCCCGCGACGACCACCGGGATGCCGTGCCGCTCAACGAAGGGCTCGAAGATCCCCCATCCCGTGATGGTCGCGGCGTGCCCCGCGGCGAGGAAGCCTTCGACGCGCGTCTCGGGCATCTCCGCCACGATCTCCATGACCGGCGGGATGTACTTGTGCGCGGAGAGGACCGAGAAATTCTTGGGGGGACCAGACCGGACCACGGCGGCCGTCGCGACGGCGGTCGTCTCGAAGCCGGTCGCGAAGAAGACGACTTCGCGGTCGGTCCGGCGGGCGAGCTCGACGGCCTGCGTCGCGCTGTAGACGACTTCGATCGAGGCGCCCTCCGCCTGGGCGTCCGAAAGGGAGTGAACGGTCCCGCGCACCTTGAGCATGTCGCCATAGGAGGCGATGACGTGGCCCTGCCGCGCCAGAGCCACGCCCTCGTCCACCTCGGGCAAGTCGGTGATGCAGACGGGGCAGCCCGGGCCCATGATGACGTTCAGTTCTTTCGGAAAAGTCGCGCGCAGGCCGAACTTCGCGATCGCCTGTTCGTGGCTGCCGCAGACGTGCATGACCGAGACGGGGGAGCGTCCGATCTCTTTCGTCACGCGGGCGATGGTCTCCGCGAGGCGGCGCGCGAGCCCGGGGTCACGGAACTTGAGTTGCCGAATCGCGGAATCCAGAGTCGGCCTATCCATCGCCGCCACGCGTTCCTTCGATCTCGCCGCGCACGTCGGCGGCCATCAGGTCCCCCTTCGGAGCCTCCGAGAGCAGCATCTCGTAGAGGGCCAGCGTCTCGCCGATGTCCTCCGGAGGGATGCGGCGGATCGCGAAGCCCACGTGGTTCAGGATGTAGTCGCCCGGCGCGACGGGCTCGTCCACGATGTCGAGGCAGACTTCACGACGGACCCCCCAGAAATCCACCAGAGCGAATCCCTCGCGCACCGAGACGACTCTGCCGGGAACTCCGAGACACATCAGATTCCTCCCGACTCTCTCGCCAAGGCGGCGGCGACCACCGCCTGGCCGAGTGCGAGTCCGCCGTCGCCGGGAGGCACCCGGCGGTGAAGGAAGACGCGCAATCCCCCGAGCTCGCCCACGACCCGCTCCGCGAGGAGCGAGTTCTGGAAGCAACCCCCGGTCAAGACGACCGGCAGATCGCCGGTGCGTTCGACGGCGCGCTTGACGAGCGCGCCGGTCCCCTTCGCCAGTGTGTTGTGGAACCGTCCGGAGATCACTCCCGGAGAGACCCCCGAGAGAAAATCCTCCACGGCTGCCCGCAGGGTGGGCCGCAGGTCCAGCTCCGGCGGGCGGGTCGTCAGATCCAGCGCGTAGGGGTAGACGCCCCCTTCGGCCGGATTCGCCGCAACGTTCCACGCGAAGGCGACCTGCCCCTCATGGCGCGAAAAGGGGCGGGCGAGGAAGAGCGCGCCGAATCCGTCGAAATAGCGCCCGGCTCCTCGCGCCAGAGGAAGCGGGAAACCGCCTTCGAGCATCCGCAGCACGACCTGGAGAGTGCGCTCCTCAATCCTCCGTAAGAGCGGAAGATGATCGAGCGGGGGGCCTTCGGGAAAGGCGTCCTCCAGGAGAGCAAGCGCGATGCGCCACGGCTCCCGGATGGCGGTGTCGCCCCCGGCGAGCGGTATCGGCCGGAACGTCGCCAGTCGCTCGAAGCTCTCGAACCGGCAGAGAAGCAGCTCGCCTCCCCACGCGGTTCCGTCGGTTCCGTAGCCCGTGCCGTCGTAAGCGACGCCGAGGACCGGGCCGGCGAGGGCGTGCTCCGCCATCGCGCTCGCGACGTGGGCGTGGTGATGCTGCACAGCCACTTTCCGGCCGCGCCGGGATTGCCGCGCATACACGGTCGAGACGTACTCAGGGTGCAGGTCGTGGGCGACGATCTCCGGCTCGACGCGCAGGAAGCGCTCCATGCGCGCCACCGCCTCCTCGAAGACCGCGAGTGTCTCCAGGTTCTCCAGGTCGCCGATGTGCGGACCCAGGTACGCCGAAGACTCGAGGCCGATGCAGAAAGTGTTCTTCAGGTGACCGCCGCAGGCCAGGACGGGCTGCGGGAACGGCGTCTCCACCGGGATCGCTCGAGGGACCCAGCCACGCGACCGGCGTAGGAGCACCGGGCCTCCCGCGATGACGCGGGCGATGGAGTCGTCGCAGCGAGACTCGATCTGCCGGTCGTGGACGAGGAAACCGTCGGCGACGCCGCCCAGCCGCGCCACGGCTTCGTCGTTGCCGCAGACGATCGGTTCCTCGGAGAGGTTACCCGAGGTCATCACGAGCGGCCGCCCCGCATCGGAGAGGAGCAGGTGGTGGAGCGGCGTGTAGGGGAGCAGGAGGCCGACCAGCGGGTTATCGTCCGGCGAGACTCCCGGCGCGAGCCCGGATCCTTCGCGGCTCGGGACGAGCACGATCGGCCGCTCGGGAGAGATCAGCATCTCGCGCTCCCGGCCCGAGAGTATCGCCAGCGACTCGGCCTCCTTGATGCCCTGGACCATGACCGCGAACGGCTTTTCTTCGCGGCGCTTGCGGCGGCGCAGACGCTCGACCGCGACCGAGGAGGTCGCATCGCAGGCGAGGTGGAACCCTCCGAGTCCTTTGACGGCGATGATCAGGTCCGCGCTCAGGGCCCGGGCGGCACCGCCGATCGGGTCCTTCCAGAATACGGGCTCTCCCGACGCTGAGAGCGCGGAGAGCGTCGGACCGCAGGCGGGGCAGGCATTGGGCTGGGCGTGGAAGCGGCGGTTTCCCGGGTCCTCGTATTCGACCCGGCAGAGCCCGCACATCGTGAATGGGGCCATCGTGGTGGCCCGCCGGTCGTAGGGGACCTCGCGCGCGATTGTGAAACGCGGTCCGCAGTTGGTGCAGTTGGTGAAGGCGTACCGGTACCGCCGATTTCCAGAATCGAAGATCTCGGCAAGGCAGTCGGCGCACGTGGCGAGGTCCGGCGGGATCGAGACCCGCAGGTCTTCGGTTTGACGGCTGGGCGCAATGACGAATTCGTCCGAAGGCTCGGGCGGGATCGGGAGGCAGAGAATTTCCCGGATCTCGGCGGCGGGAGGAGGCGTCGTCCGAATTCCATCGAGAAAGCTTTCGAGCGCCCCGTCGCCGCCGAAGGCCTCGATGGTCACGCCCCGCGAGTCGTTCGAGACGCGCCCACCGATGCCGTTCTCGCGGGCGAGCCGCCAGATCCAGGGGCGAAAACCGACGCCCTGAACTGTCCCTCGGATCTCGATCCGCCGGCCCTCCAGGCTCATCGCCCTTCTCCGGTCGAGGTCAGGTATGCCGTCAGATCCCAGATCTCCTCGTCGGTCAGGATCCCCCAGGCGGGCATGGGGGTGCCTCGAGATCCCTCGCGGATGGTGAAGAAGATACGCCGGGGGCTCGTGCGGCGCTGCCAGGCGGGGTCGGTGAAGTCGCGGGGCGGGCTCGTCAGCCCCTCCCGGCGCACGCCCTTGCCGTCCGCGCGGTCGCCGTGGCAGAGAGCGCAGTGCTCGAGAAAGAGATTTCGTCCCCGGCTCCGGGCCTGCGAGGAGGCGAGCCGCTCCCGCGGTATCGCCAGATCGCGATACGGGCGCGGCAGGTCGCCGTCCCGTCCCTTACAGGCCGAAGACGCGAGCGACATGACCGTGATCCCGAGAATCGCTCGGACGGTTCGTTCTCTGAACAAAGGCATGGCCCAGGCGCCTCGCCTGCTCCACGATCTCGTTGACGAGCTCCGGCAGACGGCTCTCGACCGCCGCCGAACGTTCGATGCTGAGGGAAAGTGTCCCCGGAACAAGCCCGACGAGCACCAGACGATGCGGGTAGCGGTCGTGGAGGCGAGCGCCGTCGAGCAGGTCCGCGACCCCGATCTGGTGAGGCGAGAGCCGGTGGCGAACCGCCGGGGCGACGTCTTCTCCCGCAAGAAGCACCAGGGTGCCGGGCGCCTCGTCGGCACAGACGGCGTCCACGAGGATCACATCGCGTGAGTCTTCGATGTACGGAAGAAGCGCCAGCCCGAGCGTTCCTCCGTCCAGGACGAGCGTCCCGTCCGGCGGCTCCCAGCTGCGGTCCAGCCGCGCGACGGCCGCCGCCCCCAGGCCGTCGTCGCCGCAGAGCAGGTTGCCCAGCCCCAGGACGAGAAGCGAGATCGGACGGGATTCCTGTCCGAGCGGCTCGGGCCCCGGTCGCGGCGCGAGGAGTCTCCCGAGGTAATCGAGGGAGGAGCCTCGCGCCGCGGGAGCGAGCGTGCGGCGCGGGATGAGGCGGGCGATCGAGGCCGCATCCGGCCGAGTCGCCCGCCGGTGCGCCGCTAGGCGCAGATCCCGCGCAAGCGCTCGCGACGTGTTATCCATGGTGCTCGTCCTTATGGACGAGAAACCGATACCCCGAATAGGTCACATCGTCGCGGTGAACGAACTTGTAGCCCGAGAAGATGGACTCGATCGTCGCGTTGGCCTCGACCTGGGACATCAGGATGGCGCTGTAGACATGGTGCACCGCGAAGCCCCAGAGGAGCCACATCACCACGTGGTGGATCCAGCGCGCCGTCTGGGGTCCTCCCAGGAGCGGCAGGAGGAAGGAGAAGACCTTGAGCGGCGAGTGGATATGAGCGTCAACCGTGTAGAGCACGATCCCGGTGCCGATCGCCGTGAAGTAGAGGAGGAAGACGAGGGAGTAGGTCAGGCCCGCCAGCGGATTGTGGCCGACGAAGCCGGGGGGCTTGCGGAGCCCGAAGAGGTAGTACTTGAGGACCGGCCGGAGAGCCTGCCGCCGGCGCCGGGTGAAGGGAATGAACTTGTTCCAGCGGGAGAAGCGATTCCCCGTGAACATCCAGATGACCCGGACCAGGACCGCCATCGTGAAGACGATCGCGGAGTAGAAGTGGATCGTCTTGGCCGTGCCCATCAGAAATTGCTGCCGGGCCTCGCCGGCCGAGATGAGAAACGGGCGGCCGATGTAGAGGCCGGTCCAGGAGAGGAAGAAGATTGAGATGACGATCAGCCAGTGCGCCAGGCGCACCGGCCACTCCCAGACGTAGATCCGGACGAGGTCGGTGTCGGCCGGCGGCGGAACCGAGCCGGGCTCGACAATCGTCTCCGGCGTTGGAGTGCTCATAGGACCCTCACTCGCGCGAGCTCGCGCCTCTGCGTGTCCACGACGTGGACGCCGCAGGCGATACAGGGATCGAAGGAGTGCACGGTGCGCAGGATCTCGACCGGCTTGGCCGGGTCGTGCACGGGAGTCCCGACGAGCGCCTCCTCATAAGGCCCGCGTTTTCCCGCGGCGTCGCGCGGCCCCGCGTTCCAGGTGCTCGGCACGACGCACTGGTAGTTGGCGATCTTGCCGTCCTTGATGTGGACCCAGTGGCCGAGCGCGCCGCGCGGCGCCTCGTGGAATCCGGCGCCGGTACACTCGGCCGGCCAGCTGTTGGGCTCCCACTTCGAGTTGTCGTGGATGCGCAGGTCCCGGCGCCCCATGTTCTCGGCGAGCGCCGAGAGCCAGTCGTCCATCTTCTCGGCGAGAAGCTGCGTCTCGATCCCTCGGGCCCCGACGCGCCCGAGCGTCGAGAACAGCGCCTCCGGCCCGACGGAGAGCTTGCCCAAGACGGCACCGACCAGCTCCTTGACCCGCGGGTGCCCGGAGGCGTAGGCCACGAGCATCCGGGAGAGCGGCCCGACCTCCATCGGCTCGCCGTCGTAGCGCGGCGACTTCAACCAGCTGTACTTGCCGCCGGTTTCCAGACGCTCGTAGGGAGGCTTGGGGCCCGTGTATTTCGGCTTGGTCTCCCCCTTGGCGGGATGGAGCGCCTGGTCGTCTCCGCCGCCATACTCGTACCAGGAATGCTTGACGTGCTCGGTGATCTTCGAGGGATCGAACGTCTCGACCTTCGACAGGTCGCGTTTGCGGATCACTCCCGAGGGGAGGAAGAGGGGAGGGTTCGCGCCGTCTTTCTCTGGATACTCGCCGTAGACCAGGTAATTGCCGACCCCGGCGCCGTACCCCGCCCAGTCCTTGTAGAAGGAGGCGACGGCCAGAAGGTCCGGAATGTAGACGCGGGTCACGAAGTCGCGCGCCTTCGCGATCAGGTCCTTCAGCTGCGCGATCGTCCCGGCGTTCAGCGAGGCCTGGCGGTCCGGGTCAATCGGCGTGGACATGCCTCCGACCAGGAAGCTCTGCAGGTGCGGGTTCTTGCCTCCCAGGATCGCGTGCATCTTGATGAACTCGCGCTGCCAGTCGAGGGCTTCGAGGTAGTGCGCGACGGCCATCAGGTTCGCCTCGGCCGGCAGCCGGTAGGCGGGATGTCCCCAGTAGGCGTTGGCGAAGGGGCCGAGCTGGCCGCGCCCGACGAAAGCCTTGATCCTGCCCTGCACGCCGGCGAAATACTTCGTGCTCGAGAGCGGCCAGTCGGAGATCGACTGCGCCAGGGCCGACGTCTTGGCCGGGTCGGCCGAGAGCGCGGAGACGATGTCCACCCAGTCGAGCGCGTGCAGATGGTAGAAGTGGATGACGTGGTCCTGAACGCACTGCGAAGCGATGATCAGGTTGCGCAGGAGGCGGGCGTTTGGCGGGGGGACCGCGCCCACGGCGTTCTCGACCGCCCGGATCGAGGCAATCGCATGGACGGTCGTGCAGACTCCGCAGATGCGCTGCGTGAAGGCCCAGGCGTCGCGCGGATCGCGCCCCTTCAAGATCAGCTCGACTCCGCGGAACATCGTCGCGGAGGACCAGGCGTCGGAGACCTTGCCTCCATCGACTTCCGCCTCGATGCGCAGGTGCCCCTCGATTCGGGTGACGGGATCGACGACGACGTGGGTCATGGCCGGTCTCCCTTCTCCGGCGTTTCTTTGCCGGACTCTTCGGGCAGATGCCGGGCGGGCTGCCCGGCCTTCCAGCGTTTGGCCAGCGAGATCACGCCATGGGCCGCGAAGGCGGCGCCGACGCCGACGGTGGCCCAGGCCCCGACGGTGTCGATGTTCGACTGAACGCCGAAGCCCGGGATTCCGGTCAGGTGTTGATAGAAGGGGGACATCTTGTCCCAGAAGTCCGGCGCGGCGCAGGCGATGCAGGGGTGCCCGCAGCCGATGGGCCAGTTGGTGCCGCCGTTCCAGCGCACGACCGGACAGTTCTGGTAAGCGACCGGCCCCTTGCAGCCCATCTTGTAGAGGCAGTAGCCGGTCCGGTGGGCCTCGTCGCCCCAGGCCTCGACGTACTGCCCCGCGTCGTAGTGCGCGCGGCGCTCGCAGTTGTCGTGGATGGACTTGCCGTACGCGAAGAGCGGCCGACGGTAGGAATCCACGGGCGGCAAGTTCTTGAACGTCAGGAAGTACACGACGAGCGCCGTCAGGTTCTCCACGTTGGCCGGACACGCGGGCAGATTGATCAGGTTCTTGACACCGGGCACGGCGTCGGCGACCGACAGCGCGCCGGTCGGATTGGGCGAGGCGGCCGGAAGCCCGCCGTACGCGGCGCACGTCCCGATCGCGATGGTCGCCATCGCGCTGCCGCAGACCTCACGCGCGATATCAATGGCGGCGCGGCCGCCCACGCAGCAATAGGCGCCGTTTTCGCCGGTCGGGATCGAGCCCTCGACGACGGCGATGTATTTGCCGGCCCGCTCCTTGACGGTCTTCTGGAGGACCTCTTCGGCCTGCTTGCCCGCGGCCGCCATGATCGTCTCGTGGTAATCAAGCGACAGCGTGTCGAGGATGACCTCGGCCGCCGAGGGGCGCTCGGCGCGTAGGAAGGACTCCGAGTTGCCAGCGCAGTCCTGAAATTCCAGCCAGACGAGCACCGGCTTCTCCGTCTTCGCGATCTCCGCGGCGATCCTGGCCCCCACGCTCTTGGGCAGGGCAAGGGCCGAGGCCATGATCCCGCAGAAGCCCATGAACTCGCGCCGCGAGACGCCTCTTCGTTCGAGCTCGCTCAAGAACCAGTTGTTCGAGTCCTTCATCGGCGATGCCTCCTTCCTGTCGGAGGAGTCCTCTCGTGGAGGGAGCGCCCTTCGAGCCCGAGTAAGCGCGTGACGGGGGCGGGGCAGCAGGACGGTACGGCCGCGGGCGCGGCCTGCGCAGGATGCCGGCTCGGGAGCGAAGAACCTCGGATCAAAGCACTCCTTCGATGGCTGGCTTATATAGGAGAGGCGCTGGAGGGAATTGAATGATGCAGATTCACCAATTTGTCTGGATTGCCGGAATAGGACCCGCTGCCTGGCCTGGGAGCCGTCTCCGGCTAATCGCTGTCATCCCTTCGCTGTCGTCCCTTGTCATCCTGAGCGCAGCGAAGGATCTGATCTATCCGTTCGAGCAGTACCGTCCTGCTCAGGGCAGGCTCTGAGGAGCGGAGCGACGAAGGATCTGCCCTCACCGGATGAGCAGATCCTTCGCGGAGCTTGTCCTGAGCGGAATCCGGAGATAGAAGCAACCAGAGCAGATCCTTCGCTGCGCTCAGGATGACACGAAGGCGCGAAGGGCTCAGGATGACAAACTCCGCTCTGAGCCCCTAGCAGCCCGCGCGCGCCGGAGCGACCGCGCGCTTCTTGCAGATCTTTTCTTCGAGCAGGGCGAACCAGGAATCCATCCCGTCGCCGCTGCGCGCGGAGCTGACGAGGAACCCTCCCGACGGATTCAGCGTCGCGACCTGCCGGCGGACTGCCGCGAGGTCGAAGTCCACGTGCGGCAGGAGATCCGACTTGGTGATCAAGGTCACGGCGGCGCGGGAGAAGATCGCCGGGTACTTGAACGGCTTGTCGTCTCCTTCGACGACGGAGAGGAGCACGACCTTGAAGTCCTCTCCGAGGTCGTAAGAGGTCGGGCAGATGAGATTGCCCACGTTTTCGATGAAGAGCACGTCCAGGCTGGCGAGACGCTCTCCCTCCTCCGCCAGGGCTTTCTCGACCTGCCGCGCGTCCAGATGGCAGGCCCCGCCGGTCAGGATCTGGCGGGCGGGGATCCCCGAGAGGCGCAGGCGCTCCGCGTCGCGCTCCGTGGCGATGTCGCCATCCACGGCTCCGAGGCGGAAGCGGTCTTTCAACGCGCGGGCAGTCGCCTCGAGAAGTGTCGTCTTGCCCGAGCCGGGCGACGAGATCAGGTTCACAACGAGCGTTCCGGAGGCGAGAAACTCTTGGCGAAGCGCCGCCGCCGCTGCGGCGTTGGCGGCCAACACCTTCTGGCGCACGTCGATCTCGGTCATTGTTCTCCCGCGGCCGCCGCGGGCAGGTCGGAGAAGGAGACCGTCCGCACCTCCAGCTCATCGCCTCCGAGGACGGCGAGCGGTTCGCCGCAGCGGGGACAGAGGCGCAGCCAGGACCCCGGGGCGCGTTCCGGGACATCGCCGCAAGAACCGCAGGTCTGCCGGGCGCGTCGCCATTCGACGATGAGTCGCGAGCCCGCGTCCTCGCTGCCGGCCACCTGTGCCTGCCAGGCGAACTCAAGCAGGTCGGGCTCGACCGCGGCCAGCTCACCGATGACGACCGTCACCGATTCGAGCGCGCCCCCGCCATGATCGTCCGCAGCGCCCCGGGCGATCCTGTGGATGTCCGCGGCGAGCCCCATCTCATGCATCAGATCTCGGGCCCCCGCGGAGGCCGGCCGCTCTTCGCGTTCCGCATGCGCCGAGTATCGGAGCCACGGGAAAGCGGGGCTTGATGCAAACAACTCAGCTCGCGATGAGAGACCCGCCGATCCGCGGTTTGCTCTTCGGGTTCCGTTCCGGAGGAGGACTCTTCGACGGTACTCGGTCAGGCCTCGAGCCGGACCGCGGGCTCCTTCTTGGGGACGGGGCGTCTGTAGATGGCCTTCAGGGTCTTCACCGTCTCGCCGAAGTTGTCCTCGGCCTGGAGAACCACGTCGTCCATCGAGAGGATGCCGACGAGCCGCCCGGCGGCGTTCACGACGGGCAGACGGCGCACCTTCTTGTTCCTCATCGTTTGAAGAGCCCTCGAGACGTCCTCTTCGGGCGCGCAGGCGTAGACTCTCTTCGACATCACGTCGGTGATGGGAATTCCCGCCGCCGGCAGGGGGCGGAATCCCAACGCGAGACAGATGTCCCGGTCCGTGACGATTCCGACGAGTTTGTTCGCGGCGTTCAAGATCGGAACCGCCCCGCAGTCATGTTTTTCCATGAGCAGGACAACGTCGGCCACCGAAGCGTCCGTCCCCGCGGACTTGACCCGGGGATTCATCAGTGCTTGAACATTCATTTCGTTCCTCCCGAGTGAGGAGTATCGATCCCGGGAACAGAGACCACCAGATCCAGCTGCATCAAACGACTCCGGAGACCGAGGTCGGCGATCTTCGCCGGGCAGCATGATCCATTCGTATCAACGCGCAGGCACTCCAATGCGCGAACCTGGCGGCGGGAGGTCCCCCATGTCAGACAGAGTCATGAGCGGCGCCGCCGCCGAAGGTCCGGCAGCCTATCCGGCTCAGGAAGAATCCGATGTCGTCTTGAAGTCCGGATCTACCTTGCGCCTTCGCCCGATACGGCCGCAGGACGCCTCGGCTCTTCTGGCTTTCTACAAGCGGCTTTCTCCCGACAGTCTTTACTTC
>WNGF01003707.1_pt1 | contig 20552 bp, 14 predicted proteins | sample 5400641 | NCBI WGS metagenome assembly WNGF01 (sample SAMN13153371, study PRJNA577476) | soil metagenome | isolation source: 80 cm soil or saprolite under grassland replicate 2 | place: USA:California | collected 2016-06-15
CAAAGTAAAGCAATCCGTTCGAAACCTCGAGCCGGCTGAATGGTAACGTGGCTTCCACATTTTCCAGGCGGACCGAACCTTGCAACTCCGGATGCAGGCCCGTTCCGGTTAACTTCAGATCGCCAATCGCTCCGCCTGTTGCCAGGTTCCCGCGAATGAGCACGGGGTCTTTTGTTTTGATTGCAACATCAAATTTCCAATCGCGGATTGGCGGGGCCGGGAAAGAAAAATCCGGACGCGAAGATGGTGGTTCCGGCGCAGGCCGGCCCGGCAAGCCGATGGGAATGAGATCGATATTCTTCAGAAAATGACTGTTCGTCATCGCGACGTTCCCGGTGACGTTTGCGCTCGCGAACGGTCCCGTCACTTTAATATCTGCATCGGCGCGCGCAGTCAGTGTATCGTTGCGCGCGACAAGCGCACTATCTGCCTTTAACTGCAGATCCATCATCGGCTCTGTCAATCTTGGGAATTTGACGCCGCCAGTCATCGTGAACTTCCCGCCTGAAAGTTCTCCGCCGAATTGTTGAATCGTTAGCGCGTTCCCCGCGAAATTGAGCCGGGCTTTGAAATTGTTTAGCGCAGGTAGCGTCACATTGGTGGTCCGCGCCACATTAATTGTTATGTCGCCAGAGCCGCTCAACACAGGCTGCGCGATCGTTCCCCGCACATCGACATCGAGCCCAAGATCGCCATCGAGTTGCCCCACGTCGGGCATGAATTGTCGAAGGAAATTTACCGAGCTGCGCGGCAGTCGGGCTTTCGCCGTGATTGGCGTTTCGTCGGGTAATTTTCGCGCGCGAGCAATTTTCGGTATGTCAAAAGGCATGCTTGCGGTCAATTCCAGCGGTTGAATCCTGGTCTGTTGCAGCTTTCCCGAAACGGCCAGTTGATCGTGTGTGACTTGCGCGGCGAGATCAAACGTGGCCGGCTCCAGTTTCGGGAATCGCTCGCTTCGTAAGTCGCGCATCTGCACATCAAGCCGCGCGTTCAAGTCGGCAATTGTTCCCTGCGCATCGAGTTTAATATTCGCGGTCCCGGCTGCCATCGGCTCAGCTCCGACGTCTTGAAAAAATCTTTTGATGTCGATGTTCTCGGATTGAAAGTTCGCGACGACTTTGCCATTAGACGGGAATACCGGAGCATTCGTTCCGAGATTTCTCCACACCAACGGGATCGAAATATAGCCTGCCGCAAATTTTGCCTGGCCCTGGTCAAGTTGAATCTTGCTAATCTCGAGCGTTTCGCCTTTTGCCTGTGCGATAGCCTGAAAATCCATGTTGCCACTAGCGAAAAAGATAATCGGCACATCGAGGCCGTCGGGCGAATACGACGCATCGATATTCGCTTGAAGCGATTGCAAATCGCCGTAACGGCCCTTCTCCAGAACGAACTTCAGTTTCCCTGAATTCTTGAATGTTTGCGCATTGCCGTTCCCTTCCCAATCCAACGCGAATGAGCCCGCCAGCTCGTTTGCATTGCCGGAAGCCCTAAGCAGTGGCTGAAGCGATGATAAATTCGCCACACGCGCGGAAACCTTGCCATTGTAATGATAGGGCCGTTGCAGGTTTAGAGTTCCAGTTGCGTTAAAGAAATCGGTGTCGTTCAGAATCGCGCTGCAATCGTTCAGATAGATTACGTCGTTCGAAATCGAACACTGCGTGCTTAGCTGCCGGAAAACCAAATCCCGCATCCTGAGGTTCGACCCAGAAATCGACGCTTGTCCGTTGGCAACCTGTTGTTTCCACGTGATCTGCGCCGCCATTTGCAATGGCCCGCTCAATCTGTTGGGGGAATCTGAAACCCAGAAGTCGCCGGCTTCGGGTGCATTTAAGGCGACGTCCAGCTCCGCGGGTTGCGAAGAAAATTTGCCAACCTCCTGCGGAAGCCGATATCGGCCGCGAACATTTAGTTCGTTCTGATTTCGCCGCAGAGTCAACCGGTCGAGGCCCAGGATGTCATCACTGCCGTTAAGCGATCCTTCTGCTGAATCAATAACGTAATCCCGGTAACGTATGTTGCTAAAACTGAACTCCATTGCAGTGCGAAGATCCGCGAACCATGGCTTCTGCCCTGTAGCCGGGATCGGCTTGTCCGCCGTAGCCTCTCGACCCGCCGTAGCTTTACGCGAAGGCTGGTCGGCGAAGGCGGATGATCCCGGCGGACTCTTTGACGTCGCAATTATCTTGGATGCGCGAAGCGTGGCGTTGAGTTTCTCAACTGTTCCATCCGGAAACCCGACCGAATTCGCGGTCACGCCGAGATCTGCGTCTATCCTCGCATTGACGATGTCGATCTTGCCATTGAACTGAGCCGAGCCGGTCAATCGCAGAGGCGTTCCCGCGGTCAGCTGCTGGAGATCGAGCGCAGTACCGGACATTTCCAGTGTCGCGGGCGTACGGCCAAAATCCTTGATGGCTGAAGGCAATTCGATTGTCCCGTGAAGGTGAAATTCATTCTTGTCCTGAACGATATCGGCTGACCGTAAAGTCGCTCTGCCCTGTTCTGCGGAAACTTCAACAACGCCGCTATTGAAATCGATTTCCGGCTGATGTACGTCGCTTACCTGCAGCGACATCATTCCGCTCCAAGTGCGCGGCAGATCCATCACACCTTTTCCATCGAGAGCAAAGCGCTCGATTTCTCCAGAGAGAGCGCCAGCTGGGAAAATCAGAAATTTGTTCAACGACTCCGCCGCGACCTTTTCAGCAGCCACATGTATCTTCGTATCCAGCGAAGATTCTGTTTCGGTTAATGCGGCCGACGCCGACAATTGGCCACCACCTATGGCGCAAGTGAGAACGATCGCAAGAGTGTGGGCGTCGATATGCGAAGCATCAACATTCAGGAGGTGAATTTGCTCCTGGTCGCTTAGAACCAGATCGCGAAGGACCAGGTTTTTATTCGTGTAGGAGGTTTTTCCGGAAATTTTGGACCAGCTGTCCCCGACGGGCAGTTGCAAATTCTCGATTCGTATTTCGCCCGGACTGCGCGGATTAAAATCAACATCGACATGTTCGGCCATCAAATCGTGCGGCTGCTCTCTGATGATAAGCGTTGCGTCTGCCAGTCGGATTCGTTCCGGAAACAGCTTTGGCAATTCAACTTTTGCAGTCGGTGGTCGCGGCCTCCGCGGAGCCTTGGACGGATTTAAAACAATGCGCGCCGAACGCCCTTCCACATTGTCAAGCAAATGGGAGAGACCGTGCCGCATTAATCCAAACAGACTGTAATCGACGTAGAGATAGTCGATATCGAGCGATTCAATTCCTGAAGGTCCGACAGCAGACGCGTGAAGATTCCGCACGGTGAGATTGCTAAAAGGATTGCCTTCGAGGCGGAAATCGGCCTTCAAGTGTTCCCGGGCAGCGTAACGCAATGCGACCTGCCGGCCGATTGCTAACAGAATTGGACGATGAAAAATTGCGAGAAGCGCCACGCACACAGCAAGCGCCGTCGCTGCGCGGCGCCACCCGCGTCGGTGCGTCTGCACCTCTGCCTGACGGTCTTCGGCCACCAGAGCGACTGTATTTCCACCCTAACAAAGAGCAAAGAGTAAAAGGCTCCAGTCGATTTGCTGTTTGCCTGCCGACTTCGGCATTGCGCGTGAACCCGTCTGGCGTCACGCTTTCCCGGGCACCGACGATGAATCCAGATAAACTTTTCGATTACCTCGACGGAAGATTGCCTGCGGCGGAACGCACAGCGCTCGAAGAGCAATTGATCTCCGATGGGCAATTGCAACGCGAGCTGGCCGTCGCGCGGCGAATTCACACAGCCATGAGCGGCGATTCTCGCGAAGTTCTGTTGCCGGTTGAGGCGGATGTAACCGAGCAAGGTCGCAAAATGGCGCTCCGCGTGGGCGCGGCGTTTATCGTTCTCATGGCTGTTAATGTCGGCATCGGCCTGTGGTTAATTGCGCGACATGAAAGCAAGAGCCCAAATCGGGCGCGGCTTGAAGCGCAAACGCGGCAGCAAATAACGAAATCGCTCGAGCACGCTGCCAAAGCGGCGCTCACGCCTCTGCCATCGCTTGGTGTAAGCGAGATCACAATTTCGGCCGGGCCGGGACGGCTGGAGACTGTGGCGGACGAAGTTGTTGGTGCGGCTGGCCGGTTAGGCGGTTCCGCGACGAAAGGATTTCCAAATCAGCATCGCATCGGCGTGCTTGTCGATCTTCCATCGAATCGCGAACCGGAATTTCGCGCCGCGATTGCTTCAATTGCGGGGACGCCAGCGGCGTCAGCGACCACGAGCGAAGAAACTCCGGGGTCAACAACCCCGGCTGCCGAAAAGGCGAGCTTCGTTGTGCAAATTGTCGAGTCCCCGACAGAGCAATATTGATCGCCAAAAAAAAAATTACGAAGCCCATTAGTGCGATGATTGCGGTCACGTTCGCTTTGCCGGCGGAAAGCTCTGGATTCCTGCGTCGTCTCCACAAACAAACCAGAAGCGATCGCAACGGCGTCAGGGTGATCCACGGCGAGATCGATGGCCGCGCGATCGAGGTTCTCCATACCGGCGTCGGGGAAAAGGTCTGCCGTCAGCGGATGGCGAGCTTCCTTCAGGATCGAGAGTTCAACTATTTGATCAGTGCCGGTTTTGCTGGCGCCCTTAACGATCGACTACAGGCCGGCGATCTCTTGATCGCGGAAAATTTCTCGACCGTTCAACTAACCGAAGCACGCTCAGCCTTTTCAACTCTAGCGATCCACATTGCCGATCTTGTGACAGTGCCGTTGATGATCGACTCCACCGAGGAGCGAAAAAAGATCGCGCAGACCACAGGCGCGGCCGCCGTTGATATGGAGACAGAATTCATTGCGCGCGCCTGCGCCGAGCACGGGATTCCCCTGCTTTCGCTTCGCGCAATCAGCGACACGCCAAGTGAACCTTTCCCGGCCCCGTCGAATATTCTGCTCGACGTTGTGAACCAACGAACCAATCTCGTGAAGCTGTCAGCGTTTTTCTTGACGCGTCCGAACCATGTTCCACGCCTGATTCAGTTCGCGAAAAGGATCGCACGCGCTCGAGAAACTTTGGCGAGTGCAATTGTCGATGTAGCGACGGCTCTGTGAGCCGTCGACGTTATCTCGTTTCGTTACCCAACCGGCCACAGGCCGGTGGCTACAGATTCAGCGGGCAGGCTCGATGTGGACGAGCACGTCGGCAATACGTGAATCGCTTTGCTGGATTGCCCTTTTTACTTGATGCGCAATCTCGTGCCCTTCATACACGGAAATGCTGCCGTCGACTCCGACATGGAGATCGACATAAAAATCCAGCCCCATTTTGCGGGCACGGCATTTCTCCACGTCAATCACGCCAGGGACCGATCTGGCGGTCTGGCGAATGGACCTGACAATTTTGCCGCGCGGCGCGCTATCCATGATTTCATAAAACGCCGGTCGCAAAAGCCGAATGCCATTTGCGGCGATGACGGCGCAGGCGAAAAGCGCCGCCCAATCATCCGCGCTTTGCCAACCACTGCCGCCGATCAGGGCGGCGGAGATGCCGATGAATGCGGCGGCGGACGTAAGCGCATCGCTGCGATGATGCCAGGCATCGGTTTGCACGGCCGTGCTCTCGACGTGGCGCCCGATGCGGTTGACGTAACGGAACAAAATTTCTTTTACCACGATCACCACGATCAATATCCCGAGCGTGAATGGCGCCGGTCCGTGGTGTGGCGTCAAAATTTCGCGCACGCTTTGAATTGCCAAACCGAGTGCGGCTGCGAGAACACCAATGGCCACAATCATCGCGGCGATCGGTTCCGCCTTGCCGTGTCCGTAGGGATGCGTTTCATCTGGCGGACGGGCCGCGAATTTCAATCCGCCCCAAATCACGAACGAGCCAGCGACATCGAGGGCGGACTCGATGCCGTCGGCGATCAGGACGTAGGCGTGGCCGAACAAACCGCCGAGAATTTTCGCCGCGGCGAAAATCAAGTTCACGAGCATGCCGAAAAGCGCGACGCGCGCCCCGGTTTGCAGATTGTTCGCGGAAGCCTGAGGATGCAGCGCCGAAGTCATCGATGAACAAAAGTATAAACGCAGCCGTTTACGAAAGGCACGGAAATCCGGCGGATGTGTTGCGTATTGAATCGCGGCCATGGCCGACGGCGGCCGCGGATGAAGCGGTGGTGCAAATGCGCGCCGCGCCGATCAACCCGGCCGATCTGAACCAGATCGAGGGAAAATATCCGGTGCGACGAGAACTTCCAGCGACGCCTGGGTTCGAAGGCGCGGGAGTCGTTGTCGATGCCGCCACGAACGTTTCGACAATCCGTGCGGGCGCCCTTGTAATCCTGCCGCACAATCTCGGCACCTGGCGCGAGGTCGTTGCGGTGAAAGCGAGCGAGCTGATTGCGGTTCCGCCCGGAATCGAGCCTGTGCATGCCGCCATGTTGAAAATCAATCCGATGACGGCCTGGCGTTTGTTGCATGACTATATCGATCTAAAGAAAGGAGATTGGCTCATTCAAAATGCGGCCAATTCCGCTGCGGGGCGCGCGGTGATTCAAATTGCGCACGAGTTGGGCTACAAAACGGTAAATGTTGTTCGGCGCGCGGAACTGATCGATGAATTGCGCTCAGAAGGTGGCGACGTTGTGTTTGTTGATGGAGAAAACCTTCGTGAGGGCGTAAAAAATGCGACGGGCGATGCACCGATTCGCTTGGGATTGAATGCGGTCGGCGGAGAGAGCGCGTTGCGTTTGGCAAATTGCCTCGCGCCCGGATCGACGTTGGTGACATTCGGTGCGATGGGCTTGCAGCCGCTGAAGATTCCGAACGGCCTGCTCATTTTCAAAGACCTTCGATTCCGTGGAATCTGGATCAACAAATGGTACGATAACGCAACGATCCAAGAGCGAATGGATGCGTTTCGCTCGCTTTTTGAAATGGCAGAGCGCGGTTTGTTGAAAACGAAGATCGAGAAAAGCTACCGGATCGACGATGCCAAAGCTGCCGTGGCGCACGCGGCGCAGAGCAAACGGAGCGGCAAAATTATCTTCGAATTTGGCGAGTGAAGGCCACTCAAGCCAGTCGCACCGCTTTGCTGATCGCTGCGAGCCTGGTCCTTCTCCGTCACGACCCTAAATATTCGAGAGCTATCCCGCAAACTTCGGCAGATCTGTGCGCCCGATTGCTCAAAACCTATTCGGCACGGACACGCTTGTTTTTGAAAATCAGTCGCTGGCCGTGGGTTCGAGCGATCGCGAAGTTAATCGAGCGCATCACGATGCCGGGAATTTTGCTGCATTACGCTTTGCGAAAGAAGAATATCTCCCAACTTGCCCGGGCGGCGCTTATTCATGGAACCAAACAACTCGTCGTAATCGGGGCCGGTTTTGATCCACTGAGTTTGGAATTGCACAGGGAATTTCGGACCGCGCAATTTTTGGAAATCGATCATCCGGCGACACAGGGTCACAAAGTGCGAGCCTTCCCCGAAATCGGCAATCAACGATTTCATTTCATCGCAAACAATCTGAGCAGTGCCGCTCTGGATGAAAACGCATTAAGAAACAGCGGCTTCGAGTCAGCTCAACCCACGTTTTGGATTGCCGAAGGTCTCTTGATGTACTTGCCGGCCGACACTGTTTCGAGGTTGATGATTACGCTAAGAGAATTGAGCGCGCCGGGCAGCCAGTTTGTATTCACATTCATGGAGAAGCAGAGCGATGGCCGAATTCGTTTTCATTCCCAAAGCAAACTCGTCGATTGGTGGCTGAGTCGACGGGGCGAGCCTTTCGTGTGGGGAACAACGCGGCACGAACTGGTCGATTTTGTGCGGCCGTGGCGGATCCTCCGATTTTTTGATCATAATGATTTGCGCGAGATAGATTCCGCTCTGGCGGATGAACCGCTCGCGACCGGCGAGGTGATTTGCCTAGCTGAAATCTGACCAGCACGATTAAGCTCCCGCCGCATGCTAACGCGACGCGAATTCATTCGGACGGCGGCGCTGTTCGCACTGGCGCCCCACGTCCTGGCGCAACGCCGCCAGGAGATTTGGGTAAACGATGTTCATTCGCAACTCAATCGCACTCGCGTCCGCGAACTACTCACACCGCGCGCCAGTGAAGAGCTTGCCCAGATTGTGCGCTCTGCATCGCGAAAAGCTTTGCCCATTTCCGTGTCTGGCTGCCGGCATTCGATGGGTGGCCAGCAATTTGCCACAGACGGCATTTGCGTCGACAGCCGCTCGCTGAATCGGGTGATTTCTTTCGACCGCGAACGCGGTTTGATCGAAGCGGAGGCAGGTATTCAATGGCCCGACTTGATTCGCAATTATCTCGAAACGCAGCGGGACACGGTCCGGCCATGGGGGATCGCCCAGAAGCAAACCGGCGCGGATACATTCACGCTCGGAGGGAGCCTCTCTTCAAATGTGCACGGCCGGGGCCTGGTGATGAAACCGGTGATCTCCAATGTCGAAGCATTCACGCTGATTAATGGGGACGGGAAAATGGTTCGGTGTTCCAGGACCGAAAATGCTGAGCTCTTTCGCCTTGTGATCGGCGGCTACGGTCTCTTCGGAATGATGAACACCGTCACACTTCGGCTTGTCCCCCGTCTAAAACTGCGGCGCGTGGTTGCACTGATCGAGGCAAAAGATTTGGCCAGGCGTTTCGAGGAACGAATTGCGCAAAAGTTTATCTACGGCGATTTTCAATTTTCAGTCGATGAGAAGTCGCCGGACTTTCTCCAGCGCGGTGTGTTTTCTTGCTACGAGCCGATCGACGAACGCGAACCGATTGTCGCCGAGAAAAAGTTGCGTGACGATGACTGGCTGGATCTTCTGCGGCTGGGTTACACCGACCGCGCGAAGGCTTTCAAGCGCTATAGCGACTATTATCTGTCGACCAACGGTCAGACCTATTGGTCGGACACAAATCAGCTCAGCGCCTATCTGCCGAATTATGCCCAGAAGCTGCGGGAGCAACTTGGTGGCGAGGAGTCGAGCCTCATTATTACCGAGATTTATGTTCCGCGCGCAGCCCTGGCAGATTTTCTGGAAAAAGCGGCAGAGTTGCTCCGCTCAAATGGCACGCTGGTGATCTACGGCACAGTGCGTCTCATCGAAAAAGATGACGAGAGTTTTCTGGCCTGGGCAAAAGAATCGTATGCGTGTGTCATCTTCAATCTGCTGACGCCGCACACCGGCGCAGGTATGGAAGCGTCGGCCAGTTCTTTTCGGAGCCTGATTGATTTGGCCATAGCGCGACATGGCAGTTATTACCTCACCTATCATAAATTCGCGAAACCCGAGCAGGTCATGGCTTGTTACCCGCAGTTCAAACAATTTCTCGACCTGAAAAGAAAGTACGATCCCACCGAACGTTTTCAGAGTGATTGGTACCGCTATTATCGGAAACTCTTCGCGAGCTGATTACCAGAGGAGCAGAAGCACGATCACTTTCATGCCGCCGTTTGCCATCATTGCTTTGGTTCTGATTCTCGCACGAGTTCTCGCTCAGCTATGGCTGAACCGACTGAACCAACGATACGTCCTCGCGCACGGGAATGAAGTGCCGCCTGCATTTCGCGGGATCATTGACGAGCCAACGTATCGCCGTTCGATCGATTACACGCTGGCGAAGAGCCGTTTTGGAAATGTCGTCGACGTGTTCGATACCTTAGTGCTCATCGCAGTGCTTTTCAGCGGCGTGTTGTCATGGGCGTTTGGAGCATTCAGCGCGAGCTTCGGCACGTCGATCTGGGCGATGGCTAGTTTCCCCTTACTTGTGGGCATCGCGTTGAGCCTCCTCGGATTGCCCTTCGCCTGGTACGCGCAATTCAAACTCGAAGAGCAATTCGGTTTTAACACTACAACGATAAAGACGTGGATACTCGATCGCATGAAAGGATTTCTGCTCGCGCTGCTGCTCGGCTATCCGCTGCTTGCCCTCGTGTTAAAACTGATCGAGTGGACGGGCGCAAATTGGTGGCTCTGGGCCGCGGCGGCTGTCATCGCCTTTCAAATGCTCCCACTGCTCATCGCGCCGGCGGTCATCATGCCGCTTTTCAACAAGTTCACGCCGCTGCCAGAAGGATCGTTGCGCGAGCGCCTGTTCGACCTGGCGCGGCGTACCGGTTTTCCGACGCGCAGCATCGACGTGATGGATGGCAGCAAACGTTCGCTCCACTCAAACGCTTTCTTTGCCGGGATCGGACGTTTTCGGAAAATCGTTCTGTTCGACACGCTTATCGCGCAACTCACTGAGCCGGAACTGGAATCCGTGCTCGCCCATGAAATTGGCCACTACAAAAAGGGCCACGTAATGAAATTACTCGGCGTTTCCATCACCGCCGTGTTTGTGGCGTTCGGCGCGATCGCATGGCTGGCGCATCAGGACTGGTTTTACCGCGCGTTTGGTTTCGAGCATCACGGAGGCTTTGCTGCCGCAAATGTCGTCCCTGCGATGCTGTTGTTTGGACTGCTGGCCGGGACGATAAGTTTCTGGCTTTCGCCGTTCATCCACATTTGGTCGCGCCGTTTCGAATACGAGGCGGATGCATTCGCGCGTGCGACAACGAGAGAGGCGCAATCACTCATTGAAGCGCTGCGCAAATTGAACAAAAAAAACCTGAGCAATCTCACCCCACACCCGCTCTACAGCGGATTTTATTACTCGCATCCGACCCTGCTCGAACGGGAACGCGCGCTACGAATGGCAGTTAGTATCGGCGCTTGACACAAACGCCGCTACAACGTGCGCTTTTTAATATGTCGAGAGTCATCATCGTCGGCGCGGGCATTAACGGCGTTACAGCTGCGATCGAATTAAAGAAACGCGGCCATGAAGTGACGCTTGTCGACCCGGGACCGCTGCCGCATCCGCTGGCTGCCTCGACTGATATCAGCAAAGCGGTTCGCGCGGCTTACGGCGCCGATGAGGAATACACCGAACTAGCGGAACGCTCGATCAAACTCTGGCGCGAGTGGAATAAGGCATTTGGTGTCGAGCTGTATCACGAGATTGGTGTGATGTTCGTGCGCCAGCGGGAAATGAAGCCGGGCGATTTCGAATACGAAAGTTTCGAAGTATTAGGACAACGCGGACACAAGATCGAGCGCATGAACTCGGCGCGACTGTGGAAGCGTTTTCCGGCGTGGAATCCGGACCTTTGTCCCGATGGCGTTCTTGAATTGGAAGCGGGCTATGTGGAAAGCAGTCTGGTAGTCGCGACGCTGCTTGAGCGCGCCAAATCGCTCGGCATTAAATTGCACCAAGGCGCCAGATTCTCTGAGTTGGATGAAGCCGATGATCGCGTGAAAGGAATTCTGCTTGGCAGCGGGCAGCGAATTTCAGGCGATCTCGTTGTAATGGCTGTCGGCGCATGGACCCCGTACGTATTGCCGTTCACGCGAAACTTCTTCCGCGCGTCTGGGCAACCAGTCTTTCACCTGAAACCCCGGCAACCTGAACTCTTCGCGCCCGAACGGTTTCCGGTTTTCGGCGCGGATATTTCGACGACCGGTTATTACGGATTTCCGCTGAGCCGCGAAGGCGTTGTGAAAATCGCGAACCACGGCCCCGGCCGGGAAATGTCTCCCGAATCTCCGAAGCGCGCCGTCACTCTTCAAGAAGAAGAGAATCTGCGCGAGTTTTTATCATCGACATTTCCAGCGCTCGCCGACGCACCGATTGTATACACACGTATTTGTTTGTACTGCGACACGAACGACGGACATTTTTGGATTGCGCCCGATCCCGATCGCCCAGGATTAATTGTCGCGGCGGGCGATAGCGGACACGGATTCAAGTTTGCGCCGGTCTTGGGCGAAATCATCGCGGACGCAGTCGAGGGAAAATCCAATCCGCTGCTGCAAAAGTTCCGCTGGCGACCGGAAGTCCAGGCCGGAGAACAAAAAGAGGCAGCGCGATTTGAACCAGAACTGTAGCCGCCGGCCTCTGGGTTAACCGATCAGCGCCGCGTTTCACAGAGCGAAACGTTTACGGCGCGTCCTACGCTTTTTGCGCGGGTTCTTTTTTGGGCTGGCGTTTTACCAGCGTGATTTGCTTGATGCGCGCGGAATCGGACGGGCTCCAGGTCGCAACATCGGGATCGTCTTTGAAAGCGTTGTGGACAAGACGCCGTTCGTAAGAATTCATCGGCTCGAGCTGAAGCGAACGACCGGTGATGCGCACGCGGTCAGCCAATTCTCGCACGCGCTGCACGATGCGATCTTCGCGCATAGAACGGTAGTGCTCGCAATCGACGATCACTTTTTCAGCATCCTTGTCTCTGGCTTGCAGCAGTCGATTAAGCAAAAACTGGATAGCATCGAGCGTTTCGCCGTCACGCCCGATCAAGCGGCGGCTTTCTTCCGTATAAATCTGCAGCTTCAAGTTGCCTCCTTCGTTGGTGGTTTCCTCGATTTGCACAACGAAACCGAGATAACCGAGCATGGTATCGAGCAGTTCTTTCGGGGTCATCATCGTTTTCGTTTTCGGGCCGGCGCAACTTTTTCTAGCTTCGGCATGGGTTGATTCTTGTTCTGATAAAATTGCAAAATACTAAAAAGATTTTGAGCGGTGTAATACAATGCCAGAGCCGCCGCAAAATTGTAGCAGATAAATAAAAAGATCAGCGGTGTGAACATCATCACTCGCCGTTGCGTGGCGTCGCCAGTTTTTGGCGTCATAGCCATGAGCCAGATCTGCGTCGCGGCCATGCAGAGGGGGATGATATTGATCGGCCACCCGAGCAACGGCAAATGCGCGATGGTATCTGGTTGAGAAAGATCCTTCACCCATAGAAACTTTGCGTTTCGCAATTCCACCGCCTGACTAAGCATTTTGTAGAGGCCAAAAAAGATCGGAATCTGAATCATCATCGGCAAACAGCCGCCGACCGGATTAATTCCGTACTGTTTGTAAAGCTTCATCACCTCCTGATTCATCCGGGTTGGATCATCTTTGTATTTTTCCTTCAGCTCCTGCATTTTCGGCGAGAGCGCGGCCATTTGGCGCATGGAACGATTCGCTCTGTTTTGAATCGGCCAGAGCGTGAGCTTGATGATGGTGGTGAGAGCCAGGATGGCGAGGCCATAGTCGTGCAGCCAGCTATGCAACAGGTTCATGAAGTTCAGAAGGAACTGGCAGACCAGTTTGAACATCCCGAAGTCCATTATTTCGGCTTCGTTGTGCGGAAGTTGCGCGAGGCGATGGTAAAGTTTCGGGCCGGCGTAGATTTCGAAACGTGCGTTGTAAGTTTGCCCGGGCTGCAACTCAAAGCCCGGCATACCGAGCGCCCCTTCAACGGCGGGCAGTTTTTGGTCGGGCGCGCGTTCGATATCGAAACGCCGGCCCCAAACCTGATTGGCCTTGGCCGTGAGAGGCGCCAGCAACGTTGTGAAAAACTGATTGCTTACGGCGACCCATTCTGCGCCCGCGATATTTTCCTGATAAAATGGTCGCGCGGCCCGCTGGCCCATGCCAAGAAAGCCGCCACTGCTGCCAAACCAGCCGACATCGACGCCTTTCGCCTTTCCACCGATGCACCAGACCAGCCGCGTGTAATACGGGTAATCCTTCGGGTGAATCGGAGCCGCAGCCCCCAGCGCAACAAAGTAACCCGCGCTTCGGTAGGGTTTCGCGCCGCGATTCTCAAGATCGACATCCATTTCAGCGACAAAGTTGTCTTTATTCTCCGGAGATTGTTGAAAGAAGAACTTCTTCCGAATAGAGACCTGCTCGGCGGTTGTGTGCTCGAACCGCACCACGGAATCCGACTCGCCAGATGCGGTGAATTCGGGAAGCGCCGGCGCGGATGGTTGCTCAATGAGCGCGCCGATCGGTGCGCTCTCGGCTGAATTCAAGACAACGCGTTGCCCGTTTTCGGCGACCTGCTTGAGCAAGACCGCCTCCTTGATGCCACCACCGCGATTTGTGAGGCGTAGTTCGACGTCCGAATTGCGCAGCGTTTCTATTTTCTCGGGGAAGCTGGGAACTGCTTCGGCAGCTTTCGGCGCAACTTCAGGAGCGGCGATCGGCGTTGGAGAAGCGATCGCTGCCGTGGGCGAAACGTGTTCCGGTGTAACAGTGATCGGCGCAGGTTTCGGCGGCGTCTGTTTTACCAGATAGAGCTCCCACAGAACGAGCCCAATCACGCAAAGAACAACGACAATCCACGCAGTTCGATCCATAAAAAATCATGCCGGAGCGGCTATTCACAAACGTTGGAACAACGACTTCCCGTCTGTGCGGCCAGCTGGTCCTCGCGAGCTGCGACCTTGCGGCACTCCTTTTCCGGCGCCGGCACCGGATCGTGTCCGCAACCACCCCAGGGTTGGCACCGCGCCAGGCGCTTCAATCCCAGCCAGCTTCCACAGGCGACGCCATGTATCTCAATCGCTTCCAAAAAATACGCCGAACAGGTTGGCGTAAATCGGCAACCTGAACCGGGACCGCAAATCAAGGTGAGGAGCGGCGAGAACGTACATTGGTAAATGCGAATAAAAAAACGAACCAAACTGAGCATCAGAGCGCTAGGATAGAAGCGCGCTTTGCCAGACGCAACCATTCATCTTCCAGCGCACGATAACTCGCTTTCGGGGCATCGCGTCTGGCGATGAGCACAATCCAAAAGCCTTCCCGCAAATCATGCTGATGCTTGCGCACAATTTCGCGCAGACAGCGTCGAACACGATTGCGAACGACTGCCCCTCCAAGGCGCCGGCTCGTAACAAAGCCGACGCGCGACGCGCCAGAATTTTGCACAGCGAGAGCGCCGAGCACCATGAACTTACCGCGCTCAGGATGGCCTCGTTGTTTTACATCAGCAAACTCCGAACTGCGCGTTAAGCGCCGCGTTTTGGGGAAAGAAAGCGTGCGGGTTTGCAGCATGGCGATTTCCGATCTGCACCACAACAGTACCGGCTCTGTGCCTGTACAGCAAAGTCGTCCCTCGAAGAGCATTCGAGGGAGGACTCTGCAGGTGAACCGCCCGAAACCTTAGGGTGATGGCGAAGAAGTCGTCGTCGTACTAGACTCGGTCTTCGTTTCGCTGCTGGGCGCAGTTTTATTGATGGTCGTGTTCGTCTCCGTCTTGCTCGATGTAGCCGGAGATGGATTCACAACGGTTGTATTGCTTTCCTTTTTCTCGCTAGGCGGATTAGTAACGGTCGTCTCCTTTTGTTCGCAGGCGGACAGCATTGCTAGTCCAGCCAAGAGGCAAATGTACCTTTTCATACCTCTGAATCGACTTTCGTGATCGGTTTAGCCGCAATCAGGGAGTTGGCGATTCAGCTGGCGACGTGCCGGATTCTGCTGGTGACGTACTCGTGGACTCTGGGCTGGTCGCAGCCGGGCTGGTTGTTTCCGTTGTCGTTGCCGGAGTCGTGGCAGCTGGGCTTGCCGCAGGCTCCGTAGTTTCGGTCTTTTGCTCGCACGCCGCAAGAAGCGCGGCACTGGCCAGGATGCAGATGTATTTTTTCATAGTTATTATTGGAAAGGGCATATTGGTTTAATTGATTAATCGGAGCAAGACGCTTTTTGGCCCTGCGGAAATTTATTTTTCATCCGCAAATGCTTGATAATCGCGGATTAAAGCGGGACCTCGTATTTGAGGTCATGCGCTTCAGCCACCGCGCGGCAAGTAAGCCGCCCGTCGCGCGTATTGATGCCACCAATCAAGGCAGGTTGTTTTTTGCACGCGCCTTCCAAGTCTAAATCCGCGAGCAATTCGATGTAACGATAGGTAACGTTGGTAAGCGCCTGCGTTGCGGTGCGCGCGTAAGCGGCGGGCATGTTGGCCACGCAATAGTGGGTAACGCCTTCTTCGACATAAACCGGGTTGAGGTGCGTGGTTGGTCGGGAAGTTTCAGCGCAACCGCCTTGATCAATGGAGATATCCACTAGCACACTTCCTGGCTTCATTTTTTTCAACATCGCACGCGTGATTAACTTTGGAGCTTTTGCTCCCGGCAACAGCACCGCACCGACTAGCAGATCGCAATCTGGCATCAACTCATGCAAATTCGCTTCGCTTGAATAGAGCGTGTTCGCGTTCCCCATCGCAAGATCGAGATAACGCAACCGCTCGAGATCGACGTCAAGTATTGTTACATCGGCGCCAAGACCGGTCGCCATGCGGGCGGCATTTACCCCCGAAGTCCCACCTCCGACCACGACAACTCGCCCAGGCAAAACTCCCGGCACCCCGCCAAGCAACACCCCGCTGCCGCCATTATATTTGGCGAGAAAATTCGCGCCCATCACCACCGACATGCGGCCGGCGATCTCGCTCATCGGTTCGAGCAGCGGCAAACGATTGTTGGTCTGGATCGTTTCATAGGCGACCGCAGTCACACCCGATTTCAGCAGTGCCTCGGTGAGCGATTTGCTCGCAGCCAGATGCAAATAGGTGAAAAGAATCTGACCCTTGCGCAACAGCGGAAGCTCTGCCTCCAGTGGCTCCTTCACCTTCACAATCATGTCGGCGCGCGCAAAAACCTCTTTCGCTTCAGCGACAATCTCAGCGCCGGCCTTGACGTAGTCTTCGTCCGCATAACCAGAGCCGATCCCGGCATTTTTTTCTACCAGTACCGAATGACCGCGCCGGACGAGTTGATTCGCAGCCGACGGCAGCAAGGCGACACGCTGCTCTTGCTCTTTAATTTCTTTTGGGACACCGATGATCATCTACGAAAGTGAATGGTGATAAGTGATCAGCGAATAGTGGTAAAGCGAAATCCAGTGACACGACTAGCTGAATTTTCTATTCACCAGTCACCGGTCACTATTCACTAATTCAGCGACGGATCATCCGGCGCCGCCGCCAGCATTTTATACCACGGCCCCAAACTGCGCATGATATCGAACCAGAGTTTCGGCAGCCGATCGAGCTTAAGCACGGAAGGAGTGGGCTTTTGCAGAAGCCATGCCTTCTGCATCATCTCCGCTTCGAGCTGACCCGCTTCCCAGCCTGCATACCCGACAAACGCGCAGATCGTGGCCGGGCTTTTCTGATCAACCACATCGCTCGCCTCCTCCAAACCAACATTGTGATTGAGCTTTAGCCCTTTGCTTTTCTGCCATTCGAATGCCGCGAACATCAGTTGGTTTTTCCCGACCGGCCCGCCGAGAAAAACAGGCACCTCGGCAAGGTTCGCAGGCGGTGTCTCCGTGACTAGATCGGCGACCTGTCTGTCAAGCGGGCGATTAATGATCACGCCCAGGGCGCCGTCCTTTGGATCGTGCGCAGAAATAAACAGCACTGCCCGTCGAAAATTCGGATCGAGCATATTGGGATGAGCAACCAGCAGTGAACCCGCGAGGCTGCCTCGGGATCCATCATCCAGATTACGCATGTAAAAACTAGAAACCTTGAAGACCGCTTGCGCAAGCTGGATCACCGCGCTCAGTCGAAAGATCCGCCATCGGCGCCCGGCGCGGCAATATCTTCCTTGCAACCCGCGCGACCTTCGGAAAATTTCATGCAAAATCTTGTTGCGACGACCCAGAAGCTCGTTTAGTAGCCTCGAAGTTTTCCACGATTGTTCTGGGGGGAACAGCCGCCCTTCACGCCTATCGGGCGTGGGGGGCGGTACTTTTTTGGAGTAAGCAAAAACTTCCAACTCCGAAAGGATTCGCGAGCAGGCAGCTCAACGCCCAACATCCAACGTCCAAGATTCCACGATGACCGTTGGGCGTTGGATGTTGGACGTTGGATGTTGAGTGCTGGAACATCATCCAGGTTTAAAGAGACTGCACCGTTGTCACAGCGTTTCCTCATTCGTCATTTGTCATTCGTCATTAATTCGGCATTCGTCATTCGTGCTTCGCCGCGTATAAACCAACGTAAAACGCGGGGAGCGAGTTCATGTTTACGCGGCTTCGTCATTCCATTTTAAGATCGGGACGAATCTCCTGGCCAATTGCGCTCACGCTGATGGCGCTCATCATCGCGGCTGTCGTCCTGATCGTCTTCCTCCGGTTGGAAACCTGGCCAGCGCGCACAGCACAGCAAAGCACAGCCGGGCTCGAGAGGCTGGGAAAGGATTTGCGCGCTGCTTTTATCGACATCGCGCACTTGCAGCCGCGCATCACCATCAACAACCGGGTTTACATGGAACAAACCATGCCGGTGAGCGAGCTGGTAGTTTTATCGCGCCGGATCGAGGTCGAACATGAACTGTTGCATACCTGGGCGGGCAGCTCCAAGCGGGTAAAACTGCATGGCACGTTCAACGTTAAAGCCGGCTTTGATTTGCGGCAGAATCTTTCAATCGATATTCGACCAAACGAGATCATCGTTCAGCTTCCGCCCGCGCAGATTCTGGGTATCGAGGAAGTCCAGATGGACGTCCTCGCGTTTGAAAATGGGTTCTGGAACCGAATCTCCGGAGAGGATGTGCAAAACGAACTGTCCATCTTGCCTCAGCTCGCCCGGGAAAAAGCTGTGGAAAGTGATTTGTCGGCCGAAGCCGAACGCACGTTGCAGCGACAACTCAACGAACGCATTCACGCCCGGCAGCCGGTGCATTTGGTTTTCACCAACGAGAGGAAAAGTGAATAGTGACGGGCGAATAGTGAAAGGTGTTCAATCGCCGACTCGTTTCACTAATCATCACTGACTGATCACGCCCTTGCCAACCGATGTCGTTCAAGAATCGATTCTTTCTCGTTATTCTGCTGATTCTGCTCGCGGCCCTGTCTGTGATGTGGCTTACGCCTTTCGCCCTTTCCAATGGCGTTCGGTCGTGGATCTGGTGGAAAGCCCGCCACGAAGGACTCATTGTTAACATCGACAAGATCGACGCGCCGTTTCTGCGCCCGATCGTGGTCCGTGGCCTCCGAGTGAAGAGCGCGCCAGAAAACGCATTCCGCATTGATCTCACTGTAACGGAAGCGAGCTTCGATCTGAATCTTAGGTGCATCCTGCTTCGGATGCGTGGCCGCGCCATTCGCGATCTAATGATTCAAGGTCTGCACGGCGAATTACGCCGTAGCAATCCACCTGGTCGGGCCCTAACGCAGAGCGGTTGGACAACACTCCACAAATTGCTCCCCCAGAATATCAACATCGCCAGCTCGGACATTCGCGTCGAAGACGGGCCGACAATGATCTTGCTGCGAAACGGTTCTCTGTCCGCGAGCGAAACGGAAGCGGGGCGATTTGGCGCTGGCGAGGTAATGATTTCGTCGCCCTGGTTTCGTCAAACTTTTTCACAATTACGCGGTGCGACTAACTGGCAGGACAATCGACTGACACTCGCTGGACTCACGTTAACGCGTGGCCTCGATCTTCAATCAATTACCGCTGACTTATCGCGTATCGGCAATCAGCGTGTCGGTTTGGAATTTGATGCAGATACGTTCGGCGGAAAAATTCGCGGGAACATTTCGCATTGGTGGCGCCCGCAGCATTCCAATTGGAAGATCGCCGGTTCGGCCACTGACATTTCCCTCGCGCAAACATCGGAGGCGATCGGATTCACCGATCGCGTCGACGGTTTGCTTCACGCTTGCAGTTTCACTTTTCGTGGAAACTTGACCGAGCCGGCTCGGGCAACTGCGTCGCTCTGGGCTGAACTAACCAGGCTCACCTGGCGCAATCGCACGGCCGAAAAAATCATGCTCGGCGCTGCGCTCTACAATCGGCAGATCCAACTCCAACAGCTTTACGTAAAACAAAAAGAAAACGAGCTCACCTTGAGCGGCGAGGCCTCGGCCCCCGCCAACTCATCCGACTGGCTCAGCCCGGATTTTCGCGGCGATATTTCCGCATCAATCAACCAACTCGGCGATTTCGCGGCTCTTTTCGGCGCAAGCGCAGGCGACTTTGCAGGAAAAATCGCGATTGAGGGAACGATGAACACGCGCAATCGCAAATTTGGCGGACATCTTATATTCGACGGGGCATCGCTCACACTTTTCAAAACCGCAATCGACACCTTGAGCGCGAGGCTGAATCTAAAAGCGACCGAGTTGGAGATCGAACAATTAGATCTGAAACGCAGGAACGACTCCCTCAGCGCACAAGGCAAAATCGACATGTCGCACGAGCATAGCTATTCGGGAGCGATCAACGCCATGGTTGATAATCTGGCCGACTATTTGTCGATCTTCCGCGGGCCGGCTAAGAACCAATCGAAGCCGGCACCGGCGAACGTTCAAATAGCACTCACCTCCAACAAGTGGGCGGTACGCGGCGCGATCAGTCCGCCAAATTCGAGCCCGATTAATTTCACGGCTAATTTCCCTCTGCGCGTCGGAACAGATTGGAACGCTTTTCTGGTATCTCCGCTCAACGTAACGCTCGATTTTCCGTCAATCTTCCTTGCAAACACGCCCCAATTTTTTTACCCGGAAATTCTCCGCGACGGTATTCTGAGCGGAAACATTTCTCTTTCTGGAACATTGCAACATCCGTGGATCACCGGCGACGTGCAGCTCTTGAATGGAACGTTGTCCGGCGGCGGCCGGACTTCTTTCAATCTCACCGAAGCGAGCAGTCGCGTCTCTTTCACGGGAAATAGTGCGTCGCTGGACTTTCTAAGTGCCACAACGAAAGACGTCGATCTTTCACTTC
>WNGF01010598.1_pt1 | contig 20549 bp, 18 predicted proteins | sample 5400641 | NCBI WGS metagenome assembly WNGF01 (sample SAMN13153371, study PRJNA577476) | soil metagenome | isolation source: 80 cm soil or saprolite under grassland replicate 2 | place: USA:California | collected 2016-06-15
TTCGGGTCCGTACTGCGTGAGGACTTCGGGCCGGACAGCGACATCGATGTCCTCGTTGAATTCGAGGCCGGCCGTGTCCCGGGCCTGGCCTTCATCCGGCTGGAGCAGGACCTGTCGACCCTCCTGGGCGGGCGTCGTGTCGATCTCGTGACACCGAAGTTCCTGAATGAGCGCATTCGGGGCCGCGTGCTCGCCGACGCCGAAGTCCAGTATGGCGAGGGATGATGCGGTCTACGTCGGCCACTTGCTGGACACCGCGCGCAAGGTGGTCGAGAAAGTCGAACGGAGGAGTCGCGCGGACTTCGACGCGGACGAGAATCTCCGCCTCGCCCTTGCTTATCTCATCCAGATAATTGGGGAGGCGGCGAGCCGAGTCTCCTCGGCGTTCCGAGAGGCGCACGCAGAGGTCCCCTGGTCTGAAATCATCGGCATGCGTCACAAGATCGTTCATGACTACCTCGGAGTGGACTACGACGTCGTGTGGGAGGTCGTGACCGCAGACCTGCCCGTCTTGGCTGGCACATTGGAGCGGATCGCATAATGTTCGTTCCGCCGCTGTGCCCGCCGGTGGGCACCCTGCCGCGGTCGTCGCCGGTCCGTTCTTCGGAGCCCGGAAGACACCGGCCCGCGCATTGGAGCACGGTACAAACACCGACCAACTCTCGAGATGAGAGACTTGGGTCAGCGCCGAGCGCTTGACCTCGCGGCACCCGATCCCCCGACTACTGAGGAAGCTCGCCATCGCGTCGCGGCTGAACAAGGGCGAACTCTTCCGCGGAACAGGCTCGGCCGAAGCAGCAATGCGTTCTCTCGATCTCGTCGGCGTGCCTGGTCGGGTACAATCCCCGGCGCGCGGGGGCCGGCGCGGTCGAGGGGGGCGCGCGTGAGCTCGACGCAGAAAGAAAGAGCCCGGACCTTGCGGCCCGGGCTCCTTGCTGCGCGGCCTCGCGTCCGGTTCGAGGTTTACTTCAGGATGATGTTCGCCGTCGCCGTGCCACCGAGCGGCGAGGTGACGCTGATCGCCTTCGGCGTCGTGCACCAGAACCCGGTGGAGTTGCCGCCGGTGTTGCCCGGATTGAGGAGGCCGGCGCTGGTCAAGATGGCGTCGAACACCCAGTTGCCGAGGGCGTCCACGGGGGCCGTGCCGACGACGGAGCCGGCCGCGTTGCCCGTGCAGGCGCCAGCGACCTTATAGGTGCCGCCGGTGTAGGCGAGCGTGAGCGTCTGGCTGGCGCGGACGCTATCGGTGCCGGTCACGACCCAGCGGTTCTTGCTCACGATGTACTGAGACTTCGTGACGACGATGGCCTCCGTCGCGCCGACGGTCACGGTCACCGTGGCCGCGTTGGCCGACTGTGCACCCACCTGATCCTGCGCCTTGTAGGTGAAGGTGAAGCTACCGGTCGCCGTCGGTGTGAAGGTCACAGACCCACCGGCGCAGACCGTGCCGACCGTGGCGGCCGCGCCGCCGTTGCACGTCAGCGTGGCGCTAGCAGCCGGCGCCGTCACGATCACGGCCGCAGCGAGGTCCGCCGCGCCGTCCGGGTCGGTGTCGTTGGCGAGCACGTTGATCGTGACCGCCCTGTTGTTGGGAGCGCCGGCCGTGTCATTGTTCGCAACCGGGACATCGTTCACGGGGGTGATGATGACCGTGAGGTACCCTTCGGGCGAGACGGCCGTCCCGACCGTCACCGTGTAGCCGACGATGTCGGTGCCGTTCGCGTTCGGGTTCGGGGTGTAGCTGATCGTCTGATCAAGAGGATTGACGCTTGCGGAGCCGAGACGCGGTGCCGCGGTGATGGTCACGGTCGCGCCGGCCGGCAGCGCGCCGCCGTTGAGGGTGTCGTTGGCCAACACCGCGACTGTTACTGCGGTGTCCTCGGGGGTCGTCACGCTGTCGGCGTTAGCCACGGGGACGGTCGAGCTCACCGGGGTGCCGACGCCCGTGGTCGTGTCGAGGGAGGCGACACCGCCCCTCGTCGAAGCCACCGTCACCTTGGCTGGCGGCGCGCCGAGCGGCGAAACTACCACCGAGCCGCCGGTGAGCACCGCCGGCACCTGGGTCACCACCCCCGTGACAGGATCGGTAAATGGAACGGTGTACCCGGACAGGGTCAGCACTGGCTGGTTAACCGTGTCCGACGAAGCCGCCGAGACCGTAAGGGTCCCGCCGTTGCTAGCCGGATCCCACATGACATTGGCCCAGTTGATGTGGACGGCGTCCGACACGTCCCCCAGGAAGTAGGCCGGCACGACGGCCCCGGTCGCGTTGCGCGCGTTGAGGTCCTGCACGCACACCTGGGCCGGGATGACCGCAGGCGCGTTCTGCCCCCACCAGTTGCTGACACCATCATTGAACATCTGGAAGTACTGGAGGGGGGCCGCTCCTCCCGCCGCAGCCACCGGCGGGCCGGTCACAGCGCCGGTCACGGGGTCCGTCGCGCAGGGCGCGTCGTAGTACCCGAGATCGGGCACGGACGCAGACGGGACTGGGGCAGCGGGCAGTCGCCCCTGGACGGTATGGGTGGCGGTCGCGAAGACGTCCAGCTTGTTGCCGGTCGCGCTGGCCGCGTAGCTCGCGCGGTTCACCGTCACCCGACCGGGAAGCGCGTTCGCCATGACCCGGCCGCCCATTGCGAAGTTCTCTTCATGGATGACTACGGACCCGCCTGGGCCCTCGATGCGGAAGACGTTGTGGTTGTACGTGACGCCATCGTTGCCGACGAACGGAGGCAGCGGGCTGCCGGTCACGGTCCCGATGCGCGCCGGATCGGCGATGTACTTCTTCCCCGTAGCCGGGTACGGCGTGGTCGTGCCGGTGTTGATGAGGATGTCATGCCAGGGATCCTGCCCGGCCACCAGGTCCGGAATCGGAGGCACCTCGGCGCCGCCTGGGGTCGCCGACGGCAGCAGGAACGGCCCGACTTGCGAGTTCAGCACGCACTCGAAGCCCGCGCAGTTGATGCCGATGTCCGAGGTGAAGAAGAGCCTGTCTCCGGCCGTCAGGCCGGGGAAGTCGAAGTCGCCGAACGGCGTGTACACCTTGTAGTCGCCGGTCGCCGGCAGGCTCGTGTGGGTGATGCGCAGGCGGCCGAAGACGATCTGGTCGCCGGCGATGGCGGGGCCGACGCTGAAGGCGCCCTCCAGGGCGAGAACCAGTTGCCCGCCGGTTCTGACGCCCGCAGTGGCGATCCAGTAGAAGTGCTCCTCAGAGAAGTTGGTGAACGGCGTCTCCGGCGCCGCCCCATTCGGGACGTCCACTGGCAGGATCGTGCACCAGCCGCCGTTCAGTTCTGCCTGGTTGATCGGCATGCAGAACTCCATCCCCAGGCCCGTCGTGTCCTGATACCACGCGGGATATCCTCCAGTCGCAGCGGTCACGGGGCCGACCCGTTCGAGTGCGGCGTGCGCGGCGGGCACAGCGCCCGCGAGCAGAACTGCCAAGACCACAAGCGTGCTGAGGAAACGTGTTCGCATCTCTCATCCTCCTGTGAATTGGGTTGAGCTGCGCTTGAACCGCGGTGAGCTACGTCGGGCTAGAGCCGCCGCGCGTCGCGCGGCGCCGCTTAGCAGCCTGCCGGTCCGGTGTCGCGGACGGCATGAGCCAAGGTCTCCAGAAAAGTAAGCGAGTCGGCTCAGAGGCGGGGGTGGCGAGAGCTACCGGGAACTTGTTGTGGCGAGACGGCAGCGAACATGGACACGAGCTACTCATCACTTCTACGAGGATAGGCTGGGCACAGTGGTCCGGTAAGCCGGTGAACCCCGGGATGGGAGCGGGGGAGATCCCGGTAGTCGAGTGAGGGAAATCCCGGGGGTCGGGGGCTCAGGTGGGCCAGGCCCCTTCGGATGGCATAGCGGACCAGCGGGCCCTGAGAGGGTCTCTAGCGCGGGTTATTCACGAGTATTGATCGCGAGACCGGGCGGGTGGCAGGACCCGCCCGCCTCACGCGTGATCCGCTCGTTAATTCGTTACAGTAATAATGTGGGCTACCGAGCACTTCTGGGTGATCGGGCGTCTAACCGAGCCAATGGTCGGCGAGCACCGAGGGCATGGAGCGTTCCCGCCCTTATCGGATTTGCCTCGAACGCTCGCGCCACTTCTTCAGCTCGGGCTCGACGACCTGCTCTCGGCAGGTGGGACAGACGCTATGGCTGAATGTCGTCTCGGACCGCTCTCGGATGTACGCCTCGATCTGCTGCCAGTAGCTCTGGCCATTCCGGATTCGCTTGCAGTAGGCGCAGATTGGCAGGAGCCCCTGCAGCCGCTTGACCTGCTGGAGGGCCGCTGCTCTGCTGAAGCGTGATGATCCGCTCACCGGCCTGAACGCGCGCCCGCAGCTCTTCGGGGAAGAATGGCTTGGTGACGAAATCGTCGGCTCCCGCGCGAAGGGCCTCTACGATGTCAGCCTTCTGGTCCCTGGAGGTGACCATGATCAGGTACGTCCCGCCCGCCGCTCCGCCGGCCGCCCGCGCCTGCCGGCATACCTCGATCCCTGTCATGCCCGGCATCATCCAATCCAGAATCGCCGCCGGCGGTGGGCTCTCGCCCTGGAGGATGTCCCACGCCTGACTCCCGTCCGAGACTGCCACGACCTCGTATCCCCACGTGGACAAGGTGCGCTCGAGGAGGTGACGCGCCATGGTGTCATCGTCGGCGATCAGGATCTTCATGTCATTCCTCGCCGGCTACACACGCAAGCAGCCCGCTCAGTTCGCGCTCGAGCGGCGCCAACAGCGTCAGCGCGCCGTCCAGACCCCCGTCTCTTCCCAGCTCCTCCAGCCGCTCCGCAAGGGACGCCGCCGGGACGGCTCCCATGGTGCGAAGCTCACCTTTCAGCATGTGCGCCACGCGCGTCAGTTCCGCGACATCCGCACGGGCGATGGCATCCCTCAGCGCCTGGATGTGGGCGGGACCGTCCGCGACGAAGATCGCGAGCAGCTCTGACAGCAGCTGCCGGTCGCCCCCCACGTAGGCGAGCGCGGCGGCCGGGTTCCACCGCGATGCGCCGAGTCCGATTTGCATCGACAAGGTCATGCTTCCCTCCTCAGACACGCTATTGGTTGCGCAGCTTCCGCCACACTGTTCCGACGACGGCGTAGCAGGCAAGACCCCTGCCAGACAGCGCCCAGCCAAGGAAAGCTCAGGAATGAAGAGCTTGCGCGGGGGCATGATCGGCTGAACCGCTCTCGGCGATGCCCAAAAATGGCACTGCTGACGTACGATGGCACGAGGCCCTCCACGCCGGGAGGGATCCGGTCGTGGCCGCCGGCCGCGTCTCCGGAGTCCTTTGCCCTCGATGAGGAGTACGCTACCTTAGCGGGGATTATTCATTCACGAGCATGAACGCGCGACCGGGTGGGTGGCGCCGGTGCGGCTTCCGGCCGGCCGGGCGGAGTGGGACCCCCGAGTCCCGTCCGCAGCTCGAAGAGCTGCGTTCGGGCGAGCGGGTGACGGAGCCTGGCTGGCCGGAAGCCGCACCGGAGTCAGGACCCGCCCGCCTCACGCGTGATCTGCTCTTGGACAATGTGGGTTAGCACCATGGCCGACGAACGGCGGCCCGACCGAGACGATGCCGGCGCAAGCGATGAGATCAGGGATCGTCTCCGAGAGAGCGAGGCCCTGCTCGCCATCTCGGCGACGGTCAGCTCCACCCTCGACCTGCGCGAAGCGCTCCGGCGGATCTGCCGGGAGCTGACGCTGCTGCTCGGTGCCGACACCGGCGCCGGCTACCTCCACGACGCCGCGTCCGATCAGCTCTCGCCAGTCGCGGGCTACCGCGTCCCGAAGGATCTGCTCGCCACGCTCCTCGCGGCGCCGCTGCCGCTGCGGGAGCAGGGGTTCTACGTCCCCCTCTGGAAGGAGCGTCGCCCGATCTTCTCCGATGATGTCGCCGCGGACCCTCGCTTCAGCCACGAGCTGTTCCGCCTGTTCCGCCACCAGTCCGGGCTCCTTCTGCCTCTCGTGCTCGACGACGCCGTGGCGGGAGCCTTCTACCTGGTGTGGTGGAAGGAGTGTCGGCGGTTGACGGAGCGGGAACTCGCGCTGGTGGCCACGGTCGCGGGACAGGTCGCGACGCTGCTTCGCAACGCCGCGCTCTTCGAGAAGGCGGAGCGTGAGCGACTGCACCTCGAGACCATGTACGAGATCTCGCGGCGGCTGGCCGCGGTCCAGGACACGGCCGAGCTTCTCTCCCTCCTGGTCAACGAGGCCGCCGGGCTCCTGGGCGTCGAGGCCGGCGGTATCCGGCTGCTCGAGGGCGATGACCTCGTGGTCGGCGCTCGGACGGAGTCGGCCGCGCCCCTCATGGCACGGGCGCGGATCAAGGTCGGGGAGGGGCTGAGCGGCCGGGTCGTGGCGACGGGCGAGCCGGTGGCGGTGGAGGACCTCGTCGACGACACGCGCTTCGACGCCGCCGGCAAGCGCGGCGCGCTCGAGCAGGGGTTCCACGGCTTCCTCGGGGTCCCGCTGCGACTCCACGGGCGGGTGATCGGCACGTTGAACGTCTACACCAAGGCGCGACGCCGCTTCAAGACCGACGAGATCTCCCTGCTGTCGGCCCTCGCCGATCAGGCCTCGCTGGCCATCCACAAGGCCCGCCTCCTGCGCGAGGCAGAGGACGCGCGGCGGGTGGTCGAAGGCCTCCACCGGGTGGCCGTGTCCATACAGGCTGCGCGGGAGCGGGACCAGCGGCTCGAGGCCTTCACCCGGGGCGCCCACGAGGCGGTGGGCTTCGACCGCGTCTCGGTGCTGCTGGCGACGGCCGACGGCGCCCGCCTCGAACTGGTGACGACCTTCGGCGACGAAGGAAGCTTTCCGCCCACAAGCTTCCCGCTCTCTCCCGCGGCCGGCCCGTTCTTCCAGGTGGTCCAGACACGCCGCCCCCTGGCCGTGCTGGACGACGGCGATCTCCAGCGCCTGCTGCCGCTCGACCCCATGTACGCGGACCATCCCTACTTCCGCACCAAGCGCTTCGTGGCCGCCCCCCTCGCGGTGGGCGAGCGAGTGGTCGGGGTGGCCGTGGCGGACAACAAGCGCAGCCGGCGGCCGATCCCCCGGGCCAGCGTCGAGCCCTTCGCCCTGCTCTGCCAGCAGCTCGCGCTGGCGCTGGAGGAGGCGCGCCTGAACGCCGAGAGCCTGGCCCGGGAGCGGGAGGCCACCAAGCTCTACGCGGTCACGAGCGGGCTCGCCTCGAGCCTGGACCTGGACCGAATCCTCGACCACATCGCGGCGAACACCGTGGAGCTGCTGGGTTCGGACGCCGCCGGCATCTACATGTACGACGCGGCTCGCGGGGGCTTGACGTTCCGCCGGGGGCTCAACCTCGACCCCCGGATGATTCGCGAGCTCGTGCTCAAGCCCGGGGAGGGTGTCGCCGGCCGCGCCTACCAGGAGCGGCGCGCGGCCTGGACCGCCGATCGGCTGGCCGATCCGTCCCTCGCTTACACGCCCGCAGCGGACGACCTGATCAGTGGTGCGTTCCGCCGTGGCCCGGTAGCGGCGGCCTCCCCGCGCGCCTATCTGGCCGTGCCGATCGTGATCCGCGGCCTAGTCCACGGCGTCCTGATGGACTACTTCTTCGAGCCCCACGAGTTCTCCGCGAAGGAGGTGCAGCTCCTGTCGACGCTGGCCGATCACGCGGCCATCGCCATGGATAACGCGCGCCACTACGAGGAGATGCGCACCCAGCAGACGCGCCTGGCGCAGATCTTTGACTCCACCTCCGACGGGATCGTGCTCGTGAGCCGGTCCGGGCGCATCGAGGCCGCCAACCGCCGGGCAGGAGAGCTGCTCGACTTCGATCCGGACGAGGTGCTCGGCCTCGAGCTGGGCGAGCTGGTGGAGGGCTATCGGGCGGCGATTCCCGACTACGACCGCGCGTTCGCGGCGCTCCGATCGCTCACGGAGGAGCCGGACCGCGAGGCCCAGGGCGACCTCGAGCTCCGCGCGAGGAAGCGCGTCCTGCACTGGGTGGCCCAGCCGACGCGGAGCGCGTCGGGGGCGACCGTGGGATCCACGCTGACGTTCCAGGACGTCACCCACGAGCGCGAGGTGAGCCAGATGAAGTCCGACTTCGTCTCCTTCGTGACGCACCAGCTCCGGACGCCGCTGGCCGGGATCAAGTGGATGCTCGAGCTGGCGGCCCAGGAGGCGGGCGTCCCGCCGGACGCGGGCTCGTACGTGCAGGACGCCCGCGAGGCGGCCCAGCGGCTGATCGGGCTGGTCAACGATCTGCTCGACGTCTCCCGTCTCGAGCGCGGCAAGCTCACCATCGCGCCCCAGGCGGTTCAGCTCGGCGAGTTGACGCGGAGCGTGCTCGGCGAGACCAGCCTACTCGTCGAGGAGCGAGGCCATCGCATCTCGGTGTGGGGGGACAGCGAGGTCCCTCCGGCGCTGGCCGACCCGCAGCTCCTGCGGCAGGTGGTGCTCAACCTCGTCTCCAACGCCATCAAGTACACGCCGCGCGGCGGCGCCATCGCCATAAGGATGGACGGCGAGGACGAGGGCGTCCGGTGGTCCATCAGCGACAACGGGATCGGCATTCCGCCACAGGCCCAGGCGCGGATGTTCGAGAAGTTCTACCGGGCGGACAACGTCGTGACGATCGAGACCGAGGGCACGGGGCTCGGCCTTTACCTCGTGCGCCTCATCATGGAGCAACTCGGAGGGCGCGTTTCGTGCGAGTCCCAGGAGGGCAGGGGCTCGACCTTCACCTTCACCCTGCCGTCTGCCAGGTGACCCCATGGAGACCACCGCAAAGACCATCCTCCTCGTGGAAGACGATCGGTTCCTCCGGCGCGGCTGCGAGGTGAGCCTCCGCCGGCGGGGGTACACGGTGCTGACGGCAGCGGACGGCGAGGAGGCCCTCCGCGCGATCCGGGCCGAGGCCCCCGCCTTGATCCTCCTAGACCTGCTCCTGCCGAAGGTGACGGGCCTGGAAGTGCTCCGCACGCTCCGGAGCGAGGAGAAAACCCGCGCCGTGCCCGTGCTCGTCCTGTCCAACTCCTCGAACGAGCGGGACGTCGAGGAGGTCAGGGCGCTCGGCATCGCGGGCTACCTCGTCAAGGCCAACCTGTCTCTACAAGATTTGGGCGACCACGTGGGCCGGCTCTTGGAGGCCTGAGGCGTATACTGAGAGCAGGGCCCGCCGGGGGTGGAAACCCGGACGCCGTGGTCCGACCACTGTGGTATACTCCGCAGGGTTTGCAGCTTGCCAGGGAGGTAATCCATGACCGGGTATCTGCCCGTCGTCATCTATCTCGGCCTGATCGTGGCCTTCGCGGTCGTATCGCTCGGGGTGGCTGCGATCCTGCGTCCGGCCCGTCCCTACGCCTCCAAGCTGGAGAACTACGAGTGCGGCGCCGAGCCTATCGGCGAAGCGTGGGTCCAGTTCCCGGTCGGGTTCTACCTGGTGGCGTTGATCTTCATCGTCTTCGACGCCCTCGCCGTCTTCCTCTTCCCGTGGGCGCTGTCCCTCCGGAGCCTGGGCCTCTGGGCCGTCGGTACCATGGCGCTCTTCCTCTGTATCCTCTCGCTCGGCTGGCTGTACGCCTACAAGGAGGGGATCCTCGAATGGAAATAAAAGCGCCTACTCCGCAGATTCCGCCGCCCGTCTGGACCGAGTTCAAGGACCTCCAGGAGTGGGAGAAGTACCACCAAGAGCGTCCGGAGGGGGACAAGCACTCGGCCCTGTTCGAGCAGGCGACCGAGGGACTCTACCATTTCCCCGGCGGCTTCGTCATCACCTCCGTGGCCGACGCGTTCCTCAACTGGGCGCGCAAGTCCTCGGTGTGGCCCGCCACGTTCGGGCTCGCCTGCTGTGCCATCGAGATGATGGCGACCTTCGCGTCGCGCTTCGACGCGGAGCGGCTCGGCATGGTGCCATTCGCCTCGCCGCGCCACTCGGACCTGATGATCGTCTCGGGCACGGTGACCATCAAGATGGCGCCCATGCTGAAGCGCATCTACGAGCAGATGGCGGATCCCAAGTGGGCCGTGTCCATGGGCTCCTGCGCCAACTCGGGCGGGCCATTTCGTAACGGCTACCACGTGGTGAAGGGTGTGGACCGGGTGATCCCCGTGGACGTCTATGTGCCGGGGTGCCCGCCGCCTCCCGAGTCGCTGCTGAACGGCTTGCTCCTGCTCCAGGACCAGATCGCCCATTTCCGCCAAACGGGGAAGCGGGTGACGCCCAATCCCAAGATCGACTAGCGTCGTGAGTCAGAAGTTCGCAGACGAACCGCGTGGCGGGGCCGGGGGCGCGCTCCCCGGGACACGCTGCCCGGCAACCCGCTCGCCGGCTCGCAAGGGGCCACGAGATTAACGTCGCCGGCTTCGGCAACGCGCAGAAGCCACGGTCCCGGGGAGCGCGCCCCCGGCCCTGACCTAGCGCCGTGACCCACGAACAAGCGCGGGCTCTCTGCCAGGAGCGCCTCGGGGTGTCCGCCGCCGGCGAGGGGTCGGCGCTCACGGTGACGGTCCCCGTGGAGCGTTGGCTCGAGACGGGCCGCTTCCTCAAGGACACGCTCGGCTGTCTCTACATGAGCTTCTCGACGGCCGTGGACTGGAAGGACCAGGGACTCGAGGTCCTGGCCCGCGTGGAGAACCTCGACGCCAACTTCAGCGTGACGATGAAGACCAGGCTCCCCGCCGGCCTAACGCGCTGCCCCTCGCTCTTCGCCGTCTGGCGCGGCGCCGACTGGATGGAGCGGGAGTGCTACGACATGTTCGGCATCCGCTTCGAGGGGCATCCGGATCTCCGGCGGATTCTCCTGCCGCAGGACTGGGAGGGCCACCCGCTCCTCAAGTCCTACGCGGTGGACACTCCTCATCCGCCCTATCGGTAAGGAGCGCTATCCATGATCTACGAGCTCCGGACGTACACGCTGGTGCCGGGCACCCAGGGCGAGTATCTCAAGCTGTCCGGCGACATCGGGCGGAAGGTCCGCGGAGACAAGTACGGCAAGCTCGAGGGCTTCTGGACCACCGAGTTCGGCACGCTGAACCAGGTGGTGCATCTCTGGTGCTACCCGGACCTCAACGAGCGCGACCGCCTGCGGGCCGAGCTCGCCGGGAAAGAGGAGTGGACGAAGGGGTACCTGCCGCAGATCCGCTCCATGCTGGTGGCCCAGGAGAACAAGATCCTCTCGGCGCAGCTCCCGCTCACGCCCCCCGCGAGCGATGGGAACCTCTACGAGCTCAGGACGTACCGGGCGGCGGTGGGCAAGGCGGGGGAATGGCTCGGTCACTTCAAGGCCGCGCTGCCCGCGCGCGAGAAGTACTCGAAGATCGTCGGCCTCTGGCAGACGGAGGTGGCGCAGCTCAACGAGGTCGTCCACCTCTGGGCCTATCACGACCTGAACGAGCGCGCGGCCGTCCGCGGCAAGGTCGTGCAGGATCCCGAGTGGCAGGCCTTCCTCGCCAAGGGCTACCCGCTGCTGCTCGAGATGAAGTCCGTCATCCTCAGCCCGGCGTCCCACTCGCCGATGAAGTAGGCTCGGACGCCGTCCGAGAGCATGCGACCCAGGAGCTTGACGGAGAAAAGGCTCTAGCATGGACCCGGAAGCGCAAAAAGTCATCGAGATGGGGTACGGGGGCAGCGAGCGCCTCACCATGAACATGGGGCCTCAGCACCCCTCCGCCCACGGGGTCTTCCGCGCCATCTTGACGCTCGAGGGCGAGACGGTGGTGGGCGTCGACGCCGTCATCGGCTATCTCCACCGATGCCACGAGAAGCTCGGAGAGACCCTGACCTATACGCAGTACCCGTCCATCGCGTCCAAGACCGACTACGTCGCCGCCATGACCAGCGAGCTGGCCTACGTGCGCGCCGCCGAGATGATCGGCAAGATCGAGGTGCCCAAGCGCGCCCAGTACCTGCGCGTGATCGCGGCGGAGCTGCAGCGCATCGCCTCGCACTGCCTCTGGCTCGGCACCTGGTGCCTGGACATGGGGGGCGCCCTGGGCGGCGGCGCCACCGTCTTCCTCTACTGCTTCCGCGAGCGCGAATGGGTGCTCGACCTCTTCGAGGCGCTGACGGGGGCGCGGTTGCTCTACGGCTTCCACCAGGTCGGAGGCACGCGGTACGACATTCCCGCGGGCTGGGACAAGAAGGTCCGCGACACCGTCGGGCTGGTCGAGCAGCGGCTCGACGAGTACGAGGACATGCTCGAGACCAACGCCGTCTTCCTGGCGCGCACCCAGGGGGTGGGCGGGGTCTCGCGCCAGCTCGCGCAGGAGATCGGCTTCTCCGGCCCCCTCATCCGGGGCTCCGGGGTCAACTACGATATCCGGCGGGCGGAGCCCTACTCCTCCTACGAGGACTTCGATTTCAAGGTGCCGGTCGAGACGGCCGGAGACTGCTACGCCAGGTACCGCGTGAGGATGGTCGAGTTCCGCGAGTCGATCAGGATCGTGCGCCAGGCTCTCGACGGGTTGCCGGCGGGCCCGATCTCCTCGCGGCCCGGGGTGAAGTCCGTGGGGCAGGTGCGCATCCCCAAGGGCGAGGCCTATGCGCGGATCGAGGGCGCGCGCGGTGAGGTGGGCTGCTACCTCGTGGCCGATGGCAGCGCCAAGCCCTACCGGATGAAGTGGCGAGGCGCCTCGTTCTCCAACCTGTCCGTGCTTCCGCACATCCTCGTCGGTTGCAAGGTCGCGGACGTGGTCGCGATCATGGGATCCGTGGATCCCGTCTTCGGGGAAGTGGACCGATGAGTCCCATCGTTTCCCTCTCCGGCACGATGGGGAGAGGATGATGTCCGCGGCCGTCTACGCCTTCATCGTCGGCTTCATCGTCCTGAACGTGCTCATCCTCATGGTGACCTACGTGACCCTGCTCGAGCGCAAGTTCGCGGCGCGGATGCAGTCGCGCATCGGGCCCTACCGCGTCGGGCCTCACGGGCTGCTGCAGCCCATCGCGGACGCGCTCAAGCTCATGATGAAGGAGGACGTGATCCCGCGGCTGGCGGACCGCCCCGTCTACAACCTGGCGCCGATCGTCTTCCTCGTCCCGTGCTTGCTGATCTTCGCCACCATGCCCTGGGCCCCGGGACTCGGCATCGCCGACCTGAACATCGGGATCCTGTTCTTCCTCGCGGTCTCGGCCATGGAGATCGTGGGGCTGTTCATGGGCGGCTGGGGGTCCAACAACAAGTACGCCCTGCTCAGCGCCATGCGGGCGGTGAACCAGATCATCTCCTACGACCTGCCGTTCATCTTCACCGCGCTCGTGCCCGTGGTCCTGGCGGGCTCGCTCAGGCTGTCCGACATCGCCGCCGCCCAGCAGGGTTTCTTCGGCTGGTTCGTCTTCTACCCCGTCATCGGCCAGCTCGCCTTCGTGGCCTATATCGTGACGACGCTGGCCGCCGAGAACCGGGTGCCCTTCGACATCCTCGAGGCGGAGTCCGAGCTGATCGCGGGCTTCCGCGTCGAGTACTCGGGGATGAAGTTCGCGCTGATCCAGCTCGGGGAGTACGCGCACATCATCGGCACCTCGTTCCTGGGGGCGCTCTTGTTCCTGGGCGCGTGGTCGGGGCCGGGCCCGGCGTGGATGGGGCCGATCTGGTTTCTCCTGAAGGCCATGTTCGTGTTCCTCGTGGTGACGTGGGTGCGCTGGAGCTTCGTCCGGATCCGCGTGGACCAGATCCTCGCCATCTCGTGGAAGCTCCTGCTCCCGGCCACCCTCCTCCTGTTGATGGCCACCGCCGTGGTCGTGGCGCTCGGCGGAGGGGGCGCCGGTGCGTAGAGAGCCGCGCGGAGGCTTCTGGGGCGAGCTCGCCGACCTCGGCTCCGCGGTGGGGCGCGCCATGAAGGTCACGCTCGTCAATCTGATCCGCCGCCCGATCACCGTCCACTACCCGGATATCCAGCGCGCCTACCCCGACCGCTACCGCGGGGTGCTGGCGCTCACCTACGACAAGGAGACCGGCGAGGAGAACTGCATCGGCTGCCGGCTCTGCGAATACATCTGCCCGCCCCAGGTGATCAAGGTCGAGATGCTCAAGGCCGAGAAGCGGAACTACGCCAAGGCCTTCACCCTGGAGCTGTACGCCTGCGAGTTCTGCGAGCTGTGCGTCCAGGTCTGCCCGACGGACGCCATCATCATGATGAAGTCCTTCGACGTGGCCACGACCGACCGGCGGGAGCTCTTGCTGGACAAGGATCGGCTGCACCACCTCGGGCTCCAGTTCCAGCCCTCGTGGGCGACGGGCAATGGCCTTCGCGACATGCAGACCCCGCCCAAGGCGCCCAAGGCCGAGGGCGAGCCTGCCAAGGCAGGGAGCAAGGCCGAGTGAGCCTGGAGCCGATAGCGTTCTGGGGGCTGGCGGCCATCCTGCTGGCCTCCGCCCTCGCCGTCGTCCTCACCAAGAACCTCTTCCACTCGGTGCTCTACCTGGCCCTGGCCCTGGTGGGTACGGCGGGGATCTTCCTGACCCTCGACGCCGAGTTCCTGGCCGCGGTGCAGATCCTCCTCTATGCCGGCGGCGTCGTCACGATCGTGGTCTTCGCCATCGTGGTCACCGAGCGCCTGGTCGGCGACCGCCTCACCCAGACGAGCCGCCATCTCGTGAGCGGCGCGATTGCGGCCTGCGCGCTGCTCGCCGTGCTCGTGGTCTTCATCCGGCGCGTGCCGCTGCCGCCCTCGCCACCCGTGCTGAGCGGCGATCTCACCCGCGCCATCGGCCAGGCCGTGCTGACCCGCTGGGTGCTGCCCTTCGAGCTCCTGGGCGTGCTCTTCCTGGCCGCCCTGCTCGGGGCCATCTACTTCGCGCGACCCGACGAGTAGCCGTACGCATGGAGCCCCGGGCCGAGATCCACCGCGTGTCCCCCGGCGGGGGAGGGGATCGCTGGAGCCCCAGCTGACCGTGGGACTCCAGGCCTACCTCACGCTCGCCGCCGTGCTCTTCACGATCGGCTTGTTCGGCGTCATCACCCGGCGCAACACCATCGGCATCCTGCTCGGCATCGAGCTGATGCTCAATGCCGTGAACATCAACCTGGTGGCCTTCGCGCGCTTCAACGGGGGCGTGGCCGGCATGGTCTTCACCGTCTTCACGATCTGCATCACGGTGGCCGAGGTGGCGCTGGGGCTGGCCCTCATCATCCTGATCTTCCGTGTGCGCCGCACGGTCGTGGCCGACCACCTGGATCTGCTGAGAGGATAACCGCGCCCGCATGAGCGATCTCGCATCACTCGCGGTGCTGACGCTCCTCTTGCCCGCGGGGGCCTTCGTGCTCCTGAGCGTGGCGTTCCCGCTGCGCCGCTCCGGCCGGCCCGCCGCCTACGTGTCGATCCTCTTCTCGGCGGCGGCGCTCTGGGGCGCGTTCTCGTCGTATCGGCTGTCGAGCCCGGAGCGGTACACCCTCGAGCTCTGGGAGTGGCTCCCGACCGAAGCGGGCGTCCTCGCGAGCGTCGGGGTTCTGGCCGACTCCGACTCCACGCTGATGCTCATCCTGGTGGCGGGCGTGTCCTTCCTGGTCCAGGTCTACTCGCTGGGCTATCTGGCCGACGAGCCCCCGGCCTCGCTGGGGCGCTACTACGCCTATCAGTCCCTCTTCGCCTTCTCGATGATGGGGCTCGTGCTGGCGCCCAACTTCGTCCAGCTCTACATCTGCTGGGAGCTGGTCGGGCTCTGCTCGTACCTCCTGATCGGCTACTGGTACCAGCGGCCCGAAGCGGCGCGCGCCGCGGTGAAGGCCTTCTGGACCACCAAGGCCGGGGACGTGGGTCTCCTGATCGGCATCGTGCTCCTGTGGCGGCAGGCGGGTACCTTCGACTTCATGCGGCTCCTCCAGCTCGCGGACACCCACAAGCTGCCGCTGGCGGGGCTCGGCGTCATCACCTTCTGCATCTACCTCGGCGCGGTCGGGAAGTCGGCCCAGTTCCCGCTCCACGTCTGGCTGCCCGACGCCATGGAGGGGCCGACTCCCGTGTCCGCCCTGATCCACGCCGCCACCATGGTGACGGCGGGCGTGTACCTGCTCACGCGGACGGTCTGGCTCTTCAGGCTCACGCCGGAGGTGCTCGCCCTCGTCGGCTGGGTGGGCGCCTTCACCGCGCTCCTCGCGGCCACGCTCGCCTGCGTGCAGAGCGATATCAAGCGGGTGCTGGCGTACTCCACGGTGTCCCAGCTCGGCTACATGATGGCGGCCATCGGCGCGGGTGGGGCCGGCGCGGGTTTCTTCCACCTCTTGACCCACGGCGTCTTCAAGGCCCTGCTCTTCCTGTCGGCGGGCGCGGTCATCCACGCCGTCGGCACCAACGACATCTTCGCCATGGGCGGGCTCGGCCGGCGCATGCCTCAGACCCTCATCGTGTTCCTCGTCGGTACGCTCTCGCTCGCCGGCATTCCCCTCTTCGGGGGCTTCTTCTCCAAGGAGGAAGTATTGGGCGCGGTCTGGACGGGTGGTCTCACCGTCCCGTTCGTCATGCTGGCGCTGACCGCGTTCCTCACGGCCTTCTACATGTTCCGCGTGGTCTTCATCGCCTTCTTCGGCTCGCCGGCTCACGTCGGGGCCGGCCACGGCCATGCGGGGGGTCACGGGCACGACGCTCCCGCGGTGATGACCATCCCGCTCTGGATCCTGGCGGCCCTCGCCATGGCGATCGGGCTCGGGATCATCCCCCGTCCGGCTGCCGAGTTCGAGAGCGCGCACTGGCTGACCTCCCTGGCGGTCGGCGTCGCGCTGGCAGGTATCGCGCTCGCCTGGCTCACCTATCAGCGGCGCGCCGTGGACGCCCAGGCGCTCTCCGACGCCTTCGGCCTGATCCGTGACGCCGCCATCCGGCGCTTCTGGCTCGACGACCTGTTCGCGGGCATCTACGGGCGAGTCGTCCTCGGCTTCTCGCGGATCATCGGCTGGATCGACCGCTATCTCGTGGACGGCATCGTGAACCTCCTGAGCGCCTGGACGCTCCGGTTCGGCGATCGGCTGCGCGGGATCCAGTCCGGTCTGCCCCAGGACTACGTCTACGCCGTCGCGCTCGGCGTGCTCCTCCTGGTCGTCTGGAGCCAGTGGCCCCGATGAGCGAAGCCCCGCAGCCTGCTGAAAAAGGCCATCTGGGCAAGGCCTCGTGGGATGTGATGGACGCTGTTCGAGCGCCGGCTTTGCCGGCGCAAGCCCGTCCTGGGGGGAGGTTCGGAAGGGGGGCGGAGCCCCCCTCCGAGTGATATGAGCGGCTGGCCCGTTCTCTCGATCATCGCGTGGGCGCCCTTCGTGGGCGCGGTGCTCATCATGTTCACCGCCCGCCACCGGCCGCTCCTGGTGCGCGGCATCGCCGTCGCGAGCACGGGCGTCTCGCTCCTCACCGCGCTCCTGATCTACGCCGCCTACGACCGCGAGGCCGCGGGCTTTCAATTCTACGAGGAGATCGCGCTGGTGCCGCCGCTGGGCATCAAGTACCAGCTCGGCGTGGACGGCATGAGCCTCCTCATGGTGCTCTTGACCGCCATCATCATCTTCTGCGGCTCTTTCGCCTCGTGGACCGTGAAGGACCGGAGCCAGGAGTTCTACGCGCTCCTCCTGGTGCTGGTCACCGGTGTCTTCGGCGTCTTCGTCTCCCTGGACCTGTTCCTCCTGTTCCTCTTCTACGAGATCGCCGTGCTCCCGATGTACCTGCTGATCGGCATCTGGGGCTCGAGCGGCGAGATTCGCCCCCAGGGCATCTTCGGCTGGGCCATGCGCCGGACCGGCGTGGGGACCAAGGAGTACGCGGCGATGAAGCTGACCCTGTATCTGCTCTTCGGGTCGGCCTTCATCCTCGTGGGCATCCTCGCCCTGTACGTGGCCTCCGGCTCCTCGTCCTTCTCCTTCCTCGAGATGGAGTTGGCCGACTTCGACCCTCGGCTGCAGTCCTGGGTTTTCCTGGCCTTCTACGTGGGGTTCGGGGTCCTGGCCGGCATCTGGCCGCTGCACACCTGGTCGCCCGACGGCCATGCCTCGGCGCCGACGGCCGTGTCCATGCTGCACGCGGGCGTGCTCATGAAGCTGGGCGCGTACGGCGTGGTGCGGCTCGGCATGGGGCTCCTCTCCGACGGCACGCAGCAGTGGGCGTGGCTCATGGGCTCGATCGCGTGCGTCAACATCGTCTACGGCGCCCTCAGCGCCATGGCGCAGACCGACCTGAAATACGTCATCGCGTACTCGTCCGTCTCTCACATGGGCGTGGTGATGCTGGGCGCCGCGACGCTCACCGAGAACGGGCTCAACGGCTCCGTCTTCCAGATGTTCGCCCACGGGATCATGACCGGCCTCTTCTTCGCCCTGGTCGGGCTCGTCTACGAGAAGGCCCACTCGCGGGAGATCTTCAAGATGGCCGGCTTCGGGCGGATGATGCCCGGGATCGCGACGGCGTTCACGGTCGGTAGTCTCTCCTCCCTCGGCCTTCCCGCCACGGCCGGCTTCGTGGCCGAGTTCCTCGCCTTCCTCGGCGCCTGGCAGTCGTCTCACCCGTGGTGGCTCTTCCCGGGCGTGCTGGGCGCGTTTCTCACCTCGATCTACGTCCTCCGGGTGGCCAAGCAGATCTTCTGGGGGCCGCCGTCCCCCGATCCCCACTTCCATGACCTGCCGGACGCCCGGGGGCCCGAGTGGGTGGCGCTCGCGATCCTGGTCTTCTGCCTGGTGCTGTTCGGCGTGGCGCCCGGGATCGCGCTCGGTCCAGTGGATACGGCCACCATCCCGCTCCTGATCCGCCTGGGAGTGCTCCGCTGATGCCCGCGCCGAACCCGCTGGCCCTGGAGGCGGGACTGGGCGTCCTGATGGTCGTGATCTTTTTCGTGGGCGTGTGGAGCCGGGGCGAGGATCGGCGCCGTGTGGGCGTGATCGCCGCCGTCGGCCTCGTCCTGCTGTTCGGCGTCGCCTGGCGGAGCGAGCCGGGCGCCGCGCTGTTCGGCGGAAGCTTCGTCCAGGACGAACTGGCGGTCTTCGCCAAGCGGCTCTTTCTCCTGGCGACCATCATCGGCGTCCTGGGGTCTCTCGCCCTGCGAGGCGCGACGTTCGCCCGGCGCGCCACCGAGTACCACCTCGCCATTCTCGCGTCGCTCCTCGGCATGCTCGTGCTTGCCTCCGCGCGGGACCTGATCCTTCTCTTCGTCGCCTTCGAGCTGATGTCCATCCCCCTCTACTACCTCGCCGGCTTCCTCAAGCGGGAGGAGGAAGCGGTCGAGGCGGCGCTCAAGTTCTTCCTGGTGGGCACGGTGTCCTCCGCCATCCTCGTGTACGGGCTGTCCTTCCTCTACGGGATCTCGGGGACGACCGATCTCCGGGGAATCGCGACGGCGCTCCAGGGCGATCACCCGCTCATGGTGCTCGGCATGGTCCTGGCGCTGGGCGGGCTCGGCTTCAAGATCGCCGCATTCCCCTTCCACATGTGGGTACCGGATACGTACGAAGCGGCCAGCACGCCGTTCGTCGCATGGCTCTCGGTCGCGCCCAAGGCGGCGGGCTTCATCGTGATCTTCCGCCTCTACCTCGAGGGCGTGGGCGATCGCGTCCTGCTCTGGGTGCCGCTGGCGGCGGGGCTCGCCACCATCACCATCATCGCCGGCAACCTCATGGCGATCCCGCAGCAGAACCTCAAGCGCCTGCTCGCCTATTCCGGCATCGCGCATATCGGCTACATGCTGGTGGGCTTCGCCGCCGTCTCCGCCAGCGGCGTCGCCATGATGCTCTTTTATCTGGTCGCCTACCTCTTCGGGAACATGGGCGCCTTCCTGGTCGTGGAGGCGGTGGCCCAGTCGGAGGGCTCCGAGAGCATCGCCGCCTACCGGGGCCTCGCCCAGCGCTCGCCCGTGCTCGCCCTCTGCATGCTGCTGTTCCTGCTCTCGCTCGGCGGGATTCCCTTCGTGGCGGGCTTCTGGGCCAAGCTCTACGTCTTCTGGGCGGCGGCCGAGCAAGGCCTGTACTGGCTGGTGCTGGTGGGCGCCGTCCTCACCGTGGTGGCGCTCTTCTACTACCTCCTGGTGGCCAAGCGCATGTACATCGACGCGCCCGAGAAGACCGCGCCCCTCGTCGTCGAACCCCTGCTCAGGTTCTCGATCCTCCTCTGCGTCCTGGGCGTGGTGGGCATGGGCCTCTATCCCAAGCCCCTCGTCATGGCCGCCCTGCGCGCCGCCTCCGGGCTGTTCTAGGGAACTCGGAGGGGGGCTTTGCCCCCCTTCCGAAGCCTCCCCCCAGGAATCTGTTGCGCGGGCAAAGCCCGCGCTCGAAGCGGAACACCGAGCGGTCGGCGATTGGTCATGGGCGCCAAGCCCGGTTCTTCGGCCCGGACTTTCAATATCCGTGCCGGCCACTTCCTGATCGACCAGGACGGCATTATCCGCTGGACCCGCGCGGGTGAGGCCGGCTTCCGCGTGTCGAGCGCCAGGTGTGGCCCGCAAGTCTTGACGCGAACCGAGGACCCGGCGCCTCCTATCCTACGAGTGCGGCCAGATGCGCAGCACCATGACGGGCGAGGATCGGTGTGCCAGCCGGGCCTTGCCAACATTGGCCCGCCTTGATAGGACATTACTCGTGGGATTCTGGTGAGAGTCTCGTCTGGTATCCTGTGAAT
>WNGF01004164.1_pt1 | contig 20542 bp, 15 predicted proteins | sample 5400641 | NCBI WGS metagenome assembly WNGF01 (sample SAMN13153371, study PRJNA577476) | soil metagenome | isolation source: 80 cm soil or saprolite under grassland replicate 2 | place: USA:California | collected 2016-06-15
GGAAGCCGTTTCAGCCGCTCGATCGTCGCTTCGACATCGACGCCCGGCTCCAACTTCACTTCGCCGTCTGCGACCGCGCGGGCCAATGTGATCAGGCATTCCGCGCGTTTTCCCGTCAAGCCTAGTCGGGTCAAATCGGCGACGCCGGCCTGCGACAGAGACGCCGCGCTTACCGAAGCGCGATTCAGCTTCGGGTTCGGCGTTTCGACCGGTTCGGCGAAGGCCTCAGTGATCCGCCCGGCGATTGTCCTGGCGGCGGCCACGCTGATCTGTTGCCCCAAAACCGCGCGCATCGCCATCTCGAATCCGTCGAACGCGCCGGGCAATCGCAGACCTGAATGCCAGGGCGCCATCTCGCGCAGCCTTTCGTCCTCGCCGAGCCGCGCTTCGATCTGTTGCGGATGCGCGTCGAGATCGAACAGGTTTTTGATCCGCGCAAGCAGCGACGGCAGATGTCGGGCGAGTGAGAGCGAAACTTCGACCCGCAGCGCGTTCTCTCCTTCGACGCGCTCGACATTTATCCAGCCTTTACCTTGGCCTTTACCTTGGCCTTTACCTTGGCCTTTACTTTGGCCTTTGCCCTGACTGATCTGTATCGAGCGCCAGTAGCGATTGGCTTCGACATATTCGACGCCCGGGATCGCCCTGTCGGCCAGGAACTTCAACAGCAGCGGCCAGGCCATCGGCGGGCGAAAGCCGAGTCGCACGGTCAACGCCTGCTCCGCGGTTCGCGGACTTTGAGAGCGACGGAGCGCGGTCGGGCTGAGGCCGTAGCGTTCGCGGAAGAGCGCGTTGAATTGCCGGACGCTCGAAAAGCCGCTGGCGAAAGCGATCTCGATGGCGGGCAACGCGGAATCGGTCAGCAGGCGTTTGGCAAGCAACAGCCGCTGCGTCTGAGCGAGTTCGGTCGGCGTCACGCCGAGTTCGCGTTTGACAACGCGACGCAACTGCCGAGAACTGACGCCGAATTCCGCAGCCAACTCATCAATGCCGGCTTCGTTCAGCGCGCCCGCTTCGATCCTTCGAGCGACCGATGACGCGATCCGGCTGGCCGAATCGATGACCGCGGCGCCAGGAGCGAGTTCCGGGCGGCATCTCAGACAGGGCCGGAATCCGGCGTTCTCTGCGGCGGCGGCGTTGGCGAAGAACCGGCAGCGATCCCGCCGTGGCGTTCGCGCCGGGCAAACGGGCCGGCAATAGACGCCGGTAGTCGTTACGCCCACATACAAAACGCCGTCAAATCGCGGATCGCGCGCGACCAGAGCCTCATAACAACTATTGTGATCGAGTAGCATACCGCTTTTCTACCACGACAGGCCGATGATGTCTGGCAGTTTTCGGACACGTAGATGAAGAAGAGAGGGAGAGGGAGGGAGAGAGCGGGAGAGCGGGAGTGTGAGGGGCAAGGGGACAAGGAGGGAAGAAGACAATGGCGGTATGCGATCAAAACGATTCTCGCTCTCTCGCTCCCTCCCTCTCCCGCTCTCCCGCTCTTCTTACCAACTCGCCAGCCCCAGCCGCTTCAACGCGTGGGCCGTCGGATAGCCGGTTGCGGGAATATTTTCCTGGGTCTGGAAGCGGCGCATGGCTTCGATTGTGTCCTGGTCGTATACGCCGGTCAATTCGCCGGTGTAGAAGCCTCGTTGCTTGAGCGCCTGCTGAATCTGGAGCGCGCGCGACCCGTCTATTTTGAGGGGCTTATGCCTTGTCGGGTCAGTCTCTGATGGATCTTGCGGCTTCTGAGGGGACGGGGGAGGCAGGTACAGATACCGCGCCACATCTGGCGATGAAGCGGACCCGCTCTCAATGACCTCTATCCGGTCAGGCGCGATCGGGTAGTTGTCGGGGATGACCGCCACGTTGTCCTCAAGGAGCGATCTAGCTCCTTTGTTCGAGCGGCGCTTGCCGCGCTTAGCGTAAGATCGGTTGGATGATTTTGAGCGCGAGGCTGATTTGCCTTTTCTCCCTTTCGCCTCAACGCGGGCGGAGAAAGGCCAGGCGACGAAGATGATGAGGAAAACCGCAGTCCACAGCGTGAGGGGTTTGGGGGATTGCAACGACATAGTTTTTACTCTGGAAAACAGTTTGTAGTCCCGCCTTTAGGCGGGACTACAAACTATGGTTTATTGAGCGAAATAAAGATGCGGGGGTAAGGGGCCAAACTCTTCTTGCGGACTAGTAGAACGATCGGATCGCCTGATTTGAGCCGGTTCAAGACTCGTTTGAAATCTTCCTTGTCGTCGATAGTCTCACGATTGATCGTCTCGATCACGTCATTAACTTTCAATCCGGCGTCGTCGGCGACGCTGCCCGGATCGACGCGCTGGACCAGAACGCCTTTCGCGCCATCCAGGTCGGCGTCGAGCGCCAGTTGCGAACTGAGGTTCGCGACGACGACGCCCAGGCTTTCCTTGCGAAGATCGTTGACGGAAGCGGACGCCGCCGCCGTATTGGCGATGGTCTCACGGCCGGGGCGTCGTCCGATCACGACGTTTAGCGCCATCGGCCGCCCGTCGCGGTAAATCTTGACCGGCGCCGTAGTCCCGACGGGCGTCGAGGCCACGCGGCGCACCAGGTCCTCGTTGTCTTTGACGCGCTCGCCTCGGAATTCCACGATCACGTCGTTCTGTTTCAACCCGGCCTTCGCCGCCGGGCTTTCGACCGTGACGCCGTCGACTTTTACGGTCGCTTCGACGTTGCTAATGATCGCTCCGCGGGGGGCCGGCAGGCCGTAAATTTTGGCGATCTGCGGGGTCACCCGGTCAGGCATCGCGCCCAGGAAGCCGCGAATGACCCGCCCCTGTTTGACCAGTTGTTTGTAGACGGAGATCGCCTCGGAAGAGGGAATGGCGAAGCTGATGCCGTTGTAATCGCCGGTCGACGTGGCGATCAGCGAGTTGATGCCGATGACCTCGCCCGAAAGATTGATCAGCGGGCCGCCTGAATTCCCATGGTTGACCGCCGCGTCGGTTTGCAGAAAGTATTGAAACCCAACTTGTTTATGCACTTCTTTCGAATCGCGGTCCTTGGCGCTGATGATGCCCGCCGTCACTGTCTGGTCGAAGCCGAAGGGCGAGCCGATGGCCAGCACCCAGTCGCCCACGCGCATCTTTTCGGAATCGCCGAAACGCGCGGCGATCATCGAGGCGACGGGTTCGACCTTAACCACCGCCAGATCGGTCTCACGGTCGCTGCCGATCACCTTGCCGGGCGCGTCAGAGCCGTCATAAAACCTGACCTTGATGCGATCCGCCCCGTCGATGACGTGATAGTTGGTCAGGATGTAACCTTGCGCGTCGACGATCACGCCTGACCCGTTGCCGCGCCGCGCCTGTTCGCCAGACCCGAGTTCGAACTGCTCAATCGAGTTGCGCGGTATGTTCAGTTCATTTTGCCGGCGCAACGGCTGCGCCGGTTGCGTGACGGTCGAGACGTTAACCACGGATGGTTCGACCGCGCGCGCGATTTCGATGAAGGCGGACGAGAGTTCGGAATTGACCTCGCCGTCGCCTGCTTTCGCAGGGCTAGGGCTGCGAGAGAGCCAGACGCCGACGACGGCGCTCAAAGCCAGGACGAGCGCCGCGACGGCGATCAGCGTCGCGCGCCGTGATGACCGGCGATAACGCTCGACCAGTTCTTCCACCCGCTGTCTTGAACCGTGTTGTAAAGTGTCGTTCATCGTGACCTACCCCTGATTTCTAATGCCGGGAGCGATGTCGGGTTCCGGTGATTAACGGGGATGCTGGATTATAGAAAACCGCCTGGAAGCTTGGCAATCGGTTCCGGCAAGGCTTGCAAGTCGGCCTAATGCGCGTTTACCCTGCGCGCCAGACAACTGGTACAGTACCGGGAGCGGTAGCGACCGGGTCCTTTGGGAGCGTCATTACCATTTTAATGGCGGCGCCCGGTCGCTACCGCTCCCGGTACTGTACCTTCCAACCTCTTATTGGAGAATCATACAATGCAATCTAACAGATTGTTTTCGCCCTTAATCCTGGTCTTGCTCGCGTTGCTCGCGCTGGCAGCCGGCCCGGGCTCGCGCGCCCAGGAGACGCCGCCGGTAAAGGCGCGCTACACGAAACACGAATATCAGATCGCGATGCGCGACGGCGTGAAGCTCTTCACGTCGGTCTACGTCCCGAAAGACGCGTCGCAGAAATATCCGATTCTGATGCAGCGCACGCCGTACAGCGTCGCGCCTTACGGCCCCGACGATTACCGCGACTCGCTCGGCCCGTCGCCGAGGTTCATGGAAGAGGGCTTCATCTTCGTCTATCAGGACGTGCGCGGGCGGAACATGTCCGAAGGCGAATTCGCCTGGATGCGCCCCCACAAGCCGAAGAAATCGAGTCCGACCGAGACCGATGAGACGACCGACACCTGGGACACCATCGAGTGGCTGGTCAAAAACATACCGAACAACAACGGGCGCGTGGGGATGTGGGGCATCTCTTATCCGGGCCATTACTCCGCGCAATCGCTGATCGATCCGCATCCGGCGCTGAAGGCCGTCTCGCCGCAGGCGCCGATGGACGACAATTGGCTCGGCGACGACATGCACCATAACGGCGCGTTCTTCCTGCCTCACGCGTTCAACTTCCTCGCAAGCTTCGGACGACCGCGCAAAGGGCCTGAGCTTCAGAGAGGCCCGAGGTTCGATCACGGGACCGACGACGGCTACAAATTCTTCCTAGAATTGGGGTCGCTCGCCAACGCGAATCCGAAATATTTCAAGGGCGAGATCAAACTCTGGAATGAATGGATGGAGCACGGCGATTACGACGAGTATTGGCAGCCACAGCGGGTGTCGCAGCATTTGAAGAAGGTCACTCCGGCTGTGATGACCGTCGGCGGCTGGTTCGACGCCGAAGACGTTCAGGGGCCTCTCTCGATTTATCGCGCGATCGAAAAGAACAACCCGAAGGCGTGGAACGTCCTGGTCGAAGGCCCCTGGTGTCACGGATGCTGGGCGCGAAGAGACGGAACGTCGCTCGGCGGAGTCAACTTCGGCTCGATCACCTCTGCCTTTTATCAGGAGAAGATCGAATTCCCATTCTTCATGTATTTCCTCAAAGACAAAGGCGAGATGAATCTGCCCGAGGCCTACGTCTTCGAGTCCGGCTCGAACGTCTGGAAGAAATATGAGAGTTGGCCGCCGAAGGGCGTCGAATCGAAGAGCCTTTATCTACATTCCAACGGCAAGCTCTCATTCGATCCTCCAGAAGCTTTGGCTAACGGGGCGGGCTCGGTCTACGACGAATACGTCAGCGATCCGAACAAGCCCGCGCCGTTCCAGAACCGGATCAGCGCCGGCATGTCTTACGAGTATATGACCGACGATCAGCGCTTCTCGGCCTCGCGCCCCGACGTGCTGGTCTATCAGACCGACCTGTTGGCCGAGGACGTCACGATTGCGGGAGAGTTATTCGCCGACCTCTACGCCTCGACTTCAGGCACTGACTCCGACTTTATCGTCAAGTTGATCGACGTCTTCCCCGAAAGAAAGACCGATCCGATGGACGGCTATCAAATGCTGGTGCGGGGCGAGCCGATGCGCGCGAAATACCGCAAGAGTTGGTCGAAGCCGGAGCCGATGAAGCCGAACGAAGTTACGCATATTCCCTTCGCGATGCCTGACGTCAATCACACGTTCCAGAAGGGTCATCGAATAATGATCCACATCCAGAGCGCGTGGTTCCCGCTGGTCGACCGCAATCCGCAAAAGTTCATGAACATCTATCAGGCGAAGGACGGAGACTTCCAGAAGGCCGCGCAGCGGATCTATCATTCCGCGAAATTCCCGACGCATCTGAAGATTAGCGTGTTGAAGCCGTAAGAAAGACAAGTAGACAAGTAGACAAGGAGACAAGGGGACAAGGGGACAAGTAGACAGTGCGCCACATCAGTCCTATCAGTCCCATAAGTCCTATAGGTCCCAGAAATCCCAGACCAGCAATTGAAAGAGGAAAATATGAATAACAGAATCGAACGCAGAGATTTCATCAAGCGAGGCATCGCTACCGTCGGCGCCGCGGCTGCGGCCGGCGCGAACATCCTGGGCGCGAATGATCGCGTTCGCGTCGGGGTGATCGGTCCGGGGCGGCAAGGGCGCGGCGTGATGAAGACGTTTATGAGAAATGCGGACGTGCAGATTGTCGCGCTCTGCGACGTCTTCCATCCGCAGATGGACTTTGCGATCAATGACGCCAAACTCGAAGGCGTCGACACATACAGGGATTTTCGTAGAATGCTCGACCGCAAAGACATTGACGCGGTGATCGTCGCCTCGCCCGACCACTGGCACGCGCTGCAAACCGTGATGGCCTGTCAGGCGAGCAAGGACGTTTACGTCGAAAAGCCCGTCTCTAGCGCCGTGGACGAAGGGCGCAAGATGGCTCAGGCGGCGCGCAAATACAACCGCGTGGTCCAGGTCGGCACGCAGCAGCGCTCCGGCGATCATTACCAGAAAGCCGCTGAGATCATTCGCGGCGGGCAATTAGGCAAAATCACTTTCGTCCGCACGTGGAACTTCGGCAACCAGACGCCCGGCGGCATCGGCAATCCGCCGGACACGAATCCTCCAGACGGCTTGGACTGGGACATGTGGCTCGGCCCTGCGCCGATGCGCCCGTTCAATCAGAACCGCTTCGGCGTACACCCCGACCGCTGGTCGAGCTTCCGCTGGTTCTGGGATTACGCGGGCGGGATGATGACCGATTGGGGCGTGCATCATCTCGACATCGTTCAAATGGCGATGGGGGTTGAAGCGCCGGTGGCGATCACGGCGATGGGCGGCAAACTGGCCTTGAACGACAACCGTGAGACGCCCGACACGCTGATGGTGACATACGAATATCTTTCAGAAAAAAACGGGGGCTTCGTCTGCACATACGAAAACCGCGAATGCAACGGGCAGGGATGGAACGGGCAGGGCTACGGCATCCTCTTTCATGGCGCGGACGCCACGCTCTATATCAACCGCGAGTATTTCGAGATCACGCCGGAGGGCGGGAGAAATGTCGAGGCCCGGCGCGTCAAAAACGAAAACAGGCAAGGCGAGACGCACGTCCGCAACTTCCTCGATTGCGTCAAGTCGCGGCAAAGTCCGACCTCAGACATCGAGATAGGGCATCGTTCCACCACCACGTGTTTGCTCGGAAACGTGGCGCTGCGTTCGGGGCGCCGAATTGTGTGGAACGCCAAAACGGAAAAGATCGAAGGCGACGGCGCCGCGTCGAAGTACCTGTCGCGCGAATATCGCAGGCCGTGGAAATTGACCGTGTGAAAAAGCCTGGGTACGCATCGCTTCCAGCGTGCAGTCATGGGCTGAAGACACATCGGAGGCCCGCAGCGCGCTCGGGGCCGAGCGCCCGTGAGCGCAAGAATTATCAAAGCAAACGAGGCGTCTTCTGGGGAGTCTGATTCCGATCAATACGTCTTTCCCCACGACTGCACGCTGGAAGCGATGCGTACCCAGGTTCTTGGCCACAGGAACTTGACGTGAACAGCCCATATGAAAATCAGATCACTTGTAGTTATCCTGATCGCCGCGTTTGCGCTCGACATAGCGCCGGCGCAGACCAGACCCAACATCATCTTCATACAGGCCGACGACCTGGGGTACGGCGATTTGAGCTGTTACGGGCAGCGGAAATTCAAAACGCCGAACATTGACCGTCTGGCCGCCGAGGGCATGCGCTTCACGCAGTATTACGCCGGCAGCACGGTCTGCGCCCCGTCGCGCAGCGCGTTGATGACGGGCCAGCACACGGGACACACGCGCATCCGCGGCAACGCGCGCCATCCGCTGCTGCCCGAAGACGTGACCGTGGCCGAAGTCCTGAAGGCGACTCCGGGCGCCGGATACAAAACCGCTCTGATCGGCAAATGGGGATTGGGCGAGGCGGGAACGACGGGCGTCCCGAACCGGCAGGGCTTTGATTACTTCTTCGGCTACCTCAACCAGCGCCACGCGCACAACTATTACCCGACGTTCCTCTGGCGCAACGAAGAGCGGATCAAACTGCGCAACGTCGTGCCCGATGAAGACGAGGAAGGCTCGGGCAATTCGACTAACCGCGTTGATTACACCCACGACCTGATGGCCGAAGAGGCGCTGAAGTTCATCGAACGGAACAGCGGCGGCCCGTTCTTTCTCTATCTTGCCTTCACAATTCCGCACGCGAACAACGAAGCCAAAAATAAAGGCATGGAAGTTCCCGACCTGGGCGAGTTCGCGAGCGAAGACTGGCCCGATCAGGAAAAGGCCAAGGCCGCGATGATCACGCGAATGGATCGCGACGTGGGCCGTCTGATGGCGTCGCTCAAAAAACTCGGTATTGACGATAACACGCTCGTCTTCTTCACCAGCGACAACGGCCCGCACCGCGAAGGCGGCGCCGACCCGGATTTCTTCGACAGCAACGGGCCTTTGCGCGGGATCAAGCGCGATCTGTACGAAGGCGGCATTCGCGTACCGATGATCGCCCGCTGGCCGAAGCGAATTAAAGCCGGCGCGAAGAGCGATCAGGTCTGGGCGCACTGGGATTTGCCGCCGACGGTAGCCGAGATCGCGGGCGTCAAGCCGCCCGCCAACATTGACGGCGTTTCGATGTTGAACGCGCTGCTCGGCAGGCGGCAGCGCAACCACGAATTTCTGTATTGGGAATTTCACGAACGCGGTTTCTCACAAGCCGTGCGAATGCGCGATTGGAAGGCGGTGCGCAGGAGCCAGGATTCGCCGCTTGAGCTTTATGACCTCAAAAACGACCTCGGCGAACAGAACGATGTCGCGGTCAAACACCCTGAGGTCGTGAAGAAGATCGAGGATTATCTGAAGACCGCCCGAACGGAATCCGAACTCTGGCCGATCGGGAAAGGGGATTGAGCGGTCAGAGACGTTCAAACCACGAAGAAACGTAGAACACGAAGGACGGTTTCGAGTCGATCACTTCTAATTCAAAACACGTGAGGTTGGTACAGTACCGCGCGCGTAAGCAAGCGGCTGTCCCATCAAACAGCCGTTTGCTTACGCGCGCGGTACAGTACCTGCGTCCCAATCTTGCGTGTTCTGATTTAGCCTTCTTCGTGTTCTTCGTTTCTTCGTGGTTTGTACCAATCTTCGCTCTTCCGATTTAGACTCAAAAAAATGCTTCTCAAAGTTGATTCAATCTCGAAATCATTCGGCGCCGTGCGGGCGCTCAAAGGCGTCTCATTCGATCTGCGCGCGGGCGAGGTCCACGCGCTGGTAGGAGAAAACGGCGCCGGCAAATCGACTCTGATCAAGATCATCACCGGCGCGCTGCAACCTGACTGGCCCGATTCCGGCTCGCTCTCCATCAACGGCCGACAAGTCATAGAAAACTCTCCCTCGCTGGCCAAAAGACTGGGCGTCGCGGCGATCTATCAACAGCCCGCGCTCTTTCCCGATCTCTCAGTGGCCGAAAACCTGGCGCTCGGTCTGGAGCGCGGCGGATTGTGGCGGAGGGTTAATTGGCGGGAGCGGTACGCGCGGGCAAGGGAATTGCTCAGCCGCATCGGCGCGCGCATTGACCCGCAAACGCCGGCCGGCGCGCTGACGATGCCCGAACAGCAGTTGGTCGAGATCGCCCGCGCGCTCGGGGCTTCTCCGGAGGTTTCTCCGGAGGCTTCTCAGGAAGCCGGGGCGAAGATCCTGATCATGGACGAGCCGACCGCTTCGCTGACCGACCGCGAAACCGAACACCTGTTCAAAGTCATCGCCGAGTTGCGCGCGCAAGGCGTCGGCGTCATCTACATTTCACACCGCCTCGAAGAACTATTCGAGGTCGCCGACCGCGTGACCGTGCTGCGCGACGGCGAAACCGTGACAACGCGCGCGATGAACGAACTCGACAAGGCCGAACTGATCCGCCTTATGGTCGGGCGCGAATTGTCCGCCGTCTTCCCCAAACGTGAAGTGAAAATAGGTGAGACCGTCTTGGAGATCAGAAACCTCAGTTCGCGCGCCGCAGGCATCCATAACATTAACCTCAGCGTCCGCGCCGGTGAAATTCTGGGCCTCACTGGCTTGGTCGGCGCGGGTCGCACCGAACTTGCGCGAGTGCTCTTTGGGTTGCTTCCGTCTGATGACGGGACTGTGCTATTGCGCCCTCCGAATAGAGGTTTGAACGAAAGTTCTCACCGATCCTATAAGTCTTATGATGAATTGAATGAGGTAACAATCGATTCGCCGGCCAGGGCAATTGAGCTCGGCGTCGCTTATGTGCCAGAAGACCGGCGCCGGCATGGCGCGATTCTGGAGATGCCGATCGCCGCGAATATGACGTTGGCGATCCTGGATCGAATCTCGAAGCTCAAATTCCTCGATTTCAAATCGGAGAATAAGATCGCCGTCGATTTCGCCTCGCGGCTGTCGGTTAAAACGCCGGCGACCTTCGCTCCGGCGGGAGCGTTGTCGGGCGGCAATCAACAGAAAGTCGCGCTGGCGCGATGGCTGGTGACCGATCCGCAAGTCCTGATCCTGGACGAACCGACGCAGGGAATTGACGTCGGGGCGAAGTCGGAGATTCACCGGCTCATGCTCAACCTGGCCGAAGCGGGGATGGCGATCATTATGATCTCGTCCGAACTGCCCGAGATACTGGGGATGAGCGACCGCATAGCCGTGATGCGCGGCGGAACGATCGTCGGAGTGATGGAGCGAAGTGAAGCCACACAGCAGAGTGTCATAGAACTGGGATTAGGCTAACTACTCTGTAAATTAAGTTTTTTGGTGTTATTCAAGCCCGCGGAGCGGGCGGCAGAGTAAAGCCTGGGGTGGAGCTGAAGGCCGCAACCCCAGGTCAGGTTCGGAGCGCCATCAAGCCCGTGAAACGGGCGGCAGCTATTGGCTGTCGCCCACTTCGTGGGCTCTGATCGCTTTGCTGCCGCTCTCCTGGGGCTTACGCCCCAGGCTTTATGCCGCCGCCTGCTCCGCAGGCTCAAAGCAAGGGTTTTAAAACACAAAATATCAAACAACTTAGTTTACAGAGTAGTAACCGGTTTAAGAACGCCGTCACTTTATAGCTTCCATTGTTGGCTGTCAGGATGTCGAGACTGCCGTCTGGAGTGGATGAGCGGGAAAAAAAATCTTGCGGTCATCCGGAAGACTTGTTAATCTATAGACCTCAACCCGACCTAAAAATAAGGGATACAGGACAACCAATCCCTCGACTAGCTTTAGCTGCGGAGAATCTTTCCAACATCGGAGATCGCAACTATTCGTTGATCCGCCGAGTGTTCAAATTCAAAGGAGAAACCGAAATGAAATCCGCAGCAAAAACGCTATGGATCTGCCTGCTGGTTCTCGGCCTGAGCTTCACGCCGACGACTTCAGCGTCCTCGCAAACCTACACGGCGACCGTGACCGGAACGGTGTCCGACGCGCAGGGCGCGGCGGTCCCCAAGGTCAAAGTTGTCGCGACCAATCAAGGGACAAAACTCGAATACACGGCGCAGACCAGCGATTCGGGCGTCTACACGATCCCGTTTCTGCCGGTCGGCGTTTACGTACTGACCGTCGAAGCTTCAGGCTTCAAGAAACTGGTCTCGAACGAGATCACGCTTGAAGTCAACCAGACGGCGCGCGTTGATTTGCAATTGCAGGTCGGCGGCGTCAATGAGATCGTGAATGTTCAGGGTGTCGCGCCGGTGTTGCAGACCGAGAACGTCATGGTCGGTCAGGTGATCTCCGGCACCACGACCGCGGCGTTACCTCTCAACGGCCGCAACTTTCAACAACTTACCCTGCTTGTGCCCGGCACAATCAACCCGAACCCTGGCGGTTTCAATAGCGTCGGACAGGGCGCGCAGGGGCGGCCTTATGTCAACGGGAACCGCGAACAGGGCAACGCCTTCCTGCTCGATGGTATTTCGGTGGACGAGACAATTGACAACCGCATCGGTTATAAGCCGAACGTAGACGCCATCGCCGAGTTCCGCGTCGAGACCTCCAACTCATCCGCGGAGTTCGGCAACGTGACCGGCGCGACCGTCAACGCCACGCTCAAGTCGGGCACGAACGATTTTCACGGTAACCTCTTCGAATTTTTGCGCAATGACAAGTTCGACGCGCAGCCATGGGGTAACAACCGCACTATGGCGCTGAACCCCTTGACCAAGATAGCCAAGGCGAAACTGCGCCAGAACGTCTTCGGCGGCACATTAGGCGGCCCCATTATGAAGAACAAGCTCTTCTTCTTCGTAGACTATCAGGGCATCGTTCAGCGCACTGGCGGCGGCGGTTCGATCGCCGTGGCGCCTGCCGAGTGGCGAACAGGTAACCTTTCGAGCCTTGGCGTAAATATCCGCGATCCGCAGACCTGCACAAATCCGCGTGATGTGAGCACATGCAAGTTTTTCTCGGGCGGCATGATCCCCGCCGAACGCATCGTCAATCCGGTGGCGAAGGCGCTCTTCGCCAATCCCTCCCTGTATCCGCTGCCGGCCAGCATCAATCCGGGCAATAAGACCGGCGTTCTACCCGTCGTAACTGCGGGCAAGGTCGACAGCCATCAGTTCGACATAAAACTCGACGCTCGTCTGAGCGAGAAAGACAACGTCTCCGGCCGTTACTCGTTCACCAATTACGATCAGGTTAACTACAAAGGCTCGATTCCGCTGATCCCGACCGGGGGCGCGCAGTTTAGCCGTCCGCAGAACATCGCCATCAACTGGACGCGCACGATCAGCCCGTCGCTGATCAATGAAGCCCGCGTCGGGTTCAACCGCGCGGTCTTCATCACCAACAACGCGTTCGATTGGGCGGGAATCGGCGAAGCCAACCAGAAACTGGGCATCCCCGGCGGACAGGTTGTTCCCGGCCTCAGTTCAATTGCGCTCGGCAGTGGTCTGGCCACCCTCGGCGCGGTCGGAACCAACGAAAACAACGTGCCTAACACCTTCCACTACGGCGACAACCTGACGTGGCTGCGCGGGCGCCATTCGTTCAAAATGGGCGGCCAATTGCAACGTTATCAGCAGAACCGCTACTACGCGGGCAACAACGGCGCGCTGGGCGCTTACAGCTACACCGACCAATTCACGGGCGTGGCCTTCGCCGACTTCCTGCTCGACCAACTCAGCAGCAAAGGTATCGGCGGCGTCAGCGGCTCGAATAAGGGCAAATGGGGTCATCGGCAGAACCGCATCGGCGTGTTTTTCCAGGATGACTACAAGCTTCATAACAACCTGACGCTCAACCTGGGCGTGCGATGGGAATACACCTCGCCGGTGATCGAAGTCGCGGATCGCCAGTCGAATTTCGAGTTGTTCAGCGGGCGTCAACTCTTCGCCGGAAAAGACGGCGCCAGCCGCGCGCTTTACAATCCTTATTACAAGGGCTTCGAGCCGCGCATCGGCTTTGCCTGGACGCCGTATGGTTCCGACGGCAAGTTAGTCGTGCGCGCCGGATACGGCATCACGCAATATATGGAAGGCACCGGCTCGAACCTGCGCCTGCCGCTCAATCCGCCGTTTTTCGCCGAAGCCGACGCGCAATATGACCGGACCACTGGTCCTGGCACGATCTCCAAAGGTTTCACCGACGTGATCGTGCGCGATAAACCCTCCGGCTTAATTCGCGTGTGGGATCCGAACCTGCGCCCACAATTCACGCAGCAATACAACCTGACGTTGGAATATCAGCTCTTCAAGAACACGTCGGTGTCGGCGGCTTACGTCGGTCACAACGCGACCCACCTGGTTGCGCCGACCGATTGGAATCAGCCGCTCCCCGGCGTCGGCGACCCTTCGACGTGGGTCAATTTCAATTTGCGACGTCCGCTGTCCGGTGTGTTGCCTGCGGTGACGCAGATCAGCGGCACGGAATCATGGGCGGTCAGCCGCTACAACGCGCTGCAAATCAACGGCCGCCAGCGCCTGACCAAAGGCTTCGAGTATCTGCTCTCGTACACCTGGAGCAAGACGATGACCGATAACCTCGGCTATTACGGCTCCGGAGGCGTAGCGGCCCAGGGCGCTTACTCGGCTAATAACTACAACCGCCACGGTTACAACTACGGCCCGGCGTTCTTCGACGCGACGCACAACTTTGTCTGGGCAGGCACGTATGAACTGCCGATTGGCAAAGGCCGCGCATTCGGCGATGGTTGGCATCCGGTCGCGAACGCGATCTTGGGCGGTTGGGACGTGAGCAGCATTTTCAGCGCCCACACCGGCTTCCCGGTTACCATTACGGGAATAACAGGTCGCACGCAGCAAGACCCGCGCGGCTCGGTTCGCCCGAATCTGGTCGGCAAGCCGACAATTAACAGCGGTGTTCCCGACTGTTATATCTACAACCCGCGCAACCCGTTCTGCGCCGGCCTTACCGGCACAGACGCTTTCAGAGATCAGCCGGTGGGGACATTCGGCAGCGCCGGCGTCGGGATAGTGCGCGCTCCGGGCTTCTTCAACTGGGACTTTGGCGTAGGCAAGAAGTTCAAGGTTTCGGAAAGTAATTTCTTGAACTTCCGCGCCGAGTTCTTCAACTTCACCAACCATCCCAGCTTCAATCCGCCGGCCAATAATTTTAATCAGACCTCACAAACTTTTGGGCAGGTTACCAGCGTGATCAGCCCGCCGCGCATCATCGAATTCGCTTTGAAGTATCACTTCTAAGTGAACTCATGAGCAGGGAACTGGGGGATCAATTCCGATCCCCCTTTTCTTTTTCAATACCAGGTTTGTTCCCACTGGTTCGATTCGATCTATGATGTGCGGTAAACTGTATGCGGGGTGAGTTATGGATTACCAAATTTTTGTTGAGAAGCAGCCGAACGATGGTTACGTCGCGATCGCGATTGGTTGGCCGGATTGTATAGGAGAGGGCGAAACAAAAGAGGACGCTATTGTTCAGGTCCGCGCCGCCATAGCCGATCGGTTGACGCGAGGCGAGATTCTCAGCGTACATATCGAAGAAGCGGATGCAACGACCTTGTCTGATCCCTGGGAACGGATGGCTGGTAGGTTTGCTGGCGATCCACATTGGGACGAGTTTCAGGAGGAGTTACGGCGCATCCGCGAAGAGGCGAATCGTGCCTGAAACTTTATGGGCGCCAGACACCGACCATTTGAGTCTCCACCATCGCGGCCACCAACAAGTTCGGCAGCGTTTACTCGCGTTGCCGCTCAAGCAGCGCGTCACTACAATCATCACTGTCGAAGAGCAACTGCGCGGACGTTTCGCTATGATTGCCCGCGCCAGGAACTCCAGTGAATGGGTGGCCGCATATAGCGCGTTCCAGCAGACACTCGACGATCTCATGCAACTTCACTTGCTTCCCTTTGATGACCAAGCCGCCGCCGAATTTATACGGCTCAAAGCCTGTGTGAAGCAGGTCGGAACCCAGGACTTGAAGATTGCGGCGATCGTTGTAAGTGTCCGTGGCGTTCTCGTGCCTCGTAATCAGAGAGATTTTACTCGCATCCCCGGGCTAACTTTAGAAGACTGGACTCAGCCTTAAACGATCAGCCGGGCGCCTAGACAGATTCGCGCTCTCCGGTTAGTATTCGCCTGCGTTCACGCCTGTTTTATCTCCAAAATCTGAATTGAAAGGATTATTTCGATGCGACTCACCGCGCTCGATTGGATAATTGCACTCATTGCCGTCGCCGTCTGTTTCGCGCCGGCGCTCTTTTTCGGAAAGAGGTCGTCGAAGAACACTTCTGAATTTTTCGCCTCGGGCCGTTCGGTTCCGTGGTGGCTGGCCGGGCTTTCGATGGTGGCGACGACGTTCAGCAGCGACACGCCGAACCTGGTGACGGACTTTGTCAGGAACAACGGCGTGGCGGGCAACTGGGTTTGGTGGGCGTTTGTGCTGACCGGCGTTGCGACGGTCTTTTTCTACGCCAGGCTATGGCGACGTTCCGGCGTGCTGACTGACCTGGAATTTTACGAGATTCGCTATTCGGGCAAAGCCGCCGGCGCCGTTCGCGGCTTCCGCGCGGTCTATCTGGGGCTGCTCTTCAACTGCCTGATTTTGGCCACGGTCAATCTGGCGGCTTGCAAGATCGCCGGGATTTTATTCGGGTTGGAACGTTGGCAGACGCTATTGTTCGTCGGTCTGCTTAATGTAGTCTTCGCCGCGCATTCAGGGCTTTGGGGAGTGCTGGTGATCGACATGATCCAATTCTTCATCAAGATGACCGCCGTGATCGCGGCGGCCTATTTCGCAGTCAGGCTCCCGCAGGTCGGCGGCCTCAGCGGGCTGGTAGACAAGCTCTCCACGATGAAAGGCCCTAAGGGCATCAACTACCTGAATGTTCTTCCTGATTTCGCGAACAACTGGGACATTGCGCTTGCCGTTTTCATTATGCCGATCGCGGTGCAATGGTGGGCGGTCTGGTATCCGGGGGCCGAGCCGGGTGGCGGAAGTTATATCGCGCAGCGCATGCTGGCTTCGAAATCGGAGAAAGATTCTCTGGGAGCAGTGCTGTTCTTCAACGTCGCTCATTACGTCTTGCGACCGTGGCCGTGGATACTGGTCGCGCTCAGCTCGATCATCGTTTATCCGCAATTGTCGGACATTCAGGCGGCGTTTCCAAATCTCAATCCAAGTCTTCTCGGCCACGACATCGCTTACCCCGCGATGCTCAAATTCCTGCCGGTCGGTTTCGTCGGATTGATGGTTGGCGGGTTGGTGGCCGCAAATTCCTCTACCATTCTGACCCATCTCAACTGGGGAGCTTCGTATCTCGTTCACGACTTTTATCGGCGGTTTATCAACAAAGACGCGGAAGAGAGGCATTACGTTTTTGCGGGGCGCCTGGCGACCATTGCGTTGTTCATTCTTTCATCCAGCTTGGTCTTCGTTCTGGACACGGCCAAGGACGCTTTCAACGTTATCCTGCAGGTCGGAGCGGGGACGGGGCTGCTCTATCTTGCGCGCTGGTTCTGGTGGCGCGTCAATGCGTGGTGTGAAGTTGTAGCGATGATCAGCTCGTTCCTGGTTTCAGCAGGCTTTCTGATTCTCGATAATCAGAAACTCTATCAGACCACTGCGGCGATGAGGCTGATCATCACCATCGCCGTTACTACGGTCTGTTGGCTGCTGGCGGCCTACTTCGCGCCTCAGACCGATCGTAAAACGCTGATCGACTTTTACGGCAAAGTTCGCCCGGCAGGCCCGGGTTGGGAACCGATCCGGATAGAGGCGGGAATTTCAAAAGAGGAGGCCGCGAAAACCGGCGACAGCATTCCGCTTGCCCTGGTTGGATGGGTGACCGGCTGCGCGATGATCTGGTCATCGCTCTTCACAGTCGGCAATTTTCTATATGGCAGATACGATTATGCGCTGGCGCTCGGCGCGGTCTTCGTGGTCAGCGGGATTATGCTGCTCAAGGTGATCAACAAACTCTGGACCGACAAGAGCGAGCGCGTAGCGGTTTGAGTTTTTCCTACTCGACCGGAGCAATGAGGGCCGGGTCGTCGCGCGTCGGGCTGTTGACCGCGCGCGACACCGGCGTCGCCTCCAATTCATCCGATTCGTAAGGCCGCAGCAACAGCAGCAGGTCGTCGATTTTGCTCTGCGGGTCGATCCACGCCGCTTCGTCGTCGGGTCTAAGGATCGCGGCCATCCGGTGATGAATCTTCGAGATCAGTTCATTCGGCTCGACCGTGATGATCGTACAGGTTTCCAGCGTCTCGCCCTCGGGCGTTCTCCATCCCTCCCACAACCCGGCGAACGCGAACAGCCCGCCGTCGCGCCTGCGAACATAGATCGGCTGGCTAGGCGCCTTGCCTCGCTTCTGCCATTCAAAGAAACCGTCCGCCGGAATCAGACAGCGCCGCTTGGCGAGGGCCTGTTTGAAGGACGGTTTTTCGGAGACGGTCTCGGCCTTGGCGTTGATCAGGTTGTTTCCGATCTTCGGGTCTTTGGCCCAATAGGGAATCAGCCCCCATTTGCAGCCGGCCAACTCGCGCAAGCCGTCGCCCGATTGAGGTCGCCGAATCACCGGAACGATTTGCGAAGGCGCGACGTTGTAGCGCGGCGCGAGGATCTCATCGACCGGCTCCACGCCGAACCGCTCTGCTATTTCTTCCGGAGTGTGATGAAGTGTGTATCGTCCGCACATAGCCTACAATTTACCAGCAATTCAATTGAATTCAAATTCGGGCAGGCGGTAAAATCAATCATCAATTAAAGCGCCGTCGGCGCAGTCACGAAAGGCGGTGGAAAAATGTCGGCTCAACCGAAGAGACGCTACACATTGGAAGAATATCTGGAATTGGATAAGAACTCCGACGAGAGGCTCGAATATTGGGACGGCGAGATATTCTCAATGAGCGGAGTGAGCGATGAACACGATCAGATCGAGGGGAATTTGTATCTCCTGCTTCGTTTGCGATTGGCTGGGAGAAAATGCCGGGCCTTTCTGGCCAACATGCGGATAAAGACGCCGGCTCTGCCACCATACCGTTACGGCGATCTGTCAGCCTTATGTGACAAACCGGTATTTGAAAAGATCGAGGGCGTCGACGTGTTGACCAATCCGGCGTTGATTATTGAAGTCCTTTCAAAATCAACCGCAGATTATGATCGTATTGATAAATTCACTTACTATAAGTCTATTCCAAGTTTCTGTGAGTATTTGCTGGTGGCGCAGCATCGCCCGCACATTGCTCAGTTCATCAAACGGGGCGACAACGAATGGATCCATCGCGAGTACAACGATCTGAACGATGTCGTGAAGCTAAACTCGATGGATTGCGAACTTTCGTTGAATGAGGTTTATCAAGACGTCAGTTTCAAGTCACGACCCATGCTCCTCAATGAATGAGTTTTACCAGAGCGTCTCGACCTTCCTTTGGAATGTAGATTGCAATATCAATTCAATAATGAAATGAAGTCGAAGCGATCTTTCCTGTCCTCCGCTTGAAAGGAGGGGCGTATGAAAAACTTTTGGAAAATTGCGAAGCCGTTGGGCCTTCTATGCCTTCTCGGCGCTATTGTTGTGGCGGCTCTTAACACCATTGCGGTAATCGCGGCGTCGTTCGGGTTCGTGCGACTGTTCAATTACTTTCAATATTTGAGAGTCCCACTCTGGTCAGTCGCGCTGCCCGCGGCGGGGATACTGATAGCCTGTGGATTGGCGCCGCAACGTCGAGAGATGGCGTCATAGACTCCACATCAGACCTGTGTGACCACTTGACTCTTATGGTATTCTGACAGAGCGTCGAACGGAATTGTCCTCTAAAAGTTTTTGAAATTATGTGGCCGTATGGCTGCCCCGGGGAAGCCTGCGTATGGAATATCGTTTCAACGAAGCAAGTGTAAAGCTGCCTGCGGAGTTGGTCGACAGAAGCCTGCAAACCTTGGTCCTGGCGGATGGGAAACAATCATTCAACGTAGTTATTTCCCGCGTCGATCTCGAATCAAAAGAGACATTGGAGCATCTGTGTGAGCGTCTACTCAAAGAGTGGCAAAGCAAGCTGCCCCGATTCAAAGTCGTCGAGCGCAAGCCTATGACCGTCGATGGAGAGGAGGCGGAATACTTCGATTGCCGCTGGAGCGCTAATAACGTGATAATCAATCAACGACAAATCGTGGTCCTTGCCCCCAGCCACGACGGGCCAGAACCGCTGAATGGACTGATTATTACAGGCACCTGCCCCACCCTCTTCGCGCCTCCGTATACTGAAATCTTCGAACAATTGTACTCGAGCTTGCGCTGGCGCGAGCCGGAAGGCAAAACAAACTTGCCGGACTACCATTTTGCGCTGTCTCGCGGCGATCAAAGACTGCGTGTCTTTGCCAGCGCGGAGGAGATGTGTTCTCAAATCAGCCCATTTGAAGTCGAAAACGAACTGTGGCGGTTTTATGATGGCGACGGAGCGCCACTGAAGGTCCGATGGCTTGAACAAAACCGCAAGACAGATTACAGCCGGGAACCTGGTCGCTATGAGCTGATTGGCGGTGGTAGCTGGAGCGAGTTGGCTCCGCTGCAGAGCCGGGTTGACACCATCGAGGGCATTGACGAGAACCCGTATATCAAGACTCTGGCCGAACTGCGACGCTATCTGCGGAAACATGAGCGTCGGAAAGGAGATAGCTGAGAATGTATGCGGCGCGGTTCGACGATCCGATAGCCCATACCAGCGCGCTGGCGGGCTTGATCGGCGGGGCGATTGTCGAGGCAATAGTGGGCGCAGCGCTTGTGGCGACCGTGGCCACAGGCGGAGTGGCTGCGCCGTTATTGGTCGGCGCAGTGCTCACGGGCGCCGCTGTCGGAGCCTGGGTGGATGAGTATCTGGGGTTGAAAGCAGCTAAAGATTCTATGGACAAATACGTCTATTTGCGCTCAAATCCGACGCGTGAACATGAAATTGAGCGAATGGGCGAGACAACTCTGATTCGGGATATGACGGAAGTATTGACTTCATTGCGGCGCCAGACTCTACGGCAAACGGGCGGCGAAACATAAAGCAGAAAAGGCGATCGAGGCGATACAAGAAGCATGAGAACTGTTAAGCGCGAGAGCGTAAAACTGAATAAAGCTAAGTTCGAAGCCATCGAAAAAA
>WNGF01003712.1_pt1 | contig 20524 bp, 18 predicted proteins | sample 5400641 | NCBI WGS metagenome assembly WNGF01 (sample SAMN13153371, study PRJNA577476) | soil metagenome | isolation source: 80 cm soil or saprolite under grassland replicate 2 | place: USA:California | collected 2016-06-15
GTCCGACACGGCCCGGATGGCCTCGTCCTGGCCGACCACGCGCTTGTGCAGGCGCTCCTCCATGTGGACGAGCTTCTCCGTCTCGCCCTCCATGAGCCGGGTGACCGGGATGCCGGTCCAGGCGGCCACGATCTCGGCGATGTCGTCGGCGCCGACCTCCTCGTTGAGCAGCCGGCCGGGGCCCTGCAGCGTGAGCAGCGCGGCCTCCTGCTGCTTGAGCCGGGCCTGCAGCTCGACGAGGGTGCCGTACTTCAGCTGGGCGGCCGTTCCGTAGTCGGCCTCGCGCTCCGCCTGCTCGATCCGCGTGGCGAGGCTCTCCAGCTCCGACTTGGTGGCCCGGATCGCGGCGATCGCGTTCTTCTCCGCCGACCAGCGCTGCTTCATCGCACCGGCCTCCTCCTCGAGGTCGGCCAGCTCCCGCTCCAGGGCCGCCAGGCGGGCCTTGGACGCCTCGTCCGACTCCTTGCGGAGGGCTTCCCGCTCGATCTCGAGCTGGATCCGCCGGCGCTCGAGCTCATCGAGCTCGATCGGCATGGAGTCGATCTCCATCCGCAGGCGGCTGGCGGCCTCGTCGACGAGGTCGATCGCCTTGTCGGGCAGGAAGCGCTCGGTGATGTAGCGGTTCGACAGGGTGGCCGCCGCAACGAGCGCGGAATCCGTGATACGGACGCCGTGATGGACCTCGTATCGCTCGCGCAGGCCGCGGAGGATGCTGATCGTCTCCTCGACCGTGGGCTGGTCGACCATGACCGGCTGGAACCGGCGCTCCAGCGCGGCGTCCTTCTCGACGTGCTTGCGGTACTCGTCGAGGGTCGTCGCTCCGATCGTGTGGAGCTCTCCCCGCGCGAGCATCGGCTTGAGGAGGTTCGAGGCGTCCATCGCGCCCTCGGCCGCGCCCGCTCCCACGACCGTGTGCAGCTCGTCGATGAACAGGATCACCTGGCCCTCGGAGTCCTTGATCTCCTTGAGGACCGCCTTGAGCCGCTCCTCGAACTCGCCGCGGAACTTGGCGCCGGCGATGAGCGCGCCGAGGTCCAGCGCGACGACCCGCTTGTCCTTGAGCGTCTCCGGGACGTCACCGCGGACGATGCGCTGAGCGAGACCCTCGGCGATGGCGGTCTTGCCGACGCCCGGCTCGCCGATGAGGACCGGGTTGTTCTTGGTCCGCCGGGAGAGCACCTGGATCACCCGCCGGATCTCCTCGTCCCGGCCGATGACCGGGTCGAGCTTGCCGGCGCGTGCCTCCGAGGTGAGGTCCCGCCCGTACTTCTCCAGCGCCTGGTAGGTCGTCTCCGGGTTCTGCGACGTCACCCGCTGGCTGCCGCGGACGCCCTGGAGGGCGGTCAGGATCGCCTCGCGAGTTGCGCCGCTCCGCTCGAGCAGGGCCTGGCCTTCGCCGCCCACGTCGGCTACCCCCAGCAGGAGATGCTCGGTGGAGACGTACTCGTCGCTCATTCGCCGGGCCTGCTGCCGGGCGAGCTCGATCGCCCGGCTGGCGCGCCGGTCGACCGTCATGGAGCCGCCCTGGATCCGGGCGCGCCGGGCGAGGATCGCGGCCAGCTCGCCCCGGAACGCCGGCAGGTCCACGCCCAGGCGCCGCAGGGTCTCGGCCGGAACGCCGTCGTCCGGCTCGACCAGGGCGGACAGGATGTGCTCGGCGTCGAGCACGGGACTCTCGAGGTTCTGGGCGAGCTGCTGGGCGGCGAGGATCGCCTCCTGGGCCTTTTCGGTGAAGTGATCGAGTTGCATTCGTCTCTCTGCTGGGTGGTGGCTGTCGGTTGGTGGGTCGGTCCCGGTCGCGATGCGGTCAGGCGGCGCCGACCCGCGGGTCGGGCTGGTCGACGAGATCGAGGAAGCTGCGGCCTGCGGCGGCGGCCTCAGGGCTCAGCCCGGTGGGCAGGACGACGCGGACCTTGACGTACAGGTCTCCGGCGCCCTCGCCGTTCAGGCGGGGCATTCCCTGTCCCTTCAATCGGAACTGGCGCCCGCTCTGCGTGCCGGCGGGGATCCTCAGCAGGACCCGGCTGCGTAGGGTCGTCACGGGCACCTCCGCGCCGAGCAGGGCTTCTTCGAGGGTGACGAGCAGCTCGCGCTCGAGGTCCGCGCCGCGGCGGGTGAAGACAGGATGCGGCCGGACGGTCACGACGACGTGGAGATCTCGACCGTCGCCGCCGCGAGCGGGAACGCGAATCCGGCTGCCGGTGTCGACGCCGCGCGGAATCGTCACCTCGAGACGCTTGCCCTCGATCTCCACGATCCGGGTGGTCCCGTGGAAGGCCTCCTCGAGGCTCAGCTCGGCCCGCGCCTCCACGGCCCGATCGTCCCGCTCGGCCGCTCCCCGCGCTCGCGTCCCGGCACCGGGTGCCTCGAAGCCCAGGTCGCCGAGGATCTCCTCGAAGCTGGCGCCGGTGCCGGCCGTCTGCGATCCGGCCGATGACCGGCCCGCGGTCGCCTGGCCGCGGCCGGCCTGGCCTGCCGCCGACCCACCCGGCGACCCGCCGCCGAAGAACGTCCGGAAGAAATCCGAGAAACCTTCGCCGCCCGATGTGCGGAACTCGTAGCGGACATTGCCGCCCCGGCCGTCGAAGCCGCCGAAGCCGGCAAACGGCCCGCCGGCCCCGAACGGGTTGCCGCCGCCGGATTGGGCATAGGCTTGCCAGTTCTCGCCGAGCGCGTCGTATTGCGACCGCTTGGCCGGGTCGGACAGGACGGCATGGGCCTCGTTAACGTCCTTGAACCGGCGCTCGGCGCCGGCGTCACCCGGCTTGACGTCCGGATGGTGCTCGCGGGCCAGCTTGCGGAACGCCTTCTTGATGTCGCCCTGGCTCGCCGTCCGCGGCACCCCCAGGACCTTGTAGTAGTCCTTGTATTCCATCGATCAGGTCCCCCGGGCGCGACGCGCCGGTCGGATCGTCACCGATCCGCGTCCCGGCTTCGCCGCGCCCGCCACCTGCCCCGCTCCCTTCGGACCGCCGGCCTAGACGATGACCGGCGGCTGATCGGACGGCGGGAAGCTCGGTCGTCGAACCCGCGTCGTTGAGTCGCGTTCCGGCTCGGCCGGCCGCTCCTCCTTGGCGGTGCTCGGCGGCCGCGGCGGCAGCGCCGTTGGCTTCCGCCTCAGCGCCGCGTCGAGGGCCTGCTCCATGGAGTCGACGAGCACGATCTTGATCTGCTTGCGGATCTCCTCGGGGATGTCCCGGAGGTCCTTCTCGTTCTTGCGCGGGATGATGACCATCCTGGCGCCCGACAGGTGCGCCGCGAGGATCTTCTGCTTGAGCCCGCCGATGGGCAGGACGCGGCCGCGCAGCGTGATCTCGCCGGTCATCGCCACGTCCTTGCGGACGGGGATGCCGGTGAACGCGCTGATCATCGCGGTCGCCATGGTGATCCCGGCGGACGGGCCGTCCTTGGGGGTGGCCCCGGCCGGGACGTGGATGTGCAGGGTGTTCTTCTCGAAGACCTCGGGCGAGATCCCGAGCGCAATGGCATGGCTGCGAGTCCAGGAGAGCGCCGCCCGGGCGGACTCCCGCATCACCTCGCCGAGCTGGCCGGTGAGGATGAAGTCCTCCTTGCCGTCCATGGTCGTCACCTCGATGGCGACAACGTCGCCGCCGACCTCCGTGACCACCAGTCCGGTTGCCGAACCCACCTGGTCCTCGGGCTCGAGCTCGCCGTACTCGAACCGCGGTGGCCCGAGGTAGACCTCCAGCTTCTTGACGTCGACGACCGTCTTGCGCGTCCGTCCCTCGGCCACCGACCGAGCGACCTTGCGCATGAGATTGGCGATCTCGCGCTCGATGTTCCGGACGCCCGCCTCGTGCGTGTACGCCTGGACGAGCTGGAGGAGCGCCTCGTCGGTGATCTCGATGTGCTTGGCCTTGAGCCCGTGGTTCTCCATCTGCTTGGGGATCAGGAACCGGCGCGCGATCTCGACCTTCTCCTTCTGGGTGTAACCCGGCAGCTGGATAATCTCCATCCGGTCCCGAAGGGCCGGCGGGATCGGGTCGAGCAGGTTGCCGGTCGCGATGAACAGGACACGACTCAGGTCGAACGGCACCTCCAGGTAGTTGTCCTGGAACGTGTTGTTCTGCTCCGGGTCGAGCACCTCCAGCAACGCGCTGGACGGATCGCCCCGGAAGTCCATGCCGATCTTGTCGACCTCGTCCAGCATGAAGACCGGGTTGTTCGTGCCGGCCGTCTTGATGTTCTGGATCACCCGGCCGGGTAGCGCCCCGATGTAGGTCCGCCGGTGGCCCCGGATCTCTGCCTCGTCGTGGATGCCGCCGAGGCTCATCCGGACGAACTTGCGGCCCATCGCCCGGGCGATGCTCTTGCCCAGGCTCGTCTTGCCCACGCCGGGCGGGCCGATGAAGGCCAGAATGGGGCTCCGGATCGTGTCGGCCAGCGTGCGGACCGCGAGGTACTCGAGGATCCGCTCCTTGACCTTCTCGAGGCCGTAGTGGTCCTCCTCGAGAATCTTGGCCGCCTCCTTGATGTCCAGGAGGTCTTCCGTGGACACGTTCCACGGCAGGCCGACCAGCCAGTCGACATAGGTTCGAATGACGCCGACCTCCGGGCTGGCCGACGGGATCCGGCTCATCCGGTCGATCTCCTTGATCGCCCGCGCCTTGATCTCTTCCGGCATCCCGGCCTCTTCGACCTTCTCGCGAAGCTCGTTGATCTCGGCCTGCTGGGGGTCCTCCTCGCCCAGCTCGCGCTGGATCGCCTTCACCTGCTCGCGGAGGATGTACTCGCGCTGGGTCTTGTCCATCTCGGACTTGACCTCGGACTGGATCTTGCCCTTCAGCTCGAGGATCTCCACCTGGCGGGCCAGGAAGTTGCTGACGAGCTTGAGACGTTCGACCACGTCGACGGTCTCGAGCAGCTCCTGGCGCTGCTCGGTGCTCATGTCCGGGCTGTAGGCGACCATGTCGGCCAGCAGGCCGGGCTCGGTGATGTTGCGTGCCGCGACGGCGGCCTCCGGCGGAACCGGGGCCCCGTTGGCGACGTACTGCTCGATCTGGGCCTGCACCGTCCGCATGAGCGCCTCGACCTCGACGCCGCCCGGCGCCTGGTCGTGGAGCTCGTCGATGGTGGCCAGGATGTAGGGGCTGGTCTTGACGAAGCCCTGGACTCGCAGGCGGCCCTGGCCCTGGACGATGGCCCGGACCGTGCCGTCCTGGAGCTGGACGACCTGGGCGATCTTCGCCAGGGTGCCGACCCCGTAGAGCTCGTCCGGGCGGTCGATCTCTTCCTGCTCGGCCTGGCGCTGGGTGACGAGCGCGATGGGACCGCCGGAGGCGACCGCGGCGTTGAGCGCGTTGACACTCTTCTCGCGGCCGACCTGGAGCGGCACGATCATCTCCGGAAAGATGACCGTCTCGCGGAGTGCGACGAGCGGCAGCTCCCGCGAACCGCCCGGCTGCACGTCCGTGCGCCGCGTCTCGAGAGCGGTGGTCTTCTGGTCGTCCGAGTGGGACGGACGGTCGGGCATCAGGTTCTCCTGTTCACTGCGGCGGACCCGCCCGCCGCGAATACGCTGGGCGACGAGGCGAGTACCTCGTCGATCATGAAGGTCACGTGTCGTCGGTCAGGCCGGGTCCGGAGCGGCCTGAGCCCGGTCCGCCATCCCCTCGTCGTAGAGCGCCTCCAGGATGCGCGCCCCCACGCGCTCCTCGAGCTCGAAGAGGATGCGGATCCCGGCCAGGTTGACGCCACGGTCCCGGGTCAGATGGCGGATCCAGAGGACCCGCCGGATGTCGTTCTCGCTGTAGAGACGGATGTTCGTCGGCGTCCGTGCCGGGCAGACCAGGCCCTCGTCCTCGTAGATCCTCAGCGTGCGCGGATGCACGCTGACAATGCCCGCCGCCACGCTGATGACGTAGACGGGACGAGTGGGATCCCGGTCGACCCGGCCGGACGTCATCGGGTCAGGCCTTCGCACCGGTTGGCGACGGCTCTGGGGTGGCCGTCTGGCCGACCTTCTCACCGCCGGCCCGGCCGGCAATCTTGGTGCCGTTGGTGACCGGAGAGATGCGGATCTGGCGGGGCTTGGCCTGCTCCGCCCTGGGGACCCGCAGCGTGAGGATGCCGTTCTCGAACTCGGCCGTGGCCTTGTCGGGCTCCAGGCCCTCCGGGAGCGTCAGGCTCCGGCTGAAGGTGCCTCGACGGATCTCCCGAACGATGTAGCCCTGGTCGCCCTGATGCTCCTCGCGGGTCTCCTGGGTCTGGCCGCTGATCGTCAGCGTCCGACCCTCCACCGCGATCTCGACGTCCTCCGGCTTCCAGCCCGGCAGCGACGCCTTGACGAGCAGCTCGTCGGCGGTGGTCGAAACGTCGATCGGCAGCGAGCCGGCGCCGTCGAACGAGCTGGTGCCGTCGAACAGGGCCGCCCACTGCTGCGGGCGGACGAAGCTGTCCTCGAAGAGCCTGTCCATCGCCGAACGTAGCGACATGAGCTCGCCGAACGGCGAGGTGCGGCGCACGATCGTCATCGTCGTGTACCTCCGTGCGTCTGGCGCGCGGTCCGGCGGGGCGCGCCGCGTTCCAGGAATGCTGTCCTGATCGTCAGGTTGCCGGACACGATGGCATCGTAGAACCTTGACAATGACGTTGTCAAGAGTGTTGTAGGTCCGAACTCCGTCCCGAGCCCGCCCGAGCCCGCCCGAGCCCGGGCGCCCGCTAAGAGCCGGCGGCTGCCTCCACGTGGCCGATCAGCTGCTCATGCAGCGCCGCCTCGCACTCGGCGCGTCCGATGGCGATCACCTTGTCGCCCTCGGCGAGGACCGTATCCGGCCGGAGCGACACGGCCCGGCCGTCCCGGACCACGGCGAAGAGCGAGCAGCCCTCCGGGATGTCCAGGTCGCGGGGCGCCCGGCCGATCGCGGGCGATCCGGACAGGAGCGGCGCCTCGATCAGCTCCAGGTCCGATCCGCCGAGCGATCCGAGATGGAGGAGCTCGTGGACCGGGATGTCCTGCTCGATGGCGCCGAGGATCATCCGGGTCGGGCTGATGAGCTCGTCCACGCCGAGATGCTGGAACAGGTCCTCGTTCTTGGGGTTGTTGACTCGGGCGATCGTGCGCGGCACGTCGAAGTGGTGCTTCGCCATCTGGCAGATGACGAGGTTGTCCTCGTCGTCGCCGGTCACCGCCGCCACGATGTCGGCCCGGTTCGCGCCGGCCTCGCCGAGGTACTTGCCTTCGCAGCCGTCATGGGCGATGACGATCGATCCGATCTCGTCCGCGATCTGATCCGCTCGCGCGCGATCCTTCTCCATGAGGACCACCTCGTGGCCCGATCCCACGAGCTCCTTGGCGAGGTAATAGCCAACCTTTCCGCCGCCCACGACGAGCACGAACACTGGTCAGGCCTCCGAGGCGGCGGTGGCCGGCTGGGCCTCCGCCAGGTGATGCTCGCCGCCGGGATGGATTCCCTGGGGAACGAGGACCGGCGGCCGACGCGGGGTCGACAGGCCGGAGAAGCCGAGGATTGCGTCCTCCATGAGGTTCGTCCGGCAGATCGTCGCCAGGCCCAGGTCGGCATAGGCGGCCGCACGGACCGGGTCGTTGACCTTGGCCAGAACTCGCCGCGCGCCGAGCGCCTCGGTCGCCAGCTGCGCCGCCATGACGTTCCGGTTGTCGCCCTCGGTCAGGGCGAGGAACAGGTCGGCGTCCTGAGCCCCGGCACGGCGAAGGACGTCCTCGTCGGTACCGTCGCCGCGCACGGCGCTGCCCCGGAAGGTGGACGGCAGCTTGTCGAAGGTCGACGTGCTCCGATCCAGGATCACGACCTCGTGACCGGCCTTGTCGAAGTACTCGGCGAGCACGGCGCCGACGCGGCCGCAACCGACGATGATGACTTTCATGCAGACTCCTCGGGGATCGGTTCGCGAACGACCCAGACGGCGCAGGGCGCGTTCTTCAGGACGTACGGGACGGTTCGCCCGATCGCGAAGTCGCCCCCGAAGCGCTTCCGGTAGGGCAGGCCCAGGATGAGCATATCCGCACCCTGCTCCGATGCCTCGTCGACCAGTGCGGCTCCCACGTCACGCGCCTGGAGAAGCACCGGCTCGATCTTGTACTGACAGTCTTCGGCGGTCTCCTCGGCCAGGTCCAGCACACGCTGGACGTCCTCCGACTGGCCGGCGACGTCGGCGTCGAGCGGCTTGGTCCAGTCGATCTCGACGACGTGGACGGCGACCAGCTCTGCCTTCCATTGTCGAGCCACGGCGGCCGCGAGCCTGACGATCCGGCCGTCGCTGGGTCCGCCGTTGAGAGCGACGACGGCCCGCCGGAAGGCGACGGTCTGATCGCGTTTGGGCACAGTCGGGCGGGCTCTCCGGAGCTAGGCGGGACCGACTTTCTGACGATGGTCCCTGACGGGCTGGGCCCGTTGCCGCGCGCCACGATACCACCGGGTCGTGACCGTGACGTTCCGCGCGGATCGGCGGCGCCGGCGCCGGTCCCCGATCAGCCGTCCGCCGCCCGTGCCGAAGCGGGCTCCTCGGCGGGGAGCATCGGGTCCTCGCGCCGGTACGGGACGTTCACGACGACCGTATGCGGTCGACCCAGCAGGGCGGCCCGGAGGCGCTTCGCCGACTGGTTGTAGAGGATCCGCTCCCACCAGCTCCGGGCGACGTACTCGGGAATCACCACGAACGTGACCGGCTCCTCCTTGTCCGGCGGCCAGGCCCGATCGAGGATGTCGAGGTACGCCAGCAACGGGCCGACGAGCGCCCGATAGGGCGACTCGACCACGACCAGCGGGACGCCCGGCACCTGCTGCTCCCAGCGTCGCCGCACCTCGGCGGCCTCGTCGGGATCCTCCGAGATGAACACCGCTCGCACGTCATCGTCGATCGAGCGGGCGACATTGATCGCCTGGACGACGGCCCGATTGAGGCCGGGGATGGGGACGACGACCCGCTCCTCCCGGTGGAGCGGCGGCACGACGTACGTGGGCCGGACGGCGAGCTCGCGCCCGGACGCCGAGTACTGGTGATTGATGAAGACCATGAGCCCGACCAGGATCGGGATGAGGATCACGACGAGGTAGGCCCCGTCGGCGAATTTCACGGAGGCGACGACCACCAGCACCACCGCCGTCAGCACGGCCCCCAGGCCATTGAGGACCGCTCGCCAGCGCCAGCCATGGGATCGCTCCCGGAACCAATGGATGACCATGCCGCTCTGGGACAGCGTGAACGTGACGAACACACCAACCGAGTACAGCGGGATCAGGGCATGGGTGTCCCCCCTGAAGACAACGAGGAGCATCGCCGCGACGGCCGCCAGGGCCACGATCCCCCACGAGAAGGCGAGCCGGTCGCCTCGGAAGCTGAACTGGCGCGGCATGTAGCCGTCCTCGGCCAGGATCGCGGCCAGGCGCGGAAAGGCATTGAAGCTCGTGTTCGCGGCGAGGAACAGCAACAGCGCCGTGCTCGCCTGGAAGACGATGTAGAGCGGTGAGTTGCCCCCGAAGATCGTGCTGGCGACCTGGGCGATGACCGTCGGCCCGCCGTGCTCCGTGTCGGTCGGCCGGATGGCGAAGGCATCGGCCACGACGCTGATCCCGACGAAGAGGATGCCCAGCAGGACAGACACGATGATGAGCGTGTTCGCGGCGTTCCTCGCCTCGGGCGGCTTGAAGCTGGGCACCCCGTTCGTGACGGCTTCCGTGCCAGTCAACGCCACCGAGCCGCTGGCGAAGGCGCGGAGGACCAGGAAGATCGACACCGCCTCGACGGTCCCGGACGCACCGCCGAACGGCACCGCCTGGGGATGCGGCGGCAGCGGCGCCGCCTGACCCGACACGACCCGGAAGACGCCCAGGCCGATCATCAACAGGGCGAGTCCGAGGAACAGGTAGGTCGGGACGGCGAAGATGTTGCCCGACTCGCGCACGCCGCGGAGGTTGGCCAGCGTCATGAGCGTGATCGACAGGACGCCGATCTCGATGCCCACGACGTGGAGGTCCGGAACCACCGACACGATCTGGGCGATGGCCGATGCCGAGGAGACGGCGACCGTCAGGACGTAGTCGACGAGCAGCGCGGCCGCCGCGATCAGGGCGATCCGGTGAGACAGGTTCTCGCGGGAGACGACGTAGGCGCCGCCACCGGAGGGATACGCGAAGCAGATCTGACGGTACGAGATGGAGACGACGGCGAGCATCGCCGCGATCGCGATCGAGATCGGGGTGGACAGCAGCAGCGCGCCCGCCCCCGCGACTGCCAGGACCCGCAGTATCTCCTCGGTGGCATAGGCCGACGAGCTGATCGGATCCGAGCTGAAGATCGCGAGCGCCTTCTTCTTCGACAGTCGCTCCCCGATCTCCTCCTCGCTGGCGAGGGGCCGGCCGATGGCGACCTTCTTGGCGCGAGCGATCAGCCGCCCGACCCTCGTCGTGGGCAGGCTGGCGGCCTCCTTCGCTACCAGCTGTCCGGGGCCTGTCCAGCGGAAGTACGGCGCGTGCGGCCGCTCGACTCGAACACGCCGGTCCGCCAGCTTCCGGCCGCTCAGCGGCCTGCGACCTCCGATCATGCTGCTCCGATTATCGTGTTGCCACGGGTCGAGCCCGACTGCCAGAACATGCGGGCCGAGCTCGGTCAGGCGAGGTAGGGGGGCTCACGCCCGGCTGGGGGTGCCTTCCTCGTGATTTCCGCGGGCGTCCATCGGGCAGCCCCGTTATACAGCACCCGGCTCGCTTCATGCCCGCCCGCGCGGCCGGCGGTGCGCCGGCTCGCCCGTTCTCACAGGCCCAGGCTCAGCCGTTCGATGAGTGGCCGTGGCAGGCGTGCCCCCTGCATCGCATCCTGGACCGACCGGATGTCGTAGGCGACTCGATGCCAGGATGCCTCGCCCGCCCCGAGGTCCAGCACCAGGTAGCTGGAGTCGGGGATGCCATCCCGAGGTTGCCCGACGCTGCCCGGGTTGAGCAGCGTCCGCCGCTCGTCGAGCGAGAGGACCGCACCGGACTCGGGCCCCAGAGTCTCCATGCCCTCGGACGCGGCGCGGAACACGATCGGCACATGGGTGTGGCCGTGGAGGCAGTAGGGCGTTGCGAAGGCGGCCAGGTTGGCCCTGGCGATGGTCGCCGACAGGATGTACTCCCAGGTCGGATCGCGTGGGCTGCCGTGGACCAGGGTCAGGCCCTGCTCTTCGCGTCGCAACGGGAGGGCCGCCAGCCACTCGCGGGTCGCCGCCCTGATCTGCCCGCGAGTCCACTCCATGGCGGCACGAGCATCCGCGTTGAAATCCTCGATCGCGAGCTCACCGATCGCGGCCGAGTCGTGGTTGCCGCGGACTCCGATCGCGCCGACGCCGCGCAGGCGGTCGACGACGCCGTTCGGATCCGGGCCGTAACCCACCACGTCACCGAGATGCCAGACGGCGTCCACCGGTCCGGCATCCGCCAGGACCGAATTCAGGGCGGGAAGGTTGGCGTGGACGTCGGACAGGACGGCGATGCGCATCGGCCTCAGACTAGCGGGCGGTGGCGCCTCGTTGCCGGGTCCCGCGGAAAGCCCGCCGGCGTCGGCCGCCGCTTCTCTATCGCGACGAGGACGTGGTCGGAGAGCCCATCGACGCCGACCGGCGTCAGGGCCGGCTCGCCGCCACCCAGGATCGCGACCGCCGGCCCGGCGCGCGACAGCTCATCGTCGAGCGGACGCCGCTTCCAGGCCAGAAGCAGGCCGCCCGGCGCCAACAGCGGCAGGGCGAGCTCGGCGAGCTCTGCCAGGTGCGTCACGGCCCGGACTACCACGGCCGGCCAGGCACCACGGTGCCGGGCGTCGGCCGCCAGCTCCTCGGCGCGCGCCGCGGCGACGGCCACCTGCGATGCCAGCCCGAGCGCGGCGACTGTCGTGGCAAGGAAGCGGGCCTTCTTGCCGACCGAATCCACGAGGAGCATCCGTCGGGCGGGGAGGACCACGGCAATCGGAATGCCAGGGAAACCGCCGCCCGAGCCGAGGTCGAGCACGGCGGTCGCGCCGCGGGCGCGCAAGAGCGGAACGGCCGTCAGGCTGTCGAGGACGTGCTCGCGGGCGGCGGCCACGGGATCGCGGATCGAGGTCAGGTTGATCGCCTCGGTCCACGCCAGCAGCAGCCGGACATGGTCGCCGAGCGCCACGCGCTGGCTGGGAGTCGTCTCCAGGTGAAGGGCCGCCAGTCCGGCGTCCAGGATCGCGTCGAAGCCGGTGGGCACTGTGGGGAGCGCCCGGACGTCCGTCGGGAGCGGGTCGCGACGGCTGAGCACGGACCCTCCTCACGGGTCGCGCGACTCCGCCTGCGGTCCGCTCCCGGCGTCGTCGTTCGGCGCACCGCGGGCGGCGGATCGGTCTTCCACGGCTCATCCGGTTCCTGGCCGGGTCTCCCCGAGCCCCTCGTGAGCCACGTTACCCTACGGCGTCTGCCCCGGTGCGGATGCCGGACGTTACGGTCGTGTGAACGGCCTGTCAACCTAACTTATCCACGAAAGCCACAGTCGTCCACAGCTTCGTGGATAACCCGACGGGCAACCCCGGTGGGGGCGATCCGGTCGAGGCGTTCCGAAGGATCTCCGGTCAGGCGAGCGTGGGTGAGTCTGGCCGCCTCGCGGCGCCCTCGATGACTCCGAGACGGAACGCTCGGGCCGGAGAGCCCGGCGCGCCGACGAGTCGCGGGCCCGCCGGATCCGTCTCGGACGGGGGTTGCGATGCCCGCACCGGCGGCTCGCTCGGTCGGGTCGACGGAAGCGCCCGCGGCGTCGGCAGTGGTGATGTGAACCGACCGGCCGCCTGGATGGCCTGGAGGACGGCTCGTTCCTCGAGCCGGACATCCTCAGCAGCCACGGCGCGGCCCAGGATCGCGGCGAGCGTGCCGTCATCGACCGGGACCGGACCTGGCAGGGCGAGAATGAAGGTCGAGCCCGAACCGCTGACCGAAGCCACGTCGAGGTCGCCGCCCATCGCCCGGGCAAGGTCGCGCGCGATCGGCAGGCCCAGGCCCGTCCCGGTGACCCGTTCCTGGCCGTCGGCGCGGTAGAAGCGCTCGAAGATCCGGCCGCGGTCGTCATGGGCGATGCCCGGCCCGTCGTCGCGAACCGCGACCAGCGCCACCGGCCCGTCGAACCAGCCGGCGAGCTCAACGCCGCCGCCCCTGGTGCTGAACTTCAGTGCGTTCCCGATCAGGTTGCTCAGGATCTGTTCGACGCGCCTGCGATCTCCCGTCGCCGACCGCAGCCGCGGTGGCAGATCGACCTGTAACGAGATGCCGCGATCCATGGCGATCGGCGTCAACTGGTCGATGACCCGGCTGCCCACTTCGTGCACGGATACCTGCCGCAGCTCCAGGCTCAGGGTCCCCGCTTCGAGGCGCGAGAGCTCGAGCAGATCGCCGACGAGCTCAGCCATCGACCCGACGATGCCGTGGCTCCGCTCGAGGAACTCACGGGCGACCTTCGGGTCGGCAACGCGACCGGCCAGCATGAGCTCCAGGTACCCGTTGAGCCCGGTGAGGGGTGTTCGCAGCTCGTGGGCGACGGTCGACACGAAGGTGGTTCGCTCGGCATCGCGGGCCCGCAGCTCCACGAGCTCGCGTTCGGTCGCGAGCTGGCTGCTGACGAGGGCAAGCGCCACGGCCGCATGGCGCGCCAGGTTCGGCGGCAACCGCTCGGCGACGGACGCAGCGTCGTCAGCTGACGCGAAGTCGAAGCCGAGGGCGACGCGCCCGGCTTCAGGGATCTCCAGGCAAGCGAAGTGCGCTTCGGCGTCGCTCCAGCCTTCAGATTCGGGGTCCTCCAGCACGCTGCCGCTCTCGAGGTAGGGCCAGGGCGCCCCGGCGGCCGCCAGAAGCGCGTCGGCCACGACGCTCGACGGCTCGTCGGGGAGATGCACGGCGAAGGAGATCGGAGCGGGCGGTGCGGCAGCTCGTTCTGGCCGCGGCCGCGGCGCCTGGGCATCCAGCCACGCAGCCAGCGCCTGCGCCGCGCTCGCATCCTCGCCGTCGACGAGGGACACCGCCACGCGCCGTTCCAGGCCGGCGGCCAGGACGGCCGCGCGCCGGGCGCCGACCGTCCGGGCGAGCAGGGCGAGCAGCCCGGCCAGCCGCTCCTCCGCGGGGAGATCGGCCGCGAGCACGTCAAGGCAGCGGGCGAGGAGGGCGGCCTCGTCCTGGGCGGCCCGATCCACGGCCCGGCGGTAGCCGATGCGTCGTTCGGCGAACGGGGGCGGCGGGACAATGGCCGGCGCCCTGATCGGGAGCTGGGGAGGGCGATGATCGCTCACGCCGGAGATGGTGCGCGAACGCAGCGCTTCGTCGGTATCCCCCGACCGGTCGTGGCTCTCGCACCGTTCGTACGGGGCGCCGGCGGGCAGTTCAGCCGGTGCGTCCGCTCGCTCGGATAGGCCGGCCCAGCGTCCGCCGGACGACGTCCATCACCTCGTCGACGTAGGCATCGGCCTCGCCGCGCTCCGCCGCCGTCCGGACGCAGCCCTGGACGTGGTCCTCGAGGACGAGGATGGAGAGCGCGTCGACGGCGGCCCGCAGGGCGGCCGTCTGCTGAAGGATGTCCACGCAGTATTCGTCGCGCTCGATCATGCGCGCGATTCCCCGCACCTGGCCCTCCATCCGGGAGAGGCGACGGCGCAGCTGGGCCTTGTCCTTGGAGTACGAGTGGCGGAAGTCGGGGCTGGGCGTCTGAGCCGCGGAGCGCCCGTCGGGCGTCGTCATCCACCCGATGATACCCCCCGGGGGTATGCGATTCAAGGTCACCGGGATCGGGCCGATACCCGCTACACTGGGCGCCGATGGAGCCACGCCCGCCGCGATCGTCCGCCTCGCCGAACCAGCGACGTCTGACCCGGCCCGAAACGGATCCCTCGACCCCGATGACTCCATCCGTCTCTTCGCCCCTCTCCTCGCTGTCGGTGGACGCTCCAGCCCCGGCGGCGACGGCCTTCGCCCATGCCAGCGAGGCGGAGTTTGCCCGCATCCTGGACTTCTACGGCGTCCGCTGGGAGTACGAGCCGCACACGTTCCCCATCCTGTGGAACCTGGACGGCGGGGTGGCCGAGAGCTTCTCGCCCGATTTCTGGTTCCCCGACCTCGAGCTCTATGTCGAGCTGACCACGCTCAGGCAGAGTCTCGTCCGCAAGAAGAACCGAAAGCTCCGGCGGCTCCGGGAGCTCTACCCGGACGTTCGCGTCAAGCTGTTCTATGGGCGGGACTTCCGGGCACTCATGCTCAAGTACGGCAAGCTCGGCCTGGTCGAGGGGCTCAGCGGGGCTCCCGGCCAGGCGTCGCTGATCCGCCAGGCCGGGGCTTCCGTCGACGAGCCGCTCGAAGATCAGGCCGGCGCGGCCGTGCCGCTGGTGGTCGGCGGACCGGCAACCGCGCCGACGGGCGGAGGTGATCCGCTTGCCGGACCGGGGGCGACGCAGCCGGACCCGAACCTGATCCAGCCGGGCGTCCACGTCGCGGCATTCGGGCAGGCCGGTCCCGACCGGGGCGTTCCGGCCGCCATCGAGGAAGCCATGCCCGGGGCGGCGGCGTCACGGTCGGCTCGTCGTCGGCGTCGACGGCGAGCGGCCGCTCAGCTCCGCCGCCGGACTCACGTCGAGGAGCCGCCGAGCCAGCCAGCCGCCCGCCATGAGCCGTTGACGCGCCGATGATCGGCCGATGCGCGCACGCGGCGGCTCGCGACACGATGAACCGGATATGAGCCATACCGTGAATCTCCAGGCCGACGTCGCCGACGTCCTCCTGTCGGAGGAGCGGATCCGGGAGCGCGTCCACGAGCTGGGCCGCCAGATCAGCCACGACTATGCGGGCCAGCGCATCACACTCGTGAGCGTCCTGAAAGGCTCGCTGCCCTTCATGGCCGACCTCATGCGGGAGATCGACATCCCGTTGCGGATCGACCTCATGGAGGTGAGCTCGTACGGTGGCGCCTCCACCGAGTCATCCGGACTCGTCCGGATCCTCAAGGACCTGTCGGCGTCGATCGCCGGCGAGCAGGTACTCCTCGTCGAGGACATCATCGACACCGGCCTGACGCTCAACTACCTGGTTCGCTACCTGCGCGGCAAGAATCCGGCGTCGCTCCGCATCTGTACGCTGCTCGACAAGCCTGCCCGGCGGCTGGTCGACATCCCCGTCGACTACACGGGCTTCACGATTCCGGACCAGTTCGTCGTGGGCTACGGCCTGGACTACGGCGAGCTGTACCGCAACCTGCGCTTCGTGGGCGTCCTGCGCCCCGAGGTCTACAGCGTCGCGGACTAGCGATGCACCGTCGTCCGCTGGGTCGCGGCCGGCGGCTCGCCGCCGCTTCAGCCATCGTCATGCTGGTCGGGAGTCTGCTGCCGTGGTGGACCGTCGGCGGCGCGGACGGCCTGCCTCCGATCAGTGGCAACGCGTTCGAGGCCAGCGGCATCCTCGTCTTCATGGCCGCACTGGCCACGCTCGCGCTCGTCACCCTGCCATTCGCCAGCGAGCGCCCGATTGCCGTGGATCGCTGGCCGGCCTACCTCATCGTGCTCGGCTTGGCGCTGATCGGCTACGTGCTGCGGGTCTTCGGGCTCATCGTGGAGGGACCGATCGAGTCGCTCCGGCCGGACCGTGCTCCGGGCCTCTACATCGTCGCGATCGGGCTGGCAGGGCTCGCCCGGGCGGCCTTCGAGATCAACCAGGAGCCAGAGCCGCGCTGACGCTCAGTTCCCGATCGGATGACGGTCCGTTCCCGATCGGGCAGTGCTCAATTCTGGACCGACCGCGACGTCTCCAAGGCGACCGCAAACCAGACCGGCGCCGCAATGTCCTGCGACGCGACTTGGAAGACATACCGGCCCGGCTGCCATGCCGCCTCACTCGTTCGAGCGGCTGGCGTCGGCGGCGCATACAGGGCGCCGTGCCCGTCGACCGGCTGGACTCCGGGAAGCGGATCCAAATGGACGGGCACGGCCCGCCCCGCTGCGTCAAGCCGCCAGGCCGCGACGCCTTCGACGGGCGTGCCGCCACCCCTGCGGTACGGGGCGCAGAACCCGAGGCCCAATGCCTGCTGAGTCGAGATGTGGATGACGGGGATCGACGGATCGAGCGGCCCGCTCGCCTGCGGCGCAGTGTCGAGCCGCAGCCACCAGCGGGCCAGGCGCCCGAAGTCGCGCTGAACAGTGAATAGCCGCCACGCGAGGCCGGCAAAGCATTCGTCGTTCGGTGCTGTCGCTCCGTCGTCGATCGCCACGTCCTGGGGCAGCTTGGCCGGAACCTCGGCTGCATTGGCAGGCCCGGTTCCGGAAACCCCACGGGATTGCTGTTCCGGTGCCTGGCTCGCCGTGACCGTAGAGATGCCCGCCGGCGCGCCGTGCCCATCACGAGTCGGCGGCGGTTGTTCGCCCCACGGCTTGAGCACGGCGACCGTGAGCCCGAGGACGACGAGGGCCGCCAGCGCGAGCGGTCGACGGGTCTCGTCCATGCGAACCCGGATCACCTCGACGCTTGCTGGCGGATTGGACATCGTCATGGATACACGCATGGCGCTCCCGAACTCGTCCCGGACGGGGCTAGTCTCCCGACCGGTCGGGCCGCGATAGGGATTGTACGCTCGCCCGTCGTATCCTCCATCCGCATGTCCGGCATCCGCGTGTCCGCGACGCCCCATCGCTCCCTGCCTCGCAGGACCGTGGAGCGCAGAGCCGCGATGCTAGCCGGTCTCCTCGCCGCTGCCGTGTGCGCGTGCGGTACGCCCGGCCCAACGCTGACGCCCGTGTCGGCGACGCCGCCGACGACGCAAAGCGAAGCGCTGTCATCCCCTGCCGCGCGGTCGCCCGGCCGGCGTCCGCTCGCGGGACTCGATTGGGCGGTGGCCGACTTCGTGGAGCGGCCGGCCGACAACGTTGCCTCGGCGCCGCCTTCTGAGGCAGTCCACGATCCGAACAGCGCTGGCCACCCCGGCCATCCGCCGGGCCAGGCGCACCTCCAGGCCGTGACGGTCGCTGGCCGTATCCTGGTCGCCGTCGGCCACGTTGTCCCGGGCTTCCGAGCGGCGGTCTGGACGTCCGCCGACGGGCGCCGCTGGGACCGCGTCGCCGACATGCCGGCGGCCGACGACACGCCCCTGGCAGCCGTTGTCGCGAAGGGGTCGACCATCGTCGCGGTCGGCCGCCACGGGACCGCGCCGGCTGCCTGGACATCGGCCGACGGCCTCCACTGGCAGGAGACGCGGCTCCCGGTCGCATCCGCCGCGGGTGTGTCGGGAACTGACGCGGCGGGCCCGGTCCAGGCCGCCGCGGTGGCCGGCGGAACGGTGTTCGCTGCCGGGGGATGGGCGGGCCAGCCGAACGCCGTCCCGAGCGCGCGCTTTTGGGTCTCGTCGGACGGCCGCAACTGGACGGTCGCGAAGCTGGCGCCGGCCGAGGCGTCGGATTCCAGGGTCGTTGGGGTTGCCGCGGCGCGCGGGCGTTTCGTCGCCATCGGCCAAGCCGGGCCCGAGGGCTCTCCAACAGGCTCCACGGCGTGGTGGTCGAACGACGGCCGTCGCTGGTCGCGGGTGCCGCCGGTCGAGCTGCCGCCGGACGCTACGCTCGAGGGCGTTGGGGCCACACCGGCCGGATTCATTGCCGTGGGCTCATCCGTGGCACGCGACCGCGCCGTCGTCTGGCTGTCCGAGGACGGCCGGCATTGGCGGTCGGCTGATGACCAGCCTGCTTATCATCACTTTGGGCTGAAAGTGCGCATGCGCGGTGTCGCTGCCGGCGGCCCGGGGCTGGTCGTCGTCGGCGTGAGCCTGTTCGGTACCCAGTTCGGAACTGCAACCGTTTGGGTCTCGGTCGATGGCACGGTCTGGCAGCAGGTCCCGGACGTGCCCGCCTTCGACGGAGCGGAGATGAACGCGATCGTCGCTCGCGAGGACGGACTGGTCGCCGTGGGGACGTGGGGCGCTCCCGACCAGTATGTGCCGACGGTTTGGCTCAGCCCACCTCCCGGCTGAGCCCGCCGCCTGCTGAGCCCGCGCTCGCCCGCCTGAGCCCGCTCCTGCGGATCGATCGGATGCCGCGCCGAGGTGGAGCGGCGCTCAGGACTCGCCCAGATAGACCTTGCGGACCATCTCGTCCTTGATGAGCGATTGCGCCTCCCCGGCCAGGACGACCGTCCCCGTCTGGAGGACGTAGCCGCGATGCGCGACCGTCAGGGCTTGGAGGGCATTCTGCTCGACGAGGAGGATGGTCGTGCCCCGGTCGTTGATCTCCTTGATGATCGAAAAGATCTGTTGGACGAGAATCGGGGAAAGGCCCAGCGACGGCTCGTCGAGGAGGAGCACCCGTGGTCTCGACATGATCGCTCGGCCGATGGCGAGCATCTGCTGCTCGCCACCCGAGAGCGTGCCGCCCTGCTGCGTCGCTCGTTCCCGCAGGCGCGGGAAGAGCTGGAAGACGCGCTCCGTGTCCTCGACGACCTCGGACGCCTTGCGGGTATAGCCGCCCATCTGGAGGTTCTCGGTCACCGTCAGTCGCGAGAAGATCCGGCGACCCTCGGGCGCATGTCCGATGCCCCGCTCGACGAGCTCGTGGGCCGGCGTGGTGGAGATGTCCTTGCCCTCGAATGTCACCTTGCCCTGGCGCGGGTGGAGGAGGCCACTGATCGTCTTGAGGGTCGTCGTCTTGCCCGCGCCGTTCGCGCCGATGAGGGTGACGATCTCCCCACGGCGAACTTCCAGGCTCACGCCCTGAAGGGCTCGGATCCGTCCGTAGTACGTATGGACGTCGTCGAGCTGGAGCAGGACATGGCCGTCGGGCGCGGCCGTGCCGGCGACAGCGGCTTCGGGCGCCGCGGTCATGCGGCGGGAGTCCCGAGATATGCCTCGATGACCTTGGGATCGCTGCGCACGATCTCCGGCGTGCCCTCCGCGATCCGCTCCCCGTGGTCGAGCACCGTGATGCGGTCGCTGATCCCCATGACTACCCGCATGTCATGCTCGATGAGCAGCACGGACAGGCCCAGCTCAGACCGAAGGCGGGAAATGAGCTTCGTCATGTCGGCCGTCTCGCGGGGGTTCATCCCGGCGGTGGGCTCGTCCAGCAGGAGGAGCACGGGATTGCTTCCGAGCGCTCGGGCGAGCTCGAGCCGGCGCTGGTCACCGTAGGGCAGGTTCTTGGCAAGGATGTCGTCACGGCCGCGCAGGCCCACGAGGTCAAGGAGCTCGCGCACACGCACACGGGCGTCAACCTCCTCGCGCCGCTGGCGGCGACTGCTGAAGAAGGCATCGACCGGCGATGCCTGCAGCTTGGTGTGCATCCCGACGAGGACATTCTCCATCGCAGTCATGTTCGGGAAGAGCCGGATGTTCTGGAACGTCCGACCCAGACCGGCGACGACCATGTCGTTGGGCCGCGCGCTCCGGAAGATGCCCAGCCGGATGAGCAGGCGGTTGTACCACGCGGGCCGGATGATCGCGGCCAGGAACATCCCTGCCAGGAGCGCCAGGGCTACCAGAAGATCAAGGGCGAGGACGGACTGCGACCTCGTCGCGCTGAAGGCGATGATGCC
>WNGF01008608.1_pt1 | contig 20524 bp, 15 predicted proteins | sample 5400641 | NCBI WGS metagenome assembly WNGF01 (sample SAMN13153371, study PRJNA577476) | soil metagenome | isolation source: 80 cm soil or saprolite under grassland replicate 2 | place: USA:California | collected 2016-06-15
AGCTCGGGCCGCGCCATGGGCCGATGGTGCTGTTCGCGGCCGCGACCGGGCTGCGGCCGGGGGAGTGGATCGCGCTCGAGCAGCGCGACATCGATCGGCAGGCGCGCGTCGTCTATGTGCGCCGCGCCTACAGGAACGGCCGACTCAAGTGCACGAAGACCGAAGCCAGCGTGCGCGCGGTGCCGCTACAGGCCACTGCACTCGGAGCGCTCGAGCAACTACCCGACAGGGAGAGCGCGCTGCTGTTTCCGTCGGCCCGGGGCGGACACCTCGATCTGCACAACTTCCGCAACCGAGACTGGAAACCGGCCCAGCGCGCCGCCGGCATCACGCCGTTGCGACGCGTCTACGATCTGCGTCACACCTTCGCGACCTTTGCCCTTCGTGCCGGAATCTCCACCTTCGACCTCTCCCGCTACATGGGCGCCAGCCTGGCGATGATCGACCGCCACTATGGCCATCTGGCCCGCGACGGCCGCGACCACGCGATCAAGCTCCTAGACGCCTTCACAGGCTCCGAGGCGGTCAACGTCCACGCCGTGGACGCTGCGTGGACGTCGGAAGCATCAACCGTCGTCCACTCCGACAACGGAAAGATCAGCTAAGCAGGAACAATCGGGAAGCCCTCTGACGGACTCGAACCGTCGACCCCCTCCTTACCACTCGGTTCTTCCTGCAAATCGAGACGAATGAGCTCTCGAGGATGCGTCGCGAGGCGTCGCGTGTGTCGTTTCTGATGTGTCCGTTTTGTGTCCGCGTGCTGGTGTCTAAATCGGCAACAGACAAAACAGCAGTTGCCAGCTCGCCCGGGCGGCGCGGCGAAGGTGAGCTGCGGCGGAGAGGTCAGCTCCCATGCTTGCTCCGTCCGGTCGTGAGCAGCGTCCCATCGACGTCGAGCGCACGGCGACTGTGCCGTTGCCGCTCATTGTCCGTCAGCTTCCTCACTACTGCTCGGCAGGTACCACCGAGCCGGTGCGATCAGGTCGTGGATCGCTTCGGGCCCCCACGAGCCGGGCTCATACGCGTGGAGGGGCGGCGGATCCTCCAGAACGGGTGCCGAAACCTCCCACAAGCGCTCGATTCCGTCCGCGCGCGTGAAGAGCGTGTGGTCCCCGATCAGCGCGTCGTGGATCAGCCGCTCGTACGCCTCGAGCTGGTTCGCGATCGTGAACGAATCCTCGTACCGGAAGGCGAAGGGTGCCGGTGCGAGCCGCGGCGTCGGCCCAGGCGCCTTCACGAGGAAGTGGGTAGAGATGCTGCCGGGGTCGCCAAGGTCGAACACGAGCTCCCGTGGCGGAAACCCTTTCGATGGCGCGAACAACTGATCGGACAGCTCCTTGAATCCGATCGTCACCACGCGGCGACTCTCGGCGAGCCGCTTTCCAGTGCGAAGGTAGAACGGAACGCCGGCCCAGCGCGCGTTCTCCACGAAACAACGGAGGGCGACGAAGGTCTCCGTTTGCGACCCGGGGGCGACACCCGGCTCGCTGAGGTAACCCTCGTATCGCCCGCGCACGACGTCCTCGGGACGGAGCGCCTGCAGTGCGTCGAACACCTTCACGGTCTCGGTCACGAGGGCATCGGCGTGCAGGGAAGTCGGCGGCTCCATTGCGACGAAACCGAGCACCTGGAAGAGGTGGGTGACGATCATGTCGCGGAGCGCACCCGCTTGCTCGTAAAACGCAGAGCGACCCTCGATCGAGAGTGTCTCCGGCACGTCGATCTGGACGTAGCTCACGTAGTCGCGGTTCCAGACCAGCTCGAAGAGCCCGTTGGCGAAACGCAGAGCCAAGATGTTTTGCACGGTCTCCTTCCCGAGAAAGTGGTCGATCCGGTACACCTGCGATTCGTCGAAGACCGAGTGCACCGTCTCGTTTAGCTCGCGTGCCGTTTTCAGGTCCGAGCCGAACGGCTTCTCCAAGATGATGCGCGCTCCCTGGTCGAGCCCGGCCGATCCCAGCGCTTCGATGATTCCCGCACACGCGGCAGGTGGCACAGACAGATAGTGCAAGCGCTTGACCTCGCCGCCGATGGTGCGCTCCGCATGCTCGACGGCGGGAAGGAGTGCGTCGCCGAGGACGGCGTACGTGAGCGCGTCGGCAAACGGTGCCCACGCCTCTTCGCGCGGCGTCGACCGAGCGAACGCGTCCACCGCATCTCGCGCGAGCACGCGGAACTCGTCGTCACTAAGAGATGCCCGCGATGTCGCGACGATGCGAAAGCGCTCCGGTAGAAGCCCGGCCTCCGACAGGTGGAAGAGTCCGGGCAGGAGTTTCCGCCGTGCGAGGTCACCCGTGGCGCCGACGAGGACGATCACGTGGTTGTCCGGGGTCAGGTCCTGCGAATGCTCGACCCGCTCGACGTGATGTGTCTGAGCGCCCGAAACGCGCCCTCCGGCGACGGCGTTGGTGGCGCCCGCCGTGAAGGTCGAGTCGCCCAGGACCCTAAGCTCGCCGGCGCTCATCCGAGCGCGCGGTCGAGGTTGTAGGCGGCGCTGATCAGCGCCAGATGCGTAAAGGCCTGGGGGAAGTTGCCGAGCTGCTCGCCGCTCGGCCCGATCTCCTCCGAGTAGAGCCCGACGTGGTTCGCGTAGGTCAGCATCTTCTCGAAGGCCAGCCGCGCCTCATCGAGCCGCCCGGCCCGGGCGAGCGCCTCGACCCACCAGAAGGAGCACAGCGAGAATGTCGCCTCCCCGCCGGCGAGCCCGTCGGGGGACGCGTCCGCGTTGTAGCGGTAGACGAGGCTGTCGGAGACGAGCTCCGCGCTGATGGCGTCGAGCGTGGAGATCCAGCGCGGGTCGGTGGGCGCGATGAACTTGCACAGGGGCATGAGCAGCAGGGAGGCGTCGAGGACGTCGCTGTCGTAGTGCTGGACGAACGCGCGGCGGGCGGGGTGCCAGCCGCGCTCGATGATTTGGTTGTAGATCTGGTCGCGGACTGTGCTCCAGCGAGCGATGTCGGCGGGGAGGCCGCGCTGGTGGGCGACCCGGATCGCGCGCTCGACCGCGACCCAGCTCATCAGGCGGGAGTGCGTGTAGTCCTTGCGGCCGCCGCGCGTCTCCCAGATCCCCTCGTCGGGCTGGTCCCAATGATCGATCAGCCACTCGAGGTTGCGGGTGAGCTCCATCCAGCCGTCGTGGTAGATGGGCAGCCCGTACTTGTTGCAGAGGTAGACGGAGTCGATCAGCTCGCCGTAGATGTCGAGCTGCAGCTGGTTCGCCGCCCCGTTGCCGATCCGCACGGGCGCCGAGCCCATGTAGCCCTCCAGGTGCGAGAGCTCCTTCTCGGGCAGGTCCTCGCGTCCGTCGATGCCGTACATGATCTGCAGCGGGCCCGACTCGCGATCGGCCGCGTGGCGGACGCGCCCCTCCAGCCAGCCCATGAACGCGCCGGCCTCGTCGGTGAATCCGAGCCTGAGCAGCGCGTACAACGAGAAGGCGGAGTCGCGCATCCAGGTGTAGCGGTAGTCCCAGTTGCGTGCGCCGCCAAGCTGCTCCGGCAAGCTTGTGGTCGGGGCTGCCACGATGGCGCCGGTGGGCGCGTACGTGAGCAGCTTGAGCGTGAGCGCCGAGCGGTGCACCGTCTCGCGCCAGCGTCCGCTGTAGTGTGAGCGGCTTAGCCAGCGCCGCCAGAACGCGATGGTGGCGTCGAACTCGGCGGCGATGTCCGCATCGGAGTGCGGCAGCGGCGTCTCGCCGGGCTCGACGCGCTCGAGCACGAAGGTAGCGGTCTCGCCGGCACGGAGGTCGATGCGGGCGCGGACGTCGCGGCCCTCGACGATCTCGAGTGGGCAACGCGTCCAGAGCCCCAGTGTCAGCTTCGAAGAGTGGAAGAGCGCGCCGTGCGGGGTGAGCGCGACCTCATGGCTGGCCTGCGCGTAGTCGAAGCGCGGGGCGACCTCGACGGCGAAGCGCATCTGCCCGCGCACGGCGAGGACCCGGCGGATCATGCGGTGGCGATGCGCCGCCGCGCCTGTACCCGCAACTGGCATGAAGTCCTGCACCTCCCCGACACCGGCGGGCATCAGGAAGCGCGTGATCAGGACGTTCGTGTCGGGGAGGTAGAGCTGCTTGGAGCTCCAGCCGTCACAGTCGGGCGAAATACGGAACAGGCCGCCGTGGTCGGCGTCGAGGATCGCCGCGAAGACGCTCGGCGAGTCGAAGCGCGGGCAGCAGTACCAGTCGATCGTCCCGTCGGTGCCGACGAGCGCGACGGTGTGCAGGTCGCCGATCAGGCCGTGTTCGGCGATGGGCAGATAGCGCGCCCGCGGTGCCAGCCGAACTCCACCGGACACGACCGGCACTGCTCGACGAGCACGGACCTCGACCGCCATCAGCGAGTGTCCTCCTCGGCTCATGGCACGAGCACGATCTTGCCCTTCGAGGCCGTGGCTCCCAGCATCTCGTGCGCGCGGCTCGCTTCGGCGAGCGGCAGGCGCTCGGCCACGACCGGGTGGATCTTGCCCTCACGGAGTAGCTCGAGCAGAGCGGCGAAGTCCTCTCGGTACCGATCCGGGTGGCGCGGTCCTCCACCGACGAGAGGCGGCCGACGACTCCCCATGGGAATCACCTGGTGCCCTTCGTGCAGCTTCTGGATCCGGTAGGGGAGTACCTTCCGGCGAGGCGAGAGGACCCCGCGGAGCGCGACGCCCACGGTCGCCGCGTACCACTTGATCCACTGCGGCCAGCTCCTGCGCCCGTCCACGAGCGTGGAGTAGGCGCCGAACACGATCAGCCTTCCGCCGGGCCGCAGCGCACGGAAGGAGCGCAGCGACAGCCCACCGCCGAGCCCGTCGAGCACGATGTCGACGCCCTTGCCGGGCAGCTCACGCACCCGTGCCAGGAAGTCCTCGTTTTGGTAGTCGATCGCCACCGCACCGAGCCGCTCGACCGCTGCGCGATCGCGAGCGGCACAGGTCCCGTAGAGGCGAAGCCCGGCGAGCGCTCCGAGCTCGAGTGCCGCGGTGCCGACCCTGCCGGCCGCCCCGTGCACGAGGACGGTCTCGCCCGCTTTCGCCTTCGCCTCGCGGTGGATGACCTGATAGGCGGTCACGTAGGTGAGCGGGAGGCTGATCACATCCGCGGGGTCGAGGTCCTCGGGGACCTCGAACGCCTCGGCCTCCGGCACGCAGGCGCGCTCGGCGTAGGCGCCCCACACCGTCAGCGCGGCGACGCGGTCTCCCACCCGCAGCCGCGAGCAGCCCGGGCCGAGCTTCTCGACCACGCCGACGAACTCGTAGCCGGGCGTGAACGGCGGCTTCGGGACACCGAGATAGGTGCCGGCGCGCAGCTGGGAATCGGTGAAGGACACACCGGCGGCCAGGACTTTGACGCGAAGCTCGCCCGGCCCCGGCTCGGGAACGTCGTCCTCGACCACCCTCAGGACATCAGGGCCGCCATAGTGATCGACGAGGACGCGTTTCATCGTCTTCTGTTCGTTTGCCGAAGCGGTCATCTTCTGTTCGGTTGCCGTAACGGTCATCGGTTTGCTCCTCTCGCTGTCGTTGTGGACGCGACGCTGTGGATCTCGTAGGCGGGCGGGATGCCGGCGCGGACTTTTTCGTGCAGGCGGTTGATGCCCTCGAGCAGCGCTTCAGGCCGCGGTGGGCAGCCTGGGACGTAGATGTCGACGGGGATGATCCGGTCGACGCCCTGGACGACGGCGTAGTTGCTGAACATGCCGCCGGAGCAGGCGCAAGCGCCCATTGCGATCGCCCATTTCGGTTCCAACATCTGGTCGTAGATCTGGCGCAGCGGGCGGGCCATCTTGTGCGAGACGCGCCCGGGGACGATCATCAAGTCGGCCTGGCGCGGCGAGGCGCGGAAGAACTCCATGCCGAAGCGGGCGATGTCATAGCGCGCTCCGACGACGGCCATCATCTCGATCGTGCAGCAGGAGATGCCGAAAAGATCGGGCCACATCGAATGCGTCTGAGCCCAGGCCCAGAGCTTTCCGAAGGTCGTCAGCCCGAGTTGCCGTTCGAGCGCCGAAACCTCGTCCTCGAAGACACCCGGCCCCTTGGCGGCGGGGCCGCTTCGCGGCCAGAGCAGCCGCTCGGATCGCAGGCCATAGTCCGACAGGCGCCTCTGCTTAGGTGGCATAGCGGGGCTCCTCTGCGGGTGCGATCGAGACGTCGTGGCGCACGCGGCGGGGAGACAATTCGTGGCCGAGAAGTAGCGTGAAGTGCTTCGTGACTAGCTCCCGTTCGGCGGTGATGACGGTGCTGTGCGCTGCAACTTCGTTCGCACTCAGCGTGCGAACTCGCGTTGCGGTCGCGAGTGCCGAGAGCGCCGTCTCCCAGCTGGTAAGCCAGAGGTCGTAAGTCAGGGTGAGTGACGACTGGAGGGCGATCTCGCTGGGCGGTGTAACGAAGCGTGACATGGCTTCAGCGGAGGACCAGCGCGAGGAGCAGTGCTCCGAAGAACAGCGTCTGACCGCCGTGGACGATGATCCCGATCCACGTGCTCTGGTAGCGCCTGGACGGGTAGACGTACGCGAACGTGTCGCAGACAAAGGTGCCCGGCATCAGCCACGGCTCGTGCAGGTGGTAGGCCGTGAACAGGACCGCGTTGGCCAGCCAGTCGCGTCGGCCGAAGGCACGCCTCATCCGCGGCAGGAGCACGCCTCGGAATAGCAGCTCTTCGCCGACGATGTTGACGACGAAGAGCAGAAGGATCAGGGCGTACCAACCCCAGTTCCCGTGCATGAAGTGCTTGCCCGACTCCGTGCCGATCCACGTTGCCAGGTCGCGATCCTTCGGGGTGGAGAATGTTGGGACGAGCCCGCCGAGCGCGAACAGCAAGCTCAGCGGAATCAGCAACAGCCAGAGGCGGCCACCGATACGGCCGGTGCTCGGGCTGCGGGGTGAATGGAGCCAGAGGACGTCGCGGACGACGCTCCAGCGGAGTGTGCGCTGCTCGCGCCAGACGAGGCCAACGACGAGGACGCACTGCCAGATCAGGCCCGCCGTCAGGGCCAGGACCAACGCCTTCGTCAGTGGCACGTTTCCGGCACCGCCGAAGCTTTCCTTGATCGCCGGCGCGACGATCCATGCGAGGATGCCCATCGGGAGAGCTGCAGCCGCCCACACGCCAAGGATCTGGGTGAGGGAGTACTGCTTGATGCCTGCGTAGCGATCAGCCTCTTCGCCTTGAGCGGCTCGCAGACCTACCGCGGGCACGGCGATGGTAGGAGTCGACATCGTTCTCACCTCTTTCTCTTCTTGCATGGCATTCGGCCTAGCTTGGCGCTGCGTGGCCGGGCGGACATCGGGGCGTCACCCTGATCTCGCACCCTGATTTCCGATCCGCCCACCCCGACCTAACCCACCCCAAGGCCGTCGACCGGACGCAAACCCGGCGGGGCGGTCTCGTGCGCCCTAGTGCGTCGGGGTGCGCGTTGCGCGGTTGGCGCGCTCGACGGCACGTGCCAGCTCGACGCGTGAACTGACGTCCATCTTGCGGAAGATGTGGCGGAGGTGCGTCTCGACCGTCTTCTGGCTGAGGAACAGCTGCGCGGCGATCTCGGGGTTTGTCTTGCGGTCGACGACGAGGCCCGCCAACTGAAGTTCGCGTTCGGTTAGCGACTCGAGGCCGGCTGCGTCCGTCTTGCCGGGCCGCGTGCGCCGGTGAATGCGATGGCCGAGCTTCCCGAGCTCGCGCTCCGCTTCGTCGCGGTAGCGCAGGGCGCCGCAGGCGTCGAGTTCCGTAGCCGCGCGCTGAAGCTCGGCGATGGCGCGATCGCGCTGACCGGCTTGAGCGAGTGCGCGGCCCGCGAGCGTCCGCGAGAGGGCTGCCTCGATCGGCGCCCCGACCTCATCGGCGGCGGCGGCCGATCCGAGCGCCTGTTCGGCTGCATAGGCGGGGTCGCCCGCAGACAGGGCGACGGCTGCTGCCGCTCGGTCGGCCCAGGCGCTGGCCAGTGGGAGCTGCAGGGCGGAGGCCGAGGCCTTCGCGCAGGCGGCTGCGCGTTCCGCCTCGGCGTGGTGGTCGAGCGCGAGTCGGCAGCGCGCGAGCAGTTCGAGGCAGTAGAGCCTCCAGCTACCGGGAATGCGCGCCTGCTCCTCGCCTCCAGCGCAGTTGAGGAGCAACTCGAGGGCACGTTCGGGTTGCCCGGTTTCGAGCAGGGCACCGGCGAGCCTGACGGCCGCCCAGGCCGCAACGAAGCCTTCGTCCAGTTCGCCCGCGAGCTCGACGCTCTCTTCTGCCGTGCTAACGGCGATGTCTAGGTCTCCGACCGCGACCGCGACGACGGAGCGGTTGAAGAGGTTCCCCGCGAGAGCCTGTGTCTGCCCCATCAGTCGTGCCGCCTCGATCGCCCCGTCGAGGAGCTCGGTGGCGTCGGCCAGCTTCGCGCGCACGTACCAGGCCCTGCCCAGAATCTGGTACAGGACAAGGAAGAGCTCCCCTTGACCCGTGGCGCGCGCGAGAGTGAGGGCACGGACGGCATGCGCGTCGGCCTCGGCGTAGCGGTCGAGGTAGAGCTCCGCCCCTGCGAGCCAGACCGCGGCGTCGAGGCGCCGCGCGAGTTCCTCGTCGGAGAGGCTGTCGACGAGGGCGGCGGCCTCGGCACGTCGGGACGTCGCTCGTTCGCCTGCTCTAGCACAGGCATCGCGAGCGCGGCCGCCTTCAGTGGCAGATCTCCGAGCGCTTCCGCGGCGCTCACCGCGCGCTCGGCCCAGTCGTGCAATGCGCCGTATTTCGAGCGGTAGAACTCGTTCAGCGCGAGCTCGATCAGCAGCTCCACGGCCTCGGGTGAGACCGGGTCGGGCAGGCCGCCGAGCTCACTGACAAGGCGCGCGTGCGCTTGCTCGTACTGCCCGAGGCGATGCTCCACTCTGGCGCACCCCGTCGTAAGTCTGGTGCGGAGCGCGATTGACTCGTCCGGAACGATTGCCAGGCTCTCGAGCAGCGCCTCGCGGCTGTCGGCGAACTGGCCTGTCGCGGCCAGCGCCCCGGCACGGGCAACGAGGAGCTCGACGCGCTCCTGTGCCGGCGCCGTCTGTGGGAGCAGGCGCAGCGCGTCTGCAAACCAGCGGGCGGCGCTTGCCGGCGCCAGGCGGGCCGCCGTCTCGCCGGCCTCGCGCAGGACGGCGACGGCTTTCACGTCGCCCTCGCGTGCCGACCGCTCGACGTGGTGCGCGCGCGCCGCGGCTGTCATACCCCGCGCCGCGAGTGCCTCGGCGCAACGCTCGTGGGCACCCAGTCGCCAGCCGCCGGCCGTGGCCTCGTAGACCGCGCGTCGGACGAGCGGGTGTCGGAAGCGGAAGCGTCGGGGCACGTCGGTGGGGCGAACGAAGTCGAGCTGCAGGAGCTCATCGACCGCGTCGATCGCGGTCGCCTCGGACGTCGCCGCCGCGGCCGCCGCCAGCTCGGGCTCGAATGGATCGCCCGCCACCGCCGCGCCCTCGAGTACGAGACGTGCGTGCTCTGACAACAACGCGAGCTCCTGAGCGAGCGCGGAGGCGACGGCCGCCGGAACGCCGATAGCGGCCAGCGACTCGTCGTACACGCTGGCGGTCCACCCTCCGGCACGCTCGAGTGAGCGCGCGAGCTGCTCGAGATAGAACGGGTTGCCGCCGCTTTCCTGGTAGAGGACGGTTGCGTCAGCGACGTCGACCGTTTCGCCCAGAAGCTCGCGAGCCTCGACGGGCGTCAGAGCGCCGAGCTCGACGCGGGTCAGCGCAGCCGCACGATGCGCCCGCTCGAGCGCGGCCGAGAGACGTTCCGGCACACGACGCGGACGCAACGCCAGTGCCATGAGCACGGCCGCGCCGGGCGGCCGGCGCAGCAGCGCGCCGAGCAGCTCGACGGACGCGGGGTCGGCCCAGTGGAAGTCGTCGAGCACGAGGACGAGCGGGGTCGTCTCCGCAAGGCGCTCGAGCAGCGCGCGCACCGCACGGTGACTGCGGTAGCGCTCGTGCTGGAGCCCCGGTTTCCGTCCGCCTGCGAGCGCAGACAGCGACGGAAAGACGTGGCCGAGCTCTGCTTGCACGTCGTTATCGAGGGCCGCGAGCCGCTCCGGCTCGAGTCCCTCGACGTACTCATCCAAAGCATCGACGAAGACCGAGAGGGGCAGCTCGCGCTCGAGCTCGGACGCCGACCCCGAGAGAACGAGGTGCCCGCGCAGCTCCGCACGCGCCGCCAGCTCCGAGAGGAGGCGCGTCTTGCCGGTCCCCAGCTCGCCCACCAGTTCGATCGCACCGGGGGGGCCCCGGTTGAGCTCGTCGAGCACGTGCTCGAGCGCATCGAGTTCGTCGGCGCGCCCTACGAGCGGCTGATGCCTGCGCGTTTGTCCTGCTGTCACGCCGAGCGCCATCAAGCCTCCTTTTGGCCGGTCAGGCAGGAATGCACGATCGCGACGCGCGCGTCATCGGTGAAGGCACTGTCCGCAGTCAGTGATTTCTACGGATCCCCGGCCCGATGAGGCCCGCGGCTAGCGGGGCGATGGCGCCCTCGTCGGGTTCATGACCACTCAGGGTCGCCGCACCAGGAAGTCAGGGTGCGGGTTCAGGGTGTCGCCCCGATGTCGGCACGGCCGCGCCGCGGCAAGCTCGGCGCATGTCTAGTTACTTGCTCCAACACCAGCACGCGCCGCCCGAGTGCGGCGCCGTGTTCGCCTCCTTCAAGGGACACGAGAGCCCACTCCGCCACCAAGCGACGCTCGCGTCGTGCCGCTCCGGCGGGCACGCGATCTGGTGGACAGTCGACGCCGCAAGCGAAGCAGACGCGCTCCGGCTGCTTCCCGCCTACGTCGCCGCGCGCACCACCGTCGCGCGCGTCAGCGAGGTCGAGATCCCGTGACTGCCTGTCTCCTCGCGGCCGAGCGAGACGGAGGAGCCATGAGCCCCGCAACTCCGCGTCCGCGCGAGCTCGCCGCGCGCGAGAGCGACGGGATCCACGTCGTCTTGCTCTGGCATCCCGGCGACAACGAGCTCACCGTTTCGGTCGAAGACGTCCGCGTCGGCGATCGCTTCCAGCTCGCGGTCGCGCCCGACCGGGCACTCGATGCCTTCCACCACCCCTTCGCCTACGCCGCCTGAGGAGGAATCACGATGACCCGCACTCGCCAAAAGAACCTTGCGGCCCGCATGGGTCGCTGGAGCGCCACGCACTGGAAGACCGCCACCTTCGGCTGGCTCGCCTTCGTCTTCATCGCCGTTGCGCTCGGCGCGATGGTCGGGACGAAGCAGGTCGACCAGAGCGCGCCGGGACCGGGCGAGTCGGGCCGGATGCAGAAGATCCTCGACGAAGGCTTCAGGCAGCCCGTCGGCGAGAGCGTCCTGATCCAGAGCCGCTCCCGTCACGTCGGCGATGCCGCGTTCGGAGCGGCGATCCGCGACGTCGCCGCCCGCGTCTCCAGGGTCGCGGCCGTGCAGAACGTCCACAGGGGCGAGATCTCGAAGGACGGGCACTCCGCGCTCGTCGAGTTCGACATCCGCGGCGACCGGAACGAAGCGGCGGACAAGGTCCAGCCGGTGCTGGAGGTCGTCGCCGCGGCGCAGCGCGCCCACCCGGGCTTCGTCATCGGCGAGTTCGGTCTCGCAAGCGCGCAGAAGGCCGGCGATACGGCGTACGGAGACGACCTCGGCAAGGCCGGAACGCTGTCGCTCCCGATCACGCTGATCATCCTCGTGCTCGCCTTCGGCGCGCTCGTCGCGGCGGGCATCCCGCTGCTGCTCGGCTTGACCGCCGTCGCCGCCACCTTCGGGCTGATCGCGCTGCCGAGCCATCTTGTGCCGGTGGCGTTGCAGGCCTACGCGATGGTGCTCCTGATCGGGCTTGCGGTCGGCGTCGACTACTCGATGTTCTACTTGCGACGCGAGCGGCAGGAGCGCGCCGCCGGTCGCAGCAGGGAAGCCGCGCTCGCGGCTGCCGCCGCGACATCGGGCCGTTCGGTGCTGATCTCCGGGGTGACCGTGATGACGGCGATGGCGGGGATGTTCCTGACCGGCGACCAGACCTTTGCCTCACTCGCGTTCGCCACGATCCTCGTCGTCGCCGTCGCTGTGCTCGGCTCGCTGACCGTGCTTCCCGCCGTGCTCTCCCGGCTCGGCGACAAGGTCGAGCGGCTGCGGGTGCCGCTCGTCGGCGCCCGTCGCCGTGGCGCGGGTCAAGGCGGCATCTGGGGCGCGATCGTCGACCGCGTCCTGCGCCGACCCGCCCTCTCGGCGGCGATTGCCGCCGGATTGCTGCTCGGGCTCGCCGCACCGGCGTTGCAGCTCCACCTCGCTCCGACCGGAATCGAGTCGTTCCCGCAGTCGCTCGAGGTCGTCAAGACGTACAAGCGCATGCAGCAGGCCTTCCCGGGCACAGCGCTGCCCGCGAACGTCGTCGTCAAGGCGCCCGACGTGAAGGCGCCCGCGGTGCGCGCGGCGATCGCGCAGCTCGAACGGCGCGCAATCGCCAGCGGCCGCGCCTTCAACCCCATCACCGTCGACGTCAACAAGGATCGCACCGTGGCCGACATCACCATCCCGATCGCCGGCAACGGCACCGACGCAGCATCGAACGCAGCCTTCCAGCTCCTGCGCAACACGATCGTCCCACAGACGGTCGGCGCCGTCGCCGACACCGAAGCAGGCGTCACCGGCGTGACGGCCTCCTGGAAGGACTCTGCCGAGAAGCTGAAGTCCGACCTCGCGCCGGTCGTCGCCTTCGTCCTCCTGCTCGCGTTCGGCCTCATGCTGGTCGCGTTCCGCTCCGTCGTGGTCGCAGTCAAGGCGATCCTGCTCAACCTGCTCTCCGTGGCCGCCGCCTACGGGGTGCTCGTGCTTGTCTTCCAGCACGGGTTCGGCAAGGGCGTTCTCGGCGTCAGCAAGGCGGATGGGATCGATGCTGTCGTGCCGCTGCTGCTGTTCGTGATCCTGTTCGGCCTTTCGATGGACTACCACGTCTTCATCATCAGCCGCATCCGCGAGGCGTTCGACCGCGGCGCCACGATGGAGGACGCCGTCGCGACCGGAATCAAGTCGACCGCGGGCGTCGTCACGAGCGCCGCGATCGTGATGGTCTGCGTGTTCGCTGTCTTCGCGACGCTTTCGGTGCCGTTCTTCAAGCAGTTCGGCGTCGGGCTCGCGGCGGCGATCCTGATCGATGCCACCATCGTCCGCGCAGTGCTCCTGCCGGCGACGATGAAGCTGCTCGGCGACTGGAACTGGTACCTGCCCCGCTGGCTCGAGTGGCTTCCGCAGCTCGAGCGCTACGAGCCCGAACCCGAGCCCGAGACCGTCGTCGAACCGGCGCCGGGGCCTGTCGTCTTGCTGAAGCGCGTCTTCACTCCCGGACGCATCGTCGGCCTCGTGCTCATCGGCTTGGTGGTGTTCGGTCTCGGCTACCTCCGCTTCGGCTCAGGTGAGGCAGCGATCTCCGTGCCGGCCGGCGCGAAGGCCGGTGACCTCGCACTGAAGCCGTGCACGTACAGCACCGAGAAGGGCAGCTACAAGGCGGACTGCGGCACGCTCGTCGTCCCCGAGAACCGTGCCGACCCGAAGTCGCGGCTGATCGCGCTGCCGGTAAAACGGATCCGGGCTCGCTCAGTACATCCCGCGGAGCCGATCTTCGTCCTCCAAGGCGGTCCCGGCCTTACGAACATGGAGTTCAAGAACGCGAGCCGGTACGCGGAGAACCACGATGTCGTTCTCGTCGGCTACCGGGGGGTGGACGGCTCCGTCCGGCTCGATTGCCCGGAGGTCGAGTCGACGCTCAAGCACTCGACCGATGTTCTCGCCGAGAAGTCGTTCAAGGCCTACGCCGACGGCTTTCGGGCTTGCGCAGCTCGCGTTACGCAGAAAGGCATCGATCTCGCCGGCTATGGCTTGCCCCAGCAGGTCGACGACATGGATGCCGCGCGCAACGCGCTCGGCTACAACCGCATCGACCTCCTCAGCGAGAGCGCAGGGACGCGGATGGCGCTGATCTACACCTGGCGCTACCCGAGAAGCATCCGCCGCTCCGTGATGATCGGCGTCAACCCACCCGGCCACTTCCTCTGGGACGCGAGGACGACCGACGCGCAGATGGGCCGCTATGCCGCCCTCTGCTCGAAGGACGCCAGCTGCAGCAAACGGACCGACGACCTCGCCGCGACAATCCGGCGCACGGGCGCCGACATCCCCGAGCGTTGGTTCCTCCTGCCGATCAAGAAGGGCAACGTGCAAGTCGCTTCCTTCATGGGGCTGATGGAATCGAGGACCTCGGACGCGGCGCCTGTCTCCGCGCCGACGATTCTCGACTCGTGGCTCTCCGCGTCAGACGGCGACGCGAGCGGGTTCTGGCTCACGTCGGTCTTCGGCGACCTCCTGTTCCCGAAGTTGTTCGTCTGGGGCGAATACGCCGCTGTCGGCAGGGTCGATGCGCAGGCCGCGCGCGACTATTTCGCCTCCGGCGCGCACAAGCGCAGTTCCAACCTCGGCGAAGCCGCAACGGCGTTGATCTGGGGCGGCGGACAGCTCACTGATGCCTGGCCGGCCGTGCCGGGCGAGAACGCGTACGGCCGCGTGCCGGCGTCGAAGGTCGAGACGCTTCTCATCGGCGGGGCGCTCGATCTCTCGACACCGCCGCAGATCGCGACGAAGGAGCTTCTCCCGTATCTGCCGAACGGCCACGAGGTCGTGCTGCCCGAACTGGGACACACGGGCAGTTTCTTCGCCGAGCAGCCGGAAGCAGGTAGCCGCCTGATCAACACCTTCTTCGACAGCGGCCGGGTCGACGACTCGCTCTACAAGCCGACGAGCGTCGACTTCACTCCCGCGGTCAGGTTCACGGTGATCGGCATGAGCGTCGCCGGCACGATGGTTGGACTGCCGCTCCTCACAGTTCTCTCGCTGCTCTGGATGCGTCGCCGCGTGCACAAGCGGGGACACTTCGGACGCAAGGCGAGCGCGACGCTCCGGTTGCTGTATCCGATCCTGCTCGGTCTCGGCGGTTGGTTCCTGGGCGTCCTGATCGTCATCACGACGATGCCCGGCACTCCGCTCGACAATCAGCTGCTCGCGGCTCTCTCCGTGGGCGTGCCGATGGGACTGGGGATCCACTTCGCGTGGGTGAACCGCGACTGGTCTGCCGGGACCAAGCTCACGGGATTCGGGGCGGCAGTCGGAGGTGCCCTCGTTGGCGCCTGGCTGGGATTCAACGCAACCGAAGACCTCGTCGCACTCTTCACCGCGATCGCTGGAGCCGCCGCCGGTGCAAACCTGATCCTCCTCTTCCTCGACATCGTCTGGGACCGGCAGGCTCATGACCGCGTCGCCGCAGCCAACGCGAAAGAGACGCTGAAGGCGCGCCCGGCGATCGGCTGACAGGCAGTCCCGCGTCAAGTCCTGCGGACATCCAGGTTCGCAGCACTTGACGTCACCGGATGAACGAACGTTCATTCGGTCGATGATCCCGGCCATGGAAGCCATTGCGACCGGGAGGACACTGCGGCCGGAGGTGATCAGAGTGTCGCAGCAGGGACAGGTGATCCAGCTGAAGCGGAAGGGTCGGAACGGCGAGTCGGTGTGGGCGTACCGCTATCGCGTGGGCGGCCGCGACTCGAAGCGGGTGCAGCGTGGCGGGTTCGCCTCGGAGCGGGGCGCGGCGGAGGCGTTGGAGCGGGAGCTGGAGCGCCTGAGGCGCGAAACGCGGCGATCTCCAGCACTCACCCTCGGCGAGCTCGTGGAGGCGTACTTGGCGCAGCATGACGTTGAGCCGGTGACGATCGAGAAGCTGCGCTGGCTGCTCGGGAAGGCAGTTGCTGCTTTCGGCGAGAGGCCTGTAGGCGAGCTGCGCGCCGAGGAGATCGCCGCTTGGCGGATCGCGCTCTCAGCCGGCTACCGCTTCGATGCGACTCAGGCGCTTCGCCAAGTACTCGCGCGTGCCGTGGTCTGGGGAATGATCGACGTTAACCCGGCGAAGCTGGGCGTCGACAACCCGTCGCCGCGGCGCAGGGAGCAGCACCCGTTCGATTCGTGGAGCGAGCTTGAGGCCGTCGTGGAGCGTCTCTCGCGTCGCTATCGACCGATGGTGATCTTCGCGGCGGCCACTGGGCTCCGTCCGGCTGAGTGGCTCGCGCTGGAATGGCGGGACGTCGACCTGGAGGCGCGGGTCGTCTATGTCCACCGCTCATTTACGAAGGGCCGCTTGAAGTGCCCGAAGACCGAGGCGAGCCGTCGAGCGGTGCCGCTCCAGACGATCGCCCTCGAAGCACTCCAACAGCAGCAGTCAGGTCGTGAAGGCGCGCTTGTCTTCCCTGCGGAGCGGGGCGGCTACCTCGACCGGCACAACTTCCGCAACAGGGAGTGGAAGCCTGCGCAGCTCACGGCCAGGATCGAGCCGCCACGCAGGATCTACGATCTGCGGCACACCTTCGCGACCTTCGCGCTCCGTGCAGGCATCTCCACCTTCGATCTCTCCCGCTACATGGGCGCCAGCCTCACCATGATCGACCGCCACTACGGCCACCTCGCCCGCGACGGACGCGAGCACGCGATCCGCCTCCTCGACGAGCTCAGCGCCGGGCAACGTCCACGGTGGACGCTGGTGGACGCCGCGTGGACACCCGAGCCCGCGCCTGCGGTCAACAAAGACAACAGGAACATGGGCTAAGCAGGGCAAAACGCGAAGCCCTCTGACGGACTCGAACCGTCGACCCCCTCCTTACCATCTTTGAGCCGTTTTCGAGGCCTTCCCATTTGCCGCCGGTTGCCACGGGTTGCGACCGCTCTGCTCCATAAACGCTCCATACCGCGGGCGTGACCACGGCGTGATCGGGCGCGCGCCGGCGAGGTTTGCGGCGGAGCGGCGTCCGGCTGCCGCGCTCGAGGGACCCAACGGCGCCGACCATTCACCATTCGGGCTATGAACCCTGCAGAGCTGCGCGATCACTGCCTCTCGTTCGCGGGAGTAGAGGAGACGTTTCCCTTCGGTCACAGGACCTCGGTGTTCAAGGTCGCCGGAAGAATGTTTGCGCTCTCCCAGCTCGGCGCGGACTCGCTTCGGGTCAGCCTCAAGTGCGAACCTGAGCTCGCCGAGGCGCTCCGCGAGGCGTACCCGGCGGTGATCCCCGGATACCACCTCAACAAGCGTCACTGGAACACGGTGATCATCGACGGCTCGCTACCCGACGAGACCATCCGCGAGATGATCGAGGACTCATACGACCTGGTCGTCGGCAAGCTGCCGCCAGCCGGTCGTGGCTCTCTCCGATCTCCTCCCGCCTGACGGCCGCGGCGTGGCGCAGGCCGCTGCTAGAACGGCAGCGATGCCGGACCGTTGGCTCCCGACCGACACGCGCCAGCAGGAGATCCACCGCTTGCTGCAACAGCTTGTCGGCGGCGAGCCGGCGGCGTTCTTCCTCGACGCCTGCCGGCTGATGGACGGCGACTATCGCCTGGAGGCGACGACACATGTCGTCGGCCATCTACTGCGTGAGCTCGACCTCGTCTTGCGCGCGGTCCTGCGCCCGATCGTCCCCGTGGACCGCTGGCCGCCGCGCGACACTCCCGACGCCAATCGCAAGCAGATCGACGCGATCTGCGACGCGCTTGGCGTCGGCGCCGACGACCCGTTCCGGGAGCTCTGGCGCGAGTACGCACAGCCGCTGCATGAGTGGGCCCACCGCTACTCGCGCGCCGCGCCGCGCCCTCTGGACGACGAGTTCCGCGAAGTCTGGGCACAGGGACAGATCGTCGTTCAGCGCCTGGTGCGGCGGATCGAAGCCAACTTCACTCAAGCCTTGCCGTTGGTCGACGAGCTGGCCGGCGGTCCGCCCGACGTCGGCCGCTTCCGCCAAGAGTTCCTCCACTCGACTGTCGCCCTTGACCGCTTCTACGACCGCGCGGGTATCGCCTGGCTCGGGCCGCTGCGCGACGAGGGCGTCTTCACCAACGCGCCGGAGCTCGTTTACGACGAGGACGGCTCGGTCAGCTACGCCCGCTGGCCGCAAGGGCGGTTCCTGGCCCGCATCGCGCCCGAGGCGCCTGCGGCGGTGATCGATATTGGCCTCGTACTCGAGACTGATAACCCAGAGGCGCACGAATCGCTCCTCGACGCCGCGCTGGCGGTCGACGCCGCCGAGGCCGCGCGCCTCGTCCCGCGCGTCGAGCAGTGGCTCGAGACGCCGGCGCAGTGGCAGCTGCCGTTCAAGACGCAAGAGTTGGTCGCCCATCTGGTCGACGGGGGCGAGCTCGAAGCTGGCATGCAGCTGCTGCGCGCGCTGATCAACCCAGACCTGCTCCTGGAACAGCTGCACGTGCACGACCACTGGCGCCGTCTCCTTGAGCGCCAGGCGGTGCTCCGGCGCACAACCGCGACGATCGATCCGATGCTCGACGGTCCACGCCGGCGACGGTGTGGTGTCGTTAGCACGCAACACGGCGCGGATCGGCTCGAGTTGATCGGCGTACGCGATCTTACCGAGGATCAAGCACAGGTACAGGAAGGCGATCCCGAGCGGCAGTGTGTCCGCGACCAGGTTCTCGTCAAGCGGTAAGGCGAACTCGAGTGTGTTGAGGTCGACGCGTGGTCGGACTGTGAAGCCGGGGAGGACCAGAGTCGCGCCCGGCTCGGCGGCATCGACGGCGGCGAGGTGGTCGGCGATCTCTTGCTCTGACATTTCGTGGCGCCGCCACTCGGCCACCATCTCGTCGCGCGCGGTCTCCTCGCGGCGGAACGTCGCCGACTCGAGCGGCACCACATCGCCGCCAGCCGTGCCGACGGCCTCGACCTGGCCCATATCGGTGTCGACGAACCACCGTTGCCGCTGGCGCATCTTGCTCAAGAGGTCGTCCGGTAGTCGGTCCGCCAGCGCCTCGACGCAGACGCGGATGCTCGGATCGGAGACGAGCGGCGCCTCGACCTCGGTGCCAAGGCGGCCGTTGCAGCCGGGCAGAGAAAGTGCGCGGACAGACGGCCGCCGACCGAGGATGACCCGTTCGCCGTGGAACTTGGTGGCGGCCTCCTGATTGATCATACGGTCACGCGCTGACGGCGATTGTTGGAGTCTCGACGCCGACGGTGCGTTGGAGTGCGGCGGCGAGGGCGGGGAGTTGTCGGTATCCCTTGACGCGGCGGAACTGCGTTGCGGCCGTGAGCATGCCGGCGGCAGCCCAGCGGAGTCGCATGTCGCCGCCTCGCCAGCGCTTCACGTTGCGCGCGTGATCGCGCACGATCTCGATCATCGATTCCATCGGGTTGGTGCTCATCACCGTCTTCAGCAGCGAGCCGGTAATGCCAAGCCGGGTAACGGTGAGCGTCTCGGCGAGCCCCTCACGGAGGCTGCCCGCGGCGTCGGGGTTCACCTTCTCGAGCTGTCGGGCGAGCGCCTCGAGCGCCGCCTCGGCCTCGCCTGCGTCCGGGTTCGCCCAGGCGGCCTGGAGCTTGCGGCGCACCCACGGCCGCTCCCGCTCGGGCAGGTGATCGAGAACGTTCCGCTCCTTGTGCACCCGGCAGCGGGCGATCACCGCGTGGTCGCCGAACACGTCGCTGATTGCCTTTGCGAGCGCCTTGCCGCCGTCGATCACGAACAACACGCCCTCCGAGACATCGAGGCCGCGGTCGCGCAGGTTGGTGATCAGGCCGCGCACGACCGTGGCGTTTTCGGTCGAGCCCTCGACGACACCGAGCGGCACCTTCGTTCCGTCTGCGGTCACGCCGAGCGCGCCGACCATCGTGTGGCCGGCGAAATCGAACCCGTCGACGAACACGATCAGCCACCGCTCGTTGTCGAGCGGCCGGGAGCGGAAGGCGGCCAGCCGCTCGGCGGTTGCGGTGATGAAGCGGCGGCTGACCGAGCTCTGCGACGTACCTGTCGCGATCGCCTCGACCTGATGCCCGACCGGCTCGAGCGCCTGCTCGTAGCGGCGACCCGACAGCCCGGCGAGCAGCGAGGCGACCATCCGCTCGGACAGCAGGTCGACCGACGCGAACGTGTCGTAGCTCTCGAGGTGAACCTCGCGATCTGCGCCGTCGCTGTTGGCGACCGTCCGCAGCCGCGGCCGTCGCACCGGCACACGCCGACCGCCCAACGTCACCCGACCGGTCTCCGTCCCGTGCCGGTACACCGCCCGAGCCGGGTCGTGCCTTCCCTTCGGCCCGGCCAGCTCGCTCACCTCCGCCTCGACCAGCTCGCCCATCACTTCGACGCCGATCGCGACCGACGCGGCCAACAACCCCTCCCGCATGCGATCCGCGAACAGCCCCAGCTGCTCGTCGACTTTCCCGGCCAGCCGCTCCGCCAACGACCGATCCTCGCTCGCCGCAACGAGCCGCAGCGCGGCCCCGCGCGTCGTCCCTGCCGTGTGTGATCCTTGCTTCTTCACTGGTGGTCCTCCGTTTCTGACTCGGTTGGTCTGAGAACCCCGAGCGTGCCCCACGGCACGGACGAGGCGGAGGACCGCCACTCAAACTTCTACGACGCCCGGGTCAACCTCGATGCTCTCCTCGAGTACGGTTGATCAGGTGCGGATACAGACTGGAAACCACGGCGAAAACTCATCGCCGTTGGACTCCTGGAGTCCGGCCGCCCCCGGATGCGGGGCCCAGGAC
>WNGF01003829.1_pt1 | contig 20523 bp, 20 predicted proteins | sample 5400641 | NCBI WGS metagenome assembly WNGF01 (sample SAMN13153371, study PRJNA577476) | soil metagenome | isolation source: 80 cm soil or saprolite under grassland replicate 2 | place: USA:California | collected 2016-06-15
CAGCCTTGCCGGTGCGCTCGCCTAACGCGTTCCTCGAGAGCCTCGCGTGACCCGGTCGCCCCGCGTCCCGTCAGGACGCTTCCGACGTATGCGGACCGATCGACCGTGCCTTCTCGAACTGCGCATGGTTCACGTTCGGCGCCCGGAGCGCGGCGGCAACCCAATGTCGCGGTCGCGCTCCGGGCCCGTCGCTACTTCGGGACCCTCTGAGCGAAGCTCGTGTCGACGAGTGCTTTGGTGTCGACCTGGTCCGTCGGCTTGAGGTTCGGGCAGAGCGTCGGGTTCTGCTTGCAGTCCTCGACGTTCAGCTTCAGGACGTTGTCCACGCCCTTCTGGTCGGGGATGCCGTCGGCCGACAGGTAGCCCTTCGCGATCTCGAGCGCCTTGACGTAGAGATCGCGATCGGCGCCCGTGACCGCGTCGGGCAGCTTCGCGGCGATGTCCTTCGCCGCGTTCGCGGCGATATACCGATCGGCCTTGACCAGCGCGTTCACGACGCGCTGCACCACGTCGGGGCTCTTCTGGATGAAGTCCTGGGTCGTGACCGCGCCCGTGAACTGGTACGCCCCGCCGAGCAGCGCGACGGTGTCCTTCTCCGTCCGGAAATCGCCGCCCGAGACCACGAAACCTTTGCCCGCGTTCACGTACGCCGTGATGAACGGGTCGGAGTTCATGCACGCCGCAGCGCCCTTGCTGTCCAGCGTCGCGGCCATCGTGCCGGAGCCGCAGGCCTTGAACGTGTAGTCCTTGTCCTGGACCAGCCCGGCCTGGTTCATCGCGTAGGTCAGGAGCAGATGCGTGCCGGAGCCGACCGACGTCGCGCCGACGGTCTGACCCTTGAGATCCTTGATGCTCTTCACGGTGTCCTTCAGATCGCTCCGCACGACGAGCGCCGTGCCCGGCAGCTTCGCGAAGGAGACGACCATCTTCGTCGGCTTGCCCGCGATCTGGGCCTTGATCGAATGGTCGAGCGAGTTGCCGGTGAAGTCGACGGACCCGGACAGGAGCGCGGTCGCCGCGTCCGTCCCGGCGGCCGCGTAGCTGAGCTGGACGTCGAGGTTCTCGTCCTCGAAGTAGTTGAGCGCCTTGGCCAGGTCCCACGGGAGATAGATGATCGAGGCGGCCGAGCCGACCGAGACCTTCACCGTGGCCCGAGGCGGCTTCGTCGCCTGCGCCTGGCTCGCCGCGCCGGTCGCCGGCGCGCCCGTGCCTGACCCGCCGCCGCACGCCGAGAGCAGGAGCGTCGCGGCCGCGCCGAACGCGAGGATCGCTCGGAAGCGTTCCATGACTCAGTCCTCCATCAATGTTCGCGCCTCGGTTTCCATCGTGAGAAAGCGCCTTCGACGACCTGGAGCAGCGCGTCGAGGACCAGCGCGAGAAAGGCGATGACGACGATACCGCTGAACACGCCGGTCGAGTCGAAGAACGCCTCGGAGTTCGCGATGCGCCGACCGACGCCGACGTTCGAGCCGATGTACTCCGCCACGACCGCCCCGGCGAACGCGAACCCTGCGCTCGTCCGCAGGCTTGCGACGATCGCGCTGAACGCGGCCGGCAGCAGGACCTGGAATGTGACGTCACGGCGACGGGCCCCGAGGACCCGCACGTTGTCCACGAGCGTCTGGTCGACGTCCCGGACGGCGGTGAACGTCGCGAAGAACACGATGAAGAAGACGAGCGTGACGCCGAGCGCCACCTTGCTCGCGAGGTCGATGCCGAACGCGAGGATGAACACCGGCGCGAGCACGAGGCGGGGGATCGCGTTGAACATCGAGAGCAGCGGGTCGAACGCCTGGCCAAGCACGCGGTTGCGGGCGAACGCGTAACCGATCACGACACCGAGCAGCGTGCCGATGACGAAGCCGAGCACCGTCTCGATGAGCGTGACCTGGATGTCGCGGTAGATCGAGGTCGGGGTGAGCCCCTCGGCGAGCCAGGTGCCGATACGCGGGACGATGAGCGAGGGGCGGGAGTAGAAGAACTTGTCCAGCACGCCCGCTTGGCCCAGCCCCTCCCACAGTCCGATGAAGAACGCGACGACGCCGATCTGCAGCAGCCGAATGAACCACGCCCGCTGCGCGATGGGCGCCGAGGTCATCGTGACGACGCTCGCGCTCACGATGCTTCCAAGCTTCGTTCGTACGAACGCGTCACCTCGTCGCGCAGGTCGGCCCACGCGCGCTCGTACAGCGCGGAGAACGCCGGGGCGAAGCGGATCTCGGTGACGTTCCGGGGGCGGGGGAGTGTGACCGGATAGCGGGCCTTGATCCGCCCGGGGCCAGCGGTCATCACCACGATCTCGTCCGAGAGCGCGATCGCCTCCTCGAGGTCGTGCGTGATGAAGAGCACGGTCTTCCCGGCCGCGCCCCAGAGGTCGAGCAGCTCGTTCTCCATGAGGTTCCGCGTCTGCACGTCGAGCGCGCTGAACGGCTCGTCCATGAGGAGCACGGGCGGGTCGCCGACCATGACCTGCGCGAGCTGCGCGCGTTTGCGCATCCCGCCCGACAGCTCATGCGGGTAGCTGTCCGGGAACTTCGCGAGCCCGACGCGCGCGATCCATTCATCCGCGCGCGTGCGGCCTTCGGCGGCGGGCACGCTCCGGAAGTCGAGCGGCAACCGCACGTTCTCGCGCACGGTCTTCCATGGCAGCAGCGCATCCCGCTGGAAGATGAAGCCGACGTCGGTCCGCACCGCGGACACGGGCGTCCCGTTGAGCTGGATCGCGCCGGTCGTGGCCGGGAGCAGGCCGGAGACGAGCGAGAGCAGCGTCGACTTGCCGCAGCCCGAGGGGCCCACTACCGAGACGAAGCGGCCGGCCGGGACGTCGAGGTCGATGCCGGTGATCGCGGTATACGGCCGCTTGCGCGGCGGACGGTACGTCTTCGAGACGCCGCGCAGCGAGATCGCGACCTTCGCCTCGTCCGCGCCGTCGCCGGCGACCGTCGCGGCGCCCGTCAGATCACTCCTGCGGCGGCGAGCCGCGCGCGCTCGTCCGGGCCGATCCCCAGCAGCTCGCCGTAGATCACGTCGTTGTCCGCGCCGAGCTTCACCGGACCGAGCCACTCGACGCGTCCTGGGGCTTCGCTCATCCGCGGGACGATACCGGGCACGACGATGGCGGCGCCGTCCTCGAGCGTGCGCTCGAGGAGCATCTCGCGTGCCGCGTACTGCGGGTCGGCGGCGATGTCGGCGACCGAGTAGATGGGCCCCGCCGGAACGCCCGCGGCCTCGAGCGCCGCGAGGCAATCGCGCAGCGACAGCCCGCCGGTCCAGACCCCGATCGCCTCGTCGATGAGGGCCGCGTCGGCGGCCCGGCCAGGGTTGGTCCGGTAGCGGTCGGCCGCCGCGAGCTCCTCGCGTCCGATCGCGCGCATGAGCCGCCCGAAGAGCTCGTCGCTGTTGCCGCCGATCACGACGAGCTTGCCGTCGGCGGTGGGATACGTGTTGCTCGGTGCGACGCCCGGATAGGCACCGCCGGAGCGCTCGCGCACCTCACCGGAGTAGCGGTACTCGGTGATCGCGGCCTCCATGAGCGAGAACACCGCTTCGTAGAGCGCGACATCGGCGACGTCGCCCCGTCCGGACCGCGCGCGGCGGACGAGCCCGGCGAGCGCGCCGATGACCGCGAACAGGGCGGCGACCTCGTCGGCGAGCGACACGCCGGTGCGCGACGGCGCTCCACCCGGCTGACCGGTCGTGTACCGGATCCCGCCCATCGCCTCGGCCACCGCGCCAAGCCCGGCCCGCGCGCGGTACGGGCCGGTCTGGCCGAATCCCGACACGCGCACGACCACGAGCTCCGGCCGCGAGCGGCGCAGCTCCGCCGGATCGAGGCCCCAGCGCTCGAGCGTCCCGGGCCGGAAGTTCTCGAGCAGGACATCGCTGCGCTCGATGAGCCGCCGGACGAGCGCCTGCCCCTCCGGCCGTCGAAGGTCGGCCGTCACGCAGCGCTTGTTGCGCGACTGGACACGCCACCAGAGCGACGTCCCGCCGTGGAGCTGCTTCCAATCGCGCAGCGGATCGCCCTTTCCAGGCGGCTCCACCTTGATGACATCGGCGCCGAGGTCGGCGAGGATCCGCCCCGCGAAAGGCCCCGCGATCATCATCCCGAGCTCCACGACCCGGATGCCCGCGAGCGGCCCCGCGCCTCTGTCCATGGGCGGGGCGATTATGTCCGCTTTGGTGACAGCAGGTCACTTTCCGTTAGACTGCGCGGTGAATACAGAGATCGAAAAGATCAAGGAAAGGACAACGGGTGCCGCTCGCAGAACCCGCGAAGAAGAGTGACCTCATCACGACCTACCGGCAGCATGAGCAGGACACAGGGTCGCCGGAGGTCCAGATCGCACTCCTCACCGAGCGGATCAGGCACCTGACCGAGCATCTCCGCACGGCGAAGCACGACAACCACAGCCGGCGGGGACTCCTCATGATGGTCGGCCAGCGGCGGCGGTTGCTCGCGTACCTCCATCGCAAGAGCCCCGAGCGCTATCAAGAGATCATCGGGCGCCTCGGCTTGCGGCGGTGAGCGCGAGGGCCTAGCGCCAGAGGACCCCGGAAGGGGTCCTTTTGCATGGGCCCGTCGGGGACCGGCCACGAGCCGGGCCCGGACGTGACGGAAGCGGCATCCCGAGCAGAAGACATCCATGCCAGTCACACGATCCCAGGCGACCGTCGGCGGCAAATCCTTCACGTTCGAGACCGGTAGGTACGCGCTCCAGGCGGGCGGGGCGGTGACCTGCCGCCTCGGCGACACGATCGTCTTCGCCGCGGCGACCGTCGCGAAGACCACCCGGCCCGGCATCGACTTCTTCCCGCTCACCGTCGACTTCGAGGAGCGCCTCTACGCGGCCGGCAAGATCCCGGGCTCGTTCCCCCGCCGGGAGGGCCGGCCGTCCGAGGAAGGGATCCTCACCGCGCGCCTGGTCGACCGCCCGATCCGGCCGCTCTGGCCGAAGGGCTTCCGAAACGACGTGCAGATCGTCGTGTCGGCCTGGTCGAGCGACCAGGAGAACGACTACGACACGCTGGCCGTCAACGCCGCCTCGGCCGCGCTCACCATCTCGAACGCGCCGTTCGAGGGACCGATCGGCTGCGTCCGCGTCGGCACGATCGACGGCCAACTCGTGCTCGATCCGACGATCCAACAGCTCGAGGACAGCCAGCTGGACCTCGTCGTCGCGGGGACGCGCGACTCGATCATGATGGTCGAGGCCGGCGCGAACCAGATCCCCGAAGACTTGCTCCTGCGCGCGCTCGCGCTCGCTCAAGACGGCATCGCGAAGCTCTGCGACGCCCAGGAGGAGCTGCGCCGCGCGGCGGGCAAGCCGAAGCTCGTCTGGAACCCGGCGCCGCGCGACGAGCAGAAGCTCGCCCCGGTGCACGAGTTCTTCGCCCAGCGGCTGCGCGCGAAGCTCCGCAACCCGGACAAGCTGCAGCGCGAGGCCGGGCTCGACGAGCTGCGCGACGAAGCGATGACGCGGTTCGTCACCGAGGACGGCACGATCACGCCCGAGGAGATCACGGCCGAGTGGGACCGGGTGCTCGAGTACGAGTTCCGCACGGCCGTCGTCGAAGAGAACCTCCGCCCGGACGGACGCGACACGAAGACCATCCGGCCGCTCGAGATCGAGGTCGGCGTGCTGCCCCGGACCCATGGATCGGGGCTCTTCCGTCGCGGGCAGACCCAGGTGCTGTCGATCGTCACGCTCGGGCCGAGCGGCGACGAGCAGATCATCGACACGCTCTCGCCCGTCGACACGAAGCGCTACATGCACCACTACAACTTCCCGCCGTACTCCGTCGGGGAAGTGCGGATGATGCGCGGCGCCGGGCGTCGTGAGATCGGCCACGGCGCGCTCGTCGAGCGCGCGCTCCTCCCGGTCATCCCGACCAAGGAGGAGTTCCCGTACACGATCCGCGTCGTCAGCGAGACGCTCGAATCGAATGGCTCGTCGTCGATGGCCTCGACCTGCGGCTCGACGCTCGCGCTCATGGACGCCGGGGTTCCGGTCAAGACGATGATCGCGGGCATCGCGATGGGGCTCGTCCTGGAGAAGGGCCGCCATACCGTCCTCACCGACATCCAGGGCCTCGAGGACCACTACGGGGACATGGACTTCAAGGTCACCGGCTCGGACGCCGGGGTCACCGCGCTACAGATGGACATCAAGGTCAAGGGCATCACGCTCGAGATCATGCGCGAGGCCCTCGACCAGGCGCGCGAGGCGCGCCTCTACATCCTCCAGGAGATGCGCCAGGTCATCGACCGGCCCCGGGGCGAGCTCAACAAGTACGCGCCGCGGATCGACACGATCAAGATCCACCCGGACAAGATCCGCGACATCATCGGCCCAGGCGGCAAGATGATCCGCGCGATCCAGAGCGAATCGGGCACGAACATCGAGGTCGAGGACGACGGCACCGTCCGTATCACCGGCGCCAAGCCGGAGGGCCGCGACCGGGCCCGGGCGATGATCGAGGGCCTCACGAAGGAGCCCGAGGTCGGCGAGGTCTACGAGGGCAAGGTCACGCGGATCATGTCGATCGGCGCCTTCGTGGAGTACCTCCCCGGCAAGGAGGGCCTCGTCCGCGTCTCCGAGATCTCCTCCGAGCGGATCGGGCGGATCGAGGACGCCGTCAGCATCGGCCAGACCGTGAAGGTGAAGATCGCGGAGGTGGACCGGCAGGGCCGGGTCAATCTCTCGATCCGCGCGGTGACCGAGGAGGGCAGCGAGTTCTCCGAACGTCAGCGCGCCCAGCGCGCGCGCTTCGCCGAGCGCGGGGACAACGGCGACCGCGGCGGTTTCCGGCGCGGTCCAGGCGGTGGGGGTGGCTTCCGCAGGGGCGGCCCGCCGAGGGATTAGCGGTGCAGCCCGTGGCTCGCCATAGTTGCTGAGCCTGATCCTGCCCGCGTACAACGAGGCTCGCCGGTTGCCGGCGAGCCTCACGCAATGCGCGGAGTTCTTCCACGCGCGCGGGGCGCCGGCCGAGATCATCGTCGCTGACGACGGCTCGACCGACGGGACCGCGACGGCGTACGCCAAGTGCGTCGAGGTGCTGCCGCGGGCCCATCTGCGCTTCCGTTACCTGGAGCTCGCCCACCGCGGCAAGGGCGCGGCGGTACGCGCCGGCGTGGCGGCGGCGAGCGGGGATCCGATCGTGTTCCTCGACGCGGACCTCACGATCCCGGTGGAGACCGTCGACGCGCTCATGGCCGGACTGGCCGACGGCGCGGACATCGCCGTCGCCTCACGCTACGTCCCTGGGTCGGTCGTCGATCGCCCGTGGTGGCGGGTCGTCATGGGCTGGGTCTACCGGCTGTTCGTCCACTGGATCGTCCCGATCGACGTCCAGGACACGCAGTGCGGGGGCAAGATGTACACGGCCGAGGCGGCGAAGGACCTGTTCTGCCGCTCGTCGCTCGACGGATTCGCGTTCGACGCCGAGATCCTGTTCATCGCGCGCCGGCGCGGCTACCGCGTCGTTGAGGTCCCGTTCGCGCTGCACCAGCGCCGCCACACGAGCATCGACTTCCTCCGCGACACGCCGACCATGCTGCGGGACCTGTTCGTCATCCGCTGGAACTCGCTGCGGGGGCGGTACGACGCCCAACCGCAGCCCGACGAGTGACCTCGGCGCTGGTCGTCACCGCGGACGACCTCGGGCTCTCGCCGGGGGTGACGGCGGGCATCATCGACTCCCACCGTCGAGGAGTCGTGCGTTCGACCTCGCTGCTCGTCACGTTCGAGACCGGCGAGGCGGCGGCGGCGGCAGGGCGCGCGGAGCGCGACCTCGAGATCGGACTGCACCTCGACCTCGTCGGTGGCCGCCCGGCGGCGGATCCGGCACGCGTCCGATCGCTCGTCGACAGCGACGGTCGCTTCCACCGGCTGCCGGCGTTCGCGGCGCGGCTGCTCACCGGTCGCATCAGGCCCGGCGAGCTCGCCGCCGAGGTCCGGGCCCAGGTCGCCCGGGCGCGGAGTTGGGGCATCGAGCCGCTCGCCTGGGACTCCCACCGGCACACGCATCTCATGCCGCTGGCGAGCAGCGTGGTGGGCGCGCTCGCGCGGGAACACGGCGTCCGGTGGCTCCGCAGGGCCGCTCCGCCCCCCGTCGCCGCGACGGCGAAGGCGAGGCTCCTCGGATTCGCGACCGTTGCGGCACGGCCGTTCGATCGCGGCCTCCCGGGAAATGATTGGTTCGTCGACCTCTCGGCGCTGCCTCGGCGCGCGGATGCGGCCGGCGTCGCTCTCCTTGCCACGTACCCCGGCCTCGGGGAGATCGCCGCGCATCCGGCGTACCCCGACGAGGCGCTCGTGGACACCGGCGACACGCTCGTCCTGCGCCGCCACGACGACCTCATGGTGCTCACCGATCCGCTGCTCCGCAGCGCGCTCGGCGACACCGTCCGCTGGCGCGCCGCCTGATGCCGGGCGGGACCGCGACCGCGCCGCTGGAACGGGCCGTCCACCGGTATCGCTCGGCGCCGCTCGCGGCCCGGCTGTTCGTGCACGGGCGGGCGTTCCTCTCGGACCTCGCGTTCGTCGAGGGCTTCGTGCCGCGGCATGGCTTCATCGTCGATCTCGGCTGCGGCCACGGGCTGTTCCCGAACCTGCTCGTCGAGGGCTCGGCGACCCGGCGCGTGCTCGGCATCGACCTGGACGACCGCAAGATCGCGATCGCCCGACGGACCGTCCAGGGCCGCGAACAGCTGCGCTTCGAGGTCGGCGACATCGTCCACGAGGCCCCGCCGAGATGCGACGCGGTGACGATCGTGGACGTCCTTTACCTGCTCTCGCCGGCCGACCAGGAGGAGGTGCTGCGCAAGGCCGCCGGGGCCCTCGCCGAGAACGCGCCGCTCATCGTGAAGGCGCAGGAGCGCGCGGCGAGCCCCCGCTACGCGCTGACCTACGGACAGGAGCTTGTCAGCGTGTCGCTCGGGTTCACCCGGGGCGACGCGCGCCAACTCCACTTCCCGTCTCGCGACGAGGCGCTCGGGATGTTCGAGCGCGCCGGGTTCCTCGTGGACGTGGTCGAGATGCCGCGCCGGCCGTACACCGACGTGCTGTACCTCGCGCGCAGGGCGCCCGCGCCCCGATAATCAGCCCGTTGTCCGATCCGCTGCTCGACGTCGCGACCGAGATCCGGGCCTGCACCGCGTGCCCGCTGCACCGCAGCGCGAGGCAGGCCGTGCCCGGCGAGGGCAGCGGGGAGTCGGGCATCTTCTTCCTCGGCGAGGCCCCCGGCTACAACGAGGACGTCCAGGGCCGGCCGTTCGTCGGCGCGGCGGGCCAGCTCCTCGACCAGCTCCTCGCGGGCATCGGGCTCGACCGCACGAAGGTGTTCATCACGAACGTCGTGCGGCACCGGCCACCCGAGAACCGCGACCCGCTGCCCGATGAGGTCGCCGCGTGCCACGTCTGGCTCGAGCGGCATCTCGCCGTGCTGCGGCCGCGGGTCATCGTGACGCTCGGCCGGCACGCGATGTACAAGTACTTCCCGTCCGAGTCGATCAGCCGCGTGCACGGGAAGCCCCGGCGCAAGGACGGCCTGGTCATCTTCCCGGTCTTCCATCCCGCCGCCGCATTGCACCAGCCGTCGCTCCGTGAGGCCCTCGAGGCCGACTTCCAGGCCCTCTCGCGCTTCCTGGAGACCGCCCCGCGGCCGGCCCCGCCGACAGAGCCCGAGAAGCCCAAGCCACCGGAGCAGATGACCCTCCTTGGTTAACCCTGATCGCTTCGCCGGCTTCGCCTGCTTCGCCATCGGGGGCCCTGCGGCTCGGCTGGGCGGAGCCCAGCCTCGCCTGTGAGTCAAGCGCCGACAGTCCGCGTCATCCCGCTCGGCGGCGTCGGCGAGATCGGCAAGAACATGCTCGCCATCGAGCAGGGCGACGACATGCTCCTCGTGGACGCCGGGCTCATGTTCCCGGATGAGGAGATGCTCGGCATCGATCTGGTCATCCCCGACATCCGCTACGTGCGCGAGCGCGCGCGCAAGGTCCGTGGGATCGTGATCACGCACGGACACGAGGACCACATCGGGGCCCTGCCGTACGTGCTGCGGGACTTCCCAAATACCCCGATCCATGCCACGAAGCTCACCCTCGGGCTCATCCGGACGAAGCTCCGCGAGCACAAGCTCGCCGACCGCACGCAGCTCCGCGAGATCGCACCGGGACGGCCATTCGATGTCGGGCCGTTCCGGTGCGACACGTACTTCGTGTGTCACAGCATCCCCGACGCGGTCGGAGTGACGATCGAGACCGCGCACGGCACGATCGTCCATTCGGGCGACTGGAAGTTCGACCACACCCCGGTGGACGGCCGCCAGACCGACTTCGCCCGGCTCGCGGCGATCGCCGCGAAGGGCGTGCTCCTCCTGCTATCGGACTCGACCCGCGCCGAGGTCCCGGGCTACACGCCGTCCGAGCGACATGTCGGCGAGGTCTTCGACGCGATCATGTCGCGCGCTCCCGGCCGCGTGATCACGACGACATTCGCGTCGAACATCTCGCGGATCAAGCAGATCGTCGAGATCGCGTACGCCTGGGGTCGCCGGACCGCGATCGTCGGGCGGTCGATGGAGAACTACACGAAGACCGCGCGCGACCTCGGCTACCTCGAGTACCCGGAGGGCGCGATCGTGCATCCGGCGGAGCTCTCGAAGCTGCCCGATCATGAGATCTGCATCATCACGACCGGTAGCCAGGGCGAGCCCACGAGCGCGCTGTCGCGCATGGCGCTTGGCGACCATCGCCACGTCGCCGTGAAGGACGGCGACACGGTCGTGATGTCGGCGAACCCGATCCCGGGCAACGAGGAGCTCGTGAGCCGCACCGTCGACAACCTGTTCAAGCTCGGCGCCGACGTCATCTACGACGGCGCGAGCCGGCCACACGTCTCGGGTCATGCGAGCCAGGAGGAGCTGAAGCTGCTCCTGAACATCCTGCGCCCGCGTCTCTTCATCCCGATCCACGGCGAATACCGGATGCTCGTGCGGCACGCGCGCATGGCGATCGACGTCGGCGTCGCACCGGAGAACGCCTTCGTCATCACGAACGGCGACGTCGTGGAGATCGACTCGCGCGGCGCGCGCGTCGGCGCGCACGTCGCGTCGGGCCAGGTGTACGTCGACGGCCTCGGGGTGGGGGACATCAGCCAATCGGTGATGCGCGACCGGCTGTCGATCGGCAACGAAGGCGTCTTCCTCGTGGTCGTCACCATCGAGCAGCAGACGGGAGCCGTCGTCGCGGGCCCGGACATCGTGACGAAGGGCTTCGTCCCCGAGCAGGATGCGGCCGACCTCCTCGAGGAGGCGAAGCAGAAGGTCATCGAGGGCCTCGGGCGAGCCCAGACCGGGCCGCACCTCGCGGAGGCGTCGGCGCTCAAGGACGCCATCCACGAGAGCCTCGCCTCGTTCCTGTACGAGCGGACAAAGCGTCGGCCGATGGTGCTGCCCGTGATCATGCAGGTCTGATGGCCCGCAAGACGAGCGCACGTCCCGTCCGGCGAAGCGGCCCGCGGCTGCAGGCGCGGCTGCGCGCGGAGATCGGCGCCGTCGCGGTGGCGCTCCTCGGCGTGCTCACGATCATCGCGCTGCTCACCGACCAGGGCTCGGTGCTGCACTGGTGGCGCACATCGCTCCTGGCGCTGCTCGGCTGGGGCGCCGCGCTCGTGCCGGTGACGCTGTTCATGGCCGCGGCCATCGTCTGGTCGCCGGCGCTCCTCCGGCGGATCCTCCTGCCGGGGGCGGGCGTCCTGATCGTGCTGCTCGCGCTCCTGGGCCTGCTGCACGTCACGGCGAGCAACGGCGGGATCCTCGGCTCGATCGTCGGCGGGACCGCGACCCGCGCGCTCGGGGGCGTCGGCGGCATCGTCGTCCTCGTCGTGCTCATCCTCATCGGTACCGTGGTCGCGGCGAACCAGACGCTCAGCGATCTCGCCCGCCAGGGCCTCGCGCGCCGCCCGCAGTTCGCCTTCGGCGCCGGCGCGACGCTTCCCGGCCAGAGCGGCGATCGCTTCGACACGCCGCCGCGCCGGCCGCCGGTCGACGAGCCACGCATGCCGGTGAAGATCAACCTCGCCGACGAGCGGCCGCCTCGGCCCTCGGCACCGAGGCCGATCGTCGAGCAGCCGGTCCTGCCGCTCGTCGCCGAGCCCAGCCCGGCGGCCGCCGGCGGTGCCGTCGCGCCCGCCGTCGCGACCGAGCCGACGGCCGGCGCGCTCGCCCGACTCCCCTCGGCCATCGTCGCGGTCGAGGGCGTGCTGCACGCCGATCCGCCGGACACGCCGTGGTCGCTGCCCGCGCTCGACCTCCTGGAGGAGGGATCGGCGGCGCGCTCGGGCAAGGGCGAGGTCCTGCGGAACACCCGGGTGATCGAGGAGACGCTGTCGCACTTCAACATCGCAGCGAACGTCGTCGAGGTGAGCGTCGGTCCCGTCGTCACGCGCTACGAGCTCAAGCCCGCGGCCGGGGTGAAGCTGTCGCGCATCGAGGCGCTGTCGGACGATCTCGCGCTCGCGCTCGCCGCCCGGAGCCTGCGGATCGAGGCGCCCATCCCGGGCAAGAGCGTCGTGGGCATCGAGATCCCGAACCTCGCGATCGGGATGGTCACCCTCCGCGATGTCGCCGAGTCCGCCATGTTCCGCGGCGCCACGAGCAAGCTGACCGTGGCGCTCGGGCGGGACGTCGCGGGCTCGCCGATCGTGGCGGACCTCGGGAAGCTGCCGCACCTCCTCATCGCCGGACAGACCGGCGCCGGGAAGAGCGTCTGCATCAACTCGATCATCTGCAGCCTGCTCCTGGGGACCACGCCGGACGAGGTCCGGCTGGTGCTCGCGGACCCCAAGCGGGTCGAGCTGGCCGGCTTCAACCACATCCCGCATCTGGTCGTCCCGGTCGTCACGGACCACGACAAGATCCTGAACGCCCTGTACTGGGCGGTCGGGGAGATGGACCGCCGGTACCGGCTGTTCGCCCGGGCGAGCGCCCGGAACATCGACGGCTACAACGCGTCGCGGAACGGGCCCGACCGCGTTCCATACATCGTGCTGATCATCGACGAGCTGGCGGACCTGATGCTGACCGCCCCGATCCAGGTGGAGAAGGCCATCACCCGGCTGGCCCAACTCGCCCGGGCGACGGGGATCCACCTCGTCGTGTCGACCCAGCGGCCGTCGGTCGACGTCATCACCGGGCTGATCAAGGCGAACATCCCCGCCCGGATCGCGTTCGGGACGGCCTCCGCGATCGACTCGCGCACGATCCTCGACCTGACCGGCGCGGAGAAGCTGCTCGGCCGCGGCGACATGCTCTGGCTGCCGCCGGACGCGCCGAAGCCGGTCCGGGCGCAGGGCGTGTTCGTCTCCGACCGCGAGATCGACGCGGTGACGCGCCACTGGAAACATCAGCGCGACCCGCACTACCAGCTCGAGATCCTCGAGGACCAGGAGCGCGCGCGGCAGCGTGACGACGGCGGCGACTCAGACATCGAGGACGAGCGCTACGAGGAGGCGGTGGAGATCGTGCGCCGTGCGAAGCAGGCGTCGGTCTCGATGCTCCAGCGGAAGATGACCATCGGCTTCGCCCGGGCCGGGCGGCTCATCGACATCATGGAGCAGGAGGGCGTCATCGGTCCGACGAAAGGCCCCGGCAAGATGCGCGAGGTGTACGGGGCATCCGCACCGGTCGCCGCGGACGAGGAGCGCTGATGGCCAGGCTCGGCGACACGCTCCGCCAGCACCGGGAGCGGATGGGGATCACGCTCGAGCAGGCGGCGGAGGACACCCGCATCCGGGAGAAGTTCCTGCGCGCGCTCGAGGACGGGGACTACCAGTCGCTCCCCGGCACCGTGTACACGAAGGGCTTCCTTCGCAACTACGCCGAGTACCTGAACGTCGGGGCGGAGGAGATGATCGCGCTGTACACCGGCGAGCGCGGCAACCCCGAGGCGCCGCGGACGTTCCGCCCGATGCGACCGCTCGTGAAGCGCAGCTTCATCTTCACGCCGGCGGTCTTCCTGCCGGTCGCCGTCCTCGCCGGGATCGTGCTGTTCGTCGGCTACCTCTATTACCAGTTCACGAACTTCGCGGTGGCGCCGCGGATCGAGATCACCGATCCGGCGACGGACGCGATCGCGCAGAGCGCGGAGTACGTCGTCCGCGGGCGTACGGTCCCGGACGGCCATGTGCGGATCCGGGTGTCTCCGGGTCTCGACCCGATCGGCGAGATCCGGCCGAACGCGGATGGGACGTTCAGCGCGTCGGTCCCGCTCAAGCCCGGACCGAACCACATCGAGGTCCAGGTCCTCGACGCGGCGGGCAAGGTCGGCGAGGCGACGCGGACGATCCAGTTCAGTCCGACGGTCGCGACGGAGCCGCAGCAACAGCAGGCGCCGCAGCTGATCCTCGAGCAGCCCCCGAACGGCGGCACGTACACGAACGCGCCGGTCACGGTGTCCGGGCGAGTCGACCGCTCCGTCGCAAGCGTCCTGGTGAACGGCACGCCGGTGACCGTCGGAGCGGACTTCCGATTTGCGGTCACGGTGAACTTCGCCGCCGGTCAGCAGACCGTGCGCGTCGTCGCGAAGACCGCGACCGGAGGCGAGGTCCAGGAGACGCGGACCGTCGCGGTCTCGTATAACGCCGCGATCGTGACGGTCCGGGTGACGGGCGGGGAGGCGTGGCTGCTCGCGACCATCGACGGCACGCAGGCCCCGAACACGAACAAGGTCTTCCCGGCCGGCCAGGTGCTCACGTTCACCGGACGGCAGGTGATCGTGCGGACGGGCAACGCGGGCGCGACCTTCCTCGTGTACAACGGCCAGGACCTCGGGAAGATGGGGGAGACCGGACAGGTCGTGGAGCGGTCGTTCGCGTTCCAGTGAGGCTGAACGGGCCGCTCGTCCTCGTCTTCGCGCGGATGCTCGCGGTCGTGCCGATCGTCATCCTGCTCGGCGCCCCGGATCAGGACGGCGCGGCCGCCGCGCTCGCGATCTTCGTCGCCGCGGCACTGACCGACGCGCTCGATGGCCCGCTCGCGCGTCGCACCGGGCAGGTCACTCGCCTCGGCACGTTCCTCGATCCGCTGGCCGACAAGCTCCTCGTCATCGGGACGCTCGTCCCCCTGCAGGCGCGCGGGCTCGTCCCGGCCTGGATCGTGGTCCTCATCGTGGCCCGCGAGCTCGCCGTCACCAACGTGCGCGCCGTCGCCGCGGCGCGCGGCTACAGCATCGGGGCGAGCCTCCAGGGCAAGGCGAAGACCGTCCTGCAGACCGTCGCGACGGCCGGCCTGTTGCTCCTGCTCGCGGCCCCGTCGCTCGCGCTCGCGCTCGCGGCGTACGCCACGCTCGCGGCGGCGGTCGCGCTGACCGCCGTCTCCGGCATCGCCTATCTCTGGAGCGCGTCGTCGGCGATCGCCGGCCGCGGCGTTCCCGAGCCGTGGCGGCTCGGGCGCGACCGCGATCGCCAGCTCCGCGGCCGTGCCCGCTAGAGGCCGGATCGCGCCGACCTACGCCGACCTCGCGGCCCGGATGCTGTCGCTCCACACCGCGCTGCGACGGAAGAAGTTGACGGTCGCGGTCGCGGAGTCGTGCTCCGGCGGCCTGCTCGGCGCGGTGCTCACCGAAGCGTCGGGCTCGAGCGACTACTTTCGCGGCGGCATGGAGGTGTATTCGGACGAGGCGAAGACGGCGCTCGCCGGCGTGCCGCCGCAGCTCATCCACAGCCACGGCGCCGTCTCGAGCGTCGTCGCAGGGGCCCTCGCGCGAGGCGCGCGCGAGCGGCTCGGCGCGAAGATCGGCCTCGGGATCACCGGCATCGCCGGTCCGACCGGCGCGACGCCGGGCAAGCCGGTCGGCCTGGTGTACGTCGCGATCGACGCCCCGAAGCGCCAAACGGTGCGAAAGTCCCAGTTCGCGTTCGACCGCGCCGGCAACCGCCTCGCGAGCGTCGGCGTCGCGCTCGACCTGCTCGCCGAGGCGGTCCGATGACGCTCGCCCCGCTCGGCAGGGTCTTCGACGACGCCGACGTCGCGCGCGCCTACCGCCATCGCGCGCCGTACCCGCCGGAGACGTTCGCGGTGCTCGAAGGGCTGCTCGTCGAACCGCGGACGGTGCTCGACGCGGGTGCCGGGAACGGCGCCCTGGCCCGCGGCATGGTCCGCGTCGCCGCGCGCGTCGACGCGGTCGATCCGTCGGGGCCGATGATCGATGAGGGGCGCCGGTCGCCGGGCGGCGCCGACCCACGACTCCGGTGGATCGCCGCCACGGCCGAGGAGGCGCCGCTCGAGCCGCCGTACGGCCTCATCACCGCGGGCGCGAGCCTGCACTGGATGGACCCGGCCCGCGTGATGCCGCGCTTCGCGGCGGCCCTCGCGGTCGGCGCCGTGCTCGCGATCGTCGATCAGGAGAACGAGCCGACGCCCTGGCGCGACGAGCTCGTCGAGATCATCGAGCGCTACTCCGAGATCGAGCACCACCAGGAGCGGCCCGAGCTGATCGCGGACCTCGAGGCGCACGGCTTCTTCCGCCGCGCGGGCGAGGCGCGGACCGCGGCCGCGCCCGTACGCCGGACCGTCGACGCCTGCCTCGAGTACCTGCACAGCACGAGCACGCTCGCGCGGGTCCGCCTCGGCGACCGGACGGCCCGCTTCGACGACGACATGCGCGCGCTCTTCGCACGGCACTCGCTCGTGGAGATCGAGGAGCGCGTCTCCGCGATCGTCGTCTGGGGACAACCGCTGGCCGGACCCGGGTCGTGACCGCCAAGCCGCTCGGCGTCGGGCTGCTCGGTCTCGGCACGGTCGGCGGCGCCGTGGCCCGCGTCTTCGCCGAGCGGGGCCGGCGCATCGACGCCGCCGCGGGCCGTCCCGTGCGGCTCGTCGGCGCGGCGGTCCGCGATACATCCAAGGCGCGCGACGCGGCAGGCGTCGGCGTAACTGGCGACACGTTCGCGCTGCTCGACGACCCCGAGGTCGCGGTCGTGATCGAGGTCATCGGCGGCCACCGGCCGGCGTACGACCTGCTCCTCGCCGCATTCGAGCGCGGCAAGCATGCCGTCACGGCGAACAAGGAGCTGCTGGCGAAGGAATGGGACCCGCTGCACGAGGCCGCGCGGGTGGAGAAGCGCGAGCTTCGGTACGAGGCCGCGGTCGGCGGGGCGGTCCCCGTCATCCGCGGGATCCGCGACCTCGGCGCCGTGCGGCCGCGGGTCCTGCGCGGTCTCCTGAACGGCACGACGACGTACATCTGCGCGCAGATGGAGAACGGCAGGACGTTCGACGACGCGCTCGCCGAGGCCCAGCGCCTCGGGTTCGCCGAGCCGGACCCGACGAACGACATCGACGGCTTCGATGCCGCGTACAAGCTGTCGATCCTCGTCAGCCTCCTCGAGGGCCGGCACTTCCGGCCCGAGGGCGTCCGCCGGGCCTCGCTCCGCACTGTCTCCTCCGCCGACGCCGACGCCGCGAGCGCGCGCGGGGCGCGGATCCGCTACCTCGCGGTCGCCGACTTCGGCGATCGCGCCGTGAAATGCCGGGTCGGCCCGGAGGAAGTCGGAGCCGACTCGCTCGAGGGCCGCGCCACCGGCGCGACGAACGTCATCGCGCTCGAATCCGACCTCGCTGGGACGCTCACCTGGAGCGGTCCCGGTGCGGGCGGCGAGCCGACCGCGTCCGCGATCCTCGCGGACGTCATCGCGATCGCCCGGAGCGCCCGATGAGCGGACCCCTGGTCTTCAAGTTCGGCGGCTCCTCCGTCGCGACGGCGGAGGCGCTCGAAGCGCTCGCGCGCATCGTCGGCGCGGAGCGTGGCGAGCGCCTCGTCGTCGTATCGGCCACCGCCGGCACGACGGACGCGCTCCTCGCCGCCTCCGACCTCGCGGCACACGGCGACGCGGCCGGGGCCGAGCGCGCGCTCGAGGCGCTCGAAGGCCGCCACGGAGAGCTCATCGAGGCGCTCGCCGGCGTCGACGGGGCGGTCGCGCTCCGCGAGATCGACGCGCTGACCGAGCGGACCGCCGCGCTCCTCCGGAGCGTCGCGCTCCTGCGCGAATGCACCGCGCGGTCGCTCGATGCGATCCTCGCCTACGGCGAGCACGCCGCGGCGCCGATCGTCGCCGCCGTGCTCGCCGCGCGCGGCACCCGCGCCGAAGCGCTCTCGACCGAGGGCCTGGTCATCACCGACGAGACCTTCGGGCACGCGAACCCGATCGCCACCGCGATCCGCGCCCAGGCCGAGCACCAGCTCGTCCCGCGCCTGCGCAACGGGACGGTGCCGGTGGTCACCGGCTTCATCGGCTCGACCACAGAGGGCGTGACCACCACCCTGGGCCGCGGCGGCTCGGACTACTCGGCGGCGATCCTCGCGGCGGCGCTCGGCGCCCGCGAGTGCCGGATCTACACCGACGTGAGCGGCGTGATGAGCGCGGACCCGCGGATCGTGTCCGATGCGCGCCCCCTCGCCGAGCTCAGCTATGCCGAGGCCGCCGAGCTGTCGTACTTCGGGGCGAAGGTCATCCACCCGCGCACCGTCCTGCCGGCGATCGAGGCGGGCATCCCGGTGCGGATCGTGAACACGTTCGCGCCCGGGGATCCGGGCACGACCATCGCCGCGGCCGCTCCACGCGACGACACCGTGGTGAAGGCCACCACGTCGCTCGGCGGGCTCGGGCTCGTGACCGTCCAGGGCGCGGGGATGAGCGGGGTGCCCGGCTTCGCGGCCCGCGTCTTCGACACGACCGCGATCGAACGGATCTCCGTCCTGATGATCAGCCAGGCGTCGAGCGAGAACAGCATCTGCCTCGTGGTGGCGCAGGACGCGACCGCGCGGCTCGAGGCCGCACTCCGGCGGATGTTCTCGCAGGAGCTCGCACGACATGACGTCGAGAAGGTCACGATCGACGCACCGGTCGCGATCGTCGCCGCGGTGGGCGAGGGGATGCGGGGCACGCCGGGGGTCGCCGCGCGGCTCTTCGGGTCGCTCGGCCGCGCGAAGATCAACGTCATGGCGATCGCCCAGGGCTCGAGCGAGCTGAACATCTCGCTCGTCGTGGCCGAGGCCGATCGCGAGCGTGCCGTCCGGGCGATCCACGAGGAGTTCCACGCGAAGGGCACGCGGGCCTAGCGCCAGTCCGGCTCGCGGCCAAGACAAGCGTCTTGACGTGGCGCCAGAATGGCTCCATTATGGCGCCAATGGAACGAGAATCCGCGCCGCGCCGGCGGCCGCGGCTGCATGTCGACGTGAGCGAGCAGCTGGGCGCGACCGTCAAGCAGACGGCGGATCGCTTCTTTCGCGGCGCCATCAGCGATGCGGTGGCCGCGGCGTTCGCGGCGTTCATCTGGATGCTGGACCAGAAGCGGCAGGGCCGGAAAGTGATCGCCGTCGATCCTGACGCCCTTCCCGACCGCTACGGCGAGGCGGTCCTACCCGCTGTGGACGACACGCTCATCGACGACCGGTGGACCTGGCTGGTCGAGCGAGCGCACCCGTGGCGGCGGCAGCTCTGGATCAAGGGCCGACGGATGCGCGCCGCGCAGCTCGTTGGCCACATGAACGGCAACCACTGGAGCGCAGAGGAGACGGCGCAGCAGTTTGACTTGCCGGTCGACGCGGTGCTCGAGGCGCGGCGCTACGTGGAGACCAACGGGACGCTGCTCGACGCCGAGACGATCGAGGAGCGACGGATCGCTCAGGCGAGCGCAACGATCCATCCCCCCGAGGTCGGCAATGCGGCTGCTCGTCGATGAGGACATAGCCTCCGATGAACTGATGGCCCGCCTGCGCAAGGCGGGCCATCACGCTGAGACCCCGGAAAAGGGTGGGCTTGACGCCGCGGTCTGGGAGCGTGCGCAGGCCGCTCAGCTCATCGTCGTCACCGGCAACCCTGACGACTTCATTGCACTCGCCGAGCGACAGCCCGGTCACCATGGACTGCTCGTCGTGTACGGCGAACGCGACCCCATCAAGCAGATGCGGGCGGCAGACATCGCCGAAGGCATCGAGTACGTCCGGCAAGTGCGCGGGGAGACGCTGCACGGTGCGCGGCTTGTGCTCAACGAGTGGCGTCGATCGCACGACTCGTGACGAAGGCTGCGACCTGAGAGCCATCGAGAACGTGCTTCCGTGTCCGGGTCCGGCGCTCGTCGCCCAGATCCGCCCGCCGTGCGCCGCGACGATGTCACGCGAGACGGCGAGACCGATGCCGGCGCCCGAAACGCTCTCGCGCTGCTCGGCGCCGCGGAAGTAGCGGTCGAAGACCCGCGGCAGATCGGCCGCGGCGATCCCGGCGCCCGCGTCGGTGACGCTGAGCACGACCTCGGCGTCGGCGCGACGGAGGTCGACGTTGATCGGCTCGCCGGGTGGCGAGAACTTCGCGGCGTTCCCGAGCAGGTTGTCGAGCACCTGAGCGAGGCGGCCGGGGTCACCGTTCACGGCGAAGTCTCCGCTGCCATCGTCGGTGACCTCGACGTCGGCCTGGCTGACGAGCCGCATGCGGTTCGCCGCGTCGCGCGCCTCGCGGAGCA
>WNGF01003716.1_pt1 | contig 20514 bp, 14 predicted proteins | sample 5400641 | NCBI WGS metagenome assembly WNGF01 (sample SAMN13153371, study PRJNA577476) | soil metagenome | isolation source: 80 cm soil or saprolite under grassland replicate 2 | place: USA:California | collected 2016-06-15
ATCCGGAGGTGAGGGAGACCATCAAGCGCACTCGCCAACCGTATTTTACGCTCAAAGGTAACGTCTGCGCGCTGTTGGCGTCCAAGGCCTGGGTCAATGTCTTCGTGTACGACGGCGCGATCGTGCCCGACCCACAAGGCATCATCACCAGCGGACACGACAACAAGACCGCCCGCACAGTCGCCATTCGACAGGGCGAAAAGATCAACGCCCCCGCCCTCACGGCCATGTTCAAGCAGATTATCGCCAACAACCGAGCCGGTGGCTGGAGAAAGCTAAAGTCTCGTGCTTAATACTGATTGGACTCATTGACCAAACCGCCGCCCACGCCGACGATGCGCTACCGGCTACTGGCGCGAGCCTGAGCTACGGAGCGAACTGGTTGTCCATCAAAAGTGGATGCCAGTTTACCGTAACGAGCGTCGTCGGCAAACGGAACGTGAAGGTAGTGAACGATGTTTGTTCACGCCGCGTCCTGACTAAGGGCGTGCTGAGAGCCTTGAGCCGTGTGCCTCGAAAGGGGCATGCACGGTTCTTAGGGGAGGGGGTGCTGGCAACAGCGCCTCCTTACCCGACCGTTACGTGATTACAATCAAATATGCCTCGTGAATTGTTTCAAGTTTTGGTTATTCCCTATCGAATTGACGCAAACGGTCAACAGCAATATTTGCTTTTTAAGCGTTCTGACCTTGATGTTTGGCAATGGATAGCCGGCGGTGGCGAGAACAAACAGACACCGGAACAGACCGCTCGCCGCGAAGCTCTTGAAGAAGCCGGTATTCCTGAAGACACTCATTTGATTCGATTGGATTCTATGGCTTCGATACCGGCGATACATTTTGCTGACCATCATCTCTGGGAAACTGATGTATATGTTATTCCAGAGTATAGTTTCGGCCTTGAAGTCAAAAACGAAAAAGTTCGTTTGTCCGGTGAGCACAGTGAAAGCGCATGGCTTGACTACGAAACAGCCCGTAGTCGTCTTGAGTGGAACAGCAACAAAACTGCTTTGTGGGAGTTGCAAAGTCGTCTATCCGCAAGACACGCCGAACGAGTCGTTGGACCGGAGCGCGGGGAGCGTGTTTCGCAACTTGATTGAATGAATCGAAGGTTGAATATAATCGCCGCGCCCGGTCAACTCTGACGTTCGGCAGGTTCGGTGATGCCTGGTGGTTATGAAGAAATACAAGGTTCTTATTCGTGGAGAGAACTTCTTGCTTAATCGCGATGATAAAGATCAGAAGCTTGGCCTCTACACTACAGCCTTTGTGGAAGGCCAAGATGAAGCGGAAGCAGAAAAACAGGCCATTGCTCTAGTCCGCGGTGACCAGGAGTTTGGGAAAGGTGTTCTAAATGAGAAGGCTGATTCGCCAATGATGTTCGTTGAAGAGATCGAAGAACTTGCATCGTTTGATGGTCTCTATCTTCCCAGGTCGGGCTTCTCTTTCTATTCAGAAGAAGAAAGAGAAGCGAACGGGGCATAGTTTCTGGAAGCACATCGCCGAAAAGCGCTTGCAGCGGTCCATCGAGGCCGCTTTTTGCGTCGTTGTTTGTGCCATTACCACCGGGAGAGGGTATACTTCCTCGGGCTCCGGCAACGTTAGGAGCGAATGGCCTTCAGGTTCTGCTGCCACTCAATGCGAATGTGGCTAGGCAGTTTCCCATCTGAAAATTCGTTCTCCACATCAATGTCGCTTCGGAGCCCCAATTCCTTCTCCAATCAGAAAACTCATGGCCAAGAATGACATCATCATCAAAGACACGCATCGCGGGCTCTGGTACGAAGACGGTGTGCTGCTCAAGATTCTGGAAGCTGGTAGATATGAGCTTCCTGGTCTGAACTTTTTTGAACGTCGCTTGCCGGAAGCGTGGAGACGAAGACTGCCAAAGATTGAAATTGCCTTGGTCGACATACGCGAGCGCGACTTGACGATCAAGGGTCAGGAGATTCTCACCGCCGATAAGGTGGCTATCCGAGTCAGTATCATTGTTCAATTCAAAGTCAAGGATCCTCGAGCTGCTCTGCACGAGGTGGAGAGTTATAGCGATCGCATTTACGGCGATGTGCAATTGGCTGCGAGACGTTCGCTGGCATCGATGACGTTGGAAGAAATCCTTACCAACCGCAACAAATTAAGTGAAGACATCTTGCGTGAAGTGAAGGAGACAGCGACAAGCTTCGGCGTGGCTATTCTGCGGGCGGATGTCAAAGACCTGATGTTTCCTGGAAACCTGCAGGAAATCATGAATCGAGTCCTGGCTGCCGAAAGGATGAGTCAGGTTCAGTTGGTCGAAGCTCGCACAAAGGCCGAAACCCTGCGAATCGACGCACAGTCGCGGAGTGAAACGCAGCGACTTGAGGCGGAGGTGAAAGCGGTAGCGCAGAAATTACTGGCTGAAAGCGAGGCAGAAAGCCAGCGCATTCAAACGGAGGCCGATATACTCGCTTTGCGTGAACGTGCTCAGGCAGCCGAAGCTTACACTTTACATCCAGCACTTTTGCGGTTGCGCGAACTGGATACGCTTCGGGAATTGGCGCGGGTGGCGAATGCTCGCATCTACATCGGTTTCGACAAGCACATGGATTCGCGCGCCAATGGCGCCCGTGAAGAGTAAGAGCAGATGTTAGATGAAATGGTGTCGCTCAAACCTCTGCATATCTACAATCAGCGACACCCGTGTGCGCGTGTACGGTAATCTGGCAGTCGTTACAGGTCTTCTTACCACTAAGGGACCAACTAACAGTGCGGAAGTTACAATTCGGAAGCGCGCTTCACGGACGTCTGGCTGCACAATAAGGTAGGCTGGCGCTGCGTAGCTTCACACGGCTCTTATGTAGAGGCGAAGGCAGGGCAAGAGCCATGAACAACATTCTGGCCCACTGCTACTGCCGTTGCACCGGACCTACAATGATTAACATCGCAAACGTGTTTTAGGATGAAGTGATTCTAATTCACTTCACTTCACCCATCAGTTTCTTAACCTTCGGAGTCAGGAGCGCCAACAGCGCTGCCGATACCAACAAACCAGCAGCAATACCACCGTAAAGTTTCACCAGAGTTCCGGAATTCGGGACATAAAAACCCGATAGATAGCCCGCGAGTTTGCTGCCAAACGAGGCTGCGAGAAACCAGACACCCATCATGATTCCTACCAGCTTTACCGGGGCAAGCTTCGTTACCGTGCTCAGACCCACGGGACTCAAGCACATCTCACCAACCACCTCGAGAAAATAGAGACCGACCAACCACAGTGGACTTATCTTGCCGTAAGCCGTCAGAGCTGCGCCCGGAACGAGCAGCACGTACGCGAGACCAATGAACAATAGGCCGAGCGTGAACTTTACCGGACTGGAAGGTTGTCGCTTGCCCATGCGTATCCAGAGCATCGAAAAGATCGGCGCCAAAATGATTACGAAGAAGGGCGTGCACGATTGGAGCCAACTCGACGGAAAACGAAATCCGAAAACCTCCGTGCGTACAAGTCCCTTTGCAAAAAGGTTGAGACTTGCTCCTTTCTGCTCATACGCGGCCCAGAATAATATGGTGAACAAAAAGAAGATGAAGATTGCGGCTATGCGTTTCCAGTCTGAACTTGTCAACGGTCGGTTCGCGACCGGCTCATCGGCTTTTTTCCGCTTTCGAAGTCTTTCTCCGACACCGACCAGCTGTTTGCGTTTGAGAACAAAGATGATTAGACCGACCGTCATTCCGATGCCGGCCGCGCCGAACCCCCAATGCCAGCTGGTCGACGGGTCGAAACCCATCGATGCGACGAACGCTTTAAATCCTTCGTGTTGGGCCAGGAAGCCAACAACCAGTGGAGCGAGCACAGCACCGATGTTGATACCCATGTAAAAGATCGAGAAGCCACTATCTCGACGAGGATCGTTTTCCGAATAAAGTCCGCCAACCATAGCGCTGATATTCGGTTTCAGCAGACCGGTGCCGAGGGCAATCAGCACCATGCCCGAATAGAAGCTGGTCATTGAGTGGAAGACCATTGAGAAATGACCGAGCGCAATCACAATACCGCCAAGGAGAACTGCCAGTCTTGCCCCAAGGAACCTATCGGCGATCAAGCCGCCAGGTAACGCGGTCAGGTACACCGACATCGTGTAGGTTCCGTAGATCGATGTTGCGTGTTTTGTGTCAAAGCCGAGCCCGCCTTGAGCCACAGGCGCCACCATGTAAAGCACAAGAATCGCGCGCATGCCGTAATAGCTGAATCGTTCCCAGAGTTCGGTGAAGAATAATGTTGTCAGTCCGCGAGGGTGACCCGCAATGCCGGACGTATCAAGTGGCACGTTAACCTCCTCGGGGGTTACTGCTGGTGCCGTTGGCTTCATAAACTAAGGGTGAATTTAGAATTTAGAATTTAGAAATGAGAAATTATGAGAAATGAGAAATGAGAAAAATGAGAGTTAGAATGGTTTCGGGCTGCGGTTTTCTTACTCGAGCGAGCACCAACGATTTTTTTCGGACGGCATGACGAGGCTTTCAGACACGAAATTCAAAATTCAAAATTCTTACTGTCTCTGACACCATCGCTTAATCTCTGAAACAGTCGCGTTAAAGTTTAGGCCTTTATCAACTAGTTGGCGTGTAAGTAAGGCTAATTGTCGGGCATCAACGTTTCGATCAATGATGTCGGCCGCGTTAGATGTCCAGACGACTTTATAGACATTGACTAAACGATCTTTATCCACCGCTTCAGAAAGCATTCGATTCAACCACCCTGACGCATAATTCCGCTTGCCTTCCTGTAAATATACTAGAGCCAAATAGAACTCCGCGTCGGATAACAGGCCCATGACGTTGTTCTGTTGCGCAAATTTATCGATAAAATCAAAGTATCGCCCTTCCGCCGCAGTCAGTGCCGCCTTGTCCTCTTTGGAGAACTGCTCTCTGACTATGAAATACTTCCGAAACCAGTAGTTGCCGCGATTGAATTGGGCATAGCCAGCTGCCTGGGAACGAGGAGAGTTGTTAATTGCCTGTTTATAATAGCGGTCGGCAGCATCACTAATGTCATTTGTGCGAAGGTAAAAATCGCCCAACGACAATAGTTTATCAGCGGAAAGATTTGTTTGTTTAACTGGGACTTTGGCAGAGCCTTGGCCGGAAGTCGGCAGCTCTATGCCGCATACAAGGCAACCGAACATCAATGTCGCGAGAATTCTTTTAAGAGGCTGTTTACGTTTGCGCAACTTAGTCATAAGCCAGAACCCTTAAAGCAGAAGCTGCTTTCAGACTGATCGGTTCAGGTCTGTGTCCCTGGAGGTCCGGACTTAACCAGCATCGAGAAAAGCTGAGCCCCGCCTACGGCGCCGGCCAGACTGATTACGAAAATCACGGCCGGATTATCGTATGAACCCATTTGATCAAAGGCGATGATTTTGATGCGTCCGACCACGGCAATGAAGGAGACGACCAAACCTATCATGCTCGTCACGGCCACTGCGATCAGTACTTCTCGTCTGCTAATCACTCCCTTTTGCTGGAGCCGTTGCAGGTATAGCTTGATAATTGCCCCAGCGACCACTCCGATGATCATGGCGAGGAGCAGGACTCGATCGCGGGGTCGAACTCGTATTTTCACCGGATACGTTAGATCAGTAATGACTCGGCCAAAGGTATCGTCATAGGTAATGTTTACAATGAGTCGTGTGGAGTCACTAAAGCCGCTCAAGAGATTACTGAATGACATCGGAGAAGCTTTCAGGCTTACTTCGACTGAACCTCTTTGAAGCGGATCGATCGTCAGGTTCTGGGCGGCGGTCAGGTTTTCAACTACTCCCGGAGGATCTGATTTTACGGTGATCGATCTGATGTTCACCGGATAATCGGGAAAATTATTTTCAAGCTCAAGCCTGAAAGTATTGTAACTTCCAGTCAGGAATTCGTTAGTGCCAACCTGGTCCGCGACGACCCCCAATTTGCCCTTGTTTCTAACGCCAACATAGAGCCAGAAGATTCGATTGGTGTTCTTCTCGTTAGGGTAAGAAAAAGTAAGAGGCACCAGATAAATTCGGGGCTCCGCAGTTTCCGCAATGTCAGCTCGATACGTGTATTCATTTTTGTGAAGGCCGGTGGCGGAATCAAAGAAGGACGTTCTGCTGATTTCGGTAAACATGATCTTTGCTTGCTCCGGCGACTCACATCTGATCAGTTCCAGATCCTTCCCAGCCTTCGTGTTCAGCGAAATGGTCAGTAAAAGGTTGTGATTGCCGGCGTAGGCTTTTTCGACGTCATACGACACGGTTCCGAAGAATTCGTTCGATCCTATTTCCACTTTATCGAGCGGAAAGGTTCGAGCGCGCACCGTGCCGCAAACTGCCAAAAGAAGACATAACAAAACAACTGGCGAAGAGAAACATCTCGGCATGCGCTTGCCACCGGCAATGACCATGCCAGCAACTTCAGCGATCCGGCTGAATCGATCCAGTGATATTTTGGACTGATCGTATTGCGTGATTATCCAGATCCTTTGAGCGAAGGTGTGGACAATTGCGGACGCCGTGTCTACACCGGTGGAACTGGGTCCCTCTGCGGCGTGATAGTATCCCACGCTGCATCGCTCGTCTACGCTGAATGCTTACTCTTCAGAGTTTCGGATTTCCGCTCTAAGCTCGCGCGATCCCAGTGCGCCAGATCCGCACCCGCCTCGTATGTGCTTTGCATGAAATCCAGCAGCGCATTCTCGGGGGCAGCTGCGTTACGTACATCATCATAAAGCAGGATGAACTCTTTCATACCCGCGCTGTAGAAACCCTGTTGCGGGCGAACCGGAGCTTCATTCAGTCCCGGCGGTTCGGGTGCGGTGTAAGAGTAGAAAGCCGGAGCGTGGATCATACCGTCCGTCTCAGACCGTTCGACTGGACCAGCGGCACGAATCCCAGGCCAAAACCCGTGACTAATAACTTCGTGAGAGTAGGCTTCTCGCGTAATCACGTCAGCTCCTTCTCGCTCGGGCGCGCGGCGACCGGAAAAGCGCGTGACTGCCAAGTCGAAGCTGCCCCAGTAAAAATTAACGGGACTGCACTTGCCGATGAAACGAGAACGAAACTCTGTAAACACTTCGTCTGCGCGCACCAGGATGCGCCAGAAGCGGTTTGCGTATTCGCCGTCATATGAGGCGTTTTTATGATCCTGCTCGAATGGCACCGGATCCTGGACTTCGACGGGCACGGGCCAGATCTTTACGTGGAGTCCTAAGCTGGCAAGTGTTTCCATCACTTCGCGATAAAAGTCAGCCACGGAACGCGGACGCAGAGGTAGGGACGCCATCGCTCCGTCGTCGAGTTTGATCAGAAGCTGCTGGTCGATGAAATCAAAGTCAATTTCAAAGGTTCGATTCTCGTAAGGCATTGGCGAAGTTGTCAGGCCGCGCGTCGTCACGTACAGGGGGACATTCCACCAATGATTGATCAGTGGCGTTTGCGCGAGTCGAATCTTGCCGACGACCTGCGTCCACATGTGGAGCGTCGCGTACGTGTCCTGCCACTCTGCTAAAGGCAAAGTCGGCCATAAGTCGTTGTTCATGAGTTTCGCCTCCCGAGGCTCAGTTTCTTGAGAGAGCTTACAGGAGGTAGAGCTTTCAGTGAACTCCAAACACGAAGCCTGCGGATCAACTATTAGGCAAGCTGCTTCTAAAGTTCGGGTTTGTATTTAGCTGGATGAAGGAATGCTCTTCACTCCGGTAGGAGATGTTTATAGACCGGAACATGACAAATACCGTGCGCCGTTTGGAGGAGCGGAACTCAACTGGATGGGCACCCGTCTAGACACGTTCCGCTCCTCCGAACGGCGCCGGAGGGTATTGGCTCACGATCTATAGACATCTCACCCCTAACGGGGTGAAACCCGTACGCTCACTCGATAGACTTGAACACGTATTGCTTTTTCACCCCCGACGGGTAGAAAACCGTTCTCCTCACGAACGAACTTCGTTGAAATAGAAAGCCTGGCGAGATTGCTCAAAGCTTCTTCGCATCCACCCGTTCCAACCTCATATCCGCTAAAGGCCAGCACTGGTGGGTATTGAAATCTGCAACGTTCTTGAGGGCAAACATCGGCACGTTCGCACTCCTCTCCGCCTTCACATGTTGAAAGTCCGCACCTGCCACGTCGTTTAGCCAGAACGCCGATCTCAGATCTTCTTTTATGAAGCTGACTTCCACGTCACGCATTTCGAGCCCCTTCACGTGCCGAATGAAAAAGCCGTAGGCGGGAAGCTCTCCGAACATCGTGGGCTCGGGATAGGTGTCTTCTTTCTCCGGTGGATCCAAAGCGGCTTGCTCTTTCGTGCCCCCTCCTTGCGAGTACACGCGAATGTTGCTGAGCTGAACGTCCTCGATGGGATGACCGGGGATACCGCTGATGATAGAAGAATATTTAGGGTCTGCGTTGTAAACCACGATGTTACTAATGATGACGCGCCGCAAAGCTCCCACGGTGGTCGACTCCTTGGGTCCGCGTAAGCGGGATCCCAACCGCAGGAAGATGGGTGAGTTACTGATGTCGCGCATTGTGATGTTCGTAAGCGTCACATCTTCAAGCAACGCGCCATCTACTGCCTCGAGGGCCAGTCCGCGACAATACTCAAACACGCAGTTGGACACTGTGATGTTCTTAAAGCCGCCATTAGATTCGGTGCCGAACTTGATCCTGCCGGTCGGACTAAAAGTCCCGTTTTGGTTCTTGAACTCGCGCTTATAAGTTCCGTCCAGCAACGTGCCCTCATCATATCCACTAACCTGACAGTTTGTGATCGTGACGTTCTCGGTGACGCGCGCGTAGCCAAGACCGAAAGAACTCTTCGGGCATATACCATCGTCAAACGGCGAGTTGACAGTGCAGTTCGAGATGCGCACGTTCTTACAAGCGTCAACGTCGATGCCGTCGCGGTTCGTGTCGATCTTGATGTTGTCGATTGTGAGGTTATCTACGCCGGTTGCAAGTATGGCAAAGTGCCCGCCATGCAGGATGGAAATGTCGCGAATAATCACGTTGCGGCAAAGTTTCAAACTGATCGACTTGTTGCCCCAGCCGGGCTCGACCGCATCCCTTGGATTTGGATAGCCGAATGGCCCACCTCGTGGATCCGGCGGCGCATTTCCCAGGGCGTCGTTCTGTGCCTTAGTGCGGGATTGAGCACCGCTTCGCACGAGTCCTTTACCCCAAATGAGACCTGGCCCAATGACGGAAATGTTTTGCAGATTCTCTCCCCAGATCAGACTGTTCCGCCAATGGCTATGACCAAAGTCCTGATACTGGTCCCATTGGTTGGGCTCAGGTGGGTCGTACTGTCCATCCTTGTCTGCGGTACTGGCAGCCAGAATTGTCGCTCCATGGTCCAGATACAACGTGATATTGCTCTTCAGACGAATCGAAAAAGAGCGATAACTCCCCGCCGGAAAAAAGACCGTGCCACCCCCTGCCGCTGCCGCCGCATCAATCGCCTTGTTGATCGCGGGGGAATCGAGAGCTTTTCCGTCACCTTTCGCGCCGAACGTTTTTATGTCAAACACGCCTCTGGCATCGGCGACTGTCTCGGTGCTCGGATTAAGCCCGTGCGAGTAAGCAATTGGACCACCCTGCGTCAAACAGACCATAGACGCAATCACTGACCCGATCAGAACCAGCCAAAGAGCTTTATTCGCTTTCATCGAGACCTCCATTAGTCTAGTTCAGTCGAATCTTTCTTGTCGCTGCCGTTGGGCTCTAGCACTCGTTCATCAGCACCGAAGGCAGCTTCCGATTTATCTCGTGCGCCAGAAACGCTCGCTTTTCCATTCTTCACTTCTGCGGCCTCTTCTGCTGCTAATGAGAGCTCGGCAAGAATAAGATGTTCACTCATGGCGGCGCGCGCCCTATCAGCATTCCGAGCGCGAATAGCCTGATAAATCTTCCGATGCATTTCCACCGACTCTTTTAGATCGCGAGATCGACCAATTGTCTTGCAGCGGCGCTGATAGAGAATGTCCGCTACCATTTCCATAAAGGTCGCCAGGATGGGATTACCGGAAGCGGCCGCGACCGCACGATGAAAGCCAAAGTCATGGACCAGGTATTCTTGCGGGTTATCCAATGCCGCATACGTCTCAGTAACCTCTTCGGACATTATGCGTAGCTGGTCGCCGGTTGCATGCTCGGCAGCCAGACCGGCCACGGCGACTTCGACCAACCGTCTGGCTTCGAACATTTTGTCCGTCGTAAATCCGTGCAAGGCAGCCAGCATGCTGAGCGGTTCACTATCGAGCGCCGGTGGTCCAGTGGCAATGTAAGTGCCGGATCCGTGGCGCGAGGTGAGGACGCCGATCGCCGCCAGAAAGCGCAAGCCTGGGCGCAAACTAGCTCGACTAATTCCCAGTTGCCTTGCTAGTTCGCGTTCAGATGGAAGCCGATCGCCTGGACGCAGTTTCCCGTGCTGGATCATCTCCCGCACTTGTGTGACGACCTCTTCAGCCATTAAACCATTCTGCGATGGTCTGACCACCCTGAACTTGGCAAGTTTGATAGAAGCCATAACAACTGGAACCCTCAAGAGTACGGCGTGCACGTTTACCATCGCTTGTCCAAGCTGTCAAGAACGTAATTCAACCAACATTCAAGGGCTCATCCAATGGTTTGTTTATTTTTCGAACAAAATCCTTGACCGAGAAAAGCCGCCGTGATAAAAAGGGCTCCAATTTCTTAAAGTGGTCAGACCAGTTACTCGTTCTAAAATCTAATGGTATTTCAATCGGGTGACTATTTTTCACTCGAACTGCTGTAAAACCTGGGTCAACTGTCGAGCATTGGGGAGTTGACTCTCTAACGAAAGAGTCTCGGACGCAACCCACTAACACCTGCTCTGTAAAGGAGAAACCATGAGATTGAGGAGAACATCCACAGACAAGAAAGTTACTTCTTGTCTTTCCATCAGTTTCATCTGCCTGGACCTGACCTCGTGGGCGGCGTTCGCGCAGAACTTTCGCTGCCCGGTTACGGAGCAGCGCAAAAATTGCAAATCCATAAATCGACAGGCTGGTTGGTCTTTGATGCTGGCTTTATCGTTGCTCTGTTTGTTCGCCTGTTCCGAGCAAGCCTCCGCTCAGGGTTTCGGAAGAATAGTCGGCAACGTGACTGATCCTTCTGGCGCTGTAATCGTCGATGCAAAAGTCACCGCGATCCAGGTGGGCAAAGGCTTGTCGCGCACGGCCACTACCAACTCTTCGGGATATTACGTTCTCGACTCGCTGCGTCCAGCACAATATGACCTTAGTGTTGAGGCAGCGGGCTTTCACACGTTTGACCAGAAAGGGGTAACGCTGCTTGCCGATCAAACCCTGACGGCGAATGTGAACATGCAAGTCGGGTCCGTCTCAGAATCAGTTTCGGTGATCGGCGCAACCGAACAGGTCGACACTACCACCGCCACGATGAAGCAAGTTATCGAACAGCGGAGCATCTCAGAGCTGCCATTGAATGGCCGCAATGCAGCGGAACTCAGTCTGCTGGTCGCGGGTACTACCAGTTACCCCACCAATCCAGCGAATCCGACAGGAACCTTCGCGGGAGGGTCTCTCCAGGGCGCGACCAAGACCTTTCCCGGCGCGGTGGCAATCGTGACCAACGGGTCGCGACAGAACCAGGTTAGCTACCAGCTCGACGGAGGCAACAACGTTGACGAGTACACCAATGTGAATCAGCCGTTCCCCATGCCGGATGCGCTCCAGGAATTCAGCGTGCAAACCAGCAACTACAGCGCCCAGTACGGGCAAAACGCAGGCGGGGTGGTGAACGTAATAACTAAGTCCGGCACTAACCAATTCCATGGAAACGCATTCGAGTTTCTGCGCAATTCGGCCTTCAATGCGAGACCTTGGCACGCCGCAACGAAAGACCAGCTCAAGCGCAACCAATTTGGCGGCACCTTCGGCGGACCACTTTTTCTGCCCAGATTCGGCGAAGGCGGCCCCGCAGTTTACAACGGTCGTAACCGAACATTCTTTTTTGGCGGGTATCAACAAACGATCCAGCGGAATGTCCTGGCAGGAGTTTCAGCGATCGTGCCGAACGCAGCGGGAAGAGCAAGCGCTACCGACCCTGCGGTCATTGAGCTGCTGAAGCATATTCCAGTGGGTACCTTTAATAACGCAACAACTAACAAGGCAAGCTTTGCCAGGCCCGACCAGCAGGATTTTCGCGAATTCACCCTGAGGATCGATCATTCCTTTAGGCCGTCTGACCAACTTACGTTTCGCTACTTCTATGACCACTTCGAGCGAAACGCAGTCTTTGAACCCGACAATTTTTTGACTTATTCGGACGGTTCTACGATCAAGTCGCAAAATTTCCTGTTCCACGAAACGCATGTCTTTAAGTCGACCGTGATAAATGATTTCCGGTTCAGCTATGCCCCGGAAAACGCTACGCGCGGTCCGGCCAGCAACGCTATCAGTGTGCAGGATCTTGGCGTGAAGATTCCATTCCAGCCCTCGCAGAAAGCAATTCAGCAGATCCGGATAAATGGTCTGTTCAACTTTGGAGACAACCCCCAGGCAAGTTTCATACGAAACAATGTGACTTGGGCCGATGATGTTAGCTGGGTAGCCGGGAAGCACGATCTGCGCTTCGGTGGCGTGATTGAGCGCAGCCAGGTCGATCTTCGCAACGGATTCTTTCAGCCTGCTGAGTTTAGCTTTTGTTCCATACCTAATTTCCTGGCCGGGAAGCTCTGCGACTACAGCGGGAACCTGGCATTCCGTCAGGGCGCGGGCGAAATCAAGGACAATCGAAACACCTTCATTGGCCTGTACATCCAGGACAATTTCCGCTTCAACCGGCGACTGACGTTGAATCTGGGTCTGCGTTGGGAGCCGGCTCTTCCCTGGCGCGAAATCAAAGGACGTCAGGAACAGTTCCGGCTTCCAGATCTTCAAGCTGGTGTCCGTTCCACGCAGTTCCCCAACGCACCTCCCGGGGTATTTTTTCCTGGCGATACGGGCATGCCAGTGGACGGCGTTCGCCCGAATTACACTAGCTTTGCGCCGCGCGTAGGCTTTGCCTATGACGTGTTCGGCGATGGCAAGACCAGTCTGCGTGCTGGATTCGGAATTTTTTACGACACCCGCATCCCCGGCATTATCAACAACCGGTTTGTGGACCTGACACCTTTCAGCCCGCAGTTCGTGCTAAACACTGGCGTTGTCAACCCCGGCACATTCAGTGATCCGCTTTGCACCCTGCCGGCAACACAGGCCCTGCAGGGTTGCACCAATCAATCTGGAAACTACCCATTCCCTTTTACACCCCCACCGGCTCAAAATAGTCAGTTCGGCCTGGGCACCTTCGTCCTGAGCTGGGACCCGGTCAACAAGTACCAGCCTCCGACCGTGTACAACTGGAACCTCGCCATAGAGCGTCAGCTGCCTTACAGTGTTCTCCTGCGCGCTGCGTATGTCGGTTCTCACAGCAGCCACTTGACAGAAACACTTAACTTGAATCCCCGGCCTGTCGGCACTACCTCGGCCACTCCCACGCGACTCAACGCGATAGCAGCAAGTGTGGTTACTCCTTTCCCCGGGTGCACCAGAGCTAACTGCCCGTTGTTCAGCACGGTCCAGCAAGATTTGCAGGACATCAATGCAAACTACAACTCGATGCAATTGACCGCCGAAAAACGCATGACACATGGGCTGATGATCCTGGCCAGCTACACGTGGTCCAAGAGTCTCGACGATCTTCCGCCGCGTGCCGGAGTTACAGGGTTCGATACCTCTTCAGCACTGCCCTGGGATGACCCCAACCGACATAGGTTCGACTATGGGCCGTCCGAATTCGATCATACGCAACGATTCGTAGCCTCCTACATCTGGCAAATGCCAAGTCTAAAAGGCAAGAATGGGTTCGTGAGGGGGGTACTTGGCGATTGGCAATTTACAGGCCTCGTCCAGGCCCAAACTGGCCGGCCAATCACAGTCAATCAAGGCACCGATATTTCAGGCACCGGCATTGGGTTAGACCGCGGAACTTTCAATGGTGCTGATCCATACAGCTCGGGTCCCTGCGCTAATGTCGCGCCATGTCAGGTTTACCTTAATGCGGCCGCATTTAAAGTGGCCACAGACCCAACCATCAAAAACACGTTCGGCAATGTTGGGAAAGGAAGCTTACGATTCCCGGGCTTCTATAGCTGGGATATGGGGCTTTCGAAGACTTTCGCGATCACCGAAGGGTTGAGAGTGCAGTTGCGTGGCGAATTCTTCAACATCTTCAACCAGGTCAACTTCCTGGGCGATGAAGGAACGGTGAACAACTCTTCCCAGATAAGCAACGGAAACTTCGCAACGCTGCGGACGGCCACGGATCCGCGGATCGGCCAGGTGGCACTCAAGATCATTTTCTAGCCTCTGTTGCAAATAGAAACAGGAAGTTCGGGGCGCCTCTTTCCGGAGCGCGCCCCGAACGCTAATGGCTTGTTGATCAGAATGGCCACACTCAATACGGAACCGCGAGCGTAGCGACCGGGTCAAGGTACAGAACCGGGGGCGAGAGTGTGTAAAAACGCATGTGGTTGCTACCACTCGTATTGCGTTTTGGCAATACCAAGAAAAAAACCTGGACGAGGTGAACTTTATGAAGGGACGTAACCATGAACTGTTGAAGCAATCCGCGCGCATTGGCCGTCGTAGTTTCATTGGAGGAACCCTGGCCGCCGGCTTGGCTACGACAGCGTTGGGTCAGAAACGGGACTATGGACAGAATGCGGCGCCTGTTCGTTACCCGGATACAGACATCATTGTCCTCGATAAACGATTCGCCAAATACAAGCTCGGCAATACGGCCATTCAACGCCTGTATACAGGGATGTTGTGGGCTGAGGGGCCTGCCTGGAACGGAGTTGGTCGTTACCTGGTCTGGAGTGATATTCCAAACGACATCCAGCATAGGTGGCTTGCTGAGGATGGTCATGTGAGTGTATTCCGCAACCCATCAAACAACAGCAATGGCAACACGTTTGATTGGGAAGGCCGGCAGATCTCTTGTGAACATGGCACCCGCCGTGTGGTGCGTTACGAACACAATGGAAAGGTGACTGTCCTCGCTGATAAATGGCTGGGTAAACCGTTCAACGCGCCGAATGATCTGGTTGTGCATCCGGATGGTGCGATCTGGTTTACCGATCCAGGGTATGGCAGCATGGTTAACTATGAGGGTAACAAGGGCGAGCTCTACATCAAAGAAGCTGTTTATCGTCTCGATGGCAAAACCGCAAGCTTGGATCTGATGACTGATGAGCTCATGAAGCCCAACGGGATTTGTTTCTCCCCCGATTACAAAAAGCTTTATGTTGTCGATACCGGTCGACCAGGGAGTATCAGGGTTTGGGACGTGTTAGATGGTAAGAAACTACAGAACAATCGCGAGTTCGCTTCGATGAGACTCAAGACAAATGATCGAGAGTTGGTCGGCGGTACTGATGGTTTACGAGCGGATGTGGATGGCAACATTTGGGCGACAGCCGGCTGGGGCGGAGAGGGCTTTGACGGAATTCACATCTTCGCTGCCGACGGACAGCGCATCGGGCAAATCGTCTTGCCAGAGACTACCAGCAACTTGTGTTTCGGTGGGCCCAAACGAAACCGTTTATTTATCACTGCGAGCCAATCATTATATGCGGTCTACGTCGAAACCCAGGGGGCCCACATCGCGTGAACGCGATCTACATTGACATGGGGACTACAAATACGCGCGTTTGGCTGATGCGCGGTGATGAAGTTCTCGCCAGAGCCAGCAAATTAGTTGGAGTCCGAGATACCGCGCGCACTGGTTCGAGAGCAACAATTGATACTGCACTCAAAGTAATGATCGCCGACGTGCGCAATCAAGTTCCGACGTTCCAGGGTAGGTGCGTTACTGCTGCAGGAATGATTTCATCGCAACTAGGGCTGAAGGAACTGCCGTATGTTCCAGCGCCCGCCGGCATCAGAGAGATCTCCAGGGCTTCACGTTGGTTTGAGTTCCCCGAGATTACTGATCTCCCGATTCTGCTTGTCCCGGGCGTTCGCTGTGGGCCTGAGACAGTTGACCTCGACTCGATTAACGAGCTCGACGTCATGCGCGGCGAAGAAACATTGTGCGTCGGCATCATCACCCTGCGTTTTGTTAAGCCTCCGTGCGTGGTTCTGAATCTTGGCTCACACTGGAAGGCGATCCAGATCAACGCTGACGAAAAAATTCAAGCGAGCCACACCTCTCTATCAGGGGAACTGCTTCACGCTGTGCAAATGCACACCGTGCTGGCAAGCTCTCTTCCAAAAAATGCGCCAGCGGAAGTCACTCAGCGCTGGTTGGAAGCAGGAATGGACGAGCAGCGCCGGTCAGGTTTGTCTCGAGCAATGTTTTGCGTTCGCCTCCTGGAGCTTGCCGGTGAAGGTACTTCGGATGAGAGGTTTTCTTTTCTCCTTGGCGGTTTGATTTCTTCAGATCTGGACGCACTCGTCGATCGAGGAGTGGTTCGTGAGGACAGTCAGATCACAATCTGTGGTAATCCGGCAATAGCTGACGCGTGGCAGCGCTTACTCAGAGGGAATTCGATAAGTTCGCATGTCTTGGGCAGCGGAGAGATTGAAAGAGCATTCCTCTCTGGACTAAGGTTCATCCTCCAGGAGGCGCCCGAATTCGGCGCAAGGACAACAACGACCCACGAAAAACAAAACGTCGCCAATTAGTTTCCTGTTACTTTGTGAAACCAACGGTCAACTTCTTGTTTTTGCTTTGGAGTAACTTTCTTGAGTAAAAATTCCGATCCACGAACGAACTGACACGAAATGTTATTAGTGTTACTTCGTGTGATGCGCGTGGATTAGGTTTTGGGATGAGATTGATTGCGGCAGCCGCGTTGTGTGGTCCGTGGAATCTTTTTTCTGCTCAGATAACTGCTAGCCCAAATCGGAGAATGTTAAGTGGTCGTGAGCCAGATTATTGACCAGCACTCAATCGCAGATCGTGCCCGACGACGAATCACGCGGCGGTTGCTTCCGTACCTATTCCTGCTTTATGTCATTGCATACCTGGATCGAGTCAACCTCAGTTATGCGGCGCTCCAAATGAAGGGCGAATTGTCGTTGACGGACGATGTTCTGGGTATCGGTGCGGGAATGTTCTTCATTGGTTACGTTCTGTTGGAGATTCCTGGCACCATCATGGTCGAGAAATGGAGCGCCCGTCGTTGGATGGCCCGCATTATGATCTCCTGGGGCATTGTGGCGGTGCTGATGGGCTTCATTCAGACAAAGAACCAGTTCTACCTGTTGCGCTTTCTGCTGGGAGCGGCCGAAGCTGGTTTCTTTCCAGGGATGATCGTTTACCTCAGCCACTGGTTTCGCTGGGAGGACAGGGCCAAAGCGATGGCGTTGTTCATGGCAGCACAACCAATCTCAAATATCATGGGGTCGCCATTGTCTGGTTTGTTGCTCGGCATCAACTGGCTCGGGATGTCTGGGTGGCGTTGGATGTTTGTCCTTGAAGGATTGCCTGCAATTATCTTCGGCGTGATTACAATCTTTTATTTGACCGATTGGCCGCATCAAGCCCGCTGGTTGCCTGATGACGAGCGCACGTGGCTAACTTCAGAACTGCAACGAGAGAGTCAGGCGAAGGAGACAGTTCGTGCCTATCGCATCTTGGAAGCGTTCCGGCAACGGGAGGTGGTGCTGTTGACCGTGGCCTACTTCTTTATTGTCAGCTCGGTTTACGGTTTTAACTTTTGGCTGCCAACGATCATTAAGAGGCAATCCGGCTTTTCGAATCTGCAGGTGAGTTTCATCTCGGCCGTGCCCTTTTGCGCTGGGCTGGTTGGTATGCTCTTAATTGGGCGGTCGTCTGACAAGACCCAAGAGCGGCGCTGGCATACGGCGTTGTCGATGATCGTTGCGAGTCTGGGACTGTTCCTCGCCGTGGTGGCGCAGAATCACCTGGCCCTGGCGGTTGGCATGTTTTGTGTCGCGGCGGTGGGAATCTACGGCTATATCGCCCCGTTCTGGTCACTGCCAACAAGTTTTCTGACAGGCACGGCGGCGGCAGCCACTATAGGACTAATCAACTCAATCGGGAATCTCGGTGGATTCGCGGGTCCTTATGTTGTTGGCTATTTAAGCAAAGCCACGGGCTCGTTCTTCGGCGGGGTGCTCTATTTATCTCTTTCCGCTTTGGTCGCGGCATTTCTTATTTTGTCCCTTCGGGCCACAAAACAAAGAGCAGTGTCCGACAAACTTCAGTTTGTCGCCGCTGGGAAATGAGTAGGTGGATGCACAACGAAGTGTCTTAGTCATGAGACTCGGAAAACGGCATGACTTGGTCACCGGCGTCAGGCGCAACACGCAAAAAACCTTAGACAATCAAGCGCGAACTTGATCAGGGCCTTCGGTTTGCTTTGAAAGAGTAATCGGTTCCCCTCAACCACAAGCTAAAGCTTGTCGGACACCATTATGAAACTCCGCAGCTCCGCATGGTTTGGTCCAAAAGATCGTGATGGGTTCATCCACCGTAGCTGGATGAAGAATCAGGGACTCCCCGCTCATCTATTTGACGGTCGTCCGGTAATCGGAATCTGCAACACCTGGTCTGAACTGACGCCTTGCAACGCGCACTTTCGTCAGCTTGCCGATCATGTAAAGCGGGGCGTTTATGAGGCTGGTGGCTTTCCGCTGGAGTTTCCGGTCATGTCGCTAGGTGAAACCTTGATGCGCCCGACGACGATGCTTTTCCGCAATCTCGTCAGCATGGATGTCGAAGAATCGATCCGTGCCAACCCGATTGACGGGGTCGTGTTGCTCGCAGGCTGTGATAAGACGACACCGGCGCTCTTAATGGGCGCCGCAAGTTGTGATCTGCCGGCAATCATGGTTTCCGGCGGACCAATGCTCAATGGCAAGTTCCGCGGACAAGACATAGGTTCGGGAACCGACGTCTGGAGGCTCAGTGAGGACGTGCGCCGCGGCGCGATGAGCGAGTGTGAATTTTTGGAAGCCGAAAGCTGTATGAATCGTTCGGCCGGACACTGTATGACCATGGGCACCGCCTCGACGATGGCGAGCGTTGTGGAAGCATTGGGAATTGGATTACCAACCAATGCTGCGATTCCGGCCGTCGATTCGCGCCGTTACACACTGGCCCATATGGCGGGCCGCCGCATCGTTGAAATGGTGCACGAAGATTTGCGCATGTCTAAAATCCTGACGCGTGAAGCTTTCGAAAACGCGATTCGTATAGTTGCGGCGATCGGCGGCTCGACAAACTCTGTAATCCATCTGCTGGCTATTGCCGGGCGACTAGGTGTACCACTCACTCTGGACGATTGGGATCAGCTTGGACGCAACGTTCCCTGCCTCGTAAATCTTATGCCGTCGGGCAAATATCTGATGGAAGATTTTTACTATGCGGGAGGGCTTCCGGCCGTCATTCGCGAGTTGGGCGAGCTTATCCACCGGGAAGCCTTAACAGTGAACGGAAAGTCTATTGGCGGGAATTCGGACCAGGCGTCGTGTCACAATCGCGATGTGATCAAGCCTCTCGGTGATCCTTTGAGACTGGATGGCGGCATCGCCGTTCTCCGCGGCAATTTGTCTCCGAATGGAGCAATCATTAAACCTTCGGCGGCAACCGCGGCCTTGATGAAACACAGAGGAGGCGCAGTTGTTTTTGAGAGCATCGAGGACTTCCATTCTCGCATCGATGATCCGGAACTTGATGTTGATGAAACGTCTGTCATGGTGCTCAAGAACTGCGGGCCACGTGGTTATCCGGGAATGCCCGAAGTAGGGAATATGCCTCTGCCGCCAAAGCTTCTAAAAAAGGGAATTACTGACATGGTGCGGATCTCCGATGCGCGGATGAGTGGCACAGCTTACGGCACTGTAGTCTTGCACGCAGCACCGGAAGCAGCAGCGGGAGGAACGCTCGCTCTGGTTCAAAACGGAGATCTCATCGAGCTTGATGTGGCTGCGCGCCATCTTCATCTGGATGTCGATGAATCGGAACTCGAGCGACGTCGTGCGGTGTGGAAACCACCACCATCGCCTTCAGATCGAGGGTATTACAAGTTGTATTACGATCACGTCACGCAGGCGGATCGTGGTGCGGATTTGGATTTCCTGGTGGGCGCGAGCGGAGTTGGCGTGCCGCGGGAGAGTCACTGAACACCAAAACTCCAGCTGCCCGACTGTCGCCACAGGGGGAATATCACATCGTTGCCTAAACTAATTCATCGACGCAGAACTCAGTGAACCCCTATATTTTGCAAGCTGGGGAAGGCGTAGCGGGATTTGACGCAGTAGTCAAGGCTTCGCGCACCTCAACCGGCGGCCATTTAAGTGTTATCGAATCACGCACCAAAGGCGGTGCGCCCTGGCATGTGCATAGCCGTGAAGACGAATACTTCTATGTTGCACTCATACTAGGGCTGATGGCCGTGGTGGGCGCGGTGTTCTCTGGGTTGATTGTGGAGTCTCGAACTTCCATCCCA
>WNGF01013504.1_pt1 | contig 20513 bp, 18 predicted proteins | sample 5400641 | NCBI WGS metagenome assembly WNGF01 (sample SAMN13153371, study PRJNA577476) | soil metagenome | isolation source: 80 cm soil or saprolite under grassland replicate 2 | place: USA:California | collected 2016-06-15
GGCCCGACCGCAGCAGGAAGCTGCAACTCACGGATCAGGGCGGACTCTTATAATGCCGAGCTTGATCACGCTGGAAGGCCCATAAATATTGAGTAAAATGAAACTGCTCGGCATTATCTGGAACTCGGCATTATCGCCTTAATGCCGCATGCGGCATTAAGGCGAATCGTTCTCGAACCCGAACCTGGATGCCTCATTGTCTCCGGCGGCGCGAGCTCGAGCTTGACGGCCGATATCGCGAGCGCTGGCGAGGCTCGATCGCGCCTCGCCGACTCTGGTGATGCGATCTCGAGCGTGACTCGCCGGCGCTCGGCCGCGATCGAGCGGTCACGCATGGCAGAATCGCCTGTCCTGGCGTTATCGTTGATAGAGATCAGCAAATATCGAATAGCTCTTTCTGTACGGGTTCGAGTTTGGCCTTCCCTTCGAATAGCGTCTTACTGAAATACAAATAAACGACTATGGAGAGCGAGTTTTGTCAGATCGCTTTGACTCGATCTCTACAGCGGCGACGCCGGATATCCTCAGCTATGGGGCTACGATCCCGGTTCTGCTTAAATTGTTTCACTCTAATGGCTATATCCCCCCGGATTCAGCCACTTTCCTTTATGAACACAGCGTTCAGCCTTCAACCACTGCGACGCGTTGAGGGACTCATATTAATTTGACTTACCGGCAGACTCAGCTTCTGCCCAGATTGAAAAAAAAGAGGTAAAAACGCATATGAAAAAGAGTAGCAAGATTCATACGATGAGTAGCATACGTAGCCGATTTATAGGCATGTTATTTGCGATGTTCACCGTGATTTCGGCAACCGCCGGGTCGATCTTCGCCACACCTCCAGAAGACGCGAAGATCTGGCGCGTGCAGATGCGCTTCCAGACGGCCAACGTCGGCGACGCCGGCACAGATGACAGCGTACGCGTACAGCTCAATTCATCCAACCGCACGTGGCTCGATTATAGCCACAGCGATTTCCAACAAAACAATACGTTTACCTATGATCTGAAAATGGATGGGATCAACCAGATCTCGGATTTGAAATACATCAACATCAGTAAGACCGGCAGCGATGGATTGGCTCTGAAATCGTTTGCGCTGCTGATCAACAACCGAGAGATTTACACGGAAATCTTCCCCGGTTCGGCGCGCTGGCTGGATAACGATAGCGGTTCATCGCCCAACTATATCGTCTCCGGCTACGCGATGCGTCAGGACGCCTCATGGCTGTCATATACGCAACCATCTCCGCCCCTCGTGATCCCGCGGGCTGAATTGGAAAGCCGCATCGAAGGATTGGTCGGTGATTTCATCACGGGCAATCGTTTGTATTGGGGTAACAAATACGGGCGCGCTTACGTCGAAGTGGCCAAAAAGCCGAACGCCTTGAACACGCTGAACGTAGATCTCGATCTCTCGGCCGACGTTCCCGGTTTCGATCCCGAAGTCGATGTCGATTTCGACATCGAAGTTCGCTGTGTCAGGCACCCGGTATTGAACAAAAACCAGATAACGCTCGATATCAAGAACGTCAAGGTTGTTGTCGATTCGAACTGGTACGCTGAAGTGCTTTCGCTGGGGATTTATCAATATATCGACAGCTATGTGAATAATCAGTTGGGCCAGGCGCTGAAGGGCATCAATATTAGTCAGAACATCGGTGTGCCGTCCTGCCCGGTGATCGATGTTGACGATGACGGCGATATCAACTTCAGCCTGCCAAGGCCCGTATTTCCGCGCGCTCACCTTGACGAAGCAGGTGTCCCCTCAAGCAACCGAGATGAAAGCTGAAATCAGCGACGCTATTGTGAATGGAGACGCGCCGCTGGCGATCAACGCCGAGATCGCGAATGAGATCCATGTTGACGCAGCGACCCATTACACGCTGATGGTGAAATTAAACCGCGACGAACCGACGAATGTCGCCGTGCAGATCGAATTGCCCGCGCTCGTTACTCTGGCCGACACCCTGATAGTAGCGATCGACGCAAACGGCAAGCGCCCGCTCGCCTCCCAGATTACGGCTGGAAACTATGGCGGGGTGCGGCTCAATTTCACCGATCGTCTGTCTGCCGGCGCAGAAAATCAATATCGCCTGAGCATTCGTTTCTCCTCAGCGCCCAAATCAGTCTTGCAAATCAACGCGGCGGTGAGTGAAGAAGGCGGCCAAGCATCGATCAACAGTGCGACCTTCTTCCAACCGGAAAATGGCGCTGTAAAGGAGCGCGGCGCCTTCCAGGCGTCTAAAGCGCTGAATGTGGCTCCTGTCGTAAACCGGGAGGACTAACTTGGAAATAACCCGAGTCGACGTCAATGAGATGTCGGTCCAGGCGCTCGATTGCCTGAGTCATCAATCATAGAAAGTAGAGTGGTGATAAGAATGAAAATCTTGAAACTGAGAAAAATCAGCCTAGTAACTTGGTTACTGGTCTCGCTACTGTTGGGCGCGGGATGGTTAAGTATGTATCAAACGACCGGTACCGCGCAGACCTGGGTAGCGACAAATATCAATCAGTCATTCGTTGTGCGCAACTATGGCGGCAAATGCCTGGATTTTGGGGCGCCGCCACAGGTGAGCGGCTCGCCTGTCTTCATTTACGATTGCAATGGGACCATTGCGCAGGAAGTGCGCATCGAGGAAGTCAACGAACGACATGACGTTATTCTCCGCGTAGGAAACAAAGTCATCGGCGTCAAATCACAACCGGTAGTAGCGCGAGCCAACAGTGCGATGATGCAGTTGACGGCGGAATTCAATACGGAAACCCCGCTCGAGTTACAGGATGAGAAAAATCGCAACACCGTCTTTTCCTTGGGGCAGATTTTCGCGCTCGATGGCGACAGCATTATGCTCGCGTCAAACCATAAGCTTGTCGTCAAGGTACAGAATGCGCGCGGCAAAAACCGTACGCCGCTCGTACTCGGACAGCGCAATCTTGCGGATGCAGAGTTCTGGACATTCACCGCCAAAGACGGTTCGGGCAGACGGCCGACCAGCGGCTTTAAGCTCGTGCCAGTGGATGAAAAGCTCGACGACGGGTTTGAATTCGCAGAGGCCGTATTGCACGCTACCCCGGGCACAGTCATCGAAGTGAATCCAGGCGCTTCTATCGATCTAACAGATCAGTATCCCATCGTTATTCGTGAAGGGGTGACGATCCGTGGAGATCGTCGCGGCACGCGTCTTGGACCCGAACTACGGGTGCGGCCGGGATACAATCAAACGATGCTCATAATCGATGGCAGTGATGTGCGCATCACGGGACTGCGAATGCGCGGGCCATCTCGGAGCACTAACGAAAACCCTAAGGCCATAGGCATTATGTTCGATCGCGACAAGTTATTATTCCATGGTTCGATCATCGATCATAACGACATGTCCGACTGGACAGTGTCCGCTATTAAGGTCTTAGGAGGCGATCTGTCGAAAGAATGCCAGGCCGGAGACGATAACGCGGGATCTCTTCGGGAAAACGTTCGTGTCACGCGCAATTTCCTCCATCATAATCGAATGCAAGGCGAGGGCTACGGCGTCGAGACTAAACAAGGCGGAAACACATTCATCGATGGGAATACCTTCCTCTCCAATCGCCACGCAATCGCCGCCGGTGGGGAGGCGCGGACGATTTACCGCGCCTGGCATAACCTCGTGCTCTCGGACGCGCCGTGCCAGAAAAAGGCCGGCATATGCTTTTGGTACACGCATGACTTTGATATGCATGGAACTGGTAATGACGTGTTCTACCCTTCCGGATTTGGTGGAACCGGCGGCCAGTATGTCGAGATCGCCCGGAATACATTCCTGGGCACGAACCGGGCGAATTTCGATCTGCGCGGCGAGCCTTGCCACCTGGCTGAGTTTCATCACAACGTCTCGCTTAGGAAAACCTATGATGATGCAGTTGACTGTACTCACTGCGGTGGAGGAATCAACAAACTCAAAGTGGCCGATACGAACCAGTTCAACGCCGCCAACCCCACCAACCACCTCGGCGTAGGAGATTTCGACGGTGACGGAAATCAGGATCTCTTTCTGGCCACGGGCGCGGCCTGGTACTACGCCCCGGCAGCCAACGCCGAGTGGCGTTTCCTCAATGCGCAGACCGATAAGATCGACAAGCTACTGTTCGGCGATTTCGACGCTGACGGGCGCACAGATGTCTTCACGCAGCACGCTTCCAACTGGGACGTTTCCTGGGGCGGCGCCTCGCGCTGGGAAACAATCAATGTGAGTTGGCCAATTCTGGGCAATGCCGCCATCGGGGATTTCATCGGCGACGAGCGCGACGACATTTTTTATGCCGACGGGCGGACGTGGTACGTCTCGGATGGGGCGGCGGGCCAATTCATACCGCTCGACGCTTCCAGCTTCCGCGTCCCGAACCTGCGCTTCGGCGATTTCGACGCCAATGGGAAAACAGATGTATTCAGTGTCGTCAGCGGACAATGGATGGTTTCATACGGCGGAATGTCTGGTTGGACTCGCCTGCGCGCGAAGTTGACTGATTCGGTCGTCTACCTGATTGTCGCGGATTTCAATGGCGACAGGCGTGACGATATCGCCATCCCCAGCGTTGGTTCCGGTGGTTGGCGCTTGAATGTATCGTATAGCGGCACTGGCAACTGGTCACCGCTCCGCACCTATGACCTATCGTCCTTTTCGATAGCAGCCATCGGCCGCTTCGATGGCAACACTACCGAAGATATTCTGCTTTGGAAGGGCGACTACCTCGAAATCTCAGCCGGAGGATTAGGAACTCCTCAACGCCAAAGCCGCCAGGACATGCGCTAACAAGAAAAATCATCTCCTGTTTTTCATCCTAGGTAATATGGCGCCTGTTTCAGCAATTTTCCCAGAGCGTGTTATTAACTTTTCTCCTTTATTTTCAGGAGATTATTCAAGCTGTGGATCAAGGTTACACGGGCGAAAACGCCACCGATGCGGCCGAAGAACACGGGATCAAACTTGAAGGCGTCAAACTCCCGGAGGCGAAGAGGGGCTTTGTCCTCTTGCCTCGGCGACGGGGCGTAGAACGAAGCTTCGGTTGGATGTCTCGGTTCCGACGTCTAGCGCGAGACTACGAGCGACTTCCGGAAACCTTGGCCGGTTTACATTACCTGGCCTTCGTTATTATGATGTTAAAGAATGCCTTGGAAATACTCACTTAAAGTTAATAACAACCTCTTGAAGGAGTATGAGTCAGCAAACAAACGAGATATACGAATTCGGTCCGTTTCGATTAGACGCCCAGGAACGCTTGCTGCGGCGTGATGGAGCCACGCTATCGCTCACGCCCAAAGCGTTTGACCTATTGCTGGCGCTGGTCGAACGGCACGGGCGACTGGTGGCAAAAGCGGAGTTATTCCAAACCGTCTGGCCCGATACGATCGTGGAGGAATCAAATCTTTCCTACAACATCGCAACTGGAAGGGAGAATGTTCTATGTCATTCACGTTACGCTTATCGATGTGTTTTCTGGCTTTGAGCATGAATCTAATCTGCTCAGTCTTTTCGCTGGCTCAATCATCACTTTCTTCGCCTCCAAATGTAGCCCGCTTGGCAGCCGAGTCCGACCTGCGCGCGTTGGTGGAAAAGTATTACATGCTCTACGCCAGCGAAAACCTAGACGGAATGATGAGCCTGTGGAGCGAGAGGTCGCCGGACTATGCTTCATTCAAACAGAATTTGCATGGACAGTTCGCGGCGGAGAACTACAGCTTCGGCCCTACTGCGATCTCGCGCGTCAAGGTGGAAGGAGAGAAAGCCAGTCTGCGGACGACGATTAATCGAACTATTACCGATCTGAAAAACAATCAGAAGCGAGAGCAGCGGATGATCCGCAACTTCGCTTTTGTCGGCGAGGAGGGGCAATGGAAGATATGGCGAGATGTGCCCGCAGAGGACGACCTGGCTGAGGCGCTGGCGAAGGCGAAGACAGAGGCGGAACGGGAGGGATTGCTAGTGGAGGAGAAAGAATTGATGACGGCGGAATTGTCGCAGGCGCTCAACAAACAGGGCAGAAAATACTTCGTGCGGGGAGACTACACGCGAGCCCTTGCCATCTACCATCAGTCGCAAAATTTGGCGGAGCAATTTGGCGACAAAGCAGGAATCGCCAACGCGCTGATCGGAATTGGAGATGTCTACATTGAGCAAGGCGATTTTGCGCCGGCTCTTGCGCGAACTCAACAGGGACTGGCGCTTCACGAATCCCTCGGTAACAACGCTGGCGTCGCCACCGCGCTGAGAAACATCGGCTGGGTTTACATCAGGCTGGACGACTATACACAGGCGCTGGATTACCTTCAGAAAAGCCTGACGCTGAGCGAAGTCCTGGACGACAAATCCGGAATTGCGAAAGCGCTGAACGGCATCGGGAGTATCTTCGCGCAGCAGGGCGACGCTACATCGGCGCTGGAACACTATCAAAAGTGCCTGACGCTGAACGAAGCCCTGGGGAATAACGCCGGGATAGCCACAAATCTGGACAACATCGGAAGTGTTTACTATGACCAAAGCAACTATGCGCGGGCGCTGGAGTATTATCATAAAAGCATGATTCTGGCGGAAGCCATTGACAATCAAGGATCTCTCTCATCCGCGCTGAACGGCGTTGGCGTCATCTACCTTTCACAAGGCGACTACGAGCAGGCGCTGAAATACTTTCGGAAGGGCCTGGTGCTGAGCGAGTCTCAGGGCGAAAAAGACTTAACGGCCATCATCATTGATAACATCGGGTATGTTCACGACGCGCAAGGCGACTACGCGCAGGCTCTCGACTACCTTCAAAAAAGCCTGGCGTTGCGTGAGGCGATGGGCGGTAAGGTGGGAACCGCCCGCACGCTGAAGAACATCGGGTATGTCCATTATCACCAGGCTGATTACGCGCAGGCGCTGGGGTACTTTCAGAAGAGCCTGGCGTTGCGCGAAGCGGCGGGCTACAGAAACGGGATTTCCGAATCCCTCAGCAGCATCGGCAAAGTCCACCTTAAACAAGGACGTCATGCGCTGGCGCTGGACTTTGCCGAACGTGCGGTGGCGCTGGCGCGGGAGATCGGCGAGACTGAGGTTCTCTGGCGAGCGCGCCTCACGTCCGGCGCCGCATACCTCGCACTTCAGGAGCCAACCAGGGCGCGACAGGCGTTTGAAGAAGCCATTTCGACGGTCGAGACGCTGCGCGCCGGCGTCGCGGGCGGAGAGGGAGAGTTGCAGCGTTTCTTCGCTACCAGAGTCTCCCCATACTACGCCATGGCCGATCTGCTCATTTCCCAGGGCAGGCCAGCTGAAGCTCTTACCTTTGCCGAACGCGCCAAGTCGCGCGTGCTCCTGGATGTGCTCCAAGCCGGTCGCGTCAATGTCACCAAAGCGATGACCGCGCAGGAGCAAGAACAGGAGCGCAAACTGAACGGCCAACTCGTCTCACTAAACACTCAGATTTCCCGCGAGACTGGCCGCCCGCAACCTGACCAGTCTCGCTTGACTGAACTCAAGGCCCAGCTCCAAAAAGCGCGGCTAGACTTTGAAGCTTTTCAGACCAATCTCTATGCCATCCATCCGGAGCTGAGGGCGCAGCGCGGCGAAGCCCAGCCGCTGAGACCTGAGGAAGCCGTGGCCCTGCTGCCTGACGCCGAAAGCGCGCTACTTGAATATGTCGTGACGGAAAGGTCTTCACCATCCCGATCAAACGAACAGATTTGGCGAAGCAGATCGAAAGCTTTCGCCGACGACTCGCCGAACGCAATCTCGGCGTCCGCGCTCCAGCTCACAAACTTTATGACCTCCTGCTCAAGCCTGCTCAATCACTGCTCGGCGGCAAATCCAGCCTGATCATCGTTCCTGACGACCGGCTCTGGGAATTGCCCTTCCAGGCGCTGCTCGATGAGGGAGGCCGCTATCTGATCGAAAGGAGCGCCGTCTCCTATGCGCCTTCGCTGACGGTCTTGCGTGAAATGAGGGCGCGCAGCGACAAGCGCCGGGCCGAGGCGGCGTCTTCCACTTTACTGGCTCTCGGCAATCCGCTCATCGGCCAGGAGACGGTTGAACGCGCCAGTCTGTCGCTGCGCGATGGAAAGCTCTACCTATTGCCTGAAGCCGAAGCCGAGGTCCGCGCTCTGGGTCGGTTGTACGGAGCGCGGCGCAGCAAGGTCTATATCGGCGCGGAGGCCCGGGAAGATCGCCTCAAGGCTGAAGCCGGAGAGGCCCGGATTATCCACTTCGCCACGCACGGGGTTTTGAACAACGCTGCGCCGCTCTACTCCTACCTGGCGCTGGCCCAGGGAGATAAAAACGAAGATGGGCTGCTCGAAGCCTGGGAGTTGATGCAGCTCGATTTGAAGGCCGACCTGGCGGTGCTCTCGGCGTGCGAGACGGCGCGCGGCCGGACGAGCGCGGGCGAAGGGGTGATCGGGCTGACGTGGGCGCTGTTTGTGGCCGGCGCGCCCGCGACCGTGGTCAGCCAGTGGGAAGTGGAATCGGCCAGCACGCGCGATCTGATGCTGGGTTTTCATCGTCAACTGCAAGCGCCGCGCGCCGCGGGCAAACTGACGAAGGCCGAAAGCTTGAGGCGAGCGGCCATAAAGCTGATGAAGAATCCCGAGACCAACCATCCGTTCTACTGGGCAGGATTTGTGTTAGTGGGCGATGGCAGGTAATTCAACGCGGGGCACGATTGGGTTTTCGATTTCCATCGCTTCTCCAGTAATTGCTGTTTCGCCTCCGCAATAAGCTGTTCCAGTGATTGCGCGCAAGTTATTGTTCAGCGCCAGGCAGCGGTCGAAATCCTGTTGCGCTTCGTCCGCGCGCCGCCCTTTCAGCAGCCGCACTAGTCCACGCGCGGCATGAGCATCGGCCAGATGCGGCTTCAACTCGATGGCTTGCGAGAAGTCCGCGTCAGCGCGTCCCAGCTCGTCATTAGCCTTCCAGTAAGTGGCGCGGTTGAACCATGCGTCGGCAAAACGGGGGTCGAGCGCAATCGCCTGGTTGTAATCAGCCAGCGCGCCGTCGAGGTCGCCATTGAGCTGCCGGGCCGCAATCACTCCAGGCTTCGATGAAATCTGGTTTGAGCTTGATAGCTCGCGTCTGGTCGCTGATCGCCCCGTCGAAATCCTTCAGTCGTAAACGGGCCACGCCGCGATTGTTGTAGGTTTTGGCGCGGCGAGGGTCGCGTTTGATGGCGCGGTCGGAATCGGCGAGCGCGCCTTGATGGTCGCCTTTGCCGCCACGCGCGAGGCCGCGATTGATCCAGGCGCCGGCGAGTCGCGGATTGAGTTCGATGGCTTTGTTGCAATCGCTCATCACGCCAACCAGATCGCCAGACAGATAACGCTCCGCGCTGCGATCCACATAGGCTTTGGTCAAGCGAGGATCGATCTGAATAGCGCAGGTGAAATCGGCAATAGCGCGATCGTTATCCTTCAGTTGATGCCGTGCGACGGCGCGATTGTAGTAGCCGTGGACATAGTTCGAGTCGGCGGCAATGGCGAATCCGTAATCGGCAATTGCCCGGCCCATTCGCCTCTGGCCGCCCACTCATTGGCCCCGCTCGAGGCTAAAGGTCCTGCTACTTCGATGGAGGAGTTCAATAAGTCCTTGGAAGAGAGCGGGCTGGAGAAGAAGTTTTTATACCTATTTCGGTTGAATGATCAACAACTGGAGAAAGCGTCTAAAGACTGGGGTCGAGCTCTAGTGGGTATCATCGATTCAATGGCAGCGATGAGAAACGCCTGCTCGATCGGTTGCTCACAGGTCTGACCTGCTCACCCATTCAACCCCGGATCAACCATGGGCGAGGCTGAGGGAGCGTGGCCTCGTGAAGGCCGTTGAGCTATCTCCGCATAGAACTTGCGCCGTGCTTTATCCGGCGATATACGAGAATGAGTAGAGTGACAGCGATGCCGCCAGTGCAGGATACGGTTAACCGTAGTGTCCACTAATTCTTGTGAGTATTTGTCCAGTAATTTTGTGAGTATGGTTGGGTTATCATCCTACTGAAGGAGGAACCAACCATGCCCCGTTCATTGAAAATCCGTAAGCCGACGGCCACTGAAATGCGCCAGGCGAGCAAGATTCTTTCGACCACCGACGATCCCAAACGACAACGCCGCGCCGATGTGATCTTGCTCTATGCCGCCGGGTTCAACGCTCGGGACATTGCTCAAGCCGTTGATGCGCATGTCAACACAATCTATAACGACTTGCGCTCTTTTGACCGATGCGGCTTGAATTGCCTCGACCAACTCAATCAAGTTGGCGCGCCAGCGCGCATCACCTCCGAGTTAGAAGCGGAAATTCAGCGTCTGGCGGAAACCCCGCCTTACGAATGTGGACTCCCTTACGGGCGTTGGTCTCTCGACAAGTTGCGAGAGTATCTGCGTAAGAAAGGCCTGCTCAAAAAGATCAGTCGCGAGCGTCTGCGTCAGATCCTCAAAAAAGGGGGATCATTTTTCGGCGCGTCCAGCGCAAGATCGTCAGCGCCGATCCGCAACGCCAAGCGATTCTGAGCCGTCTGCGCGCGGTCTATCGGCATCTGCCGAAGAATGGCGCGCTAATCTTCTTTGACGTCAAACCGGTCGCGGTCAAAGCATATGGCGGTTACTGCTGGACACGAGACAAGCGACCGGTCTTGGAACTGAAGCAAAAGACGCGTGGACGGTTCTACTTATTGCTGGCCTATGTGGCGCGCAGCGGTAAAGTCCATTGGGCGTTTATGCCCAGAAAAAGCTCTCGGTACGTTTGTCAGTTCATGCGCCAGATCAGGCGCCGGTATCCGGAGGCGGAACTCTGGGTGGCGCTCGATCAAGATCGAGCGCACCCCTGCAACTCGCGGGAGGCCCAAAGAGTCTTTCGCGAACTGAAACTGCATTGGATCAGTCTGCCGAAGGCCAGTCCCGACGATAACCCTGTCGAGACGATCTTCAGTGACATCCAGCAGATGATCCTCAACATGAGTAATGATCCTGATGTCCGGACAACGCAGCGACGGATCAGCGCTCACTTGCGGAGGCGCAACCGACGCGTTAATCGGTTCATCGAGATTGGGCATCTTGGGAATACTCACAAAATTAGTTGACAAATACATACATCAATTAGTGGATACTACGGTTAACCAAGCCAACAAGGTGTTGTAGGATCCACCGAAGCCGCCATAACGAGAATTCATACAGGCGCACACAAGCGCGGCATTCGTGCCGCGTACTAATATTCATATGGTAGTAATCCACTTTGAATGAGTCAAAGGGAAATGGGCGAAACACAGCCGGTCGAAAGGCGAATTTGCTCTCGTACGTTACCAGCTTATCGGCACGGTTGGGGCAGACTGCTCGCAGAAACCCTAGCGATCGCGATTCGGAACGGGTGGGCATCTGTAACCACTGCGCCAGTCGGCGCATTCACCATCTGGACCGTCGCAGGATCGAACCCCAGAGGGCACGGAATTCCCCAGAAATTGCCTTGACCGTTCACCGAGAGCGTCGCGGCGATGTCGCTGCGTACCGACGTTGTGTAGCCGGTGAAGTCGTTCAGGCTAACGCGAGCCCCGAACGTTTGAGCCTCCAGACCAGGAAACTGGTTGTTACTGAGAGAAAGTGAGACATCGACCATTGAGACAACGTTCCGTGTGACGATCGTAGGCGTCCCGATCGTAGGCGTCCCGACGGCGAACCCCCCGGCGAGCAGGATGGCGACGCCCGGGCTCGCCGGCCTGAGTTGCCCGGTAATCGTATTGCCCNNNNCCAGAAGACCCCGACCGTGGACGGCGCGGGATTGATGCACGTGCTGCCGTTCGTGCCGAGGATCTTGCAGTCGGCGTTGTCGAGGCAAAGACGGCCCGTCGCCGGTGCGCTGCACCCGCCCGGAAACTTCTTGGGCAGGCCCTCGTTCTCCCGCCCGCTCTGGATGCCCGCCCGGATCGCGATCCTGTTGTTGCTAACTTTGTTGCCGCTCACCGTCGTCTTTAGGGTGACGGCCGTCGCAATGCCGTCGCGGGGGACTTGTGTGAAGCTGATGGTGTTGCCTTCGACGAGATTTTCTTCGCTGAAGTCCGCGTTCAGTTTGGTGCTTTTCACGACTGGCAGTTGGAAAAGCTCGTCTTCGATGATCGCGTTCAGCAGCGTCGGGTCAGGGCCGAGCGTCTGCGTGATCAGAATGGCCTGGCCCTCGGGCACTTCCGGATTCGAAGACTTGCTGACAGGCCCGGGCGCGCCCACTGCCGGCGTGGCGGGCGTCGGCGCGATGTCGCCGACTACCGTGTTGTTGATGATCCGGTTCAGGTCAGAGTCGCGGCCCACGTAAATCCCCTTGCCGCCCATCGTGGTGTACTTGATAGTGTTGTCTTTGACCTCGGTATTGTCCACTGACGCCAGACTGATCGCGAGGAAGCGCGCGTTGACGGTGTTTTGCAAAATCTTGTTCCGCAGTTGCGGAAGTTTGCCCGGGGTATTCCTGATCTCGGCCGGGACTTTGCTCTTGACGGCGAAGATACCAAAGTCGAAGCCGTCGATCACGCAGTTTTGGATCTGAACGTTCTTGACGCCGTTGAGAAAGATTGCGACTTCCGGCACGGAACGTTGTGATAATCCCGAGCCCAAGCTTCTGGGTACGAGCTTGTGACCTTGGCAGTTGAGCTTCGTGTCAGAAGTAAGTCTTAACGTTTTTGTCAGCGTCGCGTCTGCCCTCAGCAAGCACTGCCCGCCCTGCGGTTGGGTTGGGGGAGGGCATGCGACCACGGGTTCTGTAAGACCTCGGGCAGTTTCCGTCAGGGGGAAGCCGCCGACAGCACAAAGAATCAAGAGAGTTGAAACGCCGAACATGACGGCGGCGACACTTTGATGGGAAGGGTTTGTTCTCATATAGCTCCTTTGCAGGCCGGCGTTGTCCATACATTTAACTCGTACAAGTTGAAGAGAAATATGTTGATCATTCATGTTTAGCTCCTTCTTTTGTGAGGCGACGGTCGAAGCTTACCGGCCTCCGGTTTTTGCTCTGGAGGAGCCGGTCTTACGACCGATTGCTTCGCCACCCTTTGGGCTACCAACATTCTGGCCTTCACAAACCACAACATTTTCATGTAGCGGGATCTCTCAACTCTTACTCCAGGAAAATGATTCTTACGGGAATAGGCCATTTCAATAAGATCGTTGCTATGGGTCCCCTACTGCTCGCAAGCCAGTTTTCTCTTTCATTTTTCCCTCTGCTCCTGACCCTGCTTGAAACGTGGGTGACGAGCACCAGCGTGGTAAGTACCGACAATACGAAGCCGCGCTTGATCTTACGGCGACGGCTAGAGTGGAGTTGTTCTTGAGTAGACATGATCGTGATCTCCTTTTGGGTTCCGTAACTGATGGTCAAAGTCGTTTTAAGGGTCGCCGTATATCTACCGAGCTGACCCGCTAGATTGTGCGTGAGGTTCCACCCCAGGCCATAGGGTCCATTCCCGTTTCCGGTGCTGTAAATCAAGCTCAATTGCGGTTGGAATCCGTTCCGTCCCGCCAGGAGGGCGATGGGGACGGTGAAGTTACCGGTTCCCGTATGGAGGTCAGGCGCGAATGTTTCGCCTATGCCATGAAGGGCCCCACCACCCTGCAGGGTTGAGATAATCTGGCTTGCACTATTGGATTTGTTCGCCATCGAAGAGCGCTTCCTCTACTCAGAAGATAAATGCTTGCTTTTTCAGTAACGCGGAGTAAACTCCGGCTCGGGTTGCAGCCCGCAGACAGGAATTTACTCCACAGGTCGAATTCACTTATTGAACTCAACAAGGGAAGTTGCCGAATCCCCTTGCATATAGCCGCACGTCATAAATATTTTTTTTGGGCGATCAATACACTGCTCTCGACAACTTGAAGGGAGGATGTTCCATGTCATTCACAATACGCTTATCGCTGTGTTTTCTGGCTTTGAGCTTGAGCCTCATCAATCCAGCCTTGGCGCAGTCGCAGTCGTCGTCTACAGGTCCAAATTCGCCTCGATCGTCAGCCGAGACTGCTGTGCGCGCAGGAGTGGAGCAGTATTTCACGCTTTATGCGGCGAAAGACCTTGACGGGTTGATGAGTCTGTGGAGCGAGAAGTCGCCTGACTATGCTTCACACAAACAAAATTTGCAGCGACAGTTTGCAACTGAGAACATCAGCTTTAACCTTCCTGCGATCTCGCATGTCAAAGTGGAAGGGGAGAAAGTCAGTCTGCGGGCGACGGTGAACCGAATCGCTATCGATCTGAAGAGCAATGAGAAGCGAGAACAGCGGAGTGCGCGCAAATTCGCCTTTGTCTGTGAGGATGGGAAATGGAAGATATGGCGATATGCGCCTGCGGAGAATGACCTGGCAGAGGCGCTGGCGGACGCAAAGACAGAAACGGAGCGTGCTCAATTACTGGTCGAGGAGAAAGATTTGGTTACGGCCGAGTTGGTGAGGGCCCTGATGGCTTATAGCAGCCGCCTTGCCGATCAAGGAAACTACTCGAAGGCGCTGGCGAGCTATAACCTGGCGCTAGGCCTGGGAGAACAAATTGGCGACCAGAATGGAATTAGCGCTGCGCTGACGGGCATTGGAATGGTCCACTCGTTACAAGGTAATTTCGTACAAGCATTGGAGCTTTTTCGGAAGGGCCTGGCCATTCAGGAAACGCAAAAGAACAAATTCGGAACTCCCTTTATCTTGAATAATTTCGGAATGGTCTACCGCGCTCTGGGCGATTACGACCTGGCGGCGCAATATTATCGAAAAAGCCTGGCCTTGTTTGAGGCCTCAGACCAGAAAATCCAAATTGCAATGGTATTGGGTAATCTTGGAGTGGTGTACGTTAAAAAGGGGGACCTCGCACAGGCAATGGATTATTACAAGAAAAGCCTGGCGCTGAGCGAATCGGAAGATGACAAGCTGGGAGTCGCGATTACCCTGGGAAACATCGGAGCGATTCACAGAAGGCAAGGAGATGTTGCGCAGGCGCTGGATTATTATCGGAAGAGCCAGGCGCTGAGTGAGACAATTGATGACAAAGTTGGCATTGCTCAAATGCTGGACAATATGGGGGCTGTCTACCGTTCTCAAGGCAATTATGCGAAAGCCCTGGAGAACTATCAGCGGAGTCTCGCTTTGAGCGAGCGTCTGCGTCTCAAAGGGGGGATCGCCAGCACCTTGTCCGCTATTGGGTCAGTCTATAAAGCGCAAGGCGACTATGCGCAGGCGTCGGAGTATAACCAGAAGAGCCTGGCGATGCAGGAGGCTATCGGGAACAAAGACGGGATGGCCCGAACGTTGGGTAACCTCGGAGAGATTTCAATTAAACAGGGCCGGTATGCGAAAGCGCTCGACTTCATTGAACGCTCAGAATCGCTGGCCCGGCAGATGGGATCCCTTGAGATTCTCTGGGCCGCTCGCGCTAATGCCGGGGTGGCTCATCGTCATCTGAACCAGTCACAGCAGGCATATCAGGCCTTCGAAGAAGCGATTAACATCATCGAAACGATGCGCGCTCTGGTCGACGGCATAGAACAAGAGCAACAGCGTTTCTTTGAATCCAAGGTAGACCCCTATCTCGCTATGGCTGACTCGCTTATCGCAGACGGACGGACGACGGAAGCATTGATCTTCACCGAACGCGCAAAGGCGCGCGTGCTCCTCGATGTCCTGCAGGCCGGCCGCGTCAGTCTCACGAAAGCGATGACCGGACCGGAGCAGGAGCAGGAGCGCAAACTGATTGCGCAACTCGTGTCGTTAAACACACAGATATCCCGCGCAAAGAGTGTTTCGCAACCGGATCAGGCGAGATTGAAGGAACTCAGCGCCGAGCTTCAAAAAGCCCGTCTCGACCTCGAGGCTTTTCGGATAGATCTTTATACGTCCCACCCGGAATTACGGGCGCAACGCGGCGAAGCCTCGATTATCAATGCGGAAGATCTCACAGCCTTGCTGCCGGAGGCCGCCAGCGCGCTGCTTGAATATGTCGTGACGGATGACGCGACCTACCTTTTCGTCGTGACCAAACCGCAGGGACAGGCGGCGGCCAAGACGAAGGTCTTCACCATCCCGATCAAACGAACAGATTTGGCCAAGCAGATCGAAAGCTTTCGGCGACAACTCGCAGAGCGCAATCTCCGCGTCCGCGCTCCGGCTCACAAACTTTATGACCTCCTGCTCAAGCCCGCTCAAGCGCTGCTTCGCGGCAAGTCCAGCCTCGTCATCGCGCCTGACGACCGGCTCTGGGAATTGCCCTTCCAGGCGCTGCTTGATGAGGGAGAACGCTATCTGATTGAAAGGAGCGCCGTCTCTTATGCGCCCTCGCTGACGGTCTTGCGTGAAATGATGGCGCGCAGCGACAAGCACCGGGCCCAATCGGTGCCTTCCACTTTACTGGCTCTCGGTAATCCGCTCATAGGTCAAGAGACGGTTGAGCGCGCCCGTCTCTCGCTGCGCGATGGAAAGCTCTACCCGCTGCCCGAAGCCGAGACCGAGGTCCGCGCCCTGGGGCGGTTGTACGGGGCGCGGCGCAGCAAGGTCTATATCGGCGCGGAGGCGCGCGAGGATCGCCTCAAGGCTGAAGCAGGACAGGCCAGGATTCTCCACTTCGCCACACACGGGGTTTTGAACAACGCTGCGCCGCTCTACTCCTACCTGGCGCTGGCCCAGGGAGATAAAAACGAAGACGGGCTGCTCGAAGCCTGGGAATTGATGCAGCTCGATTTGAAAGCCGACCTGGCGGTGCTCTCGGCCTGCGAGACGGCGCGCGGCCATACGAGCGCGGGCGAAGGCGTGATCGGGCTGACCTGGGCGCTGTTCGTGGCCGGCGCGCCTGCGACTGTAGTCAGCCAGTGGGAAGTGGAATCAGCCAGCACGCGGGATCTGATGCTCGGGTTTCATCGCCAACTGCAAGCGCCGCGCGCCTCAGGCAAACTGACGAAGGCCGAAGCCTTGCGGCAAGCGGCATTGAAGCTGATGAAGAATCCTGAGACCAGCCACCCGTTCTACTGGGCAGGATTTGTGTTAGTGGGCGATGGCAGGTAATTCAACGCGGGCCACGGTTAAGCTTCCCTTTACAGAACCGCGCGCGTAAGCAAGCGGCTGTCTCAGTTGCTGAAAGTTATTTCGTATTGCAGTCGGTATAAAATTTGGCTACGCGACACCTCGCCTTAGCCGGTAATCGGTCGGTCAGTTCTGTGCGCTGAGCAGCAGGCGGCGGGAAATCGCTGAACTCGGATTGGCTTCTTGCAGCGCGCGGAATTCCTGTTCAGCCTCATCGAGCAGCCCAGCCTTTGTATAGAGCAGCGCCAGCGTCAAATGCGATGAAGCATAATCGCGCCGCGCTTGAACTAATTCATTCGCCAGGGTCTGATCGAGAATACGGAATTTCGCCAGTGGCGCAGGCGGACGCGGAGAGCTGAATTCTTCTCCGCCTTTGATGGCTGTTACTTGCCAGGAATAGATTGCGCCACGTTTGAGGGGTTGTGGCGCCGTCCACGAAGTATCCGTGAGTTGTTGGCTGGTGGTTACCTGACTGAGCTGATCGTCGTAAACTTCAACGACGTAGCCCGTCGCGCCCTCCAACGGCGACCAGCGGAAAGTCGGACGATCAGAGAGCATAACTATTCCAATAGGGTTGATCACTGAAAACTTGTTGCCCTGGTGGTCGCTGCCTCTCATCGATAAAGCATCAGGCCGGACCAGTCCTGCCAGAAGCGGTGGTTTTTCGAGCCGCTGAGAGCTGAGCGCATTCTTGATCATTTGCTGGTAAGCAGGAGGCAGGTGATCAACACCCGAGAGCTTACCGTTTGTATCCAACACCACCTGGCCGGCGCCATCATTGAGCTGCGCAATGACCATCGCCGCCGCGCCTTCTTGCGTCGGATTGGGCGAAACAACCGGAGTTACAACCGGTGTGGTTGGCGAGAGAGGCGTTTGCGTTATCTTCTGGTCCTTCCCGTTCCGTTCTATCGCCTGCCAAATCAGCCAGCCGGCGGCAATCATCAAAAGCGCCGCCAGCGCGGAACCGACAACCAGCGCGGGGGACCTCGGCATAAGAGGTTGCACAGCCGCGACAAAACGGCGCCAACGGTTTTCATTCACGGCAGGCGCAGGGGGCGGTTGATATTCGCGATCGAGACCGGGCGTAATTTTCTTTCTGAAATCGCGTAAGTCATCCACCGCCATGACGCATTGCTCGCAACCTGTTAAATGATCCTTGACAACCTGGAGTTCCTCTCCCGTCAGAACCTCATCAACATACGCAGCCGTCCGCTCAAAAGTCAGGTGCGCCTGCTCCGCGAACGCAGAAACCGTCTCCGCCAAGGAGCCTAACACTTCAGATTTCAGCCCATAGAAGACCTCATCATCAAACATCCGTTCGACCTTCAGGCGACACGCTTCGCAATCTCGCATATGCCTGGATGCAGATAGGAATTCCGCCGCCGAGAGCGTATGACGGCCGTAGTCTTCAATCTGGGTTTGAGTAAGATGTTCGGACAAGTCTCCTCACCTCACAACCAGGGATCCCGTTGTCTTCTTATTAGCGTTAGTTGCCCAAAGTCGCCGAATATAGGCGCCGGCTTTTCAAAAAAAACCTTTCAACCGCCGCGCCAGTCGTCTACGCGCCGATTGGCGCACATTGATGATCTGTTGCCGCGTTTGTTTTAACAACTCAGCAATCTTCGAGTCTTCAAGGGGCAAATCGTTCCACAGCTCGGCCAGTTGTTCCTCACGCATTTCCAGCGCCTCGGCCAGTTGGTCAATACTCGCTATTCCTGTCGCCGGAAACAGCGCGATGCAACCCCGGCCTTTATGGTCTCTCAGATTAAGCAGCAACGCCACGCGCTGTTGTAGAGGAAGCTGTAGCAATTCCTCCCAGAGCCGTTGCAGGAAGATACGTTTTTCCACGCGCCATGCGACATCGGCTTCCTGGTCCACCAACTCACCCCTCATGTCGTCTGAATCCGCGTCGACCGACTCAATCTTCCGGTCCGTGATTTGCAGTAACTCTGCAACAGTCTTTACCAACGCGTCAAACTCGACCGGCCCGCCGACGCGATTGAAGATTGTAGCCAGCGCCTCCCTGATGTCCGCTGAACTTCCCCCGCCGCCTAGCGACTCAAGGAGCTTTTCATCCTGGGGCAGTCGTCTGAGACCATCCGCCTTGATGGAAGGTCTTTGTCCCTTCCACGCCGTTAACCCGCCTATCAATTTCTTCATTTCATCCTTTTCGTCGACCCAGAGCGCAAAACCCGCCTGACGAGTCAGCAGGTATTGAATCTGATTTCTGAGCGCGTGCTGCCGGGGAAATTGACGGCGCATCCAGCGAGCGCAGATACGGTAAGTAATTGTGGCCGCAAGACCTCGCACGTCACCGATCGGATGCGTCTCCATATTGGAGCGGAGTTTTTGTAGTTCGACCAGCAGTTGCGCGATCCCTTCTTGACGCAGGTCTTCGGCTTCGGCCGCCGCGCCGCTGCTGTTGAAATTGTGGCGCAGCTTATATCGAATAATCCTATTGATGACTGGCTCAGCGTGTTCGGCAATGAGCCGTGCTAGAAACACGTCTGTTTCTTCGCCATCACTCAGCAGAAGCAGCGGTTCGAGCAAGCTGTCAATTTGTGGCGACGGTTTTTTCACTGTAGATCGTCACATAATTCATCGAAGCGCTCCGCAACCTTTTCCGAAGTCCGACTTCAGATCATCAGTCGGCTGGCGGCCGTCTTGACCAGGTCTTGCATCTTCACGCTTCCTTCCGCCAGTTTCTTCTCGTTGCGCTGCCTCAACTCGAGCAGCTGTGGGATCATCATATCCACGCTCCGGAAGACTCCGCCCGTCACGCTATGAATCATTGCAATGACTTCCTCCGTCGTATCCGGGCGAGAGCGCTCGCTGCAGAATCGCTCTCGTTTCGGCCTGCGTCAGCTCCGGCAGTAGATAATGCAAGGCGATCCGTGAGCTCAAGTGTCCCCGCCCTTCCTCGGTTAGTCGCGATTGAAAGAACGCGTCGTAGAGTTGTTTCGTTCCGGTGAGGAGCATCGGCAGGCGCTGCCGCTCCTAGAGGAGGCAGAGCGTCCCGAGCGATTTCTCGTCCAGGTACAGGTAGTTGGCCTGAGAGACAGGGAAAAACCGGTGGTTGACCGGCATCCCTTTTCTTTTCAATTGGCTGCTTTTATAGGCCTATCTTTCTTACAAGTTGGGGAGAGGCTCGTTCCAATGCCCAGGCGTGGATTCGAGGTTCAATTTACATCCAGCCCCCGGTTTTTCCCGGTCTCCAAATACTACTCGATCACCGGCTCCAAGAGTAGAATTTTGGCGGATTTTGTGCGAATCGTTCTCGGCGTCCGGATTGGGGATACGTCAGTCCTGGCAAGATTCACTATGGATGGCTTCAAGATTAGAAAAGTGGAGAATTTTTAGGCGATAATGCCGAGTTCCAGATAATGCCGAGCAGTTTCATTTTACTCAATATTTATGGGCCTTCCAGCGTGATCAAGCTCGGCATTATAAGAGTCCGCCCTGATCCGTGAGTTGCAGCTTCCTGCTGCGGTCGGGCC
>WNGF01003717.1_pt1 | contig 20512 bp, 20 predicted proteins | sample 5400641 | NCBI WGS metagenome assembly WNGF01 (sample SAMN13153371, study PRJNA577476) | soil metagenome | isolation source: 80 cm soil or saprolite under grassland replicate 2 | place: USA:California | collected 2016-06-15
GACCGCCCGTCTCATCGCGTGCATCAGAGGGAACATACACCCGCGGGAATCGGCCGGGTGAGCGGGAGGCCGCCCTCCTGCCCGCCAGATCAAGAGTCGGCGAGGTACTCCTCGTCCCAGGCGACCTCGAACTCCTGTTTGCACCGCTGGCAGACCATCTTGCGCGGCTGGCCGCTGCGCAGGGCCGCGCGCTCACGGCAACTCGGGCACACGGCGTAGTACGGGCCCCAGTCCTTGGGGATCCCCCGGGCGTGCTTGGGCCGCGGCACCACGGTCCAGCGCCGGGGCGGGCGCGAGACGACCTCGACCAGGTAGTGGGGCACGGAAAGGGCCTTCCCGTTGAGATCGAGGATCGCTTCGAGCGAGGCCAGCCGGGTCACACGGTACCACGCGCCGCGCCGTAAACGGCAGTCTACGTCCACCTGGAGGCGGCACCATTGCATTCCGGCCATGACGTCCTTCGCTGGGAGCGCTGCGGCTCGTTCGGCAGGGGGCGGTCGCCTTACGAAGGTATCGGCTTGCGCCCTTCGCCAACGTGACTCACGCCACACCCGCGGCGGCCAGATGCCGAAACAAGAGCGGCCCGACGCCCCTGCTCGGGACGTGGGCCGCCTTGGGGAGTCGGGGGATCGAGCTCCCGTTTTGGTGGCTCCGCGAGAAGTGAACCAGCGCTGCTCCTCGATGTCCACCACCGTGAGACACCGCCGAGTGCACCGCCCACTCCCCGGGAGCCGTCTGCTAGCTATTGCAAGCGGGATGCCACGCCTGCCGCGAGAGATCCGCCGGAAACAGGAGGCCTTGCCGCAGTGAAGTGCTGGACCTACGTGGCATCCTTGCGGCGGCGCAGCCACACCGCATTCCCTTTGCCATTGCGGCTCGACTCTCCCCACAGCAGCGAGAGCCACAGGATGAGTGTGATCACCGTGTCTTCAACCCACGTCAGTTGCCTGCGCTTCATAAAGCACGTCCTGGGGAACAGACCCTCGTCTCTCGAGGACGCAGGAGTCATGCCAAGGCGCCCAGTGAGCATCAGGATGGACGGACGCGGCCGTCGGCCGCGCCGTGGCTGGAGCGTGTAAGAATCGAACCTACCGTGGCTCGGTCGAGCCCCAGCTGGTTGTCGTCTAGTTCCCGACGTATACGATTGGGTAGCCGGTGCCGCTCTTGCTGTTCTGGGACAGCCCACCGTTCGTGGACTTCATCGCGGCCTCCACGGTGGCCGGGGACGCCGCAGGATACTTCGAGAGGTACAGCGCCGCGGTGCCGGCGGCGTGCGGCGCGGCCATCGAGGTGCCGGTGAGGGTCGCGTAGCCGCTCTTATAGTACGTCGAGAGAATGTCCACCCCGGGCGCCGCCATGTCGACGCAGGGCCCGACGTTCGAGAAGTACGCCTCGTTGTCGCCCTGGTCGATGGCGCTGAGCGTGATGATGCCGTTGTCCGTGCCCGCGCCCGCGCGCGCCGGCGAAGAGTTGCAGGCGTCGGCGGCGCTGTTCCCCGCGGCGAGCGCGTACACCACGCCGCTCGCAGCGGACGCGCCCACGGCGTCGTCCAGCGCCTGGCTCGCACCGCCGCCCAGACTCATGTTCGCGACGGCGGGCCTGATCGCGTGCTGCGTCACCCAGTCCACGCCCGCGATCACGCCGCTGACGGTCCCGCTGCCGCCGCAGCCCAGCACCTTCACGCCGTGCAGCGGGGCACCCGGCACCACCCCGACCACGCCCTGCGCGTCGTCCTTCGCGGCCACCGTGCCCGCCACGTGCGTGCCGTGCCCGTTGCAGTCCTTGTTCGGTCCGCCTGCGAAGCTGACGTGCTCCACGACGTTCAGGTCGGGATGATTCCGGTCGATCCCGGTGTCGATGATGTACACGTTGACGTTCGTCACCGCGCCGCTCCCGTCGCCGGCGACGGTGAACGAGGCGCCGGCGCCGATGCGCTCGATCCCCCAGGGCACGGTCTGGTCCAGGGCTTCCACCACCTGATCCAGCTCGATGTAGCGCACGCGCGGATCGGCTGCGAGCGCCGCGACCGCCCGCTCCGACAGCACGGCCGCGAAGCCGTGCAGCGCCCGCTCGTAGACGAAGTCCGGGACGCTGCCGTGCGCCTGAGCCAGCGCGTGGGCGTGACCGGGCACGTCGGCCGCGGCGACGCTGTCCTGGAACACCACGACGTAGCGCGCCGCCCCCGCCTCCGCGCCCGCCCACGGCGGCGCGTCGAACGAGGGCGCGGTGGGAGAAGGTGACGATTCACGGTCGGGGGCGCAGGCGGCAGCCGCGATGAGCAGACCGGCGGCCATGCGATGATGGAGGCTCATAGTGGCAGCAAGAGTGCCGTTTTCGGCCGGGCGGCGCCATCTGCCGAACGCCGGAGCCTCTACGCCGTTCGACAGAGGGGTCAGCCGTGGCCCTCGGTGTAGGACCGATGCTGGATTCGCGCTCGCGCGCCTGGGCGAAGCAGCGCGCTGCGACGCTGCAACGCATGTACTCGTCAGGGGATGGGAGGTTGTTGTGGCGGGAGCGTGTAGGAATCGAACCTACCGAAGCTCGGTCGAGCCCCAGCTGGTTTTGAAGACCAGTCGGACCACCAGGCCCGATCCGCCCCCGCGACCTGCGGTGCAATCTACTGCGGCTGCGCCGTCCTGCAGGCCCGCATGAACAACCCGTCAGTGGCTCCTCCCTCTGCCCGCCCTAACCGCCGGGGTGCCATACGAACGAGTCTCGCGCGCTGTACAAGGTATCTCCGCTCGCAGCACGAACCGTCACGACAGCAGACAGGACCGGGGCATCAAGTTGCTCAGTCGCCAACCGCGAGAAGCCGGTGAATCGGTAACGATTCACCGCGAAGCGATAGCCTGGGACATAGTACCCTTCGGCGTCGGCTTGAAGGGCCGGCTGGCGCGGCTCCTCGACCGGCGGTGCCGGACGCTGTTCAGGATGGGTGGACATGGGGGTACGCGGTCGCAGCACGACGAGAAGGCCAACCGCGAGCCCAAACGCGACAAGCAGAAGGAGACGATTTCGGCGCATGAGCGTGTGGTTTACTGCCTCGTCGTGAAGGCCCGCAGCATCCGGTCCCAGAATTCGAGCGCGTCGTAGAAGCCCTGCACGCTGATGCGCTCGTCCTTGCCGTGGGCGCGGACGTCGTCCGGGTCCTCGAAGACCGCCGACACGCCGTAGGTGGGGATCCCCGCGTTCCGCAGGAACAGCCCGTCGGTGGCCCCGGCCTCCATCACGGGCACGACCGGGATTCCCGGAAACTGCGCCCTGACGAGGCGCTCGATCAGCTCCAAGATCTCGGGAGTGAGCGCCGAAGGCGGGCTCGCGATGGGCGGATACGCGGTTCGAATCGTGATACGATCGTCCGCCACGAGGCGCCGCAGGGTGGCCTCGACGTCGGCCGGCGGCTCGTCGGGGAGGATGCGGCAGTTCACGGTCGCCCGCGCCGCCTGCGGCAACGCATTTTCGGCGTGCCCCGCCGCCAGCATCGTGGCGACACAGGTGGTGCGGAGCTTGGCATTGTAGAACGGCAACGTGGAGAGCCGCGCCACGGCCGCGCTGTCGGGCGGATCCTCGAGGACCGCCCGCATGTCGGCGGCGAGCTGCCCCGTCTCGACGCCCGCGGCGCGCTCGAAGTAGGTCCGCGTCACCTCGTTCAGCCGCACCGGAAACCGATGCGTGGACAGGCGCACGAGGGCCGCCGCGATGTGGTAGATCGGATTGTCTCCCGGCCGCGGCAGGGAGCTGTGGCCGCCGCGGTCGGTCGCCTCGAGGACGTAGGTGGCGTACACCTTCTCGCTCGCCTGTACCTCGAAGGTCAGGCGCCGGCCGTCGCGCAGAATACCCCCACCCGCATCGGTGTTCAGGGCGAACGCCGCGTCGATCAGGTCGCGATGAGCCCGCAGGAGCCACTGGACGCAGCTCCCATCCGTCTCCTCGTCCCCTTCGAGCATGAGGATGATGTCGCGGTCGGGCTGGAAGCGGTCCCGCTTCATGCGAATGAAGTTGGTGACGAGCATCGCGGCGCCCGCTTTGTTGTCGGTCGTGCCGCGGCCGTAGAACCAGCCGTCCTTTTCCACGAACGTGAACGGATCGACCGACCAGTCCGCCCGCCGCGCGGGGACGACGTCGAGGTGCGCCATCACGAGGATCGGCCGCCCGCCGGCGCCGGTGCCGCGGTAGCGCGCCACCAGATTCCCATGGCCGGGGTCAGGCCCGATCAAGACCCGGACGTCGGCCGCCGGGAAGCCCGCGGCCACCAGGCGCCGCGCCATCGCCCGGGCGGCGCGCGGCGTGTTCCCGGCCGAATCGGTGGTGTTGATCTCGATCAGCTGCTTGAAGGTGTCGCGGGCGAGCTGACGGTCGGCGGGGGGGAGGAGCTGCTGGGTGCGGGCCATTCGGAAGGGGCCGCCGAGCAGCAGGAGCCAAAAAGCGAAATCTGTCGCAATGCCTTTCATGCCGGTCATCGGAGCGCCCCGACCGAGAAACCTACCGCGCCCGGACGTGCAACGTGCGTCGTGGGTCGTGGAACGGGGTGGAGGGAGGGTGGGGCGGCTAGCCCACCCGCGCGATCGCGTCGATCTCCACCCGCACGCCCTTGGGCAGCCCGGCCGCCTGCACCGTGGAGCGGGCCGGCTTGTGGCTGCCGAAGTGCTTCGCGTACACCTCGTTCATCGCGGGAAAGTCGGCCATGTCGGCGAGATAGACGGTGGTCTTCGCGACCGACCCGAGCCCCGAGCCCGCTCCGGCGAGCACGGCCGCGAGGTTCGTGAGGACCTGCTCGGTCTGCTCGGCGGTGGTCCGGCCGACCACTTCGCCCGTCTGCGGGTCGAGGGCGATCTGCCCGGCGGTGTAGACGGTCCCGTCGACGACGACGGCCTGGCTGTAGGGGCCGATCGCCTTCGGCGCGGCGGCGGTGACCACGATGCCCAGACCTTTTGGCTTCATCAAAACAGTCCCTCGATGGTGCCGTCCGGATGCACCCGGATCTGCTCGGCCGCGGGGGTTTTCGAGAGCCCCGGCATGGTCATGATGTCGCCCGCCAGCGGCACCACGAATCCGGCGCCCGCGGACGGCAGGATGTCCCGCACCTGGAGCGTGAACCCGCTCGGGGCGCCGAGCTTGGCGGCGTCGTCGGTGAAGGAGTACTGCGTCTTCGCCATGCAGACCGGCGTCTCGCCGAGCCCCATCGCCGGCAGCTGCTCGAGCGCGCGCTCGGCGGCGGGCGCGAACGCGACGCCGGCCGCGCCGTAGATCTCCGTCGCAATCGTCTCGATCTTCTCCCGGATGGGGCGCTTCTCGTCGTAGAGCGGCTTGAACCTGGCGCTCCTGGAATCGAGCAGCTGCAGCGCCGCTTTCGCGACGGCGACCCCGCCCTCCCCGCCCTTCTCCCACACCTCGCACAGCTCGACCCCGACGTCTTCCGCAGCGCACTCGCCGCGCACGGCCTCGAGCTCGGCGTCCGTGTCGCTGACGAACCGGTTCAGCGCCACGACCACCGGGACGCCGAACTTCTTCACGTTGCGGATGTGCCGGCGGAGGTTGGCCGAGCCCCGCCGCACCGCGTCCACGTCCGGTTTGCCCAGCTGATCCTTCTTCACCCCGCCGTGCAGCTTGAGCGCCCGCACCGTCGCCACGACGATCGCGGCCTCGGGGTTCAGACCCGCCATGCGGCACTTGATGTCGAAGAACTTTTCGGCGCCGAGATCCGCCCCGAATCCCGCCTCGGTGAGCACGACGTCGCTCAGCGTGAGCGCGAGCTTCGTCGCCACGACCGAGTTGCAGCCGTGGGCGATGTTCCCGAACGGCCCGCAATGAACGAAGGCCGGGCCACCTTCGAGCGTCTGCACGAGGTTCGGGTTGATCGCGTCCTTCAGGAGCAGGGTCATCGCTCCCTGCGCCTTCAGGTCGCTCGCCCGCACCGGCTTCCGGTCGCGCGTGACCCCGACGATGATGCGCTCCAGCCGCTGCTCCAGGTCCGCGAGCCCCGTCGCGAGCGCCATGATCGCCATGATCTCCGACCCCGGGATGATGACGAACCGCTCCTCACGCGTGGGGCCGCCATTCAGTCCGCCGAGACCGATGATGATGCTCCGGAGCGCACGATCGTTCATGTCGATGGTGCGGGGCCAGGTGATGCGGCGGGTGTCGAAGCCGAGCGCGTTGCCGTGGTGGAGGTGCGCGTCGAGCATCGCGGAGAGGAGGTTGTGGGCGCTCGCGATGGCGTGGAAGTCGCCCGTGAAATGCAGGTTGATGTCCTCCATCGGGACCACCTGCGCGTAGCCGCCGCCGCACGCCCCGCCCTTCACGCCGAATACGGGGCCGAGCGAGGGCTCGCGCATGCACAGGGCGGCGTTCTTCCCGAGGCGCCGCAGCGCCTGCGTGACGCCCACGGTAACGGTGGACTTGCCTTCGCCGGCCGGGGTGGGGTTGATGCCCGTGACCAGCACCAGGCGACCCTTGGGCCGGCCGCGCCCGAGCGCCGCGAGCCGGACCTTCGCCTTGTACTTGCCGTACAGCTCGACCTCGGCGTCGGCGAGGCCGAGCTCGGCGGCGACGTCGGCGACCGGCCGGAGGGTCGCCGCCTGGGCGATGGCGATGTCGGTGGGGACCTTGGCCGTGGTGGTCACGGATCCTCTCGGGTCTCAGAGCGTGGCGGCGAGCCGCGCGCCGAACACCCGGCGCGCGTTGTCCGTGGTGCATTGGGCAACGGCCTCGAGCGAGTGCCCGCGCGCCCGGGCGAGCGCCTCGGCCACCTCGCGCACGAACGCGGGCTCGTTGCGCCGCCCGCGGTGCGGGACGGGGGCGAGATACGGGGCGTCCGTCTCGACCAACAGGCGGTCAGGCGGACAGGCGGTCAGGCGGTCGGTCATCGTCCAGTTCTTGAAGGAGATCATTCCGGAAAAGGAAAAGTACGCGCCGGTCCGCATCCCCGCCTCGAACACCTCCGCGCCCGAGCTGAACGAGTGCAGCACGACCGTCGCGGACGCCCCCGCCAAGATCGCGGCCATGTCGGCGTCCGCCTCCCGGGCGTGCACGACGACGGGCCTGCCGAGCTCCCCCGCGATGCCGAGCTGAGCCTCGAAGGCGCGGCGTTGCGCGTCGCGCGGGGAATGGTCGTAATGGTAATCGAGCCCGGTCTCCCCCACAGCCACCACTTCGGGTAGGGCCAGCAAGGCCCTCAGGCGGGTGGCGGTCTCCGGCGTCCAGGTGCTCGCTTCGTGCGGATGGAGGCCAGCCGTGGCCGAGAGACCCGGACAGGCGCGGGCGAGGGCGGCGGCGCGCTCGCCCTCGGCGACCGTCCCGCCGACCACCACGACGTGGCCGACGCCGGCCTGCCGAGCCCGCTCGAGCACCGCGTCGCGGTCTGCGTCGAACGCCGCGTCGCCGAGGTGGCAATGGGTGTCGATGAGCAAGGGGCCGGGGACTAGGGGCTAGGGGCTCGGGGCTCGGGGTCGAGCTGGCGACACCCGGCACATAACCCCGAGCCCCCAGGCCCGAGCCCCGAGTCCCTCAGACCGTCGCTTTCGATCGGGATCCGGCGGGGGCCACGGGCACAGGCTGCGGCTCGGCGGGTTTGAAGGCCCGCGCGCCCCGCGCGTCCTCCCCGGGCCAGCGCTTCTCGATGTACATCAGGAGCGGCGCCGCGATGTAGACCGACGAGAACGTGCCCGTGAAGATCGCGAAGGTCATCACCAGGGCGAACGGCCGCAGCACCTCGCCGGCGAGCAGCACGAGGGCGAGCGTCGTGGCCATGGTGGTCCCGTGGGTGAGCACCGAGCGCGGCAGGGTCTCGTTGATCGAGAGGTTCAGGATATCGTACAGGTTCTGGCGCCGGAACTTGCGCAGGTTCTCCCGCACGCGGTCGAAGATGATGATCGTGTCGTTGAGCGAGTACCCCACCATCGTCAGCACCGCGCCCACCACGACCAGGCTCACCTCGAGATTCAGGTAGCGGATGAACGCGATGGTCGTGAGGATGTCGTGGAACGTGGCGAGGACCGCCGCGAGGCCGAAGCGCCACTCGAACCGGATCGCGAGGTAGATCAGGGTGACGATGAACGAGAAGAAGATCGCGAGGAACGCCTTCCCCTGGAGCTCGCGCCCCACTTTGGGACCCACCGCCTCGGTCCGCACGACGGTGTACTGGCCGGCTCCCAGGCCGTGCGCCAGCGCCGAGTCCACGGCCTGCGCGGTGGCCTGGGTGGAGCCCTCACTCGTGGCGGCTTGCTCACCGAGCCGCGCCCGAATCACGTACTCGTTCGCCGAGCCGAACTGCTGGATCTCGGCGTCGCGGATCCCCGCGGCGTCGAGCGCGTCGCGGATCTTGGCGGTGCCGACCGGCTGGGTCGTCTCGAGCTGGATCAGCGTGCCGCCGGTGAACTCGATCGAGTAGTTCAACCCGTGAACCAGGAACAGGGCGAACCCGGGGGCGATGATGGCCGCCGTGAGCCCGTAGGCCCAGCGGCGCCACTTGATGAAGTCGTAGCGGGCGTTGGCGAAGAGTCGGATCATCTCAGACGCTCAAGGTGGCCATGTCCGGCCGGCGCTGCAGCCAGATCAGGTAGAAGGTCCGCACCACGAAGATGGCGCTCACCATCGACGCGGCGATGCCGATGATCAGGGTGATCGCGAAGCCCTGCACCGGGCCCGTCCCCACAAGATAGAGGATGAACGCCGTGAGCGCGGTACTCACGTTCGAGTCGATGATGGCGCTCATCGCGTGCCGGAAGCCCTCGTCCACGGCGGTGCGGACGAGCTTGCCGTGCTGCAGCTCCTCGCGGATGCGCTCGAAGATCAGCACGTTCGCGTCCACCGCGATGCCGACCGACAGGACCAGCCCGGCGAGGCCCGGCAGGGTCAGCGTGAAGCCGAAGCCGGCGAGCCACCCCAGCGTGAACACGACGTACAGCGCGAGGGCGGCCACGGCGAGGAGCCCCGACAGCCGGTAGTAGGCGACCATGATCAGCACCACGAGGGCCACGCCCACGATCCCGGCGCGGATGCCGTCCTTGATCGAATCCCTGCCGAGCGACGGGCCGATGCTGCGCTCCTCGACGATGGTGAGCGGCGCGGGGAGCGCGCCCGCCCGCAACACCAGGGCGAGGTCCTGGGCTTCCTGGAGCGGCTTGCTGCCGAGCTCGATCAGGCCCTCGCGCCCGATCTGGCTCTTGATGACCGGCGGCTGCCGCTGGACGCGGCCGTCGAGGATGATGGCCATGTAGTCCTGGACGTGGCGCCCGGTCTCGCGCTCGAAACGGCGGCCGCCGCTGCGCGACAGGGTAAACCGCACGATCGACTGGTTGGTGAGGGGATCACGCGTCGCGGTGGCCTTCTCGAGCTCCTCCCCGGTGATGATCGGCCGGTCCTCGACCGCGTACAGCGCCCGGTACAGGCGCGCGCCGCGCGACTCGGGCTCGACGTCCCACCTGAGCTCCAAGCCTCGCGGGATCAGCCGCTGCGCCTCGGGTCGGGCGAGCAGGCTTTCCGCCGCCGGCACCTGCTCCTCGGGAACCAAGTACTCACCCGGGATCGCGCCCTGGAAGAGCAGCGACGAGAGCGGGCCCGGCGCGTTGAGGTCGGTCGTGTCTTTCTCCGTCGCGCTCCCCTTCTTTCCTTTCGCCGCCGCCTTCGCGGTGTCGGCGCCGAACAACTGGGCCACGTTCGCCGCCGCGGCCGCCTGCCCCGGCGTCTTCACGCCCGCCCGGCGCAGCGCCCGGTCGATCTCGGGGAGCGCGTCGCGGAACACGTTCTTCATGTCGGTGATGCGGAACTCGAGGTACGCCGTCTTCTGGATGATCCCCTTCGCCCGCGCCGGGTCCTTCTCCCCCGCCAGCTCCACGACCAGGCGGCAACGCCCCACGATCTGCACGACGGGCTCCGTGGTGCCGAACTCGTCGATGCGGCTCCGCACCACGCGCTCGGCGCGCTGGATCGCGTCGGCGCAGTCGGGCACCGGTCCCTTGGTCTGATCCACCTCGAGCGCCAAGTGGATGCCCCCCTGGAGGTCGAGGCCCAGGTTGATCGGGATCCGCCGCACCGTGGTGTCCTTCATCCGCCCGGTCGTGGCGTCGCGCACTCGCTGCGTCGTGCTCTTCGGGAGCAGGAGCCAGCCGGAGAACAGCAGCAGCCCCACGATCACGAACACCCGGGAACGAATCGTCCGCATGCCGAGCCCCTATTCCGTGAGGATCGCGCGCGCCGCCAGCGCATCGCGCCCGATCTGGTCCACGAGCGCGTCGCGCGACGGGAACGTCTGCACGTCCCGCAGCCGGCGCACCCACTCCACGGTCACCGTTTCGCCGTACAGCTCCCCGGCAAAATCGAACAGATGGATCTCGAGGGCCCGCGCCGTGACGCCGAACGTCGGCCGCGGCCCCTGGTTCATCATACCACCGTAGCGGCGGCCCCGTCCCCCATCCCCCGTCCCGGGCAGTTCCACCCAGACGGCATAGACGCCGTCGGGCGGCAGGAGCTTGCGCGAGTCGGGGGGCGCCAAGTTGATCGTCGGGATCCCGATCGTCCGCCCCCGTCCCGCGCCCCGCTCGACCACTCCCGTCAGGCCGTAGCGCCGGCCGAGCCAGCGCTCGGCAGCCGCCAGATCGCCGTGCGCCACCGCGGCGCGGACCAGCGACGACGAGATCGGCTGCCCGTCCTCGCGAACCGCCTCCACCACGTCCACCGCGAAGCCGTCCTCCCGCGCGAGCCGGCGCGCCAGGGCCACATCCCCCCCCCGCCCGCGACCGAAGCCATGGTCATACCCCAGCACCAACTCCTGCATGCGGTACCGCGCACGCAGCACCTGACGGATGAACTCCGCCGGCGCGAGGCGCGCGAGCTCGGGTGTGAACGGCAGCAACTCCACCCGGTCCAGCCCGAGTCCCGCCAGCAGCGCGCGCTTCTCGTCCGGGAGCGTGAGGAGCCGCGGCGCAGCCGCCGGGTTCAGCACCTCGAGCGGGTGCGGGTCGAACGTGACGATCAGGCTCGCGAGCCCGCGCGAGCGCGCCCGCAGCACGATCTCCGCCACCACCGCTTGGTGCCCGCGGTGCACCCCGTCGAACGTACCGACAGTGGCCACCGTGCCGTCGTTCATTCCGCCGCCACCACCACGCGGGGTTTCAGCACCGCGCCGACCTGCTCGGCCACCGCGACGAGCGCTCCACCCGAGAACAGCGCGACGGGTCTCGGGGCTCGGGGTTCGGGGCTCGGGCCCTCCGCATCGAGTTCCGAGCCCCGAGCCCCGAGCCCCGCCCCGCCAGCCGGCACCGGCCGCCCATGCATCACGGCATCCCGCTCGGCGCCGTCCAGCTCCCGGCGCGGCAGCCCCGCCACCAGCCTCGCGGGATCCAGCACGTCGCCGGCCGTCACCGCTTCGGGCGGCACCGCGTCCTCGAGCCCGAACGGGCCCACCCGGGTGCGGTTCAGCACCGCCAGGTGGGCGCCGCAGCCCAGCTCCTCTCCCACGTCGCGCGCGAGACTCCGCAGGTACGTGCCGCCGCTCACGGTGGCGCGGAAGTGGAGGTCCGGGGGCGCGAGCCCGGTGAGCTCGAGCTCCGCCACCTCGACCGGCCGGGCCGGGAGCACCACGGCCTCGCCTCGCCGCGCGCGGCGGTAGGCCCGCTCGCCCTCCACCTTCACGGCCGAGTAGGCGGGTGGCCGCTGCTCGTACGCGCCCCGAAACTTCGCCAGCGCCTCTTCCAACCGTCCCAGCCCGAGCGAGCGCCACGCGTCGGAGGTCGCCAGCGCTTCCCCGGTGGCGTCGTCCGTCGTCGTCGTCGTGCCCAGGCGGATCACGCCGTCGTACGCCTTGCGCCACCCGGCCGCGAACGACGCCAACCGGGTGGCGCGACCGATCACGACCACCAGCAGGCCCGTGGCGCCGGGGTCGAGCGTTCCCAGATGTCCGACCCGACTGGAGCCGAGCGCCCGGCGCACGCGATCCACCACGTCGTGCGACGTGGGTCCCGCCGGTTTCGCGACGAGCGCAAGCCCCGAGATCAGCCAGCGCCCTCCCGGAGCTGCTTCAGCACCTGGTCGATGCGCTGCGCGTGCTCGAGGCCGCGGTCGAGCTCGAAGCGCAGCTCGGGGCTGGTGCGGAGCGGCAGCTCGCGCGACAGCTGGGCCCGCAGAAACCGCCCGGCGCTCGCCAGGCCCTCGAGGCTCCTGGCCCTTTCCTCGTCGCTCCCCATCACGCTCACGCGGATGCGCGCGTGCGCCAGGTCGCCGGACACCTCGACGGACGTGACCGTGACGAACCCGATGCGCGGGTCGCGCACGTCGGCCGTGAGAAACGCCGCCACGGTCTGGCGGATCAGCTCGGCCACGCGCTCGGGGCGGTGGCTCGGTCGTCGCGTCATTCTCATAAGAAGCTCGTACTGGCGTCCATGATGCGGGCACCCGCCGCCGCGTCCACCAAGCGGTCCGCCTCGCGCAGCACGTTTTCCGCGTGGCCGCGGTCGGTCGCGACCACGCAGACCGTCAGCTCCGCCCGCTGCCACAGGTCGTGGTGCGCCGTCTCGGCAGCCGAGACGTTGAAGCGGTTGTGCAGCCGGTCCTTGAGGCTCTTCAAGACGCGCCGCTTGTCCTTGAGGGAGTGGCACGCGTCGAGGTGCAGCTCCCAGGTCGTCAGACCCACCACCACGGCTCACCCGCTCCGGGGCCTAGTTCCCCACGTCACGGAGACGGAGCGAGGGTGCGCGCGATCTCCTCGATCTTATAGGCCTCGATCAGGTCGCCGACTTTCACGTCGTTGAAGTTCTCGACCCCGATGCCGCACTCGAAGCCCTCGCGGACCTCGCGCTGGTCGTCCTTGAAGCGCTTGAGCGAGGCGATCGCGCCTTCGTACACCTCGACGCCCTCGCGAATCACCCGGACCCGGGCGGTCCGCGGAATCACGCCCGAGCGGACGAAGCAGCCGGCGATCGTGCCCACCTTGGCGATCTTGAATATCTGCCGCACCTCCGCCTCGCCGAGGACCACTTCCTTCTTTTCGGGCGTGAGCAGCCCTTCCATCGCCCCCTTCACCTCTTCCACCGCCTCGTAGATGATGCGGTAGGTGCGGATTTCCACGCGCTCCCGCTCCGCCGTCGTGCGGGCGTTCGAGTCGGGCCGCACGTGGAAGCCGATCACGATGGCGCCGGACGCCTTGGCGAGCAGCACGTCGGACTCGGTGATCGCGCCCACACCGCGGTGCACGACCTCCACCTTGACCTCGGAGGTCGACAGCTGCGCGAGCGCGTCGGCCAGCGCCTCGGCGGGACCGCCCTGATCGGCCTTGATGATGATGCGGAGCGAGGCGGCGCCGCCGGCGGCGCGCTCGGCCATGAAGTCCTCGAGGGTCTTCACGCGCCCGGTGCGACGGTGCTGCGCCTCGCGCTCCAGCCGCTGCCGCTTCTGCGCGATGTCGCGCGCCTCGGCGGCGTCCTCCATCGCCTGGAAGGTGTCCCCGGCCGCCGGCACGCCCTCGAAGCCGAGGACCTGCACGGGGGTGGACGGCCCGGCGGCGGCGACCGCGTGGCCGCGCTCGTCGTACATCGCGCGCACCCGGCCGTAATAGGGCCCGCAGATGAAGTCGGCACCCACCTGCAGCGTGCCGTTCTGCACGAGCACCGTCGCCAGCGGCCCCTTGCCCGGGTCGAGGGTCGCCTCGAGCACCGTGCCGTGCGCGCGGCGGTCCGGGTTGCCTTTGAGGTCGAGCAGCTCCGCCTGCAGGAGGATCTGGTCGAGCAGCGTGTCGACGTTCGTCCCTTGCTTGGCCGAGATCGGCGTACACAGGGTCGTGCCGCCGAACTCCTCGAGCACGACGTCGTGGGCGAGCAGGTCCTGCTTGACCTTCTGCACGTTCGCGGTGGGCAGGTCGATCTTGTTGATTGCCACGACGATCGGAACGCCCGCGTTCTTGGCGTGCGAGATCGCCTCGATGGTCTGCGGCATGATCGCGTCGTCGGCGGCGACGACCAGGACGACGATGTCCGTCACCTGAGCGCCGCGCGCGCGCATCGCGGTGAACGCCTCGTGGCCGGGGGTGTCGAGGAACGTGATCGAGCGCCCGTCCTTGAGCGTCACCTGATAGGCGCCGATGTGTTGCGTGATGCCGCCGGCCTCGCCGGCCGCCACATGGGTCTTGCGCACGTAATCGAGCAGCGACGTCTTGCCGTGGTCGACGTGCCCCATGACGGTGACCACGGGAGGGCGTGGTTGCAGCGTCGCCGCGTCCTCGGGCGCCTCCGCGCCCTCGCCGACGACGTACTCCTCCTCCCGCACCGCTTGGAACCCGAAGGCGGACGCGATCAGCTCGATCATGTCGAAGTCGAGCCGCTGGTTGATCGTCACCATCTGCCCGAGCTCCTTGAAGGCGAAGGAGACGATCTGGGTCGGCGGGACCTTGAGGACCCCGGCGAGCTCGCTCACGGTGATGAACTCCGTGACGCGGACCAGCGTCTTCTCGCGCTCTTTCTCCTCGCGCCGCTTCTCCTCCTGGAGGTCGCGGAAGCTCGGGCCCTCCTCGCGGCGGTGCACGCCTTTCTTCGCGGCGGGGCCCTTGATCGAGGCGAGGGTGCGCGAGATGTTCTGGGCCACCGCCTCCTGGTCGACCAGCGACTTCTTCCCTTTCTTGCGCTTCTTCCCCTTCTCGCGGCGCCGTTCCTCGAGGGGGATCGCGCCGGGGGCGGCGGAGGCGACCGGCCGGGGTGGCGGCAGCACGGCACCGCCCGGCGCTGCGCTCGCCACCGGCTTGGGCCGCACGGGGGTGGGGATCACGGGGCGCGGCGGCGCGGCGAACGGCGCCGCGGAGGGCCCCGACGCCGCCGCCTGCGGCGCGGCGGGCGCCGCCGCTACGGCCGGATGCTCGACGCGCGGCTCGCCGGCGACCGCGAGATCCTTGAAGAGCGCGGCGGCGCGCTCCTGGAGCGACGGTTTCTCCTCCTCCTCTTCCGCCTTCGACGCTTCCAGCGCCTCCAGCGCTTCGCGCGCCTTCAGCTCGCGCTCGGCCTCGAGCGATGCCGCCTCGGCCTGGGCCTCCGCGTCGGCCGCGGCCACCTCGGCCGCCGTGCGGCGGCGCCGCGTGGGCCGCGCCTCGGCCAGCGCCGCGACCGGCTCCGCCGCCTTCGCGGCCCGGCGCCGCTTCGTGGCGGGGGGCGCTTCCTTCTGCTTGCGCTTCTCCCGCTCCCACCGCGCGCGCATCATGGCCACCTGCTCGGGCTTGAGCGGCGACAGGTGGCTGCGCACGAAGATGTCCAGCTCCTTGAGCATGCCCAGGAGCTGCTCCGAGGGAATCCCGAATTCAGCCGCCAGATCGTGAATCCGCGTCGTCGTCACTCACTCCTCCAATGCCGCCAACCCGCGGGCCAGCCCCGCGTCTTCGATCCCGACCGCCTGCACCGGCGTCCGGCCGAGCCCGGCTCCCAGCCGGAGAGCGTCGGGCCCGCGCACGATCGGCACGCCACGCGCCCGCGCGAGGCGTTCCACCTTGTCCCGGGTGCGCTGGCTGGCGTCCCCCGCCACCACGACGCACTGTAGCGCGTCGCGCCGCAGCTTCGCCCGCACCCCCGCCACTCCGATCACGACCCGCCCGGCCCTGAGCCCCAGGCCCAACAGTCGGACCATCCGCTCGCTCACGCCGGCTGAGCCGACGTGTCACCTCCGGCTCCGCCTCCCCCTCCTGGAGCCCCGTCGCGCTCGCCCGCCGGAGCGGGTGCTGCTTCCTCCTCCTCACCGCCCTCCTCGGTCATCTCATTGAGGAAGGCCATGAGCTTGTCCGTGAGCTCCGGGGTCATCCCAGCGATCTTGTCCACGTCCTCGCGCTCCAGGTCGAGGACGTCCTGCAGCGTCTTGTGGCCCGCCCGCTCCAGCACGTCGACGAGCTCCACCGGCAGCCCCTCGAGCTCGCGCAAGGAGACCTTGGTGGCCGCTTCTTCCTCAGGCGGCAGCGGCGCGAACAGCGGGCCCTCACCGCCCCGCTCCAGCCATTCCCGGCTCGAGTAGAGATCGATCTTCCAGCCGGTGAGCTCCGAAGCGAGCCGCACGTTCTGGCCGTTGCGCCCGATGGCGAGCGACAACTGGTCCTCGTCGACGATCGCCTGGATCGTCTTCGAGTCGGGGTCCGAGAAGACCCGCGCCACGCGCGCCGGCGCGAGGGCGAGCTTGGCGAACCGCTCCGGGTCGGGCGACCACGGCACGATGTCGATGCGCTCGCCGCCCAACTCGTTGACCACGGCCTGGACCCGCGAGCCCTTGAGCCCGACGCACGCGCCCACCGGATCGATGGAGTCGTCCCGCGACGACACGGCGATCTTGGTGCGGCTCCCGGCCTCGCGCGCCGTGGCGCGGATCTCCACGATCGCCTGCTGGATCTCGGGCACTTCGAGCTTGAACAGCGCCTTGACGAACAGCGGGTCCGCGCGCGACAGAATGAGGCGCGGCCCCTTGGGGGTTTCCTCGATACGCTTCAGCACGGCCCGGATCGTGTCGCCCTGGTGGAAGTGCTCGCGGTGGTTCTGGTCGCGGTACGGGATGATCGCTTCGGCCTCGCGGAATTTGGCGAGCATCACGACGATCTTGCCGCGCTCGATCTGCTGCACCTCGCCTGAGAGCAGCTCGCCCACCTTATCCGTGAACTCCTCACGAATCCGGGCGCGCTCGCCCTCGCGCACCCGCTGGATGATGCGCTGCTTCGCCGCCTGGACGGCGGTGCGCCCGAAGGCATCGAACGGGATCTCTTCCTCCAGCACGTCGCCCGGCTGGAAGTCCGGATCCTCGAAGCGCGCCTCCTCCAGCGACACCTGCGAGCCGGGGTCCTCCACGGTCTCGACCACCGTGCGCAGCACCACGATCTTGATCGTGCCCTTCAGCTCGTCGATCCCGATCTCGGACCGCACATTCGGCCCGTAGCGCTTCACCAGCGCGGCATGCAGCCCATCCTTCAGGAGATCGAGCAGCTCGGAGCGCTCGAGCTGCTTAGTGTTGGTCAGCTCGCGCATCGCGGAGACCACATCGGTTGTATTGGCCATCACACCATCCAGTGAAACATAGGCTAAGAGGCTAAGAGGCTAAGACGCTCAGGCACCCGATCACCAGTCTGGCGCGAGCCGCGCGTCGCGTATCTCGCTCAGCCGGACGCTCCGAGAGCCGGGCGCACCGCCCTGCCCCATCGGCTCGAGCACCACGGTCTCCCGGTCCGGCACGGCGACGATCCGGACCCGCACGCGCCCCAGCCCGGCGACCGTCGCCTGCACCTCGCGCCCCACGAAGCGGACCCAGTCGCGGTGCGAGCGCATCGGACGCTCGATCCCCGGGCTCGAGACTTCGAGCACGTAGCGCCGACCCAGCGGCCCGCCCGCGTCGAGCCAGGACTCCAAGTGCCGGCTCGCCGTCGCGCAGTCATCCACGGTGACGCGTCGCGCGAGCTCCGCCGCTGGCCATTCGATGCGCACTTGAACCAACGGCCGGTTCGGCGTGCCGCCGATCCGGAGGTCGGCCAGATCGAGCCCTAACTCCGCCAGCCGGGCCCGAAACGCCTCGACGAGAGTCTCGGAGAGCATAAAAAAAAGCGCGGGCCCCACTTCGCCCGCTTCACCGGCCGGAATCTAGCCGCTGCGTGGCGCGTGTCAAGCGAACGGCACGCCGAGGTAGGCGACCATCCGGCCGTCCCGCCCCCCGGATGCCCGGTGCGAGTAGAACCGCTCGCGGTCGTGGGCGCTGCACCAGGGGGAGACGGACAGCCCCGTGAGTCCGAGCTCCCGCGCCTGGCGGGCGAGCTCGTCCCGCAGGTCCACCTGCCCCGACGCCTGCTCGGTGCGCCCCGTCAGGTGGGTCAGCACCTCAGAACCCACTTCATAGCATTGTCCACAAATACCAACGCCACAATGCATTACGATGTCCGCAACACTGACCTGCGCTTCCCGCCGCACGAGCTCCACGCCGCGCTCGAGAATGCGCCCCGCCGTGCCGCGCCACCCGGCGTGCAGCAGCGCGACTACCTGCTTCCCGGGCGCAACCAGGTACACGGGGATACAGTCGGCGACGGTGATCGTGAGCAAGAGTCCGGGATCGCCGGTCGCGTGGCCGTCCACGCCTTCGCACAGCAGCCAGCCGTCCGTCGCCCCGGAGCGCCATTGCACCGCCGTCCCGTGGATCTGGTGGCTCAAGACCACGGCGTGGAAGGCCGGGCGGAACGCGGCGCAGAAGGCGCGCCACCGGCCCATGACCTGCCCCACGCGCTCCTCGCTCCACAGGCCGAGCGAGAATCCGCCTTGCCGGGTCGTGATGCCCGCCACGACGCCGAACTGTTCGGCCCACTCGCGCAGCTCCATCCGGGGGACTGTCGCGTCGCCGACCGGCTGCTCGCGGAGCACGGCCGGACTGGCGGACGGGCGGACAGGCGGACGGTCGCCGCCTTCACCGACCGCCCGACCGCCCGACCGCCTGACCGCCCTATCGTGCGTCATCGACTCTTTCAATGTGAGCGCCCAGCGCCCGCAGGCGCTCGTCGATCCGCTCGTAGCCGCGCTCGATCTGGCCGATGTTGTGGATCACGGAGTCGCCCTGGGCCGCGAGCGCCGCGAGCAGCATCGCCATGCCGGCTCGGATGTCCGGGCTTTCCACCTCTTGGGCGCGCAGCGGCGACGGTCCGGCGATCACCGCGCGGTGGGGATCGCACAGCACGATCCGCGCTCCCATGCCGATGAGCTTGTCGACGAAGAAGAGCCGCGACTCGAACAGCTTCTCGAACACCAGCAGCAGGCCCTCGCACTGCGAGGCGACCACGATCGCGATGGACATGAGGTCCGCGGGGAACGCGGGCCAGGGACCGTCCTCGAGCTTCGGCACGTGGCCGCCGAGGTCCGGCCGGATGCGGCGCTCCTGATCGGCGTCGATGGTGAGCTTCGCGCCGTCCAGCCGGGGCCGGACGCCGAGCCGCTCGAACGCGATCAGGGTCGCCCGGAGGTCGTCGGGGCGCACGCCCTCGATCGTCACGGCGCCGTTCGTGACCGCCGCGAGCCCGATGAACGACCCGACCTCGATGTGGTCGGGCCCCACCGTGAACGGCGCGGCCTTGCGCGGCGCGCCGCCGTCGTGCACCGCCAGTGTGTTCGTGCCGATGCCCTCGATCTGGGCGCCCATCGCGGACAGGAAGCGGGCGAGGTCCTGCACGTGGGGCTCGCAGGCGGCGTTGCGCAGCACGGTCGTGCCCCGCGCCGTCACGGCCGCCATCAACGCGTTCTCGGTCGCCGTGACGCTCGGCTCGTCGAGGAAGATGTCCGTCCCGGCGAGCTGCTTCGCCTCGAACGTGTACGCCGCGCCCACCGTGATGTCGGCCCCCAGCTGCTCGAGCGCGAGGAAGTGCGTGTCCACGCGCCGGCGGCCGATGACGTCTCCGCCCGGGGGCGGGAGGCTCACTCGACCGAACCGCCCGAGCATAGGTCCGGCGAGGAGGATCGAGGCGCGGATCCGGGCGCACAGCTTCGGGTCGAGCTCGCGCGGCTCCGCGCGGGCGGCGTCCACCTCGACGGTATTCGGGCCGACCCACTCGACCCCCGCCCCCAGGTGGGCGAGCAGCGCCAGCATGGTTTCGACGTCGCGGATGTGCGGGATGTTGTCGATGCGGCAGGGTCCGTCGGCGAGCAGGGTGGCCGCGAGAATGGGAAGGGCCGCGTTCTTGTTGCCCGCGGGGCGGATGGCGCCTTTCAGGGGGCGCCCGCCGGTGACGCAGAAGGAGGCCGGCATGGAGACGCAAGCTATGACGCGGCTTGCGCGTCCGTCAAGCGTTCGCGAATGTTCGCGACGTGACTCCCGGCCCGGACGCCGCGGCGGACTCCGCGTCATGATTCCCACCTGGGTGGCGGTGGTGACGGGGATCTCTCTCGCGATCCTGGCGCTCGCGGCGATCGCGATCGCGCTGTCGTCCGCGGCCGCGGCGCTTGCGCTGCGGTCGTTCCTGCGGGTGCTCCGGCAGCTCGCCGGCCCCGCCTTGGACGACGTGCGGCAGCTCGTGGCGAGCATTCGCGCCGAGGCGGACGGGTTCGTGGGGACCTCGCGGGACCTGCGCAGTCGGATCGTCCGGGCGGCGGACGCCGCCGAGGCGCGTCTCGCCGACCTCGATGCGCTGTTCGAAGTCGTGCAGGACGAGGTGGAGACGACGGCGCTCGACGTGGCGGCGACCCTGCGGAACGTGCGGCACGGCCTGTCGGTGCTCGAGTGGGGGCGCCGCGCGCTGAAGCGCCGGAGGAAGCACTGACGCCGCGGCACGTCCTCGCGGCGAGCGCGGCGGCGCTCGCCGGGATCGCGATCCTGCCCGCCGTCGCGCACGCCTGGACGCCGGGCACGCACGTTTATCTCGGCGAGTCGGTGCTCGCGAACCTGCACCAGCTCCCCACCATCGTCGCGGACCTGTTACGCGCCTTCCCCTACGACTTCCTGTACGGCAACATCGCGGCCGACACGTCGATCGCGAAGAAGTACGCCCCCGTGGGCCGGCACTGCCACGCCTGGCACGTCGGCCAGGAGATTTTCGACCTCGCGC